>Ga0082335_1001580_pt1 | contig 47119 bp, 32 predicted proteins | sample Subgrocontami58m_FD_72375 | JGI IMG/M metagenome (GOLD analysis project Ga0082335, IMG submission 72375) | Subsurface groundwater microbial communities from S. Glens Falls, New York, USA - GMW37 contaminated, 5.8 m (SPADES assembly) (version 2) ...
TAATGTCTGCTTCTCTATCGCTGACTGCACTACCTTTAACCGCCTTAACTCCAACAGGCTCATCGAAATCATGTCCTTTCTAGCCATAATCACCTTCCAATTGAAGAAATATTATGGCCTTAATATAGGACATTTCTATTTTGGCTATTTAGGACATTATCATGTTGGCGGGACAGGCAAAAGGCAAAAGGCACCCCGGAATCCCGGCATCCCAGATCTTGACAAATTTCGTGAGATGCGGGATGAATGGCCCATGACACCGGATCATTTCAAGATGTTGCAGGGCCTGGCCTTTCTGGGGGGATTGGTCCTCTTCCTCGCTGCCGAGCTGGTCCGGCCCTACCGGCAGCCTACGGTGGCCAAGATGCCCAGGTTCTTGATCAACCTGGCCCTCGCCCTCCTCAACAGCGTCATTCTTTCCCTGCTTTTTTCCGCCCCAACGGCCGCGGCGGCGGCCTATGTGACGGCCAACCGCCTGGGGGTTCTGCACTTGCTGGCCCTGCCCCGCTGGTCCCAGATCCTCCTGACCATCCTTTTGATGGATTTCATGCTTTACCTCTGGCATCTCTTGAACCATGTCCTGCCCCTGCTCTGGCGGTTTCACAGTGTGCACCACAGCGACCTGAATATGGATGTGTCCACGGCCAGCCGGTTTCATCTCGGCGAGCTGCTGCCCGCGGGGCTCATCAAGATCGGGCTGATTTATTTCCTCGGGGCGGAGCTGGTCGGTATTGTTCTCTTTGAGAGCCTGCTGGTCTTGACCTCACAATTCGAGCACAGCAGCCTCAAGGTGCCGGCATGGTTCGAGCGGGCCTTCTGGTTATGTTTTGTGCCGCCGGCCATGCACCGCATCCACCATTCCGTGAAGATCCGGGAGCGCAATACGAATTACGGGACGATCCTCTCCCTCTGGGACAGGATGTTTGGTACGCTGCTCCGGGAAGTCGATCAGGAGACGATCGTCATCGGGGTAGGCGCCTATCGCGAGCCCGAGAAACTCAAGGTCCGGCATTTGCTCTGGATGCCTTTTACCAGGGAGGTGGCATGATTACGGTCAGCGTGCAGTCAAGGCGCGACTTTAGATGAAGGACTGCAAGTAGCTCGTAAGATTGATTTCCTTGTTACTGATGCGCAGTTTCCGGCGAATGTTTTCCCGGTGCCGGTTGATGGTGGCCGTGGAAATGCCCCGGAGTTCCGCGATATCTTTGGTCCGCAAGCCATTGCGGATCAAGGTGCAGATGATGATTTCCGTGGGCGTCAATGATTGATATTGGTGCAGCACCTGGTTGATGAAGGGAGAGGTCATTTCCTCAAGGTTAGTCTTGAGAATTTCGACGTATTTTCGCTGTGTTTTGGGAAGTTCCAGGGCCAAGGTATGCAATATCGGCATGATGATCTTGTCGATGTTGGCCTGCATGTCTTTGTAGATGCGTTTTTTTTCTTCCTCGATGTTGGCCAGGACGGACCGCAAGGCGACATTGGCCTCCTGGAGCGCCACCCGTTCCAGGGAAAGGCGTTTGTTGTTTTCCTGCAATTCCTGTTCTGCTGAGATCCGTACGGCAATCGCCCCGATCCGTTGGGCTACTTCATCCAGCAGAATCCGCTCCTCTTTCAGAAAGGGTCCTTCATCGTTGGCTGGGCGCTCCTCGAGATAAAAGATCGTCACATCACCTACCGATTCGTTATACATCATGATTTGTGAGGATTGACGCCATTTCGTCACTTTGCAGTTTCTGCTTTTGAAAATCTGGCCCTTAAAAACGATCCGCACGCAAGTTACCTCGGGATACTGCCAGGACAGCGGCAGAACCTCGACAAGGTGTTTCAGTAAATCCTCCATGGAATCACAGAAGCGCTCGGCCAGCCGGGCAATGCCATAGAGGCAGTTCAATTCCTTGATGCGCTCGCGCAGGGCAAGCTCGACCTTTTCCGGATCTCTGGCCTCGTGCGGCGGGATGCGCCAAAGGAAGGTAATCCAGTCTTTGGGGTCGGCTTGTTCGGAAAAGTCTCCGAGCAAAAGATCGGGTGTGAGAGTGGCCATAGCTAGAGAACCCTTCATACCAATTTATGATGAGTAATTCATAGGCGGCAAATAGGCATTATTTTGCCTATGGATTATGGGTATTCTCAGTGCATTTTAACCGCATTTACTGTTTTTCTTCTAACAAGTAATGAACCAATAAGCAATGATAAAATGATCATTATCAGGGAAAGGAGGTTCAGACAATCATGACCAAGCTTGATTCCATCCTAGAAGGCCGGCGCAGCCAGCCTCATCAGCTGATCGAGGTATTGCACGACCTGCAGGAGCAATACGGATACATACCGGAAAAAGCCATGCTGGCCGTGGCCGGGGAACTGGGGGTCCCGCTCATGGAAGTATACCGGGTTGCTTCTTTCTACAAGACCTTTTCACGTAAACCGCGCGGCCAGAACGTTTTCACGGTCTGCACGGGTACAGCCTGCCATGTGCGCGGGGCGAATCTCCTCATCGATCAAGTTCAGGGACAGCTGAAGATCGCACCGGGAAGCACTACCGCCGACGGCCGGGTCACCCTGGAGAGCGTGAATTGCGTGGGGGCCTGTGCGCTCGGTCCCGTGGTCATGCGGAACGGATCTTATTTTCATCATGTGACGCCGGGCAAACTCCGCAAGTTGATCGACCAGACCGGTAAGATAAAAAAGGAGGAGTTCCATGAAAAGACTAAGGGGAACTGAAGATCTCACGGCGCTGCGCACAAAAGTGCAACGGGAGCGGAAAAAAGTAAAAGCGACGATTATCATTTGCGGCGGTACGGGCTGCCAGGCATCGCAATCGCCGGCCGTGATCGCGGCCATGAAAAAGGAACTCACGGCCCAGGGACTGGACAAGGATGTCCATGTCCGTACCACGGGGTGCCATGGTTTTTGCGAACAGGGGCCGTTGATGGTTTTTGAGCCCGGCAACCTGTTTTACTGCCATGTGACGCCGGCCGATGTGCCCGACATAGTGGCCCGGACCGTGAAGGGAGGCAAGACCATCGAACGGCTCCTTTATCAGGACCCCCTCTCGGGCCGGAAGGTCCGTACGGAAGAGGAAATCCCCTTCTATCAGCTCCAGGACCGGCAGCTTTTATCTTACAACAAGCTGGTGGATCCCCTCTCCATCAACGATTATATCGCCATCGGCGGGTATATGGCCCTGGCCAAGACGCTCACCTCTCTGGAACCGCCGGCGGTCATCGCCGAAGTCAAGGCCTCGGGCTTGCGGGGGCGGGGCGGGGCAGGGTTCCCGGCAGGCCTCAAATGGGCGGAATGCGCGGAAATGCCGGGAGAGGAAAAGTATGTGATCTGCAATGCCGATGAAGGCGATCCGGGGGCCTATATGGATCGTTGCCTGCTGGAGGCCAATCCCCACCTGATTCTCGAGGGAATGCTGATCGCGGCCAGGGCCGTCGGCGCTTCCCAGGGCTATATATACGTCCGGAAGGAATATCCGCTGGCCGTCAAACATGTCAAGGCGGCGCTGGAGCAGGCGAGAAACCTGGGGCTCCTGGGCGACGGCATTCTGGGATCGTCCTTCTCCTTCGACATAGAGGTTTCCCGGGGGGCCGGCGCTTTTGTCTGCGGTGAGTCTACCGCCCTGATGGCTTCTCTGGAAGGCCGGGTCGGCGAGCCCCGGGCCAAGGATGTGCGCTCCGTGAAGGAAGGTCTCTGGCATAAGCCGACGGTCTTGAACAACGTGGAGACATTGGCCAATATCCCTGCCATTATCCTGAATGGCGCTCCGTGGTTTGCCGCGAAGGGGGCCAGGGACAGTAACGGCACGAAGATTTTTTCCCTGACGGGCCACGTCAAAAACACCGGTCTCGTTGAGGTGGCCATGGGCACTTCGCTGCGGCAGATTATCTTTGATATCGGCGGGGGGCCAAAAAACGGCAAGGCAATCAAGGCGGTGCAAACCGGTGGACCTTCCGGAGGGTGTCTGCCTGTGAGCTGTTTCGATCTCTCCGTGGATTTCGATACCCTGACCGGGGCGGGTTCCATGATGGGTTCAGGCGGCATGGTCGTCATGGACGAAAGCACCTGCATGGTCGAGGTGTCAAGATATTTCTTGAAGTTTCTCCAGGATGAGTCCTGCGGAAAATGCGTGCCCTGCCGTCTGGGGATCGAGCGGATGCTGGAAATCACTACGGACATCACCGAAGGCCGGGGCCGCCGTGAGCAGCTGCCGCTGCTGATCGACCTGGCCAATACGGTGAGTGAGACCTCGCTGTGCGGCTTGGGTAAAACGGCTCCCAACCCTGTTCTTTCCGCTTTGCGGTACTTCCCCGAAGAGTATGCGGCCCATATCGACCAGGGCAAATGCCCGGCCGGCGTCTGTAAGGCCCTCATCCATTATGCCATTGATGCCGACAAATGCAACGGTTGCGGAAAGTGTTTGCGGGCCTGTCCGCACGAGGCGATATCGGGAAAGAAAAAGGCGGCCCATATTATTGATGATCAGAAATGCAACAAATGCGGTATCTGCTCAGGGGAATGTAACTTTGCCGCGATCACTGTCCATTAAGCGAGGTGAGCTATGTTAGAATATTTGAAGTTGTCAATTGACGGCGCCTCCGTCCGCACCGTCAAAGGAACCAGCGTGCTTGATGCGGCCTTGGCGGCCGGGATCTGCATCCCTCATCTGTGTTACATCCCCGTTCTGAAAGACACCGGGGCCTGCCGTCTCTGCATCGTGGAACAGGTCATGAATGGCCGGTCGAAAGTCACCACGTCCTGCACGCTCAACGCGGAGGAGGGCATGGTGATCCTCAGCAGTACGGAAAAAATACAAAATCTCCGGCGAAACATTGCGGAATTGCTCGTGGCGCAGGCGCCAAATTCACGGGCCATCCAGGATATGGCGGTGCGGTGCGGGGTCAAGGAAGTCCGCTACCCCTTCCGCAACGACAAATGTGTGCAATGTGGACGCTGTGTGCGCTACTGCTCGGAATACAGTCACGCCAACGCCCTGGGATTCGTCGGTCGGGGCCAGGACCGCCATGTGGAATTTGCCCTTGGTTTCCGGCGTGATCTCTGCAAGAACTGCGGCTTCTGCACGGAATTCTGCCCCATGTCCATAACGCCCTGCGGGGGACCGATGAAACATGGTGAGGAGCGGCTTTGCGGGATGTGCGATTCCAAGATCAATCCCACACCCTATCAGCCAGGGATCTGCGTGCGCTGCGACCTGGGCAAAGGGTTCCAATGCGCCCGCCAGCATTATGCCTAGCCACGCGCGCCATCCCTGACACGCGACTTAGTGTCCCTCCGGAGTGTCCGGAGGGACACTAAGTCGAATTCATCTTCCTTGACGAACCTGTAAAAAATCGCATTTCCCTTTTTTCTGTCATTCCCGCGCAGGCGGAAATCCAGTGATTGTCCCTGGTTCCCCGCCGGAGTGACAGTTTTTTGTGACTTGTTACGAGATCATCTTCCCTTTTTCCCTGAAATTTTCCATTGACATGTTTTTCTAATTCGTTTACTATAGAATCATATCGTTTTATATAGAGAACGCTATTACGAGGCCAGGCAGGCGATGAAAGGCGAATTCAAGAGGGTTCCGGCGGTAGAAAAAGGTTTCCGTATGCTGGCTCTCCTTGCGGAAGCAGGCAAACCCTTGGGCATCAGCGAGATCTCCAAGGCTTTGAAGTATAACAAGAGCACCGTTTTCAATACCCTTTACACTCTCTGTGAACTGGGAATCCTGGAGTCGGGAGAGGATACGAAGTTCTGGTTCGGCACGGAACTCTATGTGTTGGGCCGGGCTGCAGCCAAGGGCTCGGGGTTGATCCAGACGGTGCACCCCTTCCTGGAAAGGATCAACAGAGAGACGAAGCTATCGGCCTTTCTGGGAATCCGGTCCGGCCTGAGGGCGGTGCTGGTGGACAAGGTGGATGATGCCATGGACGTCAAGATCTCCTCAGAGGTGGGCATGCGCCTGCCCCTGCTGGCCGGGGCCGGGGGCCAGGCCCTTTTGGCGCAGCTTCCCGAGGCCGAGCTCGACAGGATCCTCGCGGAAAACAAGCTCAGAAAGTTCACGCCCCAGACCTGTGTGGATAAGGCCGAGTACAAAAAGGCGATCCTGAAGGTCCGGGAAGAGGGTATCGCTATAGACCGGGAAGAGTACCTGGAGGGGATCGTCGCCCTGGCCGTGCCGCTGCAAACGCGGAAGCAAGGACTGCAGGCGGCGATCTGGGCCGTGGGGATGAGGCGGCAGATGACGGAGGAGGTGGTGCCCCGGTTTTCCGGCCTGCTGAAAGGAATTGCCGAGGAGATCAATCTCCGCTTTTCTCTGGCATGAGCAAAGGCTCTCGCCTGACAGAAGAAAAGAGCATGAAACCACAGAGTGCACAGAGTGCACAGAGAGCACCTCTGTGTTCTCCAAAGAAGTTTCCCGGAGGATTTTCTCTGCGATCTCAGTGGTTAATATTGGAGCGAAGGAGGAAGAAATGGGAGAAGTACAGAAAATACGCACTGCCTGCCGTAACTGCCATGGGGGCTGCGGCGTCATCGCCCATGTGCAGGACGGCCGGGTGATCAAGGTGGAGGGAGACCCTGCGTCCCCCATCAGTTACGGCACCCTTTGCAGCAAGGGGCTGGCCATTACGCAACTGGCCTACCATCCCGACCGGGTGCTCCACCCCCTGAAAAAGGTGAACGGCCAATGGGAGCGCGTCTCCTGGGATGAGGCCCTGGAGACCGTCGCGACGAAATTCCGGCAGGTGATGGACGAGTACGGTCCGGAGCACATCGTGGTGGGCCAGGGGACGGGCCGGGATTACGAGAGCCACCTCTACCGTTTTGCCAACCAGCTGGGCACCCCCAATGTGCTTACGGCCGGGCATATGTGCTACGTCTCCCGGGTCGCCTCGACCCTGATCACCCTGGGCAACCTGCCCATTTGCGACTACCGGGGCGAGCCGCAATGCATTGTCCTGTGGGGCTGCAACCCCCAGTGGACCAACCCGGACGAGTACAAGGGGGTGGATTTCTGGAAGGCCTACCAGAAAGGGGCCAAGCTGATCGTGATCGATCCGCGTCAGGGTTTTACCGCCAAGAAGGCGGACCTCTGGCTCCAGCTCCGGCCGGGTACGGATGCGGCCCTGGCCATGGGTTTCCACAGCGTGATCATTGAAGAAGAACTTTACGACCAGGACTTCGTGGCCAACCACATCCACGGCTGGGAGGAATTCAAGGAAAGGGTCCGGGACTATCCCCTGGACAAGGTGGAGGAGATCACCTGGGTGGACAGGGACCTGATTCGCGAAGCGGCACGGCTGTACGCCACCACCAAGCCGGCCTGCATCCATTGGGGTGTTCCTACGGAGCAGACCAACAACTGCACCGATTGCACCCGGATTATGGCCGGGCTCATGGCGGCCACGGGCAACCTGGACGCACCCGGGGGAAACGTCCTTTATGTGAATCCGCCCACCAGAACGGTGGCTGAATTTGCCCGGCACCGGGACCTGACCCCGGAGACCCGGGGCAAGAGACTGGGAGGCGATCAGTACAAGCTCGGGGCCCGGGTGGCCTTCATCACCCCTAAGGTAGCCTGGGAATCCATTTTGACGGGCAAACCCTATGAACTCAAGGCGGGGCTCCTCTGCGGGACCAATCCGGTCTCCACCCGCGCGAACGCGCGGGAGGCTTACGGGGCCCTGAAAAAACTGGATTTCCTGGCGGTCATAGATTTTTTCCTCACCCCCACGGCGGAACTGGCGGACATCTTTCTGCCGGCTGCTACTTGGCTGGAGACGAACCATGTGGCGGACAACTGGAAACGGCACGGTTTTGTGGTGGCCAGGCAGAAGTGTGTGGAGATCGGCGAGTGCTGGCAGGATCACAAGATCTTCCAGGAACTGGGCAAACGGCTGGGCCAGCAGTGGTGGAATACGGTGGAGGACTCCCTGGATTACCTCCTGGAACCTGCCGGGCTGACCTGGGAGCAGTTCAAGGAGAAGGGGTATCTGCAGGGGAAGATGGTTTACCACAAGTACCGGGACAAGGGTTTTTCCACGCCTACGGGGAAGGTGGAACTCTTTTCCACGACCTTGGAGCGGTGGGGCTTCGATCCCCTGCCCAAGTATACGGAACTGCCCGAGAGCCCCTATTCCACACCCGAGGTGGCGAAGGATTACCCCTACATCCTGAATGCGGGTTTGCGCACCCCCACCTTTTTCCATTCGGCGAACCGCATGATCCCCTGGCTGAGGGAGATCAGGCCCGATCCCCTGGTGGAGATCCATCCCGAGACGGCCAAGAAAGAAGGCATCGCGGATGGACAATGGGTCTGGATCGAGTCGCCGCGCGGGCGCATCAAGGAGCGGGTGAAATTGAACGCCGGCATCGATCCCCGGGTGGTGGTTGCGGAGCACGGCTGGTGGTTTCCCGAAATCAAGGACCCGGGCCATGGGTGGGATATCGCCAATGTGAATATCCTGACGGACAATAGCCATGCGACCATGGATCCCGCCATGGGCGCCACCAATTTGCGGGTTTGTTTATGCCGTATCTCGCCCGTGCAGGAGTGAGTATCCCGAGAGAAGAGGAGGTTCAGAGATGGGAAAAGTCTCTTTGATATTTTTCAAGAAGGATTGTATGGGTTGCCACAGCTGCGAGGTGGCCTGCAAGCAGGAGCATGGTCTCGGGGTGGGGCCGCGGTTGGTACGGGTGCGGGAAGCGGCGCCCGATTTCACGCCCATCTATTGTCACCACTGCGCCAATGCCCCCTGCCGGGAGGCCTGCCCGGTGGAGGCTATCTCGAGAAACAGCCAGGGGATCGTGCTGATCGACCGGGAGCGCTGCATCGGCTGCAAGGCCTGTCTGGAGGCCTGTCCTTTCGGGGCCATGCAATTCGCCGACGATCAGGAGCGCGCTGTCAAGTGCGACATGTGCCTCGACCGGCAAAAGGAGGGCCAGGGCCCGGCTTGCGCCGCCATCTGTCCCACGGGGTGCATCTTCTGGGGGGACAGCCAGGCTCTCGCGGCCAGGCTCGACAGTTAATAGTTACGACTCGTAGACTACCCTACCGCCGACGATGGTTTTTTCTACCACGATGTCCTTGATGGCATCGGCCGGCACTGCCGTGGGATCAGCAGCCAGGATGACCATGTCGGCCAGCTTGCCCGGCGCCAGGGAGCCCTTGCTGTCTTCCTCGAAGGCCGCATAGGCATTGCCCAAGGTCCAGATGCGGAGGGCTTCCAGGGCCGAAACCGCCTGCTTCGGACCGTAAACCTTACCCGCCCTGCTTTTCCGCGTGACCATGGAGTAGATCCTGAGGAGTGGGTCGGCGGCCGTCACCCCGTAATCGGAATGGGAGGCCACGGGAATCCCGAGGTCGAGGCAGGACCGGTAGGCCAGCAGCATGTCCTGGCGCCACGCGCCGTAGGAGGCCATCTTGTCCCCGTGTTCATAGGTGCAGGCGAACAGGACCGGGACGACGCCCAATTTCTTGATTCTCTCCAGGATGGGCCGCGTGGTTACGGCGGCGTGCTCGATCCGGTGCCGGTGGTTGGCCCGCGGATAGGCCTGTAGAGCCTTTTCGTAGGAGTTGAGTACCTGGTCCATCTCGAGGTCCCCGTTCGAATGGATGCAGATCTGGTAGCCGGCCCGGTGGGCCTCCAGCACCCAGGCATCCATGTCTTCCTGGGAGATCTGCAAGGGGAGGCCGTAGTAGTCTTTCCGGCCCGTTTGGGGATTGATCATGTCGTAGGGTTCGTAGAGGAGGGCCGTGCGGCCGGAGAAGGCATTGCCCTGGACGATCTTCATGGGACCGATCTTGAGCCATTCGTTGCCAAAGCCCGTGCCGATGTGCAGTTGCATGAGGAGGGGAAAGGATTCCACGTACCGCGGGTCCTTGTTGCGCATGAGGGTATAGATCCGCACCGTGTTTCGACCCGCCTGCAGGGCGTCGGAGAAGAGCTGGAGGTGATCGGGATTGCCGGCGGCATCGCCGATGCTCGTAATCCCCTTGCTTAAGAAACGGTTAAAGAGATTCGTGACAGCCTCGTTGTTTTCCTCGACCGTCGGCGCGGGCAGGGGGTGGCCCAGGAGCTTGACCCAGCGGCCGGCCTTCTCCCAGAGGATGCCTGTCAATTCCCCCTGGTCGTCCCGGTCATACATCCCCCCCTCGGGGTCGGGACTGCTCCCCGTGAGTTTGGCGTCCGCCAGGGCCCGGGAGTTGGCCACGGCAATGTGGGCGCTCACATGGCCGACATAGATCGGGTGCGCGGTCGAGGCCCGGTCCAGGTCGTGGCGGGTCGGATGGCGTCCCAGCGCGATCTCGTCGTACCGGTTGGCCAGCACCCACTCCCCGGGCGGCGTGACCCGCGCCTTGTCGGCCAAGGCGGCAACCAGGGCCTCGATGGTCGGAATGCGGTCCGGACCGACGTAGAGCTCATACTGGAGCGAATTGTAACCGTAGATGGGCGCCGGATGGAGGTGGGCGTCGATGAAGCCCGGCGTGACCGTCTTGCCCCGGGCATCGATGACCTGCGTTTTGGGGCCGATCAGCCCGGCCAGGGCCTGGGTGGCGCCGAGGGCGCAAATTTTCCCCTCCCGGGCCGCCACCGCTTCCACCCGGGGATGTTGGTCCTCCAGGGTAATGACATTGCCGTTCAGTACGACCAAGTCGGCAAACAACCTTTCCTCAGCCGTCGGCGTGGTCAAACCATTAAAAGCATTCATGATCCCCTCCCGAGAAATTATGTCCCCAAGTAATGCTGCCTGGCCCAGGCTGCCACATCCCCCCGGCGGGCGAACCAGACGTCCTGGTGGCGCTTGGCGTAGGCGATGATCTGCTCGAAGGTATCGATGAGGGGTATCCGGGAACTGACATAGGCGTGGGTGATCACGTTCATCATCGTGGGGGTCTCCCGGCCGATGGCGTAGCGGTAGTCGAACTCATCCCGGAAGCTCTCGAAGAACTGCTGCCGTGTCACCGTTTTGAGCATCCGCAGGTCATTGATCGAGTGCTGGTGGGGAAATTCGATCAGCATCTTGTCCCCGACAGTCAAGGGATAGGGCATCTCTTCGTCATGGTAGTCGCAGTGATACTGGAGCCCCGCTTCCACGAGGAGCGCGGGGGTGTTGTCAGTGGAGCGCACGCCCGGCGAGGACCAGCCCGTAGGCCTTTCGCCCGTCACCTTGGCGATCGCGTCAATTGTCCTATGAATGTTCTCCCGCTCCTGCTCGGCCGTGAGCATATAGAGATGCTCGCCCTGGTCCCAGCCATGGGCCACCAGCTCATGGCCGCGCTGATGGCACTCCTTGACCAAGTCGGGATAGTACTCACAGGTCAGGCCGTTTACGGGTATGCTGACCTTGAGGTCATGCTTGTCGCAAAGGGCCAGCAGGCGTTTCAGCCCGACCTTCGGCCCGAACTCCCGGAAAGTCTCCGTGGAGTAGTCCCATTTGCACAGCGCATTGGCCGGCAAGGGGGCCATCAACGCCGTACCCCGGGACGGCCTGGTCCTGTCCCACGCTTCAAAGGCAATTCCCACCACGAATGCGACCCGCGCCCCCTTGGGCCAGGTCAACGGCTGCTCATGCATTGTCTCCCCTCCTTTTGTCAAATATAAACCACAGAGAGCACAGAGAAAACCCACCCGTTTGGAAAACTCAGAGTATTCTCTGTATGCTCTGTGGTTTCAGGTGTTTACCTTCTTATCCCCGTTCCTGCACTATGACTCCTGAGGACTTGCGGTTAGTGGTTGTTTGGATGGAAAGGCCCGGGATTTGCCGGGAACTCTATGGAAGATCCCCCTAAAGGTCAAGCAAATATTTGTCGATCTTTATCTTGACATTTATTAGAGGGATGCTTTAGAAAAAAAACGGGGGGTAATTCTGCATGTTTTTTCTGGCTGTCGACTTCCGGTAGGGCATTGTTTTTCGGAAAAGAAGGAAGTTCTTTGAAAAGAGGGGGGACGTTTTATGAAAAAAAAATTATTCAAGTCATTGGCAGGGTCATTAATCTCGCTCATCATTTTCATCCCGGCGGAACTGTTTGCCAAACCCTATTATGAAGGCAAGGTCATTAAGTTGATCTCGTCACACGGCGTGGGGGGAGGTTATGATCGAACGGCGCGCATCCTCGCAAAATTTCTACCCAAGCATATTCCCGGAAAACCAGCCATCATTGTGGAGAACATGCCGGGGGCCAGCACGATCATCGCCACCAACTACCTCTACAACATTGCCAAACCCAATGGTCTGACCATCGGAGATTTCGATCAGGGGCTGCCCTTTGCCCAAATGCTCAAGTCTCCGGAAGCAAGGTTCGACCTGACCAGGTTTGCCTGGATAGGTTCCGCCGGATCCGATCCGGCCGTGCTTGGTATCAGGGCTGACCTGCCTTTCAAAACCTTTGATGACCTGAGAAAGGTCAAGCGGCCGATTTATTTGGGCGCCAACAGTCCGGGGGCTACGGACTATCAATATGCGGCCCTCATCAGGGGGATCCTCGGCTTGGACATCAAGATTGTTGTCTATCCTTCCAGCTCCGAAACCAGGCTGGCCATGGAGCGTAAGGAGATTGACGGGAAGGCGGGGCTTTACAATTCCTACAAACCAACGGTGGAAAATGGTTCGGCCCGCTTGGTGCTGCGGGGACAGATGTCCGTGCCGGAGATTCAAAACTTACCGGTCGATGCAGATTTGGCCGCCGATAGTATGGGAAAGACGCTTTTCCAGATGCGCTCCATCCCGGACCGGGTCAGCAGGCCCTATATAGCGCCCCCCGGGACACCTCCGGAAGTGATGAACATCTTAAGGGAGGCCTTTGCGAGGACGATAAATGATCCGGAGGCGAAAGGGGAAGCAAAAAGAGTTTTGATGGAGCTTAACTACGTAAGGGCCGATGAATGTTTGCAAGTGTACAAATATCTTTTTAATCAACCCGCGGAGGTCGTCAAAGAATTTGGCAAATATGTAAAGTTTTGAGGAGTTGGATGTTGGCTGGTGTGGATATGGCCCTCTTAAGTCTCACTCAGGGCAAGCGTGCCACAGGGCAGCTCGGTTCCCATTATATTGCTTGACATTGCCTGTTATAGGAGTAGGCTTTAACCATCAGCGTAATTGACGTTTAAAATTGAATATTATCCTTTCCCACAATAGGGAAGTGGAAACTTGGATCTTCAAGCCCTGTCCATTATGATGCGACAGGGCTTTTTTATTTTGCGGACGGAACGGTAGAAAAGGGATGTCCAATATATACCCTTAACTTGGGGGGATCACCAAGGATGAAACTTAAGGAGGAAGTATCAATGAGTAGACTCACCGAAGCATTGTCAATTAAACGGGAAACCAAAGACCAGATTAAGGTTGGCATTTGGGGGTTCATCGGCGGGGCCATTGTCGCCATGGTCATCGGCTTCAATTGGGGTGGATGGTCAACCTCCGGCACTACGCAAAAGCTGGCCGAAGAGGCAGTCTTACAGAACCAGGCAACAATCTGTGTTGCTCAGGTCATGCATGGGTTAAAAAATAAAGACAAAATGGCGGAATTTCAAAAATTAGACAGCTATGATCGATCTACGTTCATTGAAAAAGGGGGCTGGGATAAAATGACCGGGCAAAAAGAGGCCAGCAACGGTGTAAGCCGAGCCTGTGCGGAAGGGCTTCAGCCTTTACTGTCCATGCGCTAGACATTAACCTTGCTTTTGCTAACCAGCTAACATTGAGCAGAATTCTGCCGAGCATGCCCCATCCTGCGCGGTGGTCCATCGGGAAATTCCTGATAGACCACCGCGCAGGAAAGCAAGTCCGCGACTTCCCTCTGCAGCTTAGACGAATAATTCAAACAACAAACCCGCCGGGAATATGGTATTCAATAAAAGGACAAAAATCAGATAGATAAATATCATGATGCCCAAGCCCAGGACAACCGAGCCCAGCCACCCGCCGCCGTGCAGCTTGCAGTACAGAAAGGCATAGAACGCCAGGCCGACCTGCAAACCCAAGAGGTAAACGGCAACCAGCACACCTACCACCCAGGCCAGGGCCTTCATGAGAGCATCTCCGGCAACTTTCGCATGGACGTCTTCCTCAGCGAGGGGCGCCTCCTCCCCCTTCTCCGGTTGCCTCGACGGCCTCATTGCCTCCCAGATGACCATCAGACTCAGGATTATGCCCAGGAGGCTCACGGCTAATGGAAGACGTTTGGCCGCCATAGGATAAGGCAATACAGAGACAATCACGCCGGCAAAGAAAAAAGTCATCAAAACAGCAGGAACAAATTTTTTCATATCGATCTTCATGCTCAATGTCCTCGCAAGTAGCCTTAAATTTGCCCGATATTATTTCGCTCTCCGGAACGCGGCGCTTATTTGATTGTAAAATAACCCCAGGATCGTCAAGAAAATGATCACCAGGGAGATGGGCCTCAGGAAGAATAGCCCGCCCACCGTCTTTACCGACAGGTGCAGGTACCTCTCCAGCAATGCCCCCAGAACAAAACCTATGATCAGGGGGGGCCGGGGATAGCTCAGGCGCACCATGGCATACCCGAGTGCGCCGATGACAAAGGTCGCCACGATATCCAGCCAATTGCCTTTGTAGAGATAGGCGCCGATAACTACCAGGATCAAGATCAGGGGCGCCAGGATGCGGGCGGGAATGATGGTGATTTTTGCCATGTATTTTGTAAAGGCCAGGCAAAAAGCGGCGCCGACAACATTGGCAATGGCCAGCGTTATGATCATGGCATAACAGATATCCAGGTGATCCCTGATGAACAGGGGGCCGGGGTCCAAACCCACCACCAGGAAAGCCCCCAGCATCACTGCCATGCCGGAACTGCCGGGTACGCCAAAGGCGAGCGTGGGGATCAGGGCGCCGCCCTCTTTGGAATTATTGGCCGCCTCGGGTCCAATGATGCCTTCCGGCGCTCCAAACCCGAATGTTTCCGGATGCTTGGAAGTTTGTTTGGCATGGCCGTAAGCTATCCAGATAGCGGTCTCCGCCCCCACGCCGGGTATGGCCCCGATTAAGGCGCCGATGGCGCTGGTGCGCAAGGTGAGGCCCCAATGGCGGAAAACATCCTTGACTCCCTCCCACATGTCCGAACCGACCTTGATCATCGTTGCGTCTTTCGCTATGGCGCCGCCTGACGCCATCAGGTCGATGACTTGCGGAAGAGCGAAGAGCCCGAGAACCAGAGGGATGATCCTGACGCCCGAATTGAGATACAGACTGTCAAAGGTAAGGCGGGCCGTGGCTGTCACGGCATCAAAGCCGACAAAGGAAAGAATGAGACCCAAAGCGCCGGAAATCAGGCCCTTGGTCAGTGAATCTCCGGCCACTGCCGCAATAAAAGTAATCCCCAGGACGCACAGGAAAAAAAGTTCCGGCGAACCAAAGGCCATAACGATGGCCCGCATGATGGGCATGGAGACGATGAGCACCACGGCGCCGAACAAACCACCCACGGCGGAAGCCATGACGGCAATGCCGATGGCCCGTCCGGCCTTGCCCTGCTGGGCCATGGGATACCCATCGATCAGCGTGGGGGCGCAGGCTGCGGTCCCGGGTACATTGAGCAGGATCGCCGTAATCCCGCCGGCGGTATGCACCACGGAGTGACCGGCCAGGAGAACAGTCATGGCCATGAGGGGGTCCATGCCGTAAGTGAAAGGAATCAGCAAAGCCAGAAAGGTCATCCCGCTTAACCCTGGAATAATGCCGAACACGAGCCCGATGAATGTTGCCCCGATCATGTAAAGAAAAACCATGGGCTGAAACACACCCTGAATCCCCTGCATCAATGCCTCAAACATGCTTATCCCCCGTCATGACAGGTAATATGGTCTCCGAGAAATATCCCCCGCGGCAGCTACTTCATGTATTTCGTTTTCAGAATGTAAATCAGGTCGCCCTTTTCCTTTTTACTCAAGTTCATAACTTTCTTAAAGACACCCTGAATTTGGTCGCCCGGCAGGTATTGCACCGAGTACTTGCGGATCGCCACTTCCTTCAGGAAACGGGGATCATTCAAGATCTTGCCCAGGGCGTCACGCAGATACTTCACCCGGTCCTGCGGCGTATCGGGAGGGGCAACCAGGGTGCGGCCCGTCTCCTCTACATTCAACTGCCAATCCAGCCATTTCCTGGCCTCCGGTTTTATGCCAAGTTCGAATACCGTGGGCACCTTGGGGTTTTCCTTGATTTTTTCCTTGGACATGACCCACAGGGGCACCAAGTCGCCGGAGGCGAAGTACTTTTCCAAGGAGTCGTAGGAGCCCGAGGTACCGTTCAGTTCCCCCTGGATGACAGCCAGGCGGCGCTCGCTTCCCCCCGGATATCCGGCGACGATCTTCCCGTTTTCCAGGCCCAGGGCTTCCAAGGCAATCGCCGTCCGTGTTCCCGAAACACTCATGGCGGCGTCCACGCCGCAGAGAAACTGCTTGGCTTTCCGCACGTCTTCAAAGGATTTAAACTTTTTGGGGCTGCCGGCAAAGGTGGCGGGATCGGTGCTGAGCCTGGCCAGCCACTGGAGTTTCTGCACTTCCCAGCGGGCGCTGGTCCCCGGGAAGTCCGTTGCCTCAAGCAGGGGCGGCAGGATGTCGCGGGCCAGGTGGATCTTCAGGCCCCGGGCGTTCCTGGTATGGTAAATGTCGTCCAGGGCCACCACCCCGCCGGCTTCGGGCATGTTTTTCACGACCACGGTCGCGCCGATCAATTTCCCCAGGGCCGGCGCCACCAGCCGGGCCCAGGTATCATAGCCGCCGCCCGGGGAAGAACCGACCGTCAGCATCACGGTTTTGCCCTTATAGAAGGCAGCCGGGTCTTCCGCGGCCGGCGTCGCAGGCGCCTGGAAAAAGGAGAGTACAAAAAGGATCAACAATGCCAGGACCGTAATTTTGTTCTTTGCCATTTCTCTTGCCTCCTCTGGATAAATTTGGATTGCAGGGTGTGCGGAAATATTATTTTTAGTTTTGGTTGTGATGTCTGGATCTTGTGCTTGGTGCCCTCCGCACCTGACAGGGCTTTTACCAAGGGAGAGTAATTATGTCAAGGAAAAGCGCGCGGTAGGCATGAGGTGGCCTTTTTTACTTGCGGCTTGCGGTTCAGGGTGATGAAAGGGTACAGGGCCGGTACGATTTTCTTGACAAGGAGCAGCCCTTTTCATATGATGACAGCCTGGCAAAAGGGAATTCTTACCAAGAAACGTCCACTCCCGTGAAACGGTTTTTCGCGCCAAGCGCGGCGCGGCATTTAAACACGAACCGGTATTGCCAAAAACAAACTGACAATTTTCTGCGGCTCATTATTATTTGAACCTCTCCACATGCTGCAACAGGACGTTTGGCTTGTTTTGGCAAAGACAGCTCTCGCAATTGCCTAGGCATCATTCATTTGCAAGGAGGGACAAATGCCAAAACAAGGGAAGGCGCCTTATAGAGCAGCCATCGGGGTTTTGCTCTTACTCGGGTTGAGTGCCTGTGCCACGCTGCCTAAAGAATCGGCGGATTTGTCGATTGAATTGGGCAAACGGATTTCCGCACTCGAAACGGCCCACCTGGTTTTAGTCGATAAGTACTTCGCGGAAAAACGCAACCGCCTCGATGAATTCATCGAGAAAGAATGGGTTCCGGAATTCACGGCCCAGTTTTATAACAATAAGCAGATTGCCGTGATGTGGAACAAGATCGTCAGTTCCGGAAACACGGCTGATCGCCTCGAGTTTATCGTCACGCTGGGACCGAAGCTGCAGGAAAAAATCAATGCAAAACGCCTGGAACTGATCAAGCCACTGGATGAGACGCAACGGTTGATCGAGCAGCAATTACGGGAAAACTACAATCAGGCCCGGGCCATCAACAACAGCGTCACAAGCTTCCTTGTTTCCTCTGTAGAAGTAGCGGAGAATCAAAAGCGCTATCTGGAAATGCTGGGCGTGAAGGACGAAAAGATGGTGGAAGTGCTCGATCAAGTCGATACCGCTGTCGATGCCTTGCTGGTCCGGGCGGAACAGACGGCTGACCAGGTGGAAAAAGCAAAATTGTATTATCAAAAGCTGACGGAAGCGCTGGCGAAATTAAAGGGGAAAGGAGCAGGAGCATGGCACTGAATTTTTCCGACATCGATCTCGATGCGATCATGGACGAGGCCGCACAAAAGACCGATGACAAGCTGGCCGGGCAGATCTCTTCCCTGACGCGGATGAAGGATGAGGAGATCAAGAAACTCTTCCCCGCAGCCGCGGATGCAAAGAAACTGGTCGAATTGATGCAGATAGTTAAGTCGGCCGAGAAGCGCAACAAAAAGATCTCCCAGCTGGTCGACAATTCCGAGAAATTTGCCGGGGTGGTATTGACCCTGCTGGATAAGTTTGTCTAGAGGAGGCAGAGGCATGGACACGGAATTTCATTATTACATGATGTATCTGGTCGCGGCCAAGGCCGGATTCGGCGCCGGTGAGGCCGGCAAAATCGCTTATGCTTCCCAGTACGTCGATGACAACTCCCTGATCCTGGAAATTGACAAAGACCAGGCCTCGGCCTACCGCAACTATATCAGCCAGACGATGAACATCCTGAAACCCAAGAGCACGCTCTTCCGCATTTACCCTTTGTTTCATTTTATCCCCGGCGATCCCGTAAGCACCACGGCCTTTCGTAAAGACGGCAAGATGCATTGGTTGAATACGACGCCCCGGAGCGAAAACGCCCGGAAGATCATGGATGCCGCCTGCGCCACAGGAGACCTCTATCGCCTGGGCGTGGCTTGCCACAGTTACGCCGACACCTGGGCGCATCAGAATTTCGTCGGCTATTGCGACGGATTCAATGCCCTGGCAAGCCCTCTGAGTCACGTCGTGCCGAATATCGGGCACGCCGACGCCCAGCATAATCCCGATTGGCCGGCCCTGGTCTGGCGCGACACACGCCTGTTGGAGGAACGCCGCGACAACAAGGCGCTCTTTCTGGAGGCGGCCCAACACCTCCTGCACCGCTTGGCGAAATTCGCCGATCCGGCGCTTACGGACCGGGGCCTCGGGGAAAAGACGGCCGCCTTGCTCGATGATTTGGCCGCGGCTATCGGCGAGCGGGATCAAAAAAATGCCTATGTTGAGGAACGGATCGCCCGGTATCGTGAACTGAGCTGCCAGAGCGGATACGGCGCCACGGAACTGCCGGTCTATGATGACGATCAATGGCTGGCCGAGGCCTTGCATGAGGAAGTCCGCGGTCTGCGGGACCAGGATGATGACACGCTCTCGCGCTGGGACCCTTTAACGGATGTCTATACCTGGGCGAACCGGGAAGAGTATCAACAGACCGACTGGTATCGCTTTCAGGAAGCGGTGAAGGACCATCAGAATACCGCCTGGGATATTGTGAGCGCCACCAATCTCAAAGGCCTGCAGTTGCCGGAATTGTAGGATGCCCATCTTGGTCTTACTACCCCGGCAATTTTTGAATAGTCTTTTGCATTGTTGAGTGACAGTGGAAATGCTTAGCAAGAAAGAATTATTATATCTTTGCGCCCTTTATTGCGTGGCCGCCACTTCGGGGATGGGTTTTTTGCGCTCCGGCCAGGCGGCAGAACTGGTCACGGGAGTCAATCCCAAGTGGGCGCGCGGCGTGGTTGAGCGGGCGCCCACCCAGGCCCATGACGGCACGCGGCCGCGGGCGCCGCTTTACTTCTGGATGATCTATGAGGGACGGGAAGCGGCTCTGGAGTACATCAGGAAAAACGGTACGCTGCCCATTTACCACAAATGGTCGGTGCGGATCGCGGGTAAATTGGAACTGGAGAGGCCCGATCAGCTCTACACGGAAAAAATAACCATCCCGCTGGCAGTGGGGGACAAGGCCAGAAAAAACTTGCTCGCCCTGGAAGACAGTCTGAAAAATGCCGGCAAATTCCAGTGGCGCACCTGGAGCATGAAAAAATACGTGAGCAAGGGCCAATGGAAGGTCGAAGTCCTCTATGAAGAGGACGGCCAGCCTGTACAGTGCGAGGACCAGGGGCAGTTAAAACCTTGCGTTTACACAATCGAAATCAGGTAGTAGCCGCGGTGCGGCCAGAGAGGGCTCTCAGCGCCGCGGCCAGGGAGACTTGAGGCATGATACAAAACACCCAAAACCCCGTGCCGGATAAAAACCTTTGCGCCGATATCGAAGGCGCCTGCTTGCTCCTGTCCTACGCTGCCCAGTGCGGCCTGGAATTAAAGGCGGAAACGGCCAAGACGATTACCAGGACGAAGGAGTTGCTGACGGCCGGGAAGTTGACGGGAGACGACGAGGCCCTCTTCTATCTTGCCTATCAGGAACTTGCCAAGCTGGCGAGCCCCGTTACCGTGGCCGGCCTCCGTGCCGCCACGGAAGTCAGCTGTCAGACCTGGTGCCGGGAGAAGCTGCACCTCAAGCCGGCTTTCGTGTCGGATGCCAAGCGCGCGGTAAGCTGGTATTGGCGCGGGTCCATCACCTGCCTGGTCATCCTGCTGTTGCTCCAGATCTATTGGGTCATAGGATCGACGGCCGTGACCGCCATCAAGGAGGCAAGCGAGGCCGAAGCTAAGGTGGCGCTGGAGATAGAGGCCCTGAAAAATAAAACGCCAGGCGAAGCCGAACCGGCAGGCAAAGCCGCCCTGGACGCAATGGCCGCGGCCAAGCTGGAGGTTGACAAGACGAATCTGCGGAATCGCATCGCTACCTACCATGCCATCCTGCGGGCCTGGAACTACATATGGCAAGGCAAGTGGGGCTGTGTCTCGGAAATAGTTGCTTATCGTGATCCGCAAACCCTGGCCTGTCAAGAAAGCGAATCCGGGACCGAAGCCACCCAGCCGCTCGCGAGCTTTGTCCTCATCGCCTTGCAAGGGTATGTCTTGCCTCTCCTCTACGGGCTGCTGGGCGCCTGTACCTATGTCCTGCGCATGCTCTCCGACGAGATCCGCAACTTGACCTACACCCTTAAATCGCACATCCGGTACAAGGTCCGCCTGGTCCTGGGCACCCTGTCCGGACTGGCCATTACCTGGTTTTTCCAACCCAGCGCCGAGGTCTTCAAGTCGCTTTCGCCTTTGGCCATTGCGTTCCTGGCCGGCTACAGCGTCGAGATCTTGTTTGCCGCCATGGACCGCTTTGTCGGCGCCTTTTCCACGAAAAGCCCGTCCCAGGGTAAAACGAATCCGGGCCAAGGCTGAAGATCCGACCGGGTCCCCTGTATCAATGACGGTAATTTTCTGTTAAGATCTTATACCGCCCGGGCACCAGACCGAAGGATGAAGAAAAGGATGTCGAAGTTATCATGGCGCTCACGATTTTGGATTTATATAAAGTCCTGCCCAGGACGAATTGCGGCGCTTGCGGGCAGCCGACCTGCCTGGCCTTCGCGGCCCGGGTCCTGACGGAAAGCGAAGCTTTAGGCAAGTGCCCGCAGCTGCCCTGGGAAGCGCAGCAACTGGAGCCGCAGATCAAGGCACAAAGCCAGGCAAGGGGCCGCCGGCCCGACTCTTTGGCTGTGGCCCTGAGTTTCGTGCAGGCCAAGATGGCCACCCTGGACTTTGCGTCCCTGGCCGGCGGTCTCGGGGCAGACTATGGCGAGGAGGGGGGCCGTGCCTATCTGCGCCTTGCCTATTTTGGCCAGCCGGTACAAGTCTTCAAGGATGAGCTGGTATTCCCGCCGGAAGCCGCGGAGAATCCCTGGACGGCCATTGTCATCTACAATTATATCGCCTCGCAGGGAAACCAGCCCCTGGCCGGGCAGTGGATTACCTTTCAAACGCTCCCCAATTCCGTCTCCAAGGCCAAGACCCTGGACGTCCTGGAAAAGAAGGTGGCGGCACATTTTTCCGGCCGGCCCGCCTTGTTTCAAGAGGCCATCGCCGGTGCGGCCGGAAAGCCCGTGGCCGAGGCGGGCAACGCCAATGTGAAGGCCCTGTTTTGGCCCCTGCCGCGTGTCCCGATGCTGTTGTTGTTTTGGGAGGCCATGGAGGAAGAAAATTTCGGGGCCCAATGCCATTTCCTCTTTGATGCCCGGGTCATGGTTTACCTGGACCTGGAATCCTTGCTTTTTTTAGTCGAGCAACTGTTGGACCGCTTAATGCCCGAAAAATAGCGCCTGCCTGACAAAGCCAGGCCTCACCCGGAGGAGCGACTATTTGAAAATGCTGCCTTCTCAAAATGAGGAAGTTCTCTTAAACCAGCTTAAAGAACTGGCGGAAAAAATCGGGATCGAGGTCCGGCAGGAAAACTTGACCATGGAGGAAGGCCCCGGCACGGGAGGCGTCTGCCGTTTTGAGGAGAAATATATCCTCTTTGTGCATGCCGCCGCCTCCCGCCAGGAAAAGATTCGCGTCATGACCGAGGCGCTGAGAAAATTTGATCTCGAGCAAATTTACGTAAAGCCGGCCCTGCGGGAATTGCTCGAGCGCAGATAAGCAGGGCCGGAGGCTAAAAAATAATTTTTAACTTCCTAATCCAGCTTGAGGTTGGTCTGCTTGACGACTTTTGTCCACTGGCTTATCTCGTCCTCCAGGAATTGGGTGAACTCCTTCGGACCCATATATTCCACTTCCGCCGCCTCGGAGGCGAAGAACTTCTTGACATCCTCCGACGCCAGAATGGCCTGGATCTCCTTGGTCAGCCGGTTGGCGATCGGCGTGGGCAGGCCGGCCGGCGCCAGGAAACCCCACCACATAAATTTTTCGTACCCCGGGACAACCTCCGAAGCGGTCGGAATGTCGGGCAGGACGGCACTGCGTTTCTTGCCGGTGGTGGCCAGGGCCCGGAGCTTGCCATTCTTGACATGCTGCAGCGGCGTGGCCACCGAGACGCCCATCAGGGCATTGCTGTGGCCCCCGAGCACATCGATCAGGGCCGAGCCCGCGCTCTTGAACTGCACGATCTTGCAATCGATGTCCGCCATCTTCATGAATTGTTCGGTGCCCAAATGAGCGGAGCTGCCCACGCCTGTGCCGGCAAAAATCAGCTGGCCGGGTTTCTGCTTGGCCAGGGCGATGAATTCCTTGAGCGTCTTGGCCGGAACGCTCGGATGCACGACGATGGCCAGGGGCGCGTTGCCGATCCTCGCCAGCGGGGTAAAGGACTTGACCGCGTCAAAGGGAAGCTTTTGGACTGCCGGTTGCACCGTGTGCGATGATTGGGCAAAGAGCAGCGTATAACCATCCGGCGCCGCTTTGGCCACGGCTTCCATTCCGAGCACGCTGGAGGCCCCCGGGCGGTTCTCCACGATCACCTGCTGGCCAAGACGTTTCGTTAATTCGGCGGCCATGCGCCGCCCAAAGAGGTCCGTACCTGAGCCCGGTCCCCAGGGAATGACAATCCGCACGAACCTGCTCGGATAGGCAGGGGCCGCTTGGGTCACCGTTGCCGTGCAGACGGCGAGGGCCGCAGCCAGGGCCAGTGTAATTCCTAGGACCTTGCCGGGCAGTGATTTGCTTCTTGACATAATTATTTCCTTTCTGAGCTACTAAACTAGCCCCCCGTTTCTATCTCTCCACCTGGATGTTGGTCTGTTTGACGACCTTGGTCCACTGAGCTATCTCTTCCTCCATGAATTGGGTGAACTCCTTGGGATCCATAAATTCCTCATCCGCCGCCTGGGACAGGAAGAACTTCTTTACCTCCTCCATCGCCAGAATGGCTTTGATTTCCCTGGTCAGCCTGTTGGCGACCGGCCCCGGTGTGCCGGCCGGCGCCAGGATACCCCACCACAGGACTCCTTTGTACCCCGGGACCCCGGCCTCGGAGACGGTCGGAATATCAGGCAGGAGCGCACTGCGCTTCTTTCCCGTGGTGGCCAGAGCCCGGAGCAGGCCGGACTTGACCTGTTGCAGCGGCGTGGTGACCGAGACCCCCATCAGGGCATGGCTGTGGCCCCCGAGCACATCGATTAAGGCCGGACCGGCGCCGCCTTTGAACTGCACGATCTTGCATTCGATGCCCGCCATCTTCATGAAAAGCTCGGTGCCCAAATGAGCGGAGCTGCCGACACCCGTCCCGGCAAAAATCAGCTGGTTGGGCTTCTGCTTGGCCAAGGCGATGAATTCCTTCAGCGTTTTGGCCGGAACGCCCGGATGAACCGCGAAGATGAGGGGCGCGCTGCCGATCATCGCAATCGGGGTAAAGGACGTTATCGGATCGAAAGGAAGTTTTTGGACGGCCGGCTGCACCGTGTGGGATGATTGGGCAAGGAGCAGCGTGTAACCGTCCGGCGCCGCTTTGGCCACGACTTCCGAGCCGATCACGCCGGCTGCTCCCACGCGGTTTTCCACGATTACCTGCTGCCCGAGGCGTTTCGATAATTCGGCGGCGATGCGGCGCCCGACAAGGTCGGAACTGCCGCCCGGCCCCCAGGGAATGACCAGGCGCACATACTTGCTCGGGTAGGCATCGGCCGCGAGGGCCACCGTGGCCGGGGAGAGGGTGAGGACAGCGGACAGAGCCAACATCGCTCCCAGGGCCTTGCAGATCAATGAGGCAAATCTTGACATGGCTATCTCCTTTCGCAACTGCTAAGCTAGCTCCACCAGGGGTTCATAATTGGTCGACGATTGGTATACAACTAGTATATCCCTCCCGCGAATGCAAGAGAAAAAATAAGATTTTGGTACAGCGGGTTGCTGCATACTTCCTGAAAGAAATTATGGACATGCCAGTACGATTGGTGTACATTTTAAGGGCACGGACAGGAGCCTGCCGTCCGGCAATGAATAGAGAAAGTGTCCATCAGCCACTAAGGGAATTTACTTGGGCGAAAGATGAAAGATCGCCCTTTGAACAGCTTGGGAAAAAACTATGGATGCCTTTCATCTTCCTTTTATCTCTAAACTTAAAAATATTTTGTGTTTTGCTGTACTGGCATTGGCCGGGCTCTTTATCCCGGTAAACAGCGCCTATGCGGATGATGCCTTGAACGCCAAGACGCTGGATGCCATCAGCGAGGCGGTCTTTGAAGTCGTTGTGCCGAAACCTGCCGAGGATTCCCTGAGCTATGAGAAGCCATTGCCCTTACACCTTATTCCTTACTCCATCAGGAACGATAAATATTACGCCGTAGGCACCGCCTTTGCCATCGGTCCGTCGGAATTCGTATCGGCCGCGCATGTGACGCTGCTGGGGGTGGAGAGTCATTTCAAAGAAGCCGCAATCAGAGACAAAGCTGGCCGGGTATACCAAATTGATAAAATTAACGGCTACTCCGAACGCAAGGATTTTGTAGTCTTTTCCCTGAAAAACAAAAGAGCCGACACATTTTTACCCCTCAACACAAGCCCCAGAGTGAATCAAAAAGTCTATGCCGTGGGCAATGCGCTCGGAGAGGGGATCGTCATCAGAGATGGACTATATACCTCAAACACGCCGGAAGAGAAGGAGGGGGAGTGGAAATGGATAAGGTTTTCCGCCGCCGCCTCGCCGGGCAACAGTGGGGGGCCGCTCTTTGATAAGGATGGCCGCGTGCTCGGGATTATCATCGGGAAATCCCCTAATGAAAATTTAAATTACGCCCTGCCCATGTCGGAAGTGGTTCAGGCAAAGGGGAAGAAGGCGATTGCCTACCGACCGATGAAGTATTCCCTGGATAATACGGATATTTCCAAAATCGGCATCTTCGAGAAGGAAATCGATCTTCCCAAATCGGTTCCGGAATTGCACCAGGAAATAATCGAGGGAGTAAATCGGTTTCTCTATAACATCCTTAAATCCCTGTTTACGGCCCAGCGGGAAAACATTTTTCCCAATGGTAAATGGGCAAGCGCTCTGCTTAATCCAGCAAGTGACACCCAATTTCCACAGATCATCACCAGAAGAGAGGACGGGGCCTGGCATGCCTCCCAACCAAAGGAGATAAACGAGGCGGAGCTGGGAAATAATGGATATTTCAAGTACGGCGAACTGGGCGATACCATGATGCTCTATATCCAGAAACCCGGGGATGTGCCGCTGCAGAAATTTTACGGAGATTCGCAGCTGTTCATGGATCTGATCCTGAAGGGCATCAATCTGCCGAGAAAAGTCGAGACGGAGAAGATAAAAATCACCTCCCTCGGTAAGGCCCGGGAAAGTTATGCTTTTGCCGACTCCTACGGGAGAAAATGGCTGGTAAATGTCTGGCTGTTGGAATACGCCGATAACAAGCTGGTAACCTTTTCCCTGCCCGTCCCGGGGGGATGTGTTACGCTGCTCAGATTCGGACCGACGGTGATCGTAAATAATGGGCATATGCCCGATCTGAGAATCATGACCAATTTTATCCATCTGGCCTATGCCGGCGATTTTCAACAATGGCAGGAGTTCTTGCAGATGAAGGAGCTTCTTTCTGCATCCCTGGCCTCGCTTAAGATAAGCTTTGATTTCGGCAAGGCCTTTCATTACAGTTCCCCAAGACTTTCCTTTTCCTACCCGGCGGGCGTCATGGATATTTCCGAAAAAAGCCATCTGAAATTAATGCCCGGCTACTTTAGAGAGAACAATAAAACAATCTGGGATATCGGTGCTATTTTTATCGGAGAGAACAAAAACAATGCCACCTCTCTCCGTGTCTCCAGAAATGCCCGGCCTTCCCAAGAACGCATCGATAAATACCCGAGCGATTGGGAGGCCATCGCGGCCGAAAGATTTCCCTTCAACCGGTCCGCTTATTATAAGGATAAGACCACCAATATTGCCGCCGTCGTGAAAAAAACCGCTTCCGCCGCAAGCTCCGTCTATTATACCGCCTTGTACACCCGAGACGGCCAGGTGGAGCAAAAAGAAATGGCCGCCAGGCTGGGTGAATTCACAAGCAATTTGACGGTGCACGAAGACGGGCAAGGCGATTTTGGCTATGCCGCCCGCGCCGACGCCTACCATGAGAAAGCCGATTATTTTCAATCTTTATGGGATGATGAAAGGATCGCGGAGTTAAAGACCGCGACGGCCGATGGCTTCATGCTGCGCGGAGATATTGCTCTGGACAAAGGCGATATGGAGCGGGCCCTGGCCGCTTACAGCAAGGCAAGCGAACTGGGTCCCCAACAGGACGCAGCTTCCTCCGACAGGGCATTCCTGGCGCTGGTATACGGCGGCCGCGGTAAATTTAAAGAGGCCGCGCGGGCATTAGCGCAGGTCCTGAAAGCAGACCCCTTTGATACAACAGCGGAGCCGCTGCTCATCGCGGCTGAGGCCGCCCTGGCCGGGAAGATCGGCAGTGAAACGGCCAGCCAGCTTTTCCAAGGGGCGGTCTTCCACCACCGGGGATGGGAGGACAGGGCCTTTAGTGCCTATCATGGAGCCATTGCCCGTGATCCTGCCTGTAGCATCGCCTATGACATCAGGGGGCTCGCCAATGTCTTCCGGAAGGATCGGGAACGCGCCTTGGCGGATTACAGCAAGGCCATCGCGTTGAATCCTCAGGACGTGATCGCTTATAACCGCCGGGGAGTGGTGCACAAACTCCGCAATGAATACGACGCGGCCATTGCCGATTATACCAAGGCGTTAGAGATAAACCCGGCATACTTTAAAGCCTTAAGCAATCGCGGCGGCATTCATTATACGAACAAGGATTATGACCGGGCCATGGCCGACTTCGATGCGGCTTTGCAGGCCTATCCTTTATATAGTGATGTTTTTTCCGCCCGGGGGAGCGTCTGGTTTGAGAAAGGGGAATATGATCAAGCAATTGCGGATTTCAATCAGGCCTTGCAGCTAAAACCCGCCCTGTTTGAAGTGTATCAAAGAAGAGCCCGGGCCTATCATCGCCGGGGCGATTACGAGGAAGCGCTGCAGGACTTCGAGAAAGCCCTCGAAAAAGAACCCCGCTCCAGTCTTATTTACCTGCATCGCGGCAAACTGTACAAGGACATGCAGGATTATGATAAAGCCCTGGCCGATTTTACGAAGGCCTTGGCCATCGATCCGGATTTTTTCGAGGCCTATTTTTACCGGGGGGCACTCTATCAGGAGCGCAAGCAGCTGGATCTTGCCTATGGGGATTACAGCAAGGCTTTGCAGCTCATGCCAAAGGATTTTTCGACCTATAACAACCGGGGCAATATACAAAAGGAACGAGGCATGCTTGCTCAGGCCCTGGAGGACTATACGAAAGCCATCGCCATAAGCCCTGAAAATGAAAAGGTTTACGTCAACCGCGGCCGGGCCTACCATGAGCAGGGAGACCTGGCACGGGCCCTGGCGGATTATGACAAGGCTGTGGAACTAAAGACCAAAAATGTAGATGTATATCTCAACAGGGGCCATATCCATATGCAGGGGGGCAAGTTCGATGCGGCACTGGCAGATTACCATCAGGCCATCGCGTTACAGCCCCTGCCGTTTTGTTTCTTCAGTAGGGCAGGCGCCTATTTCCGTAAAGGAGACTTTGCCCGCGCCATCGCCGATTACAGTAAGGCAATCGAGACAGATCCCCGCTATGAGGAAGCATACATAAACCGGGGCCTCGCTTATCGGCGCTTCGACAACCAGAAGTCTGCCCTTGCCGATTTTGGCAAGGCCTTAGAACTTAATCCAAAGTCCGCCAAGGCCTATCTAAACCGGGGAATCTCTTATTCCCTGCTGGGAGAATTTGCAGCGGCTATGGCAGATTTCCAAAAGGCCCTGGAACTCGATCCCCGCAATGCCAATATAGGGGCATGGCCTATAGCCGGAACGGGGAACAGGACCGTGCCCTGGAGGATTTCCATAAGGTCATAGAAATGAACCCGAAAGCCGAATATGCCTATAATAATAGAGGGTATACTTTTCAGATAAAAGGAGACCTGGCGTTAGCCATGGCCGATTACAACCGGGCCATTGAAATAAACCCGCAGCTGACCCTTGCCTATATCAACCGGGGGAACACTTTCAAAGCAAAGGGGGAGCAAGGCAATGCCTGTGCCGACTGGCAACGGGCCTGTGACCTGGGCGCCTGTGCAGCTTACCAACAGGCCCAAAAGACGCATTATTGTGATTAGTAAGTAAGAAATTATTTTTTGAGCTTTTCTGGCAAAAAATAAATTCGTAAACTTACTTATCCCGTTTACCTGTGACCTTTAGGTTATCGGGTTAAGGGGCTTAAGGCGGAAGCAAAGAGTGCGAGATTTTCCGTCTGCCCATGGAGGATAAGCTCGGCGATCATTCTGCCGGCGTAAAACCCGAAACCTAACCCATGACCGGAATATCCCAAAGCAACCAGCAACTTATCATTGCCCGGCATAGGCCCGATCATCGGCAGACGGTCCCTGGAAAAGCCCATGATGCCGGACCAGCGCTTTTCGACCTTGAATTCCAGGGACAGTTGCTTAAGCAATTGCTCCAAATGATCTTGAATATGCTTGGTGGTAATCATCCCGTAACCTTGCTCGCCGCTAAAATCCAGTTCCCGGAAACCCCCGGCGAGCACCCGGCCGTCCGGTGCCTGGCGCCAGTATTCATAGCCATAATTTGCATAGAAGACACCGCTGAATCTCCGGCCAAGCGGCTTGGTCGCGAGCATCTGTCCCTTGGTCGGCATGATCTTATCCTGGAAATAGGGATCAAGAAGGGGCGTGTAGGCGTTGGTTGCCAGCACGACAAAATCAGCGCGGACCACAGCCTGGTCCGTAGTGATTTGCAACCCCTCCTTTTCGGCGGTGATTCCTTTTACCCTTGTTTTTTCAAATAGCTCTGTCCCCTTGCTGGTTGCCCTTCTGACCAGAGCATCCACAAGTTTGACGGGATTGACCTCGCCGTCCCTTTCGTTCAGGGCGGCCCCAAAAAAGCCCTTGCTGGAAAGGATGGTGTTTATTTCTCCGGCATCGATCAATTGGTAGGGGAAACCATCTTCCCGCAAGAGCGCCACACTTTCCCGAATATCCCCCATTTCTTGATCGCTCGTGGCCACGAGGTAGCCCCCGGAACGCTTGTGATCACAGGCGTCGTCCTGGAAAATATGTGTTTCCAGAAGATCTTGGTTTTCCCGCGTGATCTTCCAGAGGGTCCTGGCCTTCTCCCGCCCATAGCGCTGCACCGCCTGGTGGTAATAGTCCGAGGTGCCGGAAAGCAGAAAGCCGGCATTTCTTCCCGAGGCCTTGCCCGCGATGATATCCTCTTCCAGCAGCACGACCCGGCATTTATCGGCCAGCCAATAGCAGACCGAGGCGCCGGTGATACCCGCGCCGATGACCGCCACATCTACCTGCCTGTCCTGCGTAAGCGCGGGAAAAGCAGCTTGTCTGTTCACGAGCCAGTAGGGTTTTTCCATCGACTAATTACCGGGAATAGCGAAGAAGTATAGCTTACGGTCGCTATTGCCATAGAGATAATAACTAAACCCGACGACCACCGTGCCATCGGTATTCGGGGTGAAAATACCATAATCAGATGCATGCGGGAAATCGAACTCGAAAAGCTGCTGATAATCGCCTGCATCCATGACGTAGAGGTAGTTACTACCATAGGGAGCGCCGCTGGCGACGAAGAGCCGGGCGCCATCGGAGCTAAAGCGGGCTATTTTACGATAGGTGCCTATATCCCATTCTCCCAGGACATTGAGGAGATTTGTAGAGTCATAGTCAAAGACTTTGTTCCCGGAAAAGCCATTGCCGCCGCTACAGGCGTAAACAATGTGCCGGCCATCGGGACTGATCGCAAGCGATCCGCCACTTGAACCGGCATAAACACTTTGCTCCGGGATAACGTGGTCATCGCGCATATCGTATTTCAAGATCTGGTTCATGTCCCCGCCGGCAAGGAAAATCTTTTGCCGCGCTTCATCGATGGTGAGAGAGTTCCCTCTAAAAACGTGCTCTTCCGCCAGGACTTTTCCCGTGTCCATGTCCAGGATGGTAAGAAATTGGGCTGTTGTGTACTTGGTTTCCTCGGAAAGAACATATATTCTGCGCAGCGACGGGGCCACACCGATATCCAGGCCGTCTTTAGAAGCGGAGAAGGGTATCTCGGTAGTGGATTGGGAATCAAGGTTATAGACCGTCACGCTTCCGGAAAATTTACTGACGATATACAGGCTTTTTGTCGCGGTGGCATAGGCCATGGCCAAGGGTTGGGTGAAGGGCAGGATCACTTGCTGTTCGATTTGCTGCGAGACGGTATTAATGTAGTACAGGGCCTGATTTCCCTGATCGATGGCGTAAACCACTCCCGGATCATCGCCGGCGACCATGTCGCTGATCTTGTCCGGGCTTAAAGGTATCACCGGCTCTCCCTCGGGCCCGGGAATGGTAAAGAAGTAGAGCCGGCGCTCGCTAACGTAGCCATCGCTTCCGTAACTAAATCCTACCACCACCGTGCCATCGGCATTCGTGGTGAAAATACTGTAATCAGATGCTTGGGGGAAAGTGTACTTGAAAAGCTGGCGATAATTGGCTGCGTCCATGACGTAGAGATAATTATCATAGGGATTGCCGTTCGTGGCGAAGAGCCGGGCGCCGTCGGCGCTAAAACGGGCTGTTTTCGGCCAGGTACCCACATCCCATTCACCCCATACATTTTGGAGATCGAGAGCATCGTAGTCATAGATCCTGTCCCCATAACCACGGCCGGCTAAAATATGCCGGCCGTCCGGGCTGATCTCAAGGGAGCCAAAATAATAACCATCCACACTTTGCTCCCGGACAAGGTGGTCATCGCGCACAGCGTATTTTACGATCCCGGAAAAGTTCCCGCCGGCAAGGAAAATCTTTTGCCGCGTTTCATCGATGGCAAGAGAGTACCCGTCGACGGGTTCTTCCGCCAGGACTTGTCCCGTATCCATGTCCAGGATGGCAAGATACCGGCCTGTTGTATGCGTGGAGAGGACATAAATCCTGCGGAGCAGTGGGGCCACCCCGATATCCAGGCCGTCATTCGCATAAGAGAAGGGCATCTCCGTTATCGACTGGGACTCAAGATGATAGACCGTCACACTTCCGGAAAATTTACTGACGATGTACAGGCTTTTTGTTTGGGCGGCATAGGCCATGGCCAGGGGCTCGGTGCAAGGCAGGGCCACTTTTTTCACGATTTGCTGCGTTACGGTACTGATATAATAGAGGGACTGGCTGCCCTGATCGATGGCATAGACAACCTCCGGATCATCGCCGGCCACCATGTCGCTGATCTTATCCAGGGTCGAGGCAGGCAGCGGTTCCACTGGCCCGGAAATGTCAAAGAAGAACAGTTGGCGATCATTGTTATTGTAGGAATCATAACTGAACCCGACCACCACCGTGCCATCGGCATTTGAGGTAAAAACATTATAATCTGATGAATTAGGGAAACTGTATTTTTTGAAAAGCTGGTGATAATTGTTTGCATACGTGACGAAGAGGTAGTCATCGTTCGTGCCTAAAAGTCTGGATCCTTCGGCACTAAAACGGGCGTTGCCGGGATAGTAGCCCAAATCCCAATCACCAAATACATTGTTGAGATTTGTCGAGTCCATGTCATAAATCAGGCTCCCATAACCTTTGCCAGCTAAAATGTGCCGGCCGTCCGGACTGAGCTCGAGTGAGCCGAAATAAAAACCATTAACGCTCTGCTCCAACACAAGGCGGTCGCCAAGCACATCGTATTTATAGATTTGGTCAGGATAACCACCGGCGAGGAAAATCTTTTGCCGCGTTGCATCGATCGCCAAAGAGTCGCCATTAACGGGTTCTTCGGCCAGGACTTGCCCCGTGTCCATGTCCAGGATGGTCAGATAGCGGGTGGTGGCGCTCTGGGAAAGAACATACACTCTGCGCAGGGCCGGGGCGACCCCGATATCCAGGCCGTCCTTCGCATAAGAGAAGGGCATCTCCGTTATAACCTGGGAATCAAGGTTATGAACCGTCACGCTTCCGGAAAATTTACTGACGATGTACAGGCTTTTTGTCGCGGCGCCATAGGCCATCGCCAGGGGCTGGGTGAAGGGCAGGGCCACCTTCTTCACGATTTGCTGCGAAACGGTACTGATATAATAGAGGGCCTGGCTGGCCTGATCGATGGCATAAACAACCTCCGGATCGTCACCGGCTGCCATGGCGCTGATCTTATCCAAAGTGGGAGGAGGCAACGGTTCCTCCGGCCCGGGAATGGTAAAAAAGTATAACCGGCGCCCATTATAATAATGATAGTCATCACCTTTGGTACTGAATCCCACCACCACCGTGCCATCGGCATTCGGCGTAAAGACATTATAGTCTTCCATATCCGCATGGGGAAAATTGTATGTGAAAAGTTGCCGATAATTGCCCGCGCTCATGACATAAAGGTTGTCATCAGAACCGTTCGTGCCGAAGAGACGGGCGCCGTCGGCGCTGAAGCGGGCGTTGTCGGGATAGGTGCCCAAATTCCATTCCCCGAAGACATTATCGAGATTTGTAGAATCATAGTCGGAAACACCGTATCCGTAGCCAGTTCCGCCACAGCGGGGGTAGACAAGGTGCCGGCCATCGGGACTGATCGTAAGCGAGGCACCGTACGTGCAGGCAGGAATGCTCTGCTCCAGGGTAAGAAGGTCGCCATGCACATCATATTTTGAGATTTGGGGGACAGAGCCTCCGGCAAGGAAAATCCTCTGCCGCGTTTCATCGAGGGCCAGCAAGGCCCCTTGGACGGCCGCTTCTGCCAGAACTTGCCCCGTATCCATGTCCAGGATGGTAAGATACTGGCTCGCTGCATCCGTGGAAAGGACATAAATCCTGTGGAGCATGGGGCTAACCGCGATATCCAGGCCGACTTTGGCAGATGAAAAAGCCAGCTCCGTTATTGACAGGGAAGCAAGATGATAGACCGTCACGCTTCCGGAAGCTTTGCTGACGATATAGAGGCTCTTTGTCGAGGCGGCATAAGCCATGGCCAGGGGCTGGGCAAAGGGCAGATCCACCTTTTTCACGATCCGCTGGGTGCTGGTATTAATATAAAACAAGGCCTGACTGCCCTGATCGATGGCATAGACGATCTCCGGGTCGTCACCGGCCACCATGTCACTGATTTTATCGAGGATTATCGGATTGGCCGCCCCTCCGGTGATCGTGATGGTGCGGCGCGATACGCTGCTGTAACCGCTATTGTTGATCACTTTCAAGGTTACTTCAATATTCCCCGGTTGCTGGAACAAATGAGAGGCAAAGGGATCCTGGGTGGGAGGGGTGTCATAAATGCCGTCACTGTCCCAATCCCAGAGGTAATAGAGTCCCCCTCCCGGGAGGTAATCTTGCGATGCGGAGGCATCCAGCAAAAAGTTGTCCAGAGTTGTGCCGGATGCGGCGCCGAAGGAAAAGGCGGCCTGCGGTTTGTCCGTCACCCGGCTGGCCGGAGAATGAAGCAGAGAAATAACGGTGGCATTCGCGTTTGTGCCGATCAGATATAGCCGATCGGACTCCCTGCTTAAATAGAGGAAATTTTTGTCATAGGTTGTCGTATAAATCTCGTCTTCCCGGCTGAACGCGGTTAAGTCATAGGCACGAATGGCATTGTGCTCCACCGTAAAAAGATAGGCATGCACCGGGTCGAAGGCGGCCGCTTTTATGGTGTAGTCAGGCGTTATATCTTGAATGAACTGCATATGGTTATTTTCTTCGGCAAGGGAAAAAACGCTTCCGCCTTCGGTCAGCATTCTATACCCCGTGATATCGATGAATATATCGCCCGTTAGATTATGATCCTCGTCGTATGGGTTCTCCCAGAGCCTCCCGACATAGGTGATCTCGCCTGCCGAAACCCTGTGTTTAGTAACAGATACAGGAGATAACGAGGTCTGCGCGATATAGATGAATTGTTCCGAGGGGTGCAACTTGATGCGTCCTTGCTGGTGAATACCATTGTATCGGCCAGTCCGTGCCGCTGTCTCCACGTTATAACCGTCCAGGTAGGTCAGCTGCCCGGAACCGCTGGTCACATAAATGTGGCCGTCCGTCGTAGCCACCAGGTCGTAGGGATCGATGTCAATCTTGAATTGCTTTAGCTTTGCCCCTGTGGCGAGATCAAACTCGGCGATATAACCTTCCTGCTCATCCTTCCACCAGTAGTCGCTATGTTCCCTGGTGGACAGGGCCACATACATCCTCGTTTTGTCCGGGCGCACAGCGATGGCCTCCGGCAGGTAGTCGAAGGTAAACTCCTTTTCCACTACCCCGGTCTCCAGGTTGATGCCGTAAAGTTTTTTGGCTGTTTTAGATGTGCAGTAGACCATCTTGCCGGCGGCATCGAGAACGGCCGCCGTTATGGGAAAATCATAGGCATAGGAAGTGCGGACCGACGTTGTCACAAAAGAAAAGCTTTTTTCGGCAGGTAAGTAAAGGCCTGTAGCCGCCCTGATGTCTTGCGAAAGGGTCACCACATAATTCTTGTGATAACCCAGAGGAAGGGCCGGCGTGAAGATAATCTTATTTTCGCGGCACTTAAGCGCACCGAAGACAGGGTTGCCATCGGAGGTGACCACAAAGGTCGCAGCATTGACGGAAAGCGGATCGACAACAAAGTTAAACGATACCTCGATCAGTCCGTCAATAGGCGCACTTTTAGCATTGGCAGCCGGCAAGGTGGCAACAACATCGGGCCGGGGTAGGGTCGTAAAATAAGACCGATATTCGGCAGTCATCATGTTATCGGCAAGGTCTTTGATCCCTGGCCGGAGGTTAATCTCATAGGTGGTATAGAAATCCAGGGGCAATTGAGGCGTGAATGTAGCAATCCGTTCCTGGTATGTAATATCGCCGGCGACTATCCGATCTCCCCTGGTTAAAGCAAAGGTCCCGCTGTGGAGCGACGCCGCGTCTAGGTCTTCGTTGAACGTGACGGTAATTTGGCTGTCTATCATGACATTAGAAGACCAATTGCCGGGAGCAGCGGCCAGGACAGAAGGCGGCGCCCCATCCCGTAGGCGCAGGCCGGCTAAGACCTGTAAGATGTAAACGGTCTCGGCCAGACCGATATTCCCATCCCCGCTGATGTCGGCAGCGGCATAGGGCTCTCCCGTTACCGATCCCGTTGCGATCTGTAGAGAAAGGATGGCATCGCGCAGCTCAAGACTCCGGTTATGATCGACATCACCGCCGGCGTTGGCGGTCGGGGGGTCGTTGTCATAGACACTGACGGTAAAGGAACTGGGCGCATATCCTTCCGCCGCTGCCGTCAGGGTGACGATTTGCGTGCCCTCATTTACGGCATCGTCGGCCACAGACAGATCAAAATAAACGCCCAAATAGTTGTCCAGCAATGAGTTTACGGTAACGAACGGTGCAACGGATATAAGAGAAGGATTGCTTGAGGTGATGGAGACGGTGGTGGGGTACGTAAGTGCATTTTGTATCCATACCCTGCCGGCACCGACCAGGGTGCCCGCTCCCTCGGTAATGTCAGGTTGTGCAGAGATTGTTATCTTAGACGAGGAGTCAAGACTTTCATCTGTGGTTCTTCCGGTCAGGTAGCCTCCGGACAGACCTCCGGCCATTTCACCTCCTGCACCATAGGACAATGAGCCCGACAAAGACATGGCCAGGAAAAGGCAAAAGAGAAGAGAAGAAATTTTCTTCATAATCATGATCAGAACCCTGTATCTCCCCGATTGTTAGATACTGATCTCGACGCCAACTGATGGTAATTATGAAAAACGTTAACCGATCGGCTGCCCGGTTCCACAAGGAGAAAAAATCTCCTTCAATCATGAAGCAAAGGTACTTTATCATATAAATCACCGATTGAACAGAGGTGGTACTGATAACGGGGGAAAGGGAAATTATCTTTACTTGGAAAAATAACCCCCTATACTTCCCTCCATCCAATTTCTTAATCCCAATAACTTCCACGGCGTTTCAGGTTAATAAGCACTTTGTGGCCATTATTTAGAGTTAAGGTGCCAGATAAATTGGCATCTGTTATACTGCCGACAAATTTTCCCCCATATAGCGAAGAGCTGGAAATTGCAAATCGTATACTATTACCATCAAAGATAATTGAATTTATCAACTCAAGGTTATCTGGCTCACCCTCTGATGCCTGAAAAGTACCCTGATATCCTTGTTTTGCGTAAACTATTCTAATCTCAACACCAAGAAGGTCCCCAGATTCTTTATGGTATGTTAGATTGGAGAATGTCCCCGTTTTCTTCACGTTATTCTCCGCATGAATGAAGCCAGGTGGAGCCAAGGATGTTAATAATACTACTAGAACAATAAGTATAGTTACCACACATAATGGTGGCATTGAATGTTTGCGATGAAAACATTGCCTTTTTTCTATCATAAATCCCTCAACTTTCTCTCATCAAGGTAAAAGGAAATTGGTTCAGTGGCCACATCCACCTGTAAGATTCCGATATTCTTGCTGAGCCTGTGATATGCGAACAGCCCGGTTCCCAGGGTCATAATAGAAATGTACCGGATCTGGTGTGCGAAAGTTACCACCCCAGTTAAGTCCAGCGCTACTTGCATTGGTTACGGCTGTATTACGTTGTCCACTGTTCAGGCTAGTCCAACTGATATCCACAGCAAAACCAGCCTCATGCAAACTGCTTCCTGGTGTTGCTGGAGTGGTTGCAGTTGGGTTGCCTTGAATACTTTGTTGCACTGATGTAGGTCTGAAAGCACTCGTGAAAGTGACACTCAGACCAGATTGACTATTATTATTGATCCAAGCTTGCACCATTGGGATGAATGAATCATCGAGATAGGTTCTTCCAAGTCCAGGAAGATAAGTCTCAACGAGTTTCAATCCATTCGGGTCAATCCCATTGACCGGATTATTCTGGACATAGGCATACAGATTAATATCCCCACCGTCAAAGCCGATTGGGTCTTCAGAGATGAACCTGCCCACCTTCGGATCATAGTACCTGGCACGCATGTAGTAGAAGCCGTTCGGTTCGGCCATTACACCATACTGGCCCACATACTTGAAAGGTTGGGATAAACCGGTGGCCTCCACCTCTTCGGCAATGTCAATGTTGCCGAAGGGATCATACGCATACTTGTTTTTAATGACCTTGTTACGGTCCGTTATAGCAACAGTGTTGCCATTAGCATCAAAGTGATAGCAATAACTCAGATTCGATGAAGCAACCATTGCCACGAGACCAAGCCCATAGATATAATAGCGGGTAATGGTGTTATTGTCGTCCGCTTCAGCGAGAAGATTGCCAGTGGCATCATAAATATACTTTGTCACCGTGGTCGTCGCGCCATTCTTTGTTGCCTGTAGCCGGTTGCCTTTGCCGTCATAGGCAAACTGGTAGGCGTCGCCGATTTTGGTTAGCCGGTGCTCGTAATCAAAGGTGTAAGATGATCCGTAGCCGGTGTCGATCCGTCCTTCGTTGTCATAGCCAAAACGGCCCTCGCTGGTAGTGGAATCAAGACGGTTCCTTCTAACATTGTAAGCATAAATGGTTTCAGCAGTACCCTGCACCGGCGCAAAATCCTCATTCTTTACCTTTAAAGCTTGGATGCGATTGCCGTTTCCGTCCAAGGTATATGTATAACCGGCAAAAACTGCGCCATATATTTTATGATCCACTGAAATGAGCCTGTTGGCATTGTCATATCCGTAGTCAACCTGTGTCTTGTTGAAATGGTCAAAAGAATCCAGACGTCCCGCGGCGTCATAAAAGTAGGTGAGTGTTCTGCTGTTGACAGGAAGCCAGTTTATTGTCACGGTTTTCATGCGGTTAAGCTCATCATAGGTATAAGAAACAGTCTTATTAGTTCCCGGATAGGTGATTTTAGTCATGTTGCCGGCTTCATCATACTCATAGGTAATAATATACAGGCTTAGGGGAGCTGCGGCATAGGAATATTGCATTTTTTTCAGACGATTGGCGGCATCGTATTCGGCATAGCTCGTGGTTCCAACAGAATCCCGCATAGATGTCAGGTTGTCGAGGTTATCGTAAGTGAATTGGACGCATTTCTTGAACATAGATGGATCTGGATCACAAGAGCCACCTGGATAGATAATCTGATCCAGTTTGCCGCTCGGTGTATAAACATAGTTAATAGCATCAAGGTTTCGGTCCTTTTTCGTCTTAAGTAAACCATGGTCGTAATACTCGTAATCTGTTATCCTGAGGAAGGGATCCTGTGTCCAATCGAGCAAACTCCGATTGTCGAACCGAAAATTTGTTTGATTACCGGCTTGATCGGTAAGACTCTCCGTCCTGCCGCCGCTGTCGTAAATATAATCATAAATTAGTTGCGGATGGTCGCCGGTTTTTATTGTCTCGGGATTACCATAGGCATCGTATTCGAAGGTGGTGGTCGTTTTTCTACCGTCAGTGAATGTCCATTTCAGCCCATTATCGTAATAAGCGATTTTGGTGTGTATCATTTCAGTTTTATTGAGGTATCGGTAAGTATCAGTGAGATGACGTTGATTGGTATAATCAAAGTGTGTGCGGGGAGTTAAAGAATCTTCTTTGTCTACACCTAGATAGATATCAGTCAGACGATAGGGAAATTGAGTGCTATAATCATAGTTAATCTCTTTTGTTGGCTGCGTTTGCGGATAGGTTATTTTCGTTAGATTGTGATTGCCGTCATAATTATATTTAGTCACGTAAGACCTGGGATTGGTGATTTCAACAATATGGTTTTGCCCATCATATGCTCTGGTTATGCTATTTCCTAGCTGATCCGTAATCTTGTATTCCCGGCCCTTATCATCATAGTAGTAGGTGATGGTATTCTTAAAAGGATTTTGTTCTTGGTAATTTATGAGATGGACATTCGGATCTTCTTGAGGTGACACGTATCTTTCTTGATTACGGTAGCCTGAGAAATAAAAATTATAAATGGCCATGGTTCCTTCTTCTTGGCGAGGCACCTCCTGCCTCTCAACTCTTCCGAGGCTACTATAAGTGTTTTTGGCTGTTTCAATAAGGAGGGGATTGGTCAAGGTGGTCATCCAGTGGTTGCCGTTCGGATCATAGCCATAACGCCATGTCTTGCCTCCCGTGTCTGTATAACTGGTCAGGTTTTCGCCTTCATAGCCGTAGGAAACTGATCGGCCGAAGGAATCGGACACCGAGTCAATCTTGTCTCCGGAATAAGAAAGCGTCAGTGAGTGGTTGAAGCTGTCCTGAACAACGGAGTCGAGGTTATTGCCTGAATAATTGAAGTTCAAGGTGTTGCCGTCTACGTCTGTCAGGGTCTGAATTTTTTTATTTGCATTGAAACTTATATGCGTACCGGAACGTTCCAGCAGGCTGTAAGCGCCTCCATTGTTGATCAATTGCGTCGTGATCCCGGGAGGTGCAGCATAGGACCCATTAGGCAGTTTAACGAATTCCATTGACTTCTTGCCCACATTTACGAATACGGCATTGTTCACCAATTGGTCGACGGCCCACTTGCTGATCAATGCTGTTATTATCCAGTTCGGAAGGCTATCGGCTTTGATCACATCAAGCCCCACACGCAGGGCGGCAACAAAGGCCGCGGCATCAACGGGTTGGCGTACTCCAAGGGACGGCATGGCATCACTGGTAATTTTGTAGGATACATCATAGTTATGGGTCCAGCCGTAACCGAGCGGTCCTTTTTTGTTGGCCAGCCTGCTGTCGTAAGAGCGGCTGAAATTCAACCCCAGCGGGGTGCCACCGCCCAGAGCAAGGTCCGTATGATCATAGAGATAGGCTCCGCTTGCCATATCAACAGGTTCTATTGACTCAGCAATAGGCACTGTCGAAAACAACGTGGAAATATCGGAATAATCAGAATTGCCGAGACAACTGAATTCTGTCATGTTCAATGTTATCCCCGGCAGCGAGTCAATAATACTCTGAGAAGCCGGAATGGTTAGATGTCCTCCGTAGTGACCATTTATCAAGTAGCCCATGGATTCGGATAGCCCCACTGAAGTAGGCGGCGGGGAGTATCTGTCAATATACCCGCCACCAGTCCAAGTGTTCTCCGCCATGGCACCGTTTTCCGGCAGGATAAGCCTGTGGCTGTTTTGCGCCAAGTTTATTAATTTGTTTAGATTTATTAAATCGTTTACATTAGTAGAGTAGTTTACAACGTGAGGGCTTTGATTGGCAGTATCTTGATTTAAAACGCTGCCGTAGTTGCTGTTGTCCACATGAAATATTTTCTTACCGGCAGCATTGCCCATTTGAAGGAGTTTGACAGTTGAAACAGCGTTATCCAAACCCAAAATTTGTTCCAAAATGCCATATTCTAAAGCACTACCAAACAAACCTGCCATTCTATAATGAGCATCTTCCCGCACGTCGGCGGTATCGTCATTGATTTTGGAGTCATAGGAAGAATAGAAATTTCTTATATCTACATAATAATTGTTTTCTTTTGCTACAAGTCCTACACTGTGATGATTGATGGTGACAGTATCATTGAGGCCGGAGATCATTGTATTGCTTAGATAATGCTCCCGAAAATGAGTTATCCCGATCATATTCAGGGTTTCCCCAAGGACCTGTTCGGAAGAACTTGATAACCCCTGATTTAAATATTTATCCAGGCGTTCCCGTTGTTTTGACAAAAGCCTATCATTCGGTGTACCTACGAAACTGTAGGCAATGGCATATGTTCCGGTACTAACGATCGGATATGGGACAGGTTGGGGGTCGTCGCAATAGGTTCCCTGTGGATTTCCTGCTGCATCATAAGGCCCGGGATAAGGATGATTGATTGAAATAGTCAAGGTGTTTGACCATGATGGAAATGTCGCCTTAACATCATCGCCCAGTCGTAACTGGGGCCCCTGAGCAGAAGGGGTAATCGTTAAACGTTTACCCGCGAGCTCTGGGGTGGTGATCTCGTACTTTATGTTACCGGATTGGATGCTCATGTTTGCGGTTATGCTATCGATGTTTGTTTCATTCAAATAACTCCAGGCTGTGAATGTTCCATGCTGAGCATCCGCAGACATGGTGCTTAAACGATCGATGCTTTTTCCGCCAAAAGCTTCTTTTGAATCGCTATTTCTATAAGTCTCACTGTTTTTGATATAATTGACCAAAGTATTGGAATAAGTAGCAAGCTGACCGTTAATATTCGTTTCATTTAAATTCATTACATAATCATTGGTTATTGTCGCCTTTTCAGTTGCTGCGTCAATGAAGGAATTTACATTATATCCCATGGCGGTACCGAGTGCAATCCTGTTTCCAGAAGTGGTATAAAATTTAAAAGCAGGGTCAAAAAACAGTGGCGTATCATTTATTTCGACTGATACCCATACCCGTACAAGGCGAATTGACCCATCTTCGGCGCGCGTTACAGGAATGCCACCGTCTGCAAGAACATTGATGACCGACGTTCCATCGTCGACGCCCAGCCATTGAGCAAGCTTACTATCGGTACACGTTCGATCGCAAGATTGTTCCCCTATAACGTATTTCACATTGCCAATCTTAAGGTATTTCACATTATCAACATTATTGTGAATTTGGCTTTCTCGAAGCAAGGCAATCATTAGAGAAGCCTGATCGAAATCATTGCCGTTGCCTTCGAGGTAGGTGAGCTGAGCACCCTTATGTGAGCCATAATATGGGATATAATCGATATTCAGCTTGACATAATCGGAGATCAGATAGGGATCGTAACGCAACGCGCGGGCAAGTTCCTGAATATCTGGAGTAGCGGCCGCAGGCGCTGATATTCCTACCATCGGGGCCACTGATTTCGATAACCGCCCCTTTAACTGTTGTGCCGCAAGATACTCTCTTGCTTTTTGGGGACTTATCGCATCTGTATGACCTCGCTTCCAGCCTGGTCGGGAGGCGGCTTCTTGTCTGGCGAGAACAAGATTCTTCGTCAGAGACGTCTCAGCTGTAATGGATACTTGTGTGGCCACCGTGACATAATCCTTTTTGCTTGCTTTTATAATGTAGGTCCCAGAAAGAATAGACGAAATCTGATAAAAACCGGTACCATTAGTTGTTACCCTGTATTTTCCTAACTCAATAGCAACACCTTCCAAGGCATTTCCTGCTTCATCCAAGACAGAACCCTTTAAGGTAGATAGACCCACGGAATTGCGCATACCGCTACCTGCAGAACCGTCACCATTTTGTCCGGGAGTTTCCGAATTTTTTGTCGTATTCTCGCGTTCCTCGTTACCCTGCGCCTTGGCATCGCGCTGGATGCCCTCAATAAGAGGAAAATTAGTTAGAATGGCATCATTATAAGCAATTGTCCAACGGCCGAACATCGTTGACGTGTTTAACTCATTGTAAGCTATCCTGAAATAACCATGTTCCCCCCAGTCGGCGCCCCAACTGCTTTTGACAATGAAATATTGTTCTATATCGTCATAGCCGACGATCAAGGTGGCATGGTACCCTTCAAAGCTTCCCCAGGAATAGGTATAAATCCCAGAACCATAGAAATAGAAATCGGTCTGGACAGCCATAAGCGAAACAAGAGCGCCATAATTATAGAGGGCGAATTTGATCGCCGATACGGAAGGATTCACTAAGGACCAGCCAGGAATCTTGTAGGCAGTTGATGCCCAGTCAGAGCCAATGTTTACACATAGGTCGTCCGATGCGGTGTATGGATAAAAATATTCTGGTGGAAGACCGAAATTGCATAAAAAGTCGGAGGCAACGCCGATAGAGCCCGCAGCACATGTGCCTGCACCGCTGCAGGAAGTAAGCAACTGTTCCGAGAGGTCCAGTAGGACACCAGGTGTATTTTGAGAAATGAGCACTTTCGACTCCAGTGCTGCAGTGGTGGCAAAGGCCCAGCAGGCGCCGCAGGCGCCCTGTTCCTTGACTGGGGTAACATAGTTGTCATTATTGTAATTACGCCAGTCGAGTTTAAGGGGCAGGGAAGTAGACGGAGTATCCAATGTTTTAACTTCGGAGGAAAATATTGGCAGTTGCGCTCCCAATCGCTTCTTCCTTTCTTCGGCATTAAGTTTAGAAAAATTGGTGTCCTTGGCTGACCAGTAGGATTTCTTCTGCTGAATTGCTTGTTTTATTTCATCAAGCTCACGGTTGTCAGCAAAAGATTCCGCCGTTAAAAAAAGCATGTTGCAGACAACCAGAAGAGAACAGAAAGAAAGAAGCATTTTCGATTTCATTCTTTACTCCTCCATATACATAGAAGTGAAAAAATGGAGCTGAAATTGACTACTTGTTTTTTGCTCTTATTTCTTCAATCGCTGTCATAAGCGCTTTCATGTCACTTTGCTGCTTCTCGATTATCTTCTGTTGCTCTTTCATTGCCTCAATCAGGATAGGAATCAGTTCCGTGTAAGCGACGGCCTTTTCACCATCTTGGCCTTCTCTTACGATTTCAGGGAATATTTTTTCTATATCCTGAGCGATAAAGCCATTGTGCTTACCATCAGGGAAACCCCTGTTTTCATTGCCCTGTTTCTTCCAGGTAAATGAAATTCCGTTAACATTGATGAGCCTCTGTAAAGGCGATTCGATGGGTGCAACATTCTCCTTAAAGGTCAGATCGGAGCTTTGCCAATAGCCTGTAGCATACGCCGTCCCTAATATATAAAGCTTATAAGACGTTGGATTGTTGGTACCTATCCCCACATTGCCATAGACAGTTAAATCCCCGCTAGCAGCATGGGCTTTGATTACAAAAAAAGAAAGAAAAATAGCAATAATAACTACTTCATATTTGTGCTTCATAATTAATGCCCTCCGTATCTGTAATTCTTTACCTAATTAAAGTGAAGTTAGATAAATATATTGTTGGCGTAATGGGATACCCGTCCTCATCAAATGCTGGGGTCTGAGCGTTATATATTGCTCCTTTCATAAAAGTTGTTTTTCCGTTGTTTGTTTGATAGTTGCAATCATACCCTCCATCTATGAATACATGCTTATATTTATCGGCGGTAAGATTTTCGACTATTCCTTCAACGACCTGAATAATGTCTCCGCTATAGGCAGCAGCATCGTAGGCTGCCTGTAAATTTGGATAGTAACCACGAATTGAAAAAGTAAGAACATTATCGGGAGGATAACTGGGAGGATATTCCCACCAATTAACAGGACGAATTATGCGGACAGGCAGGTTAGCGCATGAAAATTTGGCTGTTATGGTACGATTGGTAGCTATGTTGGTGAATGTATAGTTAGTTACTGCACCTATAGAAACACCATCAATGATTACATCGGAAATATTAGCGCCATTGCTCGGAGTAACGGTGAATGTTTGGCTACTACCGCCAAAAAGGACTTGAGCTGGCGGTAAAGGGGAAATTCTACCAGCGCCAACGGGACTTGCATAGATAGTATAAGGGCGTAAATAATAATATGCCCCGAAATTTAGTGGCTTATCAGGGAAAACTATGCATCTGACCTGGCTTAATTCGTTAGGCGGACCGATGTCGGTTGCTATGTATTCTATGCAGGGCCCGCTTCCGCTTAAGGACACCAAATGGCCTGCGGTCGCTGTTGCTGTTAACTCGACATATGTACCGTAGTCAAAAACTTTTGAACAAGTTGTACCACCCAAGCCGCAATTTATTCCTGAGGGTGAAGTTATGGTTCCCCAAGCAGAATTGCTGAGAGATACAGATATGGGTAATTGATAGCCGTAGAAGCGATAAAATTGGGCTGTTAGATTATGGGGCGCCGTAACGTTGGTGAATGTATAGTTGGACGTGGCGCCGATTGATTGACCATCAATTCTTACATTCGATATTTTGTTGCCGGGATTTGGCACAATATTAAATGTTTGACTGCCGCCATAACTAACAATGGCAGAGGAAGGTACAATATATCCGCCCCCTAATGTCCCGGGTGGCATTGACGACGAATAATAAGGTGTATAAACTGAAGTTGACGAAATGATGAAGGTTCTTAAAGCAAAATTGGCGGCAACGGATTTGGATGAATCCATCGTTATTAAACATGGGTTAGTGCCTGTACATGCTCCTGACCAACCAGTGAAATTGTATGCTATATTAGAGTTGCCATAAAGCGTCACTGAAGTGCCATAATTATATACCTCCAAGCAGTCAGTTCCACAATTAATTCCTGAAATCGAGCTATTTACTGTGCCGCCTGTGGGATTGTAATTGGATACGTTAAGCGTGAGTATTTTGATTGCAAAGTTAGCGCTTACATTCTTAGCTGTATCCATTGTTACTATGCAGATGCCCGTACCGGTACAAGCGCCACTCCAGCCGGTAAAGTTATAGGCAATATTAGGCGTAGCTGTGAGGGTTAAAGATGTGCCATAATTGTATGTCTCTGAGCAATCAGTGCCGCAACCGATGCCCGCAATGGAACTGGCTACCATTCCGCCTGTAGCAGAATTTAAGCTGACATTCAAAGGATACGTATCAATGGCGAACTGCGCCTCGATGGTAGGAGTTGTGGTAACATTATTAAATGTATAGGTGGAAACGGCTCCCTGGGATACGCCACCAACTATCACATTTGAAACATGGTAATGAGCGTTGGGGGTTATGGATACCGTGGTGCCTTCCTTGATTATTTTGACACCGGAAGGCGCCGTCAGGGGAACTGTAAGAGCTGGCCGGGGAAAACTGGACAGGTGCATAAGTGGTGAGACTGCTCTATAATGAACCCAGGAGGAACATATATGAGCAAAAGACCGAGAAGGAATCATGCACCGGCATTCAAGGCAAAAGTGGCGTTAGAGGCTCTGAAAGGCGAGCAGACGCTTGTTGAGCTTTCCGAGCGGTACCAGGTTCACGCAAACCAGATCACAGAGTGGAAGAAGCAGCTCCTTGAACATGCGCCGGACATTTTCAGCAAGGACCGGAAGCCAGAAGAAGGGCCGAATGTCAAAGACCTTCATGCCAAGATCGGACAGCTTTCGATGGAAAATGATTTTTTGGTCGGCGCGCTCGGTCGCATAGGCGATGCGAGCGCAAAACGATGATCGATAAAAGTGATAAGCTTTCGGTGACACGGCAATGCACTCTCCTGGATATAAGCAGATCTGGCGTCTACTACACCCCGGTGCCTCTGAGTGCGAAGGAGATGGAGCTTATGCGGCAGATCGACGAGATCCATTTGGCCTATCCATTTTACGGAAGCCGGAAGATTCGCAACGAGCTGTGGGCAAAGGGCTATGACCTGGGTCGTGACCGGGTGCGCCGCCTGATGCGCCGGATGGGCATCGAGGCGCTGTATGTCAAGCCGAGGCTATCGTTAGCACATCCTGGGCATGTGAAGTATCCCTATCTCCTGCGCGGTCTTGAGATCACACGGGAAAACCATG
>Ga0082335_1001581_pt1 | contig 47040 bp, 38 predicted proteins | sample Subgrocontami58m_FD_72375 | JGI IMG/M metagenome (GOLD analysis project Ga0082335, IMG submission 72375) | Subsurface groundwater microbial communities from S. Glens Falls, New York, USA - GMW37 contaminated, 5.8 m (SPADES assembly) (version 2) ...
TGACAAATATGTTGTCATGCACCCACAAGACAAACGATATGCTGAGTATACTCATGGTCAGCAAATTGAACTTGAATGGATTAATGGACCTGTCAAAGCAACAATCATCAAAGATGAATCGATTGATATGGAATTTGGCACAGGTGTAATGACTATTACTCCTTGGCATGATACTGCAGACAATGAAATAGCTAAGAAACATAGCCTTGATTTTGAACAGATTATTGACCCGAAAGGTAAGCTTTTACCAATTGCTGGGGAATTTACAGGACTTCATATTAAAAAAGCTCGTCCTTTAATTATACAAAAACTACAATCCAAGGGTTTAATTGAAAAGATTGATGAAAAATATGCTCACAGAATAGCAACAAACTCCAGAGGTGGCGGGATCATTGAACCGCAGATAATGAAACAATGGTTCATTGATGTAAACAAAGAGTTTGAATTAAGTCCAGAGCAAAAGTTGAACTTCCCTGCTTCTAAAAAAGCAACCTTGAAAAAACTCATGCGCCATGCTGTTGAATCAGGGTTAATAACAATATACCCTGAGCATTTCCAGAAAACATATTTCCATTGGATTGATAACTTAAGAGACTGGTGTATAAGCAGGCAGATTTGGTATGGTCATCAAATACCAGTTTGGTACAAAGACGATCAGATCTACTGCGATATTGAAGCACCAAAAGAATCTGGTTGGGAACAAGATCCTGATACTTTAGATACTTGGTTTTCTTCAGGTCTTTGGACATTTTCAACTCTTGGTTGGCCAAACAAAACTAAAGACATGGAATTATTCCATCCAACCTCTGTCTTAGAAACTGGCTATGATATTCTTTTCTTCTGGGTAGCTCGCATGATCTTGATGACAACATACCTTCTTGAAGATATACCGTTTAAAACAATATATCTTCACGGCTTGATTCGTGACAAAGATCGTCAAAAAATGAGTAAGAGCAAAGGCAACATAATTGATCCTTTAGGTGTCATTGATACATATGGCACTGATGCTTTGCGTATTGCTTTGATATTTTCAACTGCAGCAGGAAACGATATTCCACTTGCAGAAGAAAAGATAAAAGGAATGAAACACTTTGCTAACAAACTATGGAATATTGCAAGATTCATCTTAAGTAATACCGCTGACTTTGAAGCAGAGATTGATCAATCTAAGTTAACTCTGGCTGACAAAGAAATACTGTCTAAATTAGAGTTAGCAGTAAAGGAAATTACTGAAAACATTGAAGGATTAAGGTTAAACGAAGCCGCACAAGCTGCATATCATTTTACCTGGCATGAACTTGCGGATATATATATCGAAGCAAGTAAAATACAACTACAGAATCCTGAGCTTTCTACAAATACCAAAGCTGTCCTTGCAAAGACATTAAAAACAACCTTAAAGCTTCTACATCCGTTTATGCCTTTTGTCACAGAAGAAATCTGGAGCAATCTAAATCAAAAAGATCTCCTGATGATTTCAGAGTGGGAAAAATGATGCTAAGATGTAACAGATGAGGGACATGGCTGCATTAAAAAAGACTCCGGAATTCCGGAGTCTTTTTATTTTCTTTTCAGTTATTCTTCGCTTTGTGCAACGACTAAGTCAGTGTCTATTTCCTCAACGCTTTGTGGGTTAAAACCAGTTCCTGCTGGGATTAGCTTACCAATAATAACGTTTTCTTTTAGACCTCTTAAGTGGTCTGTCTTTGCTGCTAGTGCTGCTTCGATTAAGACACGAGTTGTTTCTTGGAAAGAAGCGGCTGCTAAGAATGATTCAGTGTTTAAGGATACTTTAGTAATACCCATCAAAAGCTGTTCTGCTTGTGCTGGTTTTCTACCATCTGCAGAGAGTTTTTCATTGGTATCATTTAATCTGGCTTTGTCGATTAAGTCACCTAACAAGAATTCAGAATCTCCTGAATCTGTAATACGCATCTTGGAGAACATTTGTCTGACCATTACTTCAACGTGTTTGTCATGGATGTTCTGACCTTGAGAAACGTAAATGTCTTGAACCTCTTGAACAATGTAGTTCTGGGCATCTTGAACGCCTCTTAATGCCAAGACTTGTCCTAAGTTTAAGTTACCTTCAGTAAGTTGTTGTCCTTTTGTAACTAGATCCCCTTCTTTTATGAGCAGGGAGAAAGAAGTTGGAACCATGTATTCTCTTAGGTGTTCTTCTGATTCTTTAACAATGATAACTCGATCTTTTTCTAAGTGCACAATACCGGTTGATTTTGCTTTTTCTGCTTTACCATTGGTATCAATGTAGAGCGCTTCATTTTCTGTGACATGCTCGCCTTCTTTTAATTGAGTGTGTGCGCCATCTAGAAGATGCTCTTCTTTTTCTGCGCCAACTCCTTCAATTCTAATGGCATATTCTTTGTTGCTTGCTTTGCTAATGTAGGCAATGCCATCAATATCTGAAACAAAGGCTTGTCCTTTTGGTTCACGAGCTTCGAAAAGTTCTTCAACACGAGGCAAACCTTGGGTAATGTCTAGACCGGCAACACCTCCAGTGTGGAAGGTTCTCATGGTCAGCTGGGTTCCTGGTTCACCAATAGCTTGTGCTGCAACGATTCCAACAGCTGCACCCAGTTCAACCATTTTGTTGAAGCCAAGGTCAAAACCATAACATTTACGGCAAACACCACGAACAAGCTTACATTTCAAAACTGAACGACACTTAACAGAATTGATACCTGATTGTGCGTCTCCAATTAACTTAGAGTCTGCTTCATCAATACCTTGATTTTTGGAAACAATTACTTTTCCATCTTTGTCCTTGATGTCTTCTGCGGCAACACGTCCGAAGAGTCTCTTGCCGAAATCTTTGTTCATCTTTTCGGACATTTCTCTGGTAACATCAATGAAGTCTTTAGTTTCACAATCTTCTGCGTTAACAACAATATCTTGAGCAACGTCAACTAAACGACGAGTTAAGTAACCAGCATCTGCTGTTCTTAAAGCTGTGTCTGACATTCCTTTTCTAGATCCGTGGGTTGAAATGAAGTATTCCAAAACTGTTAAGCCTTCTTTGAAAGAACCTTTAACAGGAAGTTCAATAACATCACCAGCGGGGTTAACAACAAGGCCTTTCATACCAGCCATCTGTGAAACCTGAGCAAAAGAACCTCTAGCACCGGAAACAACCATGGAGTTAACAGAACCATTTGGATCAACTGATTGTGTAACTTTCTTAGAAAGTTCTTCTAAGACTCCAGACCAAATTTCAATGACCTGAGCTTTACGCTCTTCTTCTGTTAACAAACCTTCTCTGAAGTGCTGGTAGGTTTGTTCTACTTCTTCGTCTGCTTTTGCAAGTAATTCTTGTTTAATTTCTGGGATCTTTAAGTCATCCATACCCCAGGAAAGTCCTGATTTAGTTGCATAGAAGAAACCAGTTGCTTTGATTCGGTCAATCAGCTCTGCGGTTAAATCATTGCCATACATTTTGTGTGCTTCTCTAACTAAAGCTTGGAGTTTCTTTTTGTCGAAAACATCGTTTCTGAAACCCATTTCTTTTGGTAAGAGTTGGTTGAAAATGACTCGTCCAACTGAAGTGTCTAAAAGTTTTCCATCAACTCTGATTTTAACTTTTGCTTTAACATGAATGATATCGTTTCTGTAAGCCATGATTGCTTCGTCAGCAGATCCGAAAATTTTTCCTTCACCTTTCATGTCATCCTGTGATTTTGTGATGTAGTAACATCCGACAACAACGTCTTTGTCTGGTGTCATCACTGGATCGCCTGATGCAGGCTTAAGCAAGTTGTGTGCTGAAACCATTATTTCTCTGGCTTCTTTCTGAGCTGCTTCGGTTAACGGTACGTGAATAGCCATTTGGTCTCCGTCAAAGTCTGCGTTGAAAGCAGCACAAACCATTGGATGGAGTTGAATAGCTTTTCCTTCAATCAAGACTGGTTGGAATGCTTGGAATCCAAGTCTGTGTAAGGTTGGAGCGCGGTTTAACAAGACATAGTGGTTTTTTGTAACTTCTTCCAAGATGTCATAGACCTCTGGTTTACCTTGTTCAATGAGTTTATTTGCTGAACGAACATTGTGTGCATATTCTCTGCCGATCAGTTTGGAGATGACAAAGGGCTTGAAAAGCTCTAAAGCCATTTTCTTTGGTACTCCACATTGGTGTAGTTTCAAATGTGGACCAACAACGATAACTGAACGACCAGAATAGTCGACACGCTTACCTAAGAGATTTTGTCTGAAACGTCCCTGCTTTCCTTTTAACATGTCCGCAAGAGATCTAAGTTTTCTCTTTTGACCTGTAGACGCAGTAACTTCCTTGCCGTGTCTGATGGAGTTATCTATTAAAGCGTCAACTGCTTCTTGAAGCATACGCTTTTCGTTACGAGTAATAACTTCAGGGGCTTTGATTTCTAGAAGTTTCTTTAAACGATTGTTTCTGTTAATAACTCTTCTGTAAAGATCGTTTAAGTCAGAAGCTGCAAAGCGTCCACCATCTAATTGAACCATTGGGCGAAGATCTGGAGGAATTACTGGTAGGTTTGTAATTAGTCCCCACTCTGGACGAAGTCCTGCAGTAATCATGTTTTTAACAAGCTTTAAGCGCTTCAAAACTTTTCTTCTTGCTAAACCATCCGTATTAGCTAATTCTGCATCAAGCTCTCTAGAAAGCTCTTCCATGTTTATATCTTCCAACAAACCTTTAACAGCTTCGGCACCAATGCCTGCTTCAAAGACTGGACCATATTTCAAGGAAAGATCTCTGTATTCAAGTTCAGAAATGATCTGCATTTTTTTGATGCCTTTGAGTTCTGATCTTGCTTGATCTTTGATTGTTTCTAAGGCTTCAATTTCTTTTTTCCATGCTTCTTGTAAACGCACAACTTCAGCATCAATGCTTGCTGCTACTAACTCTGCGTCTTTCTTTGGATCTTTAAACTGTTTTGCTTTGGTAATTAAAGCTTCGTATTTAGTTTCAATTTCTTTTTTCTTTGCTTTGAACTCACCTTCAATTTGTTCTAAGGTTGCGGTTCTAGCATCTTCATCTACGCGAGTGATTATGTAGGCTGCGAAATAGAAAACCTTTTCGAGATCTTGAACTGAGAGGTTTAAGATTGAGCCAATTCTTGAAGGCACACCTCTTAAGAACCAAATATGTGCAACTGGTACTGCAAGTTTGATGTGACCCATGCGCTCTCTTCGAACTGCGCTTCTGGTAACTTCAACACCACATTTATCACAAACAATTCCCTTGTAACGAATACGTTTGTATTTACCACAGTAACATTCCCAGTCTTTTATTGGACCAAATATCTTTTCATCAAACAAACCATCTTTTTCAGGTCGCTGAGTTCTGTAGTTGATTGTTTCTGGCTTGGTTACTTCACCGTGCGACCAAGACAAAATTGTCTCTGGACTTGCCAGCTTGATTCTTACGCCTTTGAATTCATCTGATTGAGTGAACATATATATCTCTTTCTCTAAGATTATTTCTTAGACTTCTTTTTGCTTTCTTTTTCCGCGACCTTTTCACTATCTGTAAAATCAATGGCTGGTTCTGGCTCAGGAGCTTTTTCTTGCAACACTGAAGCTTCGATCGACTCTTTTATTTCAGAGTCATCTTCGATTATTCCCTGAGCACCTAACAAATCAACATCCAAACACAAAGACTGGAGTTCTTTAACTAAAACTCTGAATGATTCTGGAATGTTTGGCTTTTTAATTGGTTCACCTTTAACAATTGCTTCGTAAGTCTTGCTTCTACCAACAACATCGTCTGATTTGATTGTAATCATTTCCTGCAAAGTATGAGCAGCACCATATCCTTCTAAAGCCCAGACTTCCATTTCTCCGAATCTCTGTCCACCAAACTGAGCTTTACCACCAAGTGGTTGCTGGGTGATTAAGGAGTAAGGACCTGTTGAACGAGCGTGCATCTTGTCGTCTACTAAGTGGTGTAGTTTTAACATGTAGGTGTAGCCTACGGTTACTCTTTCATCGAATTTTTCTCCGGTTCTACCATCAAAAACATCAACTTTTCCATCTCTGGCAAAACCTGCTTTTTCTAATTCACCCTTAATTTGGTCTTCGGTAACACCATCTAGAACTGGAGTTGCTACTTTGTACCCTAATTTCTTTGCTGCAAGACCAAGATGGGTTTCTAAAATCTGACCTAGGTTCATACGGGAAGCAACACCCAATGGATTCAAGATTATATCTACTGGTGTACCGTCTTTTAAGTGTGGCATATCTTCTGCAGGTACTACTTTTGAAACAACACCTTTGTTTCCGTGTCTGCCTGCCATTTTGTCACCGACCTGTATTTTTCTTAAGACTGCAACTGAAACCTGGATTGAACGGATTACTCCGCTTGGGAGCTTGTCGCCGTTTTCTCTTGAAAACTCTCTAATATTAACCACTTTTCCGTATTCGCCGTGTGGTAGTACTAAGGAAGTATCTTTAACATCTCTAGATTTTTCACCAAAGATTACTCTTAACAGTTTTTCTTCAGCAGTAAGATCTGTTTCACCTTTTGGAGTGATTTTACCTACTAAAATATCACCTGCTTTTACTTGAGCGCCAATACGGATAACTCCGCTTTCATTTAAATCTTTAAGCTTCTCTTCACCAACGTTTGGAATATCTCTTGTAATTATTTCAGGTCCGAGTTTGGTGTCGCGAACATCTACTTTAAAGTCTTCAATGTGTACTGAAGAGTAGAGGTCGTCTTTAACAACACGCTCTGAAAGAATGATCGCATCTTCATAGTTGTAACCCTGCCAAGACATGAAAGCTACTAAAACGTTTTGTCCTAGAGCTAATTCACCCATTTCAGTAGAAGCACCGTCTGCTAGAAGATCTCCCTTTTTAACTTTGTCGCCTTTGTTAACTCTAACAATCTGGTTAATAGCAGTACCACTGTTTGTTCTAATGAATTTTAGAAGATCGTAAATCTTTTTCTTTCCTGAGTCCGAATCTTCAACTGTAATCTTGTTACCAGCAACTGAAATGACTTCACCATCAACATCTGCAAGAATAACCTGACCTGAGTCATAAGCTGCTTTTCTTTCCATGCCAGTTCCAATAATTGGTGCACTTGGCTTAATACATGAGACTGCTTGTCTTTGCATGTTTGATCCCATCAAAGCACGGTTAGCATCGTCATGTTCCAAGAAAGGAATTAAGGAGGTGGTCACAGAAATGATTTGTTTAGGAGAAACGTCTAGATAATCAATATCATTAGTGTCAGCAATTGAAGGCTCACCGTGCACACGCACAGAGGTTCTTCTTTCACCAAAGAATCCTTTTTCATCGACATCAATGTTTGCTTGACCAATGATTAATTTTTCTTCTTCGTAAGCATCAAGGTAGTCAATTTGATCTGTAGCTCTGGCTTTGATTCGTATTTCTTTTAGATCTTCTTGCTTATGTAATTGCTTAGCTTGGGATTCTGTAATGACATCACCTTCTTTAACAATGCCTTCAAAGTCGCTAATTGCAATCTCACCGATTGCTTCTTTGCCGTCATTTTTAACACTCTTCTTTACTTTTCTGTAAGGTGTTTCAATGAAACCAAAGTCGTTGATTCTGGCATATGTTGCTAAGTGCGCAACCAGTCCAATGTTAGGTCCTTCTGGGGTTGTAATTGGGCAAAGTCTACCATAGTGTGAACGGTGCACGTCTCGAACTTCAAAACCTGCTCTTTCACGAGACAAACCACCAGGACCCATTGCTGAAAGTCTGCGCTTGTGTTCAAGCTCAGCTAAAGGATTAGTTTGATCCATGAACTGAGAAAGCTGGGATGAGGAAAAGAACTCCTGCATTGCAGCAACAATTGGTCTAACGTGAATTAATTGAGCTGGAGTAACAGTATCTAAATCAGCAAGGCTCATGCGGTCTTTGCCGATTCTTGCCATACGCGCAAGACCAACACGGAAACGAGTTTGAATTAACTCACCAACTGATCTAATACGTCGGTTTGCTAAGTGGTCAATATCGTCTGCTAAACCTTGAACGTTGTTTAATCTGATTATTTCTCTGACTGTTGCAACTAAATCTTCTTTGCTTAAAATTCTGCTTTCATTCTCTGGCATGTTCAATCTCTGGTTGAGTTTGTAACGTCCAACTTCTGAAAGATCATATCTGTCATAGTTAAAAAACATTGCAGAGATTAAGCTCTTTGCGTTATCTACAGTTGCTAGATCCCCTGGTCTAATTCTTTTGTAAACTTCTTTGAATCCTTCGTCTGCGTTTGTTGAAGCATCTTTTTCTAAAGTTGATGCAATGTACTTGTTGTCTGGATCTGTATCAATATCTGCAAAAGCTTCTAATATTTCTTCGTTTGTAGACAAACCAAAAACACGCAAGAGCGCTGTGATTGGTATTCTGCGTTTGCGGTCAATCTTAACTCCAATGACATTGTTTGCGTCGGTGTCTAATTCTAACCAAGCACCACGGTTAGGAATTACTTTGGAGCCGTAATAGTTTTTGCCTCTAGAATTTTCTGCTGTAAAGAAAACGCCCGGTGATTTAATTAACTGAGAAACAACAACACGCTCGACTCCGTTGATGACAAATGTTGCTCTTGGAGTCATTAATGGAAAATCACCCAAATATACATCTTGGGTTTTGGTTTTGCCTGTTACTTTGTTTACTAGCTTAACGCTGCAGTACAGCGGAGCTTCAAATGTAGTATTTCTTTCGCGAGCTGTTTTTTCGTCGTACTTTGGTTTGTCTAAGAAGCAATCACCAAAGTACATTTCTAGGTTCTTACCAGTAAAGTCTTTGATCGGTGTTATTTCTGCTAATAACTCCTTGAGACCCTTTTCTAAGAACCACTTGTATGAGTTCAGCTGCGCTTCAATTAAATGTGGAAGCTCAGTGACCTCATGGAGAGTAGAAAAGAACTTGCGGTTGCTTTTCTGTTGGCCTGTTCGGACCAAAACTTGTGCCATGGTGGCTTTTTTTGGCATATAAAAACTCTCCATTCCCCAAACGGAAAATGGACCTTTCTAGTTAGGCTTAAAAAATTGGGCGAAAATGCATAATGGAATTATACTTCTTTTGGCCCTATTGTCAAGTAAGTGCAAGAAGTCAAAATGTCAAGGAAAATGAGTTTTTTGGCTTAAACAAGCCAAAAAATGGCAGAATTACACACATTTCATCCCGAACATATCCCCAAGCAATTATCCACTACCCTGTTTTTTGGAAAATGCTGTCAAAATTTAAGCATTAAGCCATGTTTGCGATGATATTGCAAGCCTCATATATACTTAAAAAGATTTTGAGGTATAATATACGCATGCTAAAAAACGAGAAAGTAATTACTGTTAAAGATCTAAAGAAAGAATACAAAGAAGTCCAAGCATTAAGAGGCGTAAGCTTTGACGTACACCGCAATGAAATCTTTGGTATTCTAGGTCCTAACGGTGCTGGTAAAACTACAACTCTGGAGATTATTGAAGGACTGAAAAAACAGACTTCGGGCTCTTGTCATGTGCTGGGTCTAGATAACCTGAGTCAAAGTGCTTTGATTAAGAAAAAGATTGGTGTGCAATTACAAAGTAGCGAATATCTAAACTATCTAACCTTAGAAGAACTTTTGGTTTTGTTTGCAAGTCTTTACAAAGAGAAGATTGATCCAATTGCATTGCTAAAACATGTTGGTTTAGAAGATCGAGCAAAGAGTGTTGTTAAATCTTTGTCTGGTGGGCAAAAGCAACGCTTTACTATTGCCACAGCTTTAGTGCATAAACCAGAAATTCTTTTCTTAGATGAACCAACCACAGGTCTAGATCCACAAGCACGTCGAGAAATGTGGGACTTTATTAAAGATCTCAACAAACAAAATATCACCATTGTTATGACCACGCACTACATGGAAGAAGCAGAGTATCTTTGTAACCGTGTTGCAATTATGGATTCAGGAAAAATATTAAAGATGGATAGCCCGGAAGGCCTTATCGCCTCTTTGGATCGTCTTTACAAGTTAAGTTTTTTTGTTGAGAAACAAATGCCAAAAGATTTCTTTGCTGAATTTAAGTCTGTTGAAAATCTTAAAGAAGAATATCCAAAAGTAACGCTTGATCTTGGAGACGTTGAAGAGTTACCTGGGATTGTTCAAAAACTTAAAACAACTAATACTGAGTACAAGTTTCTAAACTTAAAAACAGCTAAACTTGAAGATGTCTATTTACACTTAACAGGTCATAGCTATTCAGAGGAGTCTTAAATGTTTATATCTTTTTGGCAACTTTTTTTAACAAACTTTAGAATGCTCTACCGTAATTGGCGAGGGTTGTTCTTTAATATATTTCTACCAGTCTTTTTGTATTTAGCTATTAGCAAAATCAGTGGTAATGCCCCAGGAAGCAACACTATCACCTATTCCGAATACCTGCTTCCCGGCATTATTGCGATGACCATAATGCAAACAGGTATATTTTCTTTAGCATATTGGCTGGTTGATTTAAAAGCTCGTGGGGTTCTTAAAAGACTGCTGGTAACACCACTTTCTAACTTTGAAATGCTTGGTTCTTTAATAGCTTCGAGATTGGTTTTGATGGCCATTCAGATTGGTTTGATCATCTCAATCGGGGTTTGGTATTTTAAAACATCAATACCTGGAAGTGGTTTGGCTATTATTCTTTTGATGATTATGGGAGGCGCGGTTTTCCTCGGAATTGGTTTTACAGTTTCAAGCTTTGCTAAGACTTACGAGGAAGCAGCTCCTATTACAACAATTCTTAACCTACTCTTTACTTTCTTGGGAAATATTTTCTTCCCAACAGATAACTTACCAACCGTCCTAAAGTTTATTGCCTCTAAACTTCCAATAACATATCTTGCAGAGGGCATGCGTAACAACTTCATTCAAGACTGGACATTAAAACAAACACTCCCGGACCTTCTAGGCTTGGGAGCGTGGCTCTTAGTGGTTGTTGTTATTCTTAGTTATACTGCTAAGTTAAAACAAGATTAATTTTTTGGTTCGTAATAGTTCGCAACTGCTGTAGCACCGTTATTGTAATAGAACTGAGTGCCTTGGTTTGCTGTTGTCTCAAATCTTGCCCCTAAATGATATCGCCCGCTTGAATCGATAGAATATGCATACTGGTAACCACTTGGGTCAAAAGTATTACAAACATTTGCTATATATGGTTTTAAACCACCAGTTGTTGTTGAACATGGAGGCCACGGACCTGAACCTGGGTAGTTGTTATCACTTATCCAATAATAAGTGGTGACAGCTCCTGGGTAATTACCATTGTCATTTACATACATTTCTAAAGCAGAACGAATCTGGCGTATATCTGCAAGTCTTTTCACTTCTCTTGATTTTAATCTAGCATTTCCGATAGAAACCATAAGCACAGATGCAAGCAACCCTATAATTGCAATAACTACCAGTAATTCAATTAGGGTAAAAGCTTTTTGCTTTTTTATTGTTATGTTTGGTTTAGCCGCATACTCTGGTTGATACCCCGCTTTTATCAAAACCATTTTCTTTTGCATTAAGTCTTTCAAGTCTTCGGAGCTTTCTGTTTGCTCAACCGCATACGCCTTTATACCCAAAGCCATAGCAAATGCTAAGGCTAGAGCAACACCAACGCGCACACCAGTAAAAGATCCTTTGCCAACAACTACAACTATTTTCTGTATCTCTGTTAGTTTAGTTTTGTTTTCTTTAAGAAACGCCTCTAAATATTCTGTAGTTTTCTCAAGTTCAGGATGTTTGATGGAAATTTTTTTTTGCTTTATCTTTTCTGCAATTAAAGCAAAGTGTAGCCTTTCAAAGCCCGCACTGTTGATATACAAAATCATTTTAAGAGCTCCTCAATGGTTCTTTTCTCATCCCACTGTATCCTCTGATTACCTGGTAGCACCAGAAACTGTTCTGAACCTTTCCCAGTAATTATTAATATATCACCTGGTTTAGCAAGTTGAATTGCTGTTTGTATAGCTTCTTTACGATCCAGGATTGTTAAAACTTTAATGTTTTCTTTTCTTCCTTGATTCTCTGCGATCCCCTTTTCTATGTCTGCCGCTATTTCCCCAGGCTCTGAATCATAGACATCATCGTTGGTGATGATGATTGTATCAGCATAGTTAGAAGAGATCTTACCAAACTCAAAACGCTTTGAAGTATCTCTGTGTCCGCCAGTTGAACCAAAAACATGGATTAACTTTTGATGTGGCATTAAAGACACTGCTTTTAAAGCACTGTTCATACCATGTGGCTCTGGAGCGTAATCAAGATATACTTGGATGCCTTTGTTGTTCTCTATTAACTGCATTCTTCCTGGTATTTCAATGATTTGATCAAGAGCTTCTTGAATGACCTTAGTATCAACAACCCCGAGCTTGTTTGCACAGGTTATGGCCATTGCTGCGTTGTAGGTATTGAACTCTCCAGGGAGATGCACTTTGTATGTGTTCCCTTGTAATTCAAACTCTGTGGTGTTATTTAAAACTTTTAGGTTTGCGTGTTTTAGATTAACGCCAAATTGCTCTGTGGCTTTGAAAGCACCAAAGAAATCTGCATGTTCATCCTCTTGATTAAAGCCAATGATCTTGTGCTTCTTGTTTGAATGCTCTAAGGCTTTAAAAAGTTTTGCTTTTGCTTGTTTATAATTTTCAAAGCCTCCGTGCGCTTCTAAGTGCGCTTCTTTTAAGTTGGTTATTAAAGCAACGTCAAAATCAATACCGAGATGTCTGTTTTGAGATAGTCCTTCTGAGGTGCATTCAACAATTGCGTGAGTGCAACCAACCGCAACCATTTCCGCAAGTTCTCTTTGCAACAAAAATCTTCCGGGCATGCTCATGCCGTGTTTGTTTAATTGTGTTTTCCTGCCATCAAAGAACTCAACTGTGGTAATGTATCCGGTCTGAAAACCTGCTTGATTTAAAATCTTTGAAAGGATCTGGGTTGTTGTTGATTTACCACTTGTCCCGGTAATGCCAATAACTGTCATTTTTTTTGCTGGAAACATATACCAAAGAGCAGCAAGGTATGCTAAAAATCCGTGCCCAAACGGACGGATTTTTTTAAGCCAACTCTTGGGCAATATTGATTTGATGATGTTCAAAAAAAATTGCATTTGTTTAACCCTAGTTATTCAGGTGAAGTAATTCTTCGCTTTCTAATATTTCTTTCTTGTTTTTCAATATTCCTGTTTTGAGCTCTAACTGCTTTGATGACTTTTTTTACAAGTCTTTGAGGGTCAGTATCATAGATGACATTTTTGCTACCGCGTTTTGCAACTTTTAAGATATGCGGGATTTCTTCAACAGCACCGCCTGTGCCAAGTAACACACCAATTGGTTTCCTGTCTTCAAAAGCAATAGTAAATTCATTTAAAGTACCAACACGTCCACAGATTTCAATGACTGCATCTGAAGAACGAGTCAAAAGCAAGTTTCTACCAGAATAGTCAAAACCAGTATAGACGATTATGTCCATATGACTGGTTGGTAGATGATATTTACGAACATGTTCGCGCATACTACCGGCTGGTGAAAGCCCGATTGAAAAACCTTTTACTGATTTAGCACCACGAGCTGCCCATTCTGGAATACCAATTGTTGCCCCAGTTACTAAAACTGCCCCCTGCTTCGCTATTTCCTTGCCTACTTCCCAAGATTTCTTGAACGCACCCGGTCCGCAATTGTTTGCTGCTGAACCTGAGACACAGATTTTGTATTTCATTTGATGATTCTATTTAATTTTCTAATGATTATATATACATTATACCACGCCTGATTAAGCACGTAATCCCATGTTCCGCCGTATTTTAGGACCTCTCCGCCAAAACCAAGCTTAAATTTACTAAAACCATACCAGGGATGTTTAGAGTCTGTTTCCACACCCCAAAAATCATATTTTTCAAAACCTTGTTTTTTTAGATCTTGAATGATTTGCCAATGCAAAAGATATGGCGCCATCATGTTTCTCTTTGTCTCAGAAGAACCACCAAACAAATATGTACCAAGATTTTGTTGTTTATAAATTAAGATAATGTTTACGGCTAACAAATCTCCTAGGTGTCTTGCAGTACATACTTTTACGGATATCTTTTTGTTTTCTGCAAAATATTGCACAAGCTTGGTGTAGTAATCAGAGTCAAAACTTCTGATTCCAGCTCTCTTTGAAGTTTGCAACAAGAGATTTAAAGCATCTTTTGTTAATTCGTTTGAGGCCTGTATCTCTACACCATGTTTTAGAGCAACCTTAATATTGTATCTAGTCTTAGGATGCATTGCAGAAAGCAATTGCTCTTCAGTTTTTTGCAGATCTAATATTAAAGTTTGGTGCGGATTTAAATCAATGCTTTTTTTTGCTGACTTAATTATTTCAGAAGTAACTTGCAAAGGTTCAAAACGTACAAAGATTAATTTGGGATATTTTTCTTTTAGCTTTAAGCAAAAGAATTGCATTAGATCATTAAAATGCGATAACTCCGATGGTTTTACGACCGGTCCGTACGGTAAAAAGAAGTAACACTTGCTCTTTAGCTGTTGCATATACCCTGAAGCTACAAAAACAAGCTCTTCTTGCTCCAATATTCCAAAACGTAAGACTTTTTTTCCTAAAGATTCTTGAAATTCTCCCCACTGCCAGTCTTGCAAAAAAGAACCATTGATCTGCACCAATGATTGATATGTTGCTTGTTCTTCTGTAAACTCAACTAGTTTCATTTTACTTGCTCAATAACTTTAGAGCTTGTTTTAATTTTTCTTCTGTTGTTAATGTATGATCAACTTTGTTTAAGATTTCTTTAATTTCCCTTAAAGAGTATCCAAGTTGCTCTAGCGCTCCCAAAAGATCATCAGACTTACCTAGACCTAACACAGAAACATTTCCCGAAATCTTTTCTTTTAACTCTACAATGATTCGTTCTGCGGTTTTTTTACCAACTCCACCGACTTTAGTAAATACAGCTGCGTCTTGGGAAACTATTGCTCCTTTGATTAACTCAAGATCCCCTGCAGAAAGCACGGACAAGGCCATTTTAGGGCCAACTCCGGAAACTGTTGTTAAAAGCTCAAAAAAAGTTAGCTCTGAAGCATTTGCAAAACCAAAAAGATTTAGAGCATCTTCTCTGACTTGCAGATGAGTATGCAGTTCAATCTCTGTGCCAATCTCTTTACCCAAAATCTGCGGTGTTGTAAAAACTCTATAACCAATACCATTATTTTCTAACAGTAAAGATTGCTCATTTTTATCGATTATTTTCCCTTTTATATATCCAATCATATATTGATTATATATACAAAAAGAGTTAAAGGAAATACCGCTATTTACCCTGGTTCTCGAAACAGTTAGAATGGAATATATGTTTCAATTAGTTTCGCCTTACAAACCAGCTGGTGATCAACCAGGTGCAATTACAAAGTTGGTTAAATCGATCAAAAAAGGAAATCGAGACCAAACGCTTTTGGGTGTTACTGGTTCTGGTAAGACCTTTACCATGGCCAATATCATTTCAGAAATCCAAAAACCAACCCTCATCATCTCACACAACAAAACATTAGCAGCACAACTTGCTTCTGAGTTTCAAGAGTTTTTTCCAAACAATGCAGTGCACTACTTTGTTTCTTACTATGATTACTATCAACCAGAAGCATACGTTCCTAGAACTGATACATACATTGAAAAAGAAACTCAAATCAACGAAGAGATTGATCGCTTAAGAAATGCAGCAACTCAAAGTTTGTTAACTAGAAAAGATGTTTTGATAGTTGCTTCAGTTTCCTGCATTTATGGTTTAGGAAATCCCGCAGACTATCTTGAACTTTCTTTGGAACTTAAAAAAGGAGAGAAAATTAAACGCGATACGCTACTACGTAGACTGGTTGATTTACAATTCTCCAGAAATGACATGGATTTGAAAAGAGGCACTTACCGCATTCGTGGTGATATCTTAGAAATTGTTTTAGCCTCGTCTGAGTCAGTGATCCGTCTTTCTTTTTTTGGAGATGAAATTGAAAGAATCTCTGAACATGACATTTTAACAGGCTCTGATATTCAAGACTTAGAAAGTGTTACTATTTTCCCTGCAAAACACTTTGTTACGCCCCAGGAAAAACTGCAAAAGGCCGTGGATAACATCAGGGGGGAACTGGATCAACAACTCAAAAAGTTTAAAAAAGAAGGCAAACTTTTAGAAGCACAGCGTTTAGAGCAAAGAACTAACTTTGACCTAGAAACCATTCAAACACAGGGTTTTGTTAATGGTATTGAAAACTATTCCAGGCACCTTGATTTCAGAACCCCAGGTGATCCACCCTCCACTCTCCTGCACTATTTCCCAGATGATTTCTTAATGTTCATTGATGAATCACACATGACTATTCCTCAAATTGGTGGAATGTATGAAGGTGATCACAGTAGAAAACAAACTTTAGTTGATTATGGTTTTAGACTACCTTCAGCATTGGATAACCGACCTCTGAAGTTTGCGGAGTTTGAAAAAAAGATTAATCGGGTTGTTTATGTTTCAGCAACTCCAGCAAAATATGAGCTTTCAAAAAGTGGAGCTACAACTTCTAAAGCAAAAGAATTAATTGCAGAACAATTAATTCGACCAACTGGTTTACTTGATCCAACTATTGAAATTAAACCGATAAAAAACCAGGTTGATGATTTGATTGAACAGGTTCAAGCACGAGTTAAAAAACATCAGCGCGTTTTAGTAACAACCCTAACAAAACGCATGGCTGAAGAACTTGCAGAATATATGAAAGAGCTAGGTGTTGCCGTACATTATCTGCATTCTGAAATTGATACTTTTGAAAGATTAGAAATTCTTCGTGATTTAAGGCTTGGCATTTACGATGTTGTTGTTGGTATTAATCTGTTGCGTGAGGGTTTAGATTTACCAGAAGTTTCTTTAATTGCAATTCTCGATGCTGACAAAGAAGGGTTCTTGCGAAGTGAAACTGCTTTGATGCAAATAATGGGGAGAGCAGCAAGACATCTTTCTGGACATGTAATTATGTATGCAGACCGTATTACCGGATCTATGCAAGCAGCTATTGAAGAAACAAAGCGCAGAAGAAAAATACAAGAAGCATACAACACGAAACATGGCATTACTCCTGAATCAATCAAAAAAGCTATCAAAGACGACAGACTTTCAGGCTCAAAAATCGCGGTTTTAGAAACTGATAAAGCAGATGTTCGGAACATGGATAAAAATGAGGTCCGCTACTATATTCAAGAGCTTGAAGAACAAATGGATCTTGCTGCAAGAAACTTAGAATATGAAAAAGCAGCAACAATCAGAGACCGCATAACTGAGGTTAGAAAAATACAAAAACTAAAGAAAAGCTAAAACTTTCCGTATTGACAAGTTGCTCTAATTATGCTACAGTCATATATTCTGGCTGTAGCATATTTGTTTGTCTTTCAAAACAAACGAAGAAACTCGAAACCAGGACGCACCTGCAAATACATCGAAACCCACTCCGTCAGCTTAGCTGACAAGGATGTGCCATGTCACACGCGCACGCTGTTTCCGGAGAAAAGCTTCCGCTGCACAAGCGCATCAAGCGCTACGGTCTGTTCGAATGGGTCAGCGCGAGGTGGTGGCTCTTTGCTCTTCTGGTTGCCCACTTCTGGGCAATCTCGAAGGTGATTGGCCAGAGCTCCCGCGGTGAGGAGTTCGACATCCTCGGCAACATGCTCGTCCCGGCGATCCTCTGTCTACTCGCTATCAACCGTAGCGCTCTTGAGGAGCGCTCGAGCCATGGAGACAGATGGATGATGGTTGGTACGGTCTGCTACTGGATCGGGCTTCTGACGTTGTTCCTCTTCATGACGAACAACGTCGAGAGCATCGTCGGGGTCACCTGGCTGACCGCGACCGGTGGACTCTTCGCCGCCTTCACCCTAGCGGGCGGTCACCACCACTAGCGCGCTTGCAAGTGCGAACTGCGCCCAATCTGAGATCATCAGAGCGGGCGCTTTTCGTTTACTTTAACCCCCTCAGGTCTTGCAAAAACAAAATTTTCTGTATATAATTGTTGTCTGTGATTTGTAAATTACTTTGTCTGAAAAGACGAAGTAATTTCAATTACAGACACACATCAGAAGCAATCTTCCCCAAACCTGTGAGGAAACGTGACGCAAAAAAACGGCCCCCAGCACGGAAAGAAGATTCACCTGGCGCTAGTAATCTGGATAGCTCTGCTGCTGTTGACCCTGCCATTCCTTCTCTTCGAGAAGACCAGGGTCTACGCAACTGTGATGGTCTCGATGCTTATCAGTATACTTATCGCAGTCGTGATCATTGGTAGCGCAGGCATGATTACCAGCGGCTCTGTCGAGAGCAACTGAAACTCTGGTGTGTGGATCCCCGCTCGCAAGCTATTGGCTTGCAGAGCGGGACCTCCACAGACAATCTTGAAAAATTCAAAGGATTATGATAGATTAAGCATATCCCGTTTGAAAATCCTCTTAATATTATTAAAGAAATAGTAAATGCCAAATACAAAGAGTGCTGCTAAAGCAATGAGACAATCAGCACGAAGAAGAACTTTTAATCTAACAGTTAAAGAAGCAGCAAAGAACAGCGTTAAGGAAGTTAAGAAACTCATTAAAGCTGGAAAGAAAAGCGAAGCTGTAGAAGCAATGAGAAAAGCAATGGCTGCTTTAGACAAAGCTGCTAAAAAAGGTGTTATACATAAGAATAAAGCCTCAAGGAATAAATCAAGAATGGCAAAGGCTTTAAAAAAATAACTGACAAATTAAAATACCGCCCCTCTGGCGGTATTTTTATATCTCTAATTCTTGCATCTCGCCCCAGTTATCCCCGACTTTAACGTCTGCAACTAAGGGAACTTTTAATTTGTATGCATCCTGCATGATCTTTTTAATTTCCGTAGCATACTTTAAAACCTCTGATTCTTTAATTTCAAAGACTAGTTCATCGTGTACTTGTAACAAAAGCTTGATCTCTTCTGATTGCAAACCAATTGTTTGTTCGATCTTGTTCATGGATATCTTAAAAATATCTGCAGCCAATGATTGCATTGGCATGTTAATAGCAGCGCGCTCTGCTGCTGCTCTCACTTGAAACTGTGATGCGTTAATCTCTGGGAAATATCTCTTTCTGCCTAGCTCATTGTGGGTGTAACCATTAGTTCTTGTTTCTGCAACAACTTTTTTTAAGTACTGTTCTACTGAAGAAAAAACTTTAAAGTATTTTTTTATGAAGTCTGCGGCTTCAGATCTGGTCATGTCAACTCTTTCAGAAAGACCAAATGACGAGAGACCATAAAGCACCCCGAAGTTTATAGTCTTGGCATCTCTACGCATTTCTTTAGTAACTTTGCTTGGATCGTCTATACCATACAGCTGCATTGCGGTTGCTGTGTGAATATCTTCTCCTTTTTTAAAAACCTCCAGCATGGTTTTGTCTCCAGAAAGATGTGCGACTACTCTTAATTCAATCTGGGAATAGTCGATGGAAACAAGTTTGTAGCCTTTAGCAGCTAAAAATCCTTTGCGTATTTCTGCAGCATAACCAGAACTTCCTGCGGGAATGTTTTGAAGATTTGGATTGGACGAAGAAACTCTACCAGTTGCTGTGATTGTTTGATTGTAGCTGGTGTGTAAACGATGATCTCTTTTACTAACTAGTTCAGGGAGTGCTTTAACGTAGGTTGATTGTAGTTTGCTTAGTTCTCTGTATTCCAGAATCTTGTCGATGATTGGATGTAATCCCTTCATCTTTTCAAGCTCTGAGGCTGCGGTGGAATATCCGGTTTTTGTTTTTTTGATGAAGGTTCCTTCAGCACCAATTGGAATATTTAATTTCTGGAAGAGAATGACTTTTAGCTGTGCTGGGGAATTAATATTGAACTCCTCTCCCGCTTCTTTGAAAATGTTGATCTCTAATTTTTGAAGATCGTGCTGAACTTCTTTTTCAAGCTTTTTGAAAAGCGGTATGTCTAGAATGATGCCGTTTTCTTCCATTTCAGCAAGTACTTTGGTTAGTGGCATATCAATCTCAAAGAAAACCTTATCTAAACCTTCTTTTTTTAACTCAGGCAACAACTTTTGTTTTAAACGGAAAGTGTAGTCTGCATCTTCTGCAGCATAGAAACAAACTTTTTCTTTAGGGACGTCTTTCATACTAATCTCTTTTTTGCCTTTACCAATTAAGTCTTCAATTGGTTGCATTTGGTATCCAAATTCATTGAAAGCAAGACTGTCTAAATCGTGTGAGCGTGAGCCTGGTGCTAATAAGTAAGAAGCAATCATTGTATCAAAGTAAAGATTTTTAACTTCAATACCAAACTTTTTTAATGCCAGAAAGTCATATTTAATGTTATGCCCAATCTTTTTAATCTTAGGGTTTGCAAAAATCTTGTGCAGTTCTTTGTTTTTTGAAGTCTTTAGAAAATCAGCGGGTAGATAGTAAGCCTCTCCTTCTTTGAAAGAAAAAGAGATGCCTACTAAATCATAATCCAAAGCACCGAGTCCTTCTGTTTCAGTATCAAAGACAAATTCTTCTTCTTTGGAAAGAAGGTTTGTTAATTTTTCTAATTCTGTTTCAGTATCAACTAGCTTGTAATGCTGATTGTGTTTCTGTTCAGGTTCTTTTTTCTCTGCTGTAGTTGTTTCCTTTAGACCTGAAACTTGTGGTAGTTTTTGGATTAAAGATTTAAACTCTAGTTTTTGAAAAAGCTCAACTATTTTTGAGTAGTTAATCTGCGAAAATTCGTATGCTGGAATATTAAAATCAATTTTAACATCTCTGATGATCTTTGAAAGCTCGTAAGACATCTGAATCTGTTCTTTTTGTTCTTCAAAGAGTTTTCTGGTTCTTTCTTTTAACTTCTCTAGGTTCGCATAGATCTTTGCTAAGCTCCCATATTCTTTAATTAAATCTAAAGCCCCTTTTTCACCAATCCCATTAACTCCTGGGATATTGTCTGATGGATCTCCTTTGATTGCTTTAAAATCAACCATTTGTGTTGGTTTGATACCATAGCGTTCAAAAACTGCTTCTGAGGTATATATCATGGTATCTGTTAAACCCTTGCGCAGTGTGTAAACTTTAACGTGTTCATCAACAAGCTGTAAGGTATCTAAATCCCCTGTAACAATTATGACTTCAAAATGTTTGTGATCATTGTTTGAGTGTTTGATCTCTTCTGCAAGGGTTCCCAGCATATCATCAGCTTCAAATCCTTGTTGTTCATAGATCGGAATACCTAAATCAGCAACAACTTCTTTGCATCGTGGAATTTGGGCATAGAGTTCATCCGCTGCTTTTACTCTGGTTGCTTTGTATTCCTTGTATTGATCATGTCTGAATGTTGGGCCTGCCAAATCAAAAGTCAACGCAATGTGCGTTGGCTTTATATCTTTAATGGCCTTGAGCAAGATTGTACAAAAGCCATAGACTGCGTTTGTTGGTTCTCCTGATTTTGTGGAAAGGTTTGGGATGGCGTGAAAAGCACGATGGATTAAAGCATTTCCATCTACTAGCATGTAGCGTTTAAAGTTCTTTTCTGGGTTCTTAGGCATACTCTGATTATACCTAAACCCCGCTATTTTAGCATCTTTTTGAGGTACTCATGAAGCTCAGTTGTGCCTGCTGCGAGTATGTTGTTTATATCATCACTTAAGATCCACGGCTCTCCGTCTGTTTTTGATATTTTGGCACCAGATTCAGTAAGTATTAATGACGGAGCAGCGTAATCCCAAATACTGCCACCTGAAGAGAATATCCAGTCTCTTTTTCCATCAGCAACCCAGGCCTGTGAAACTCCTAATACCCCCACGCTTCCCAACCAAAAATTATGTTTTTTTGCTTCTGCAGTGAATTTCTCTAATATGGAGAGACGTTCCGGACCAATCAGAGTAAAAGCATTCCCAAACCCTAATGATATGTCCGTAACATCACCGCAATGAATTTTTTGATCATTCAAAAAAGCTCCTTTTCCTTTTTCAGCAAAGTATAGTTCGTTTAGCGCTGGGGCATATACTGCGCTCATAATCATTTCTTTTTTGTAAGCCAACCCAATGATGACGCAGAATAACGGGGCGCCTTTGGAATAGTTGAAAGTACCATCTATTGGATCAATGATCCAAGTGTATTCTTCCCCTAGGTGATGTTCACCCTCTTCTGAAAGAATTACGTGTTCTGGGTGTTTCTCTTTTATCGCGTCTGTGATTATTTTGTTTGAGAGTAAATCACCTTCTGTGACAATGTCAGTTGCATTTTTTTTAGCATATGCAACTTTTGCTTTTGTTTGAAACTCTAAAGCAGCGTCTCCTGCTTGGACTATGATCTTTTTTAAAAATTCATCCATTGTTTTAATCCTGAGAAACTCTAAATACTTCTTCAACGTCAGTAATCCCCTTTAATGCTTTAACTAATCCGTCTTGAGTCATGGTTAACATGCCTTGAGCAATCATTGCTGCTTTGAGTTCATTGCTACCTGATTCTGACAAGATTAGTTTTTCTACTGCGTCATCTTTTATGATTAACTCATAAATACCGATTCTTCCTTTGTATCCGGTCTTGTTACATTTATCACAGCCTGGAGCATGGAAGAATTTTTGTTCTGTTGGAATTTCAACGCCAGAGTTTTTTGGAATATCACTTAATATCTTTTGAACCTTAGTTAAAAGGAAAGGGTCTAGTTTAACTTCTTGTTTGCACTCTGTGCAAAGTTTTCGTACTAATCTTTGAGCTATGATTGCATTCATTCCAGGGGCAATGACATATGGCTTGATACCCATATTTCTTAATCTTGGGATTGCTCCAGCTGCGTCATTGGTGTGCAGTGTGCTTAAAACTACGTGCCCTGTTAATGCTGCCTGAAGTGCTACTTCTGCGGTTTCTTGGTCTCTAATTTCACCAACCATGACAACGTCTGGGTCTTGTCTTAATATTGCTCTTAACCCTGCTGCAAAGGTTAAACCTTTTGAAGAATCTATTGGTGTTTGGTTGATGCCTTCTAGTTTGTATTCAACAGGGTCTTCCAGCGTAATTATTTTAACCCCAGGTTCGTTGAGCTGATTTAGGAAAGCATAGAGTGTTGTTGTTTTACCAGAACCAGTTGGTCCAGTAGTAATGATCATGCCATTTGGTTTTCCAAGTTCTTTTTGAATTAGCTCATAATCCTTGTCTGAAAAACCAAGTTCTTTTAATTTTAAGCTGACAGCGCCCATACCCAATATACGCATAACCACACCTTCTCCGTAAGCCGAAGGTAGAACTGAAACACGAACATCAGTTGGTTTAGCATTTAACATGTAAGTAAAACGTCCATCCTGCGGAATGTCTTCAACGTTTAACTTTAAATGCGAAAGAATTTTTACTCTAGAGGTGATTGTTTTCTGGTAATCTCTGCTTAGGTGCGCCATGTCCTGAAGCACACCATCTAAACGGAAACGTATCTTGATGAAATGTTCTTCTGGTTCCATGTGAATGTCTGATGCACCATGTTTGTCTGCTGCACCTAACAAAACTGAGAGAATTTGGGTAGCAGAAATTTGTGCTCCATTTTCTAAATCTTTTAAAGCTACCGCGTAATCTTGTTCTGCTGTTACTTCCACACCATCTTCTTTAACCACTGCGTGTCTAACAACTTTTGGAAAGAGTTTAAAAGCTTGTCCTAGACTTGATTCAGAAATTAAGTAAAGGGTTACTTTGTAACCATGTTCTGTTTTTAGTGTTTCAAGGTTTTGTTTTAAAGCAGGGTTTTGAGGATCAGTTGTACCAACTCTGACATCACTACCTTCTTTGTAAAAAACTACAGCGTGGGAATCAGTACATTGTTGTTCACTCCATAAACCCATAGCATTTAAATCAACAGGGAATGTTGAAAGATCAATGTATTGAATACCAAAAAGAAAAGAGCGTTGCGAAGCTTGCTCTTCTTCCATCTTGCGGTTTACATCAGTTAGTTTCTTTTGAAAATCTTTTTGTGTCTGTTGATCTTGAAGCTGCATGACTGCAGTATACTATATGCCAAGTCTGATCTTCAAATCTGATAGTGTTTGCTTGATAATCTGGTCTACTTCAGTGATTTGCTTGTCTTTTATCAAAATCTTCCCTAAACCATCTGCTACAAAGCTACCACCTAAGTAATTAACGAGCTCCTTTAATTTGATGTTTGGGTTAGAAGCAACATACATCTCTAAGTATGCTGGTCTTTCTGCGACAAAGAAAAGCATTTTTGCATCATTAATGTTAACCATGAAATCCTGAGCAACTTGGAATATCTCTGTTTCACCGGCTCCTGATTTTTCAATATCAGAAATACCAACCACTGAAAAAATCGTGGCGAATTCTGGGATTGTTTGAATGCGGGCCATAGCTCTGCCCCAAAGTTTTAACACTGGCAGTTCTTTGGTCTTGAAAAGATTTTTTACTATTTCTTGTTGTTGAGCACCGTATGAAATTAATTCTGAAGCATTAACAAAAGAGCTCGGTGTTGTTTTGTTATGTTGAAAACTATTTGTTTCTGTAATGATTCCTGTTAACAGGTTGGTTGCAATATCTTGGTCAATTAAGCTTGCTTCGTAGTCCCTTAAAAGGGCTAGCAAGATTTCAGAGGACGAAGACGCTGTAACATCAACGATGTTGATATTGCCATAGTTGTCATTGTGAATATGGTTATCAATATTTACTTTAGGAACTGCAAAAAACATTTCTGCGTTTTTTTCATAGAGTGCACCAAGTGATTCTAATGAAGCAACATCAACACAGATGATTAAATTAAATCTAGTAACATCACTGCCGAATGAAACATCTTCTGGAGAAAAAACTCCTTCTTTAGGTTTTAAGTAGATTTTTACATTTTCAGGAAGAAGGTCATAGCTTAGCTCATCAAGCTTGGCGTTGTTAGTTTTAACTGTAATGACAAAGCTCTTTGGGAAAACTATCTCATGGTGCACCTGCTCTATGCCTGGTAAAAAAGAAAGGCTGCCAAAATCTTTTTGTTCACAGTAGACTTCAACCTCTTTGTTTAGTTTGCGCAAAAAAGCTGCTAGGGCAAGACTGCCACCTAGCGTATCGCCATTTGGATGTTCTGGTAAAGCAATCAAAATCCGCTGGGATTTGCTTATTAATTCAAAAAGTTTTTCTTGGTCAGATGTTTGCATAGCTCGTAAATATACAGTAAAAGCGCACTTTTCGCAATACCCTTAGTTTCCTGATAAAATTAGGGTATGCTTGTTAAGATACATAGCTTAAAAGAGCTTCAAGAGTTTGCCCGGGCAGTTGCAAAAACCCTTAAAGGAGGCGAAATCCTTGCACTATCAGGAGAGCTTGGTGCTGGTAAAACCACTTTTACAAAGTTTTTGCTTAAAGAACTTGGTGTTAAAAGCAGGATTGTTAGTCCAACCTTTGTTTTAATGGTCCCTTATGTTCATAACAAGACAACCTATTATCATCTTGATCTTTACAGAACTTCTTCCTTCAAAGAGATATCTGCTCTGGGTCTAGAGGAGCTTTGGGGTTTAAAACAGAATGTCTTTGTGATTGAGTGGGCAGAACGAATTAAAAAACATTTACCAAAGAATACGATTTTTTTAAAGTTTGAGATTGTTTCTCTTAAAGAAGCTCAAAGAAAAATAACTATAAAAAATGCTTCAAAGAATTTTAAAATATAATATAGGAATTGGGTTAATACTCTTTTTCTTTTTTCTACTCTCTACTAAAGCGAGTGCTTTTACTCTGCTTGCAGATGATCAAGAGTTTAACATTCCAGCAACTACTTTAAAAACTTGGCAAAAACCAACCAACACTAATCTTAAGTTCATTTCTCTAGAGCCAGAAAAAAATGCTGATGCTTTTCTCTTAACAGAGCTTGGTTTAAGAAACAAAGTAAAGATGAAGTCATCTTTTCAGGAATACAACCTGGCAGCAATATATACTTCTTTAAAAGATATTGCTTCAGAAATTAACGGTGAGCCTGAAGACGCAGCCTTTAAAACAGAGAGTGGTATTGTCACAGAATTTAATCCTGGAAAAAATGGTCGTGACCTTGATACCAAATCATCTATAGATCAAATAATCTCGGATTTGGATGCTGAAAAGAAAGAAAGCTCTCTTGTTGTCATACAAACTGAAAACAAGAAAAAACTCTCCGAAACAAATGATATGGGTATTAATGAATTGATCGCATACGGTGAATCAAACTATTCTGGTTCCCCAGCTAACAGGATCTTTAATATTAAAGTTGGAGTGAACAAAGAACGAGGGACACTCTTAGCTTCCGGAGAAACATTCTCCTTTAACAAATATTTAGGACCAGTTGATGGTGAACACGGCTTTTTACCTGAACTAGTCATCAAAAAAGAGGGTACGGTTCCTGAGTTTGGTGGTGGCTTATGTCAGGTTTCCTCAACCATGTTTAGAGCAGCAATGAATGCAGGATTTCCAATAACTGAAAGGAGAAATCACTCTTATGCTGTGCAATACTATGCTCCACAAGGTACAGATGCAACAATATACCCAGGGGTTCAAGATCTTAAGTTTGTTAATGATTCTCCAGCACACATCTTAATTTGGCCGGTTTTAGAAAAAGGCAATCATCTTCGCTTCTATATATATGGCACCAAAGACCAGCGCCAGATTGAGTTTGAAGCCCCATATGTCTACGACAGGAAACCAGATGGTTCCATGAAAGCAACTTGGGGCAGGACTGTAACTACGGCAGATGGTACAATTAAGAAACAGGTTTTCAATAGCACATATCAATCCCCAGCTTTGTTTCATAAAACACTGGAATTGCCAGGAACTGGTACTTCTACAGAAACTACGCCTGAACCAACTCAAGCAAGCGAAACTCCTAATACAATTCCTGCACAATAATATGATCTCATCATCAAAAGCAACTAACGAAGAAAAACAAGAAGAAAAAATTCTTTCTCCTCTAGTAAAAGATACGACTTTAGATATGCAGCTGCGTCCAAAGGAGCTCTCAGATTACGTTGGACAAGAAAAAGTCAAAGATAATCTAAAGATCATGATTCAGGCTGCAAAACAAAGAGGGGAGAATTTAGAACACACTCTTTTTTACGGACCTCCTGGTCTTGGTAAAACGACACTGGCACATATTCTGGCAAATGAAATGGGCGTTAACATTAAAATAACTTCAGGCCCTTCTATAGAAAGGGGTGGTGACCTTGCAAGCATTTTAAGTAATCTTGCTGAAAATGATATTTTGTTTATTGATGAAATCCATCGTTTAAACAAAAACGTTGAAGAAATCCTGTATCCTGCAATGGAAGAGTTTGCTCTAGATTTAGTTTTAGGTAAAGGGCCGGGAGCTCGCTCAATGCGTTTGTCTTTGCCAAAGTTTACAATCGTTGGTGCAACTACACGCATGGGTTTAATTTCTGCTCCTTTAAGAGATCGTTTTGGTATGGTTCAACGTCTTGATTTCTATGAGCAAGAGGAAGTTGAAAAGATTCTACAAAGAAGTGCGCGTTTATTAAACCTAGAGTATGACAAGGAAGCCATAGTTGAACTTGCTAAACGTTCTCGCTTTACACCACGTATTGCTAATAGATTGTTAAAACGCGTTCGTGATTTTGCTGAAGTGCACGGCAATGGTAAAATTAACGCAGAAACATCAAAAAAAGCTTTGGAAATGTTGCAGATAGATGAAATGGGGCTTGATCGCAATGATTTAAGGATTCTAGAGGCTTTGATTGATAAGTTTGGTGGTGGTCCTGTTGGTTTAAAGACTCTGGCAATGTCCACCTCTGAAGAAGAAGACACAGTTACTGATGTTTATGAACCATATCTTCTACGCCTTGGTTTTATTAAAAGAACTCCTAAAGGTCGTGAAGCAACTGATCTTGCTTACAAACACCTTGGTAAAAACACTAAAACTAACACTCTGATCTAATGCAAGACTTTAATACATTTAACCCAAGTACCTTAACCCAAACAATAGTTGGTTTTGTTTTTTACGCTGTGGTTGTTTTAATAACGTTCTTTGGGTTCTCAACGGTTTTTGTGCTTATTAAAAATGGTAGATCCAGAGCTTTAAGTTTTGCTGTTGCGGTTTTGTATTTAGTTTTCTTTTTAACGATCGCTGCTCAAGGTGTTGGTATATTAAACAGCATTTAATATTATGAATATTAAAAAACTATTTCCTAGCCAAGAAGAAGATGAGGTCATTATCCTTGTTGCTCGCGAACATTGGTTTTTTATGTTTACAAGGGTCTTAGCATGGTTAATCTTTGTGGCTGTTCTTTTCTTGTTTGATAGATACGCACCACAATTTATCCCAAAGCTTTTTGAAGCCCCCTATCTAAACTTTGTTAATCTTGGAAAAAATATTTACGTAATGTTTTTGGTTCTTGGTTTGTTTATGCTTTGGACGATTTATTATCTAAACGTTCAAATCGTTACGAACAAAAGAATTGTAGACATCTGGCAAAAAGGAATCTTCAGCCAACGCATTTCTGAGTTAACTCTACCAAACATTGAAGATGTTACTAGCGAAGTTAAGGGCTTCTGGGCGACAGTCTTAGGTTACGGTAATGTTGAAATTCAAACTGCTGGTGAAAAGGAAAACTTTATTTTCCAAAGCGTTCCAGAGCCAAGGGAAATAGAGAAGATGATTATAAATCAAACCGGTCTATATCATGGACCAAGAGGCAATGAATAACAAAACAAGGCATAAATGCCTTGTTTTTTAAGCTTCACAAACTATTCTAAAAACCATACGCCGACCAAGCAAATTATTAAGCATCTCTATTAATCGTTTTTGATAGAGATGAATTTGGTATGCAATCTCTTTTGAAAGCACTGCGACTTTTAAGATTCCTTTTTCATATGCTACTGCCATGGTCTGAGAAGCTGCCTCCGGCATGAAATCTATTATTACTTTATCCCAAAGTTTTAATAGCTCGGTTGCTTTAACCTTGTCTTCTATTTTGTATTTACGAATGTTTGCGTAAAGCGTTTTGTTTATTCTTTGCATTTTTAGTTTAAGCTTAGTTGTTTTAAGTTAACATGTTGTGCTTCCATTTCTACTGGCACAGTACTGGTTATGAATGTTTGGAAACGCCCCTTTAAATATTTAAGTAAGAAAACTCTACGATCTTCATCTAGTTCTGAAAGGACGTCATCCAAAAGAAGGATTGGATTGTCTTGTTCTTCTTTCAAGAATTCAAGTTCTAATATTTTTAAAGACAAGACTTGCGAGCGTAGTTCTCCTCTTGAAGAAAAAGGAGCTAAGTACAAGCCTTCGCTTTTTAGAGTAAAGTCATCGCGGTGTGGTCCGATTAAAGAAGTTCCCGCCACTATTTCTTTTTGTTGGTTATCAAAAAGAGCTTTTTTAAAGTTAGCATGGATCTCAGTTTTGTTCTCTCCAGTAAGACCAATGTATTCAACATCAATTGGTCTAGCAAAACCAGAGACTGCAGCATAGACTTCAGAGATAGTTTGATTTAAGTAGTTTATGTATTGTCTTCTGTGGTCGATTATTTCAGAACCAAAAAGAGCAAGCTGGTCATTCCATGCAGTTAGCTCAAAAGGTGAAGCCTTGCCGCTTCTAATGCTTTGTAGCAGCTGATTTTTTTGGGTAATGACTTTCTTATAATTATAGAGGCTCTGCATGTATTCAGAAGACTTTTGAGAAAGTAGGATATTTAAGTATCGTCTACGTTCATCAGGGGCTTTGTTTAATAGATCAACATGGGTTGGGTCAAATATCACCGCAGTTATATAGCTTTCTATCTGATTTTTGGTCTTTCTAACACCATCGAGTTTAAAGTTTGCAAAGATCTTTCCGCCTCGGTTTTCTAGAAAAACCTCTAAAACATGCTCCTTATTCCCACGTTCAATTACAGCTTTTAATTGCAGGTTAAAAGTTCCTTTGGAGAAGAGATAGGTTGAAGCATCTCTGAAAGATTTAAACAATGAGAGGAAATATATTGACTCTAAAAGGTTGGTTTTGCCTGTTGCGTTTGGACCATGGAAAACAATAAAGTTATTAGTAAAATCCAAGTTTAAATCTTGGTGGTTACGGAAATTTTTTAACTGGATGTTTTTGATATACATTAAGAAGCTTTCTTTCCTCGTTGTGCTATATCTTTATTGGCATTACTAGATAGACATAGCCTGGTAGGTCTTTACTTACTAATACTGCTGGTGCGTTTTCATTAACAATTCTAAAGGTAACGTTTTTTGTTCCAACTGCGGCTAGTGAGTCAAGAATATATCTGTGGTTGAATATTATTTTTCCAGCATCCCCTTTTACTGCGGAAGAAACATTTACTTTGCTTTCTCCTAAATCTCCGGAAGAGGCGCTAATTTCTAAATGGTCAGGCTCTGAAAACTCTAAAGTTACATTGTTGCCAGTCTGGGTAAAAATACCAGCAGTTCGCATTGCTGAACTTAGATCTTCAACTGACAAATCAATCTCAGTGTTAAAACTAGTTGGTACGATAGCTTTGTATTCTGGATACTGCCCGTCAATCAATCGAGAAGTTAATTCAGTGTCGTCGGTTTTAAACATGACTTGGTTTTGGGTAAAGAAAACTGAAAGCGTTTGAGTGTCAGTATTTGTTAAAATCTTTGCCAATTCTTGTATTGTTTTATTGGGTACAATAATGTTTTTTTGAACACTACCCTTAACACTAATTTCTTTTTCTGCTAAACGATATCTATCTGTTGCTACGAGTTTTAACCTTGCGTCATCGAAGGCAAACAAGACCCCTGAAATTTCTGGTTGGCTTTCGCTATATGCTGCTGCAAAAACCGTTTGATATATGCTGTTTTTAAGGTCTTTTGAGTCTATTTCCACAGAATTCTGTTGATCTACCTGGGGAATTAAAGGGAATTCATCGGGCCCTAAACCTTTAATTTTGGTCTTGTAATTACTGGTTTCAATTAACAAATGGTTGTCTTCAACGGACAAGGTTATATTATCGTTAGGAAGGTTGTTTACTAAATCGCTAATGGTTTTTGCTGGTACTGAAATACCCCCCTCTTCTTCGACTTTACATCTAATCCAGGTATTAACTCCCATTTCTAGGTTTGTTGAAGAAAGTCTTAATCCACTTTGTTCTGTTTTCAAAAGAATATTATTTAAAACCGGAAGGGTTGTACTTCCATTTGAAACTCTTGAGGTTATTGCTAAACCTTTTTTTAAATTTTCTTGTGTGCAGACTAATCGCATATATATTAATTTAATAGTTTAATAAATATAGTAGTAGTAATAAGGGGTGTGGATTCGGTGGAGAACTTTTTTTGTGTTGTTCTGTTTGGTTTTTATTAAAGAAAGTTTGTTCTCTTTCTTTGGATATCTTTGTGTACAACCTGGGAATAGTTTTTTAAAACTTTTTTCTTCTTTTTCAAATCCTTGGTTGTTAACTTTTCTTGAACAACTATTACATCTCTCAAGGAACAAGATTGACACACTACATGTACAACTTATTCACAATTAAATCTATCTCTTGCTTCAATGATTCTTTCTCGCTCATCAGTCTCGTAATTTTATCTACTGCATGCATGACGGTTGTGTGGTCGCGCCCACCAAAATGATCACCAATACTAGGGAAAGAATTTTCTAATTGTTCGCGCATTAAAAACATTGCGACTTGTCTAGGTTTAACAAATTCTTTTCTTCTAGATTGTTTTAAAAGATCTTCTGTGGTGATGTTGTAAAAATCAGAAACTACCTCCATTAGTTTTTTTACAGAAACCACTCTTTTTTTAGCAGAAGCTACACCAACCAAAACGCTTTTTACTTGTTCTAGTGTTGGTTTGGTGTTGTTTAACTGACAATATACCATTAAACGGTTTAAAGCTCCCTCTAGTTCCCTGATATTGCTTTGGATTGTCTCTGCAATGTGGGTTAGCACTTCAGTGCTTACTTCATAGTGTTTTTCCGCTGCTTTTGAGCGTAAAATGGCCAATCTGGTCTCAAAATCAGGGGCTTGGATGTCTGCGATCATACCCCATTCAAAGCGCGAAACAAGCCTTTCTTCGATTGCTGGGATGTCTTTAGGTAGACGGTCTGATGAAAGGATTATTTGCTTGTTATTCTGATGCAAAGTGTTAAAAGTATGGAAAAACTCTTCTTGGGTTTGTTCTTTCCCGGCCAAGAATTGGATATCATCGATCATTAAGAGATCAACATTGCGATACAGTTCTTTGAATTGTGCAACTTTTCCTAAACTTATTGCTTGAACAAACTCATTTGTGAATTTTTCGCTTGTGACATAGAGAACTTTGGAAGTTGGAGTGTTTTTCAACACTGCATGTCCAACCGCTTGCATTAAGTGGGTCTTTCCAAGACCAACCCCACCATACAAAAAAAGAGGGTTGTAGACTTGTCCTGGATTTTTAGCGATTGCAGCACAAGCTGCATGTGCAAGTTCGTTACCTTTTCCTGTTATGAAGGTGTCAAAAGAGTATTTTGGATTTAAACCATGCGCATTTTGAGAGCTTGCTGGTCTTTGGGTGCTCTGTGTTTGAGTTTGGGTTGTTGTTTTCTGATTTGTGTCTGCGTTAGTCTTTGGGTTTGGTGTGTTACTACCCATAACTTGGTATTTAACTTCCTTTATTTCAGGAGCAATCATTTTCAAGGCCTTCATGACCTCATTGTTGTATTTGTTCTGCAACCATTCTTTGGTGAAACCATTAGGTACGCTGACTATGATATGGCCATCGTTCTTTTCTAGAATAGCTGTGTTTTTAAACCAAGTGGTAAAATTGGCTTTACTCAATGATACTTCCAGATTACCTAAAATAGCCTGCCAAAGTTGTTGGTTGGTCATAACGAAAGGTCTCCAAATACACACGTTTTATTTCAATACCGGCATTCTAACAAGTAGTTATCAACATGTAAAATATTTAAAATCCCTTTAAAATATGAACAAAATTAAAGCTACTGTTAATATCGTGTGCATATCCTGATGATATTTCAGAAAAGTTTTTTTCTTCCTCAGGGACTTGAAAAAAAGCTCAATTAAAAGTATAATGCAGAGGTCAATATTAATCTTTTAACGATGAAACGAACTTATCAGCCAAAGAAAATCAAGAGAAAGCGCAGACACGGTTTTAGAAAACGTATGCGCACCACCAACGGAAGAAACGTTTTGGCAAGACGCCGTGCAAAAAAGAGAAAAAAGCTCACAGTTTAACACTCTGAATAATCTGCATGCTTAAAAAAGCAAACAGGATAAACAAAACCAGGGAATTACAAAAGGTGTACCGCACAGGATTAACTATGCATACGCCTGCCCTGGTTATTAAATTTGTTGCTACACCTAAGACTAGGACTGCTTTTGTTGTTTCAAAGAAAATATCAAAGTTAGCAGTTGAAAGAAACAGAGTTAAGAGAGTTTTGCGAGAACAAATGCGTTTAGCACTCCCCCACTTAGTCACTGGTGACTATATGTTGGTTGCAAAACCAAAAGCAGCAGGGTTTAAGAACAAGGAGTTAGTAGAACAATTGAAATATACGTTAACAAGAGGCAAGGTTTTAAAAGCATAGTATGAAAAGAATTATTGTTGGGTTGATAAATATATATCAGAAAACAATTTCTCCAGATCATGGGGTTTTTAAACATAACCACCCAAATGGTTTTTGTAAGTACTATCCTTCTTGTTCTGAATATACTAAGCAATCTGTTGAAAAATACGGTATTTTAGGGCTTTTTAAGGGGTTATATAGAATATTAAGATGCAATCCTTGGTCACAAGGCGGCATAGATTTAGTCTAAATTATGGGTAATTTATTCCACCTAGTTTTAGTGGATCCGTTAATTAACCTGATGGTTCTCGCCTATCGGTATATTCCTGATATTGGTGTTGTCATTATTTTAATAACTGTAATAGTTCGTTTGTTATTGTTGCCTTCTTTCCACAAATCTTTGAAAGCACAGAAAGCAATGACAGAGCTGCAACCAAAGCTTAATCACTTACGTGAAAAACATAAGGATGACAAGGTTGCACAAAGCCAAGCAATTATGGCTTTGTATCAAGAACATAAGGTAAGCCCTCTGGGTTCTTGTTTACCGTTGCTGGTTCAATTACCATTGTTGATTGCTTTGTACCAGGTTTTTATCTTAGGACTCGGTGGTTCTGAATTACAAACATATCTCTATCCTTGGGTACATAATCCAGGAATTTTAAACCCAAGATTTTTTGATCTCGTAGATCTTTCTAAGCCAAGCATTATTTTTGGTGTAGTAGCAGGTATTGCTCAGTTTGTTCAATCAAAGATGATGGTTGCTTCGCAAAGTGGGGCTGTAATGGATACCACTCAAAAAGCTTTACAGATTCAAACAGTTTATGTTTTCCCAATTTTAACCGTTCTTTTATCAATTAAGCTCCCTGCTGGTTTACCACTTTATTGGATTGTTACAACCTTGTTTGCTATTGGCCAGCAATATTATATAATGAAGGGCAATAAACCAAAGACAGAAGTTGTATGAACTTAGAAGATAACCAAGATAATCAAGGTCAGAGACATGAAATTAAGACCGCGGAAATCGCGGCCTTAATTAAAGAAGCTCTTGAAAAAATGGGCGTAGAAGCAAGGGTTAGTATTGAACAGAATGTTCAGGGGTTTACTTTTAACATCTCCTCCCCTGACTCCAACCTTTTGATTGGGCAGCGCGGAGCTAACCTGCATTCCTTGCAAAGTTTAATGCATAGCATTGCTTACAAGCGATATGGGCCGATAGATCGTTTTACTTTAGACGTTGATGACTACAAGAAAAAAAGAGAGTGGTATTTAAGAGAGACAGCAAAGAAAGCTTTGGAGCAGTTGAAAAGAACAGGACGTCCTGTTGCACTAGAACCAATGCCAGCACATGACCGCAGAGTGATTCACGCATTTTTGTCAGCAGACTTTGATTTTGAAACAGAAAGTATTGGTGAAGAACCAAATCGAAGAATAGTTATAAAGCCGAAAGAAAAAGGATTTTAAAAGATTAATTAAAACACCCCAGAAATTTCTGGGGTGTTTTAATTTGTTCTTATGAATATTTAATGGTTTTTGAGTATTACTAGTATGCGTGGGGATGGCAGGTTGGCGGAATATCAGCTTACCATCTGATGTCCGTGTGTTCGAGTCCCATCATCTCCACCAAATTGACAGGACGAATCAAAGATAATATTCTGAGTTTGGTAAGCTGATATTCTACCTGTCAGAAGAAGCCCCGCTAAACGCGGGGCTTTGTTTTATATACTTAACAATATCCAGAATATTAAAGCTAGATCATTTTTAAAATACGGGGCATCTGCAAGACCGTGGAAATATAGTGCGGTTAAAAACAAGATCGTTGCAATGCTAAGAAACCCTTTTTGTTTAATTGCTTTGGTTATGAAGAAGTAGCTTAATCCTAAAAAAGAAATTAAACCTAAAATACCTGTTTCAACCCAGAAGTTTAAGAAAATGTTGTGCGGGTAGTTTATTGATGCAAGGTTTGGATCAGTATTGTATTTGTCGTAGTTGCTTTTAAAACCAGTTAAACCCTTTCCTAATATTGGAGAATCGTTAATCATTTTGTCAGCAGTTTGCCAAAGGGAAAATCTACTAACTGTTGATTTTTCGCCCATAAAAGGAAGGAGAACTCTGTACCTTAAGTTCGGGGTTGCTAGGACAATAATGCATGCTACAAAAAAGCCTGTTAAAGCTGCAAGACGTTCTTTTTTTTGAGCAAAGAAAAGTATGTAAACCCCCAGGGCTGCTAGGAAACCAAGCCAACCACCCCTTGAGAGGGTTAGTAGTAAAGCGATCAAACCAAGGCCATATGATGCTTTGTAGGCAAGGTTTTTTAAAGCCTCCTGTCTTACAAATGGCAGCAGGAATGCTAAGAGTGGAGCTAAGAACAAAGCAAAGGCATTTGGGTATTCAAAGAAGCTTAGTATTCTTTTTGGTTCGTTAGCATTACCCCACCACTGGCTTGGTAGCCCAATTAAAGTAAAGTATTGAACTATACCGTAGATTGAAACTATTCCAACAACAAAGAAAAGAATCTTTACAAACCGTATTTTGTTTATTGGATTTGCAAGAATGAAGCCTGCAGGGAAATATACCAGCATTGGCATTAAGAACAAGACTAAGAATTGTCCTGCTGCTTTTTGTAGATCAGATGCAACAAAGGTTGAGATTAAACCAGCAATGAAAAAAAGAATGAAAAAAGTTTTGAAGAGCTTTGGTTGTGCTTGGATGTATTCTTTAAAGTCTTGGGTTAGTTTGTTTTTAATTATCCAGAAAGCGAAACAGATTAAAAATAAAACTACCAGCAATTCTAGTAAATTGCTTGGTAGTCCTAAGATTGAAAAACGAATTACATAGCTTGGAGCAAGGATAAATAGCAGAGAGAGTAAGTAGAACATCTATTTAAATCTTAATTTGATGCTAGTGTCTGCAGTGTTCCCCTTGTCATCAACAGCGTGCAGAGCAAAGGAGTGTAAGCCTGCGGGTAATTGTTGTGATATCTGGAAGCTGTATGGTTCAAAGTTTAAACTTTGTATAAATGAACCATCAATTAATAGATCAACTCGATCAATCTTGTTATTTGTATCAGGAGCTACGTGTGCTTGAATGACGAAAGGCACTTGTGAAATAGTTGACCCGTCTGGTGGTGAAATTACTGTGATTGCTGGTGGGTTGCCGACGTCAATTTGTCCTGGTAGCTGCGGTGGTTGAACTATAGGCATATCTCCTTTTGGAATGTAGGAATAGCCATGGTTTAGGGCCCAGGTTGCAACAGGTTGTTCCCAGGATATGTTATCAGGGCGTTCTGAATGCAGCACTGTGACTCCTCCGGCAAGGTGTAGATCATCGTATTCTTTTGGTACGGAAAAGCTAGCAAAGACTTCTGTTTTTGTTGCAGTAGTGTATGCACCAGGAAGTTTTCCCGAAAGAGCATCTACAGTAATGTTTTGAATGCCGTCTGGTACTGGGAATTGTTCAACCGGTGTGTCTTTTAATGCTGTGCTCATGAATTGTTTCCAAATTGGGGCCGCAGTTATTACTGCATCCATTTTCATCAAAGCGCCGTCGTTATTTCCAGTCCATACGCCAGCAACCAAAGATGGGGTAAATCCAACAGCCCAACCATCGTGGAAGTTTTGGGTGGTTCCTGTTTTTGCAGCAACTGGTCTTCCTGGAAGTGTTAGATATATTGAGCTTGAACCAAATGTGAATTGTCTTGATTCGTTGTCGGTCATGATACTTATTAGTTCATAGACGCTTTGAGGATCAAGAACTTCTTTGCTTTGATCTTTGTATTCTTCTAAAACGTTTCCATTAGCATCTTCAATTTTTAGAATTCCAGCGGTTTCGTGATGCACACCTTCGTTTGCAAATGTTGCGTAACCGCTAACGTGATCAACTAAGGTTACTTCACATCCTCCTAGCACTAAAGATAGACCACAATCTTTTAGTGGACTGGTAATACCAACATCGCGCATAGTTTGAACTGCGTTATCAACTCCAATTAAATCAAGAGTTTTAACAGCAGGAATATTTAAAGAACCTGCGAGTGCTTGTCTGATTGAAACTGGTCCGTGTACTTGGCCATTGTAGTTTTTTGGAATGTAGTCTTTGTTGCCATATTTTCCAAAGTTTGTTTCTACGTCTAAACGTAAGGTTGCTGGAGCTTGTCCAAACTCCGGCTTAAAAGCAGTGACATAGATATATGGCTTCATTGAAGAACCAGCTTGTCTTAATGAAGTGGCAACATTAACTTCAGCTTCAAAAGTACAGTTAAGTCCTGATTTACAACCTGCTGGGGTTGATTCTCCAAAGAAGTCTTTAGAACCAACCATGGCTAGGATTTGGCCTGTTTTAGGGTCTATTGCAACTAAAGCTGCATTGTTTCCATTGTAGGCTTTAGCATTTTTTGCAACTCCATCCTCAACTGCTTTTTCCGCTTTTTCTTGTAGTTTTAAATCAAGAGTTGTTGTGATCTTTAATCCCCCGCTTTCAAGGTTTGTATCACCATATTTTGCAGCAATGTAACTTTGGATGTACTGCACAAAGTGTGGAGCCGTGATCCTGTTTCTTATTTTTTGAAAAACAACTTCTTCACTCTTTGCTTGATTGTATTGTTCTTCTGAGATGTATCCTTGTTTTTTCATTTCTGAAAGAACAGTATTTTTTCTGGCATTAAGCGCATCTCTGTGACTACCATTTGGTTGGTAGTAGGTTGGTGATTGCGGTAGAGCTGCCATGTATGCTGCTTCTGCTAGAGTTAAGTCTTTGGCATGTTTGTTGAAGTATGTTTGAGCAGCAGCTTCAATACCATAGGCATTACTACCATACGGTATTTCATTGAGGTAAAGTTTTAAGATATCGTCTTTTGTAAATCTCTCGTTTATTTCAATTGAAAGAATGATCTCTTTTATTTTTCTAGCCCAAGTTTTTTCTCTTGTGAGGATTGCGTTTTTAACAAACTGTTGGGTGATGGTGCTACCACCTTGAACTTTGCTTCCAGAAACAAAGTTTACAAAAACAGAACGCAAAATCCCTTTGAGATTGATACCACTTTCGTTGTAGAAGTTTTTGTCTTCTATGGCAATGGTTGCATTTTTAACATAGTCATTCATTTCAGAATATGGAATCAGCGTACGTTTGTATTCTCCATGTACTTCATACAGAAGATCACCATCCCTTGAAAGGATTTTAGTTGATTGTGCGATTTGTCTTGATAGCAGGCGGTTTGGATCCGGGAGATCTTTGGAATACCAGATGAACAGGAAAGCTAAAGTGGCAAAGCCTAAGGCTGCTAGGCGCACCACCCAGGTCCAAAAACGCTTTGTTTTTATTGCTGTTTTTAGTTTTTTCCAGAAACCAACGCCCTTTTTAATGTATGCTTGTGGGCGGTAGTAATTTATTTTATTCATACAAGGATTATATCTTAGATGCTTAAAAGTTGCTATAATATCAACATGAAAACAGATTTAAACGAAATATTGACCCGTGGTGTTAATGAGATTATTGATCCAGCTATTTTAAAGAAACGACTTGCTGGTAAAAAGAAACTACGGGTTAAATTAGGTATTGATCCAACAGCTAAATCAATTCATATTGGTAGGGCTGTTGTTTTGTGGAAGCTTAGGGCTTTGCAAAACGCTGGACATAAAATAGTTTTGATTATTGGGGATTTTACAGGTTTGATTGGTGATACTTCAGACAAAGATAGTGAACGACCAATGCTTTCTGTTAAAGAAGTAAAAGCAAACATGAAAAGCTATATCTCTCAGTTTGGTAAAATCATTGATTTAAAAAAAGCAGAGATACATTACAATTCTAAGTGGCTAAAGAAGTTAGGATACTTAGAGATTGCAGAACAAGCAGATCAATTTTCTTTGCATGAGTTTGAAGCGCGAGAAAACATTTCTCGAAGAATGAAAGAGCAAAAACGTGTTAGTTTAAGAGAGTTGCTCTATCCTCTGATGCAAGGTTACGACTCTGTTGCTATAAAAGCGGACTTGGAAGTTGGTGGCACTGATCAGCGTTTTAATTTGCTGGCTGGTAGAGTATTACAACGTTTTTACAAACAAACTCCCCAGGAAATCATGACCTTTGATCTTTTAGAAGGAACTGATGGAAGAAAGATGAGTTCTTCTTGGGGTAATGTCATAAATATTTCAGATTCTCCAACGCAAATGTTTGGTAAGACCATGTCTATTCTTGATCGCTTGATAGTGCCATATTTTGTGATGTGTACTCCACATATTCCACTTGTAGAAATTGAAGAGATTGAAAAAGAACTTAAATCAGGCAAATTTAATCCAAGAGACGCTAAGGCTCGCTTAGCGACAGAATTAGTGCGTTTGTACCACGGCAACAAGGCTGCAGAACATGCTCGAGATGAGTTTGACAGGGTGCATAAAGACAAGGAGATACCTACGAATTTAAAGGGTTTTAAGCTTGCTGAACGAAGTATTATGGAGGTGCTTATAGGCACAGGGTTAGCTCAAAGCAACACGGTTGCTAGGCGTTTGATTGATCAGGGAGGGGTTAAGATAAATGGTAAAACTTGTGAAAGTTATATCTCTATAGTTCCTAAGGACTCGATTGTACAGGTTGGTAAACGAAACTTTGTAAAGATTATTTAAAAACAGGGCTGCAAGCCCTGTTTTTTATCTCTCTGCAAATCCCCCAGCTTGGATCTGCCAAAGTCTTTGATAGGTTCCTTTGTTGGCTTTGAGTAATTCTTTGTGTTTACCCTCTTCTGTTATTTCGCCGTTCTCTATGACAATGATTCGATCCATGTTCATGATTGTTGAAAGACGGTGTGCTATGACAATTGTTGTTTTTCCCTGCATCAGGTTTATCATTGCATCTTGAATCAATTTTTCAGATTCTGAATCAAGTGAAGAGGTCGCTTCATCAAGAACTAAGATTGGAGCGTTTTTTAAAATCGCTCTGGCAATCGCTATTCTTTGTCTTTCTCCGCCCGAGAGTTTAACTCCTCTTTCTCCAACATAGGTATTGTATTGATCTGGGAACTTGTTTATGAATTCATCACAGTGTGCAAGTCTTGCCGCTGCTTTTACTTGATCATCAGTTGCATTTAGTTTGCCGTATCTGATATTTTCCATTAAGGATCTATGGAAAAGAATTGGTTCTTGAGGAACCAAAGAAATACCTTCTCTCAAACTTGATTGCGTGACTTTTGAGATGTCTTGACCATCAATGAGTACTTTTCCTTTTTGAAGATCAAAGAATCTAAAAATTATTCTGGTGATTGTTGATTTGCCTCCGCCGGAAGGACCAATTAAAGCAACTTTTTCTCCCGCTTTAATATCAAGGTTAAACTTTTTTAAAATAGGGCCGGTTTGTCGGTATCCGAATTCAACGTTTTTAAAGCTAATTGCGCCTTCTTTTACAGTTAGGTCTTTTGCTTCTTGGTTGTCTGCTACTTCATGCGGGCTCAGTAAGATCTCGGTCATTTCTTGGGCATCTGACATTGCTTCGTAATATTTACGGATGTTTTTACCAAAGTTCCAGAGGTGATCAAAGAGACCAATTATGTATATTTGAATTAAAACAAAGTCTCCTACTGTCAGATGAGCTGACTCTCTGTATTTTATTGCAAAGTAGAAAACACCAAATTCTAAAAGCAGCATTAGTAGCGATTGAATCATTTCAGCAATACCTGCTAGAGTCCAGCTAAAATGTTGTATTTTGTACCATTTTTGTTGTAGCGCATTAAATGCCTTTACTTCAAAGTTTAGAGTTCCAAACAGCTTTATATTCACATTGTTTGTAATGGTATCTGCTAGCTGACCGGTTAACTGGCTATCTATTTTTGATCTTTCGAGATCATATTTAAGTTTGTATTCTGAAAAGAAAAACTGAAAACTGATGTATGCAAAAGCCCAGGCTAAAACAACCAGTCCAACTACCCATTGTCTTAAGGAAAGCACGACAACAATTATTACGATCCTTAAAACAGTTTGGGAAATGTTCCAGTAAGCAATATCAACAATTGTTTCGTATGATCTAGAGAATTTGTTTACTTTTCTAACTAGGCTTCCTGCAAAGTTGTTGTTAAAGAAATTGTAAGAATGTTCTTGTAGATATTTAAAACAAGTGTTGGTTAAGTCTTTGATGACTCTAAGTTCAAAGTATTGGTTGATAAAGGTTGCACTTCTCCAGAAAATCCATGAGGTTAAAGCAGCAATGAGCATGTATATCAGAATCGAGAAGATCCTTGTTGTCATTCCCGGTTGATTTAATGCAATTTCATTGAAGAGCATTTTGTAGAGGAACGGTCTAAAGAGGTCAGCTGAGACAGCGAAGATCATAGTTAAGACCATGAACATAAAAGTCCAAGGGTATTTCTTGGAATGATCCCAGAATATTTGTATTGTTTCTCTTGTTAGATTTTTGTTCATATTTTTTTGAAACCAGCACATAGCGCTATGGCCAAAGCATCAGCCGCATCATCTGGTTTTGGTAAGGATTTTAAATTAAATGTTTTTTGGACCATTAGTTGAACTTGTTTTTTTTCTGCTTTACCGTACCCACAAATTGTTGATTTAACCTGAAGTGGTGTAAATTCTAGGAGCTTAACTTTTTTTTGTTGCAGTGTTAAAAGCACAACTCCCCTTGCTTGGGAAACTGTCATTGCGGTTTTAGCATTGTTTTCAAAGTATAGTTTTTCGACGCCAGCAATTTCTGGTTTGTACTTTGTGATAATCTTAGCAAGATCTTTTTGTACTTCTAAAAGCCTTTCTGAATCACTTTTAGTTTTTTTTGTTGAGATTACTCCAAAATCAACTATTTCAAAGCTGTTATTTTTTTGTTTTTTGATCAAGGCGTAACCGGTAGTGGCTGTTCCTGGATCTATTCCTAGGATAATCATAGTGTTTGTTAAAGGTTTGCTGAGGTATGTACTGCAACAACATCCTCGTCATCAGCAAGCGCATCAAAGAGTTTGTGCACTGCAGGAATTTGATCTGTTGTTAGATCAACTCCTTGTGAGGATTCCATGATGATTTCTGCTTGCGCTATCTTAGCACCTTTTTCTTTAAGGATGTTTTTAATTTTTTCTAAATCTTCAGGTTTAGTATATATTTCAAGACCTTCTGTAGATTCCCTAACATCATCTGCTCCAGCGTCTATTGCACCTAGTTCCATGTTTGTTAAATCATCTGTTCTTTCAACCAAGATCTGTCCTTTGGTTTGAAATTGCCAAGCAACAGATCCGGGCTGTCCGATGTTACCACCGTTTTTAGCAAAGATTGTTCGAATGTTTTGAAATGTTCTGTTTGGGTTATCACTAGCAGCTTCGACAATGAAAGCTGTTCCTGCTGGGCCATAGCCTTCGTATTGCAGAGTGTGGATGTTGCCTGCTTCAGCACCTGATGCTTTTTTGATTGCTCGGTCAATGTTGTCGTTGGGCATTGCATTTTCACGAGCTTTTTGGATAGCTAGGCGCAGTTTGAAGTTTGTGTCAGGGCTAGCGCCATTTTTTGCAGCAATGGTTATTTGTTTTGAAAGCTTTGAAAAGAGTGCACCTTTTTTTACGTCAGCTGCTCCTTTAGTTCTTTTTATCTGTGCCCATTTAGAATGTCCGGACATATTATTTGAAGCTTACTAAGACAGTTATCTCCCCTTTTATACTTGCTCTGGCTTCAAGTAAGGTTAAGACCTCTGTGGCTGTTCCTCTAATGAACTCTTCGTGTATTTTTGTTAACTCTCTAGCAACAACAACTTTTGCATTAGGCCAGGAGCTTGCAATGAAGCCGACGCTTTTTATGATTCGATGTGGTGATTCATAGAAGATTATTGTTGCTTCTAAGTCTAGTGCGCTTTTTAATTCATTGGTGAACTTAATTTCTGTTTTAGGGACAAAGCCTAAGAAGATGAACTTATCAGTTGGTAGTCCTGAAGCACAGAGCGCTGTTATTGCTGCATTAGGACCTGGAATTGGTACAACCTGTATTTCAGAGGCGATTGCTGCTCTGACAACTCTGAATCCTGGATCAGAGATTCCTGGTGTGCCGGCATCACTTAAAAGCACTGCGTTTTTATCTTTTAGTTCTTTAAGGATCAGAGGGAGTTTTACCTGCTCATTGTGTTCTGCAAATTGGACAAACTTTTTAGCAGGTATATTTAGGTGTTCAAAAAGGCGCTTAGAATATGATGGATTTTCAGCAATAACTAGATCACATTCAGCTAAGGTCTGTTTTGCTCTTTCTGAAAGATCAGAAAGGTTACCAATCGGTGTTGATAGTATGTAGAGCATGGTTTAGATAGTTTGGTTAGTACCTTTATATTTTAGCAGGATCTGTCTGTTTAGTCAGACTTTTGGTACAAAAAACAAAACTCCCCCGTAAAGGAGAGTTCTGTTGAAAAGTTCCACTCAAAAGAGCTATTTAACTATTGCAATGCAATTATTGCAATTAATAATGTTAGTAAAGCTAACATTTTGTTTTTGTATTCTATTGTATTTTATTTTTGTTTCGATTCACCTCTCGGCGAATTTGAACTTTTCTAAATCTATTATATCAGAAAAAAAGCGTTTGGTCAATGGTTTGTTGTCCTAAGAGAGATGCGATATACTACATTTAGCATTAAATTAAAAAAATGAACGAATATATTGGTTTGAGTGTTAAGTCTTTGTTTAACAAAGCCTGGTATGTTTACAAAACAAAGTTTGCTCTTTTGTTTGGAATATTGTCAGCACCACTAGTAGCAATGGTTTTGTCATATTTGGTTGCTGAAATATTGCCACCGTTTTCTTTTGCCTTGCTTATACTCGCAGGATTGTTGGCATGGGCCAGTCAGATTGCTTTGATTTACGCTTTAAAGCTTTCTGATTTAACAGTTCTAGAGGCATACAAGATGGCAGTAATGAAAATATTTTCATTACTATGGACTGGCATCTTAGTTGCGGGTAATTTAATCTCAGTTTTTGCGCTACCTCTAATCTTTGGTTTGGTTATATTATCAATGCAACAAGCAGGTATGTTTGAGGCTTCAAAGGCTTTACTGTATTCACTCTCTGCTGTTGGTATCTTGCTGGGGCTTTTCGGAGTTATTTATGCAATCTATCTAAGTATCACATACCAGTTTGTGACTTATTCTTTAATTGTCGATGACCACAAAGGCGTTTCTGCCCTGTTATCTAGTGCTGCTTTGGTTAAAGGAAAGTGGCTATTAGTTTTTTCAAGAATACTTGCGATTGTTATTATTTTTGCTGTTCCAGTGGTTGTTCTTGATTTGTTCATGCAAAATGAGCAGGGACTCTTTAATTTGATTCAATCTGTGTATGGCTATGTCATAGCGCCATTTACTGTTGCATATATATACAACCTGTTTGTTGGTCTTAAGGAGCACCAAGGAACAGCAGAAGAAAAGGTCTCTTTAAGGAATTGGGTAGTTGGTAGAGCAGCGTTTGGTTTTGCAGTAGTTCTTGGTCTGCTACTCTTTTTCTCTGTTGTTCAAAAGACAGACTACTTCCCAGGATTAAAAGCGCGGCTTGGAGAAATTCAGCAACAAAGTAAAACTTTAGGAAAGTAATTAAAAAATCCCCGATGAGTTTCGGGGATTTTTTTCTGGTGGGCATGCCAGGACTCGAACCTGGGACCAATTGTGTATAAGACAATCGCTCTACCAACTGAGCTACATGCCCTTAAGCTGCCTATTATATTACAGCACTTGAGGCAACTTTGTCACCATCATCAAGACGCATCACTCTAACACCTTGGGTTGCTCTTCCAAGTGTTGAGATGGTGTTTAGTTTGGTTCTTAGAGCTTGTCCGCTTCTTGAAAATAGTACAAGGTCGTGTTCTTCGCTTGCTGTGACAATGTGCATGGAGATGATCTTACCAGTTTTGTCAGTTACCTTCAGTGTCTTTATACCAGAACCACCACGCTTTTGTATTTTGTAGAAAGAAAGATCAGTTTTTTTGCCAAGACCATTTTCAGTAACTATTAAGACCTGAAGATCTTTTACATTTGCTTCTTTAGAAATGATGTCCATGCTCATTAAGAGATCTTTTCCTTTTAGACGCATGCCTCTAACTCCTGCTGCTCCTCGACCCATTGGTCGGATGTCTTTTTCTGAAAAGCGGATTGCTTGTCCGAGTTCTGTTGAAAGCATTATTTGGTCATCACCGTTTGAAAGGTTAACCCATTTTAACTCATCATCATCCTTTAGCTTTATTGCAATCATGCCACTTTTACGAACTTTTATGAAAGAATCAGATTCAACTTTTTTGATTAAACCTTTTTTGGTTGTCATGACTAAGTATTTTGCTGGAGACTTTTTTGCTTGGCAAAGAATTGCTGTAGCGTATTCTCCAGAACCAAGCTGTAAGAAGTTAACCAGCGCTTGTCCTTTAGCAACTCTGGAGCTTTCTGGAATTTCGTAGACTTTAGTTTGGAAAATACGTCCTTTGTTAGTAAAGAACATCATGTCATCATGGGTGTTTGCAGAGATGACTACATCAACAACATCCTCTTCTTTTGTAGCCATGCCAATGACTCCTTTACCGCCACGCCCTTGAGTTTTGTAGGTGTCTGGGGCTAGGCGTTTGATGTATCCGGATTTAGTTGTTGTGATGATGACATTTTCTTCAGGGATCAGATCTTCTGCCTTGAATTCCCCAATTGGTGTCTTAATTACTTGAGTTCTTCTTTCATCACCAAACTTATCTTTTAATTCCAATACTTCTTTTTTGATGATTGCAAGGATTTTTTTAGGAGATTTTAGGATGTCTTCTAATTCTGCGATCAGTTTTCTTTTTTCTTCTAACTCTTCCTCAATCTTTTTTCTTTCTAATCCAGCAAGGGTCTGCAAGCGCATTTCTAAGATTGCTCGAGTTTGGAGTTCAGAAAGCTTGAATTTTTTAACAAGGTTTTCAAAAGCTTCTTCTTTGGTTGGAGATTTTTTGATTACGGCAATTACTTCATCAATGTGATCTAGTGCTTTTTTTAAGCCTTCTAATATGTGTGCTCTTTCTTTGGCTTTGTTTAAATCAAACTCTGTTTTTCTTCTAACAACGATTTGTCTGTGTTCCAGGTATTTTTCAAGAATGGTTTTTAAGTTTAAAACCATTGGTTCAATACCATCAACTAATGCCAACATGTTCATGTGAAATGTTTCTTGTAGTTGGCTATATTTGAAAAGTTGGTTTAAGATTTTGTTTGCTAGGGCGTCTTTTTTTAAATCAACAACTATACGTACACCATCTTTGTCTGACTCATCTCTTAGGTCTTTGATACCCTCAACTCTTTTTTCTTTAACTAAGTCGGCAAATTTTTGGAGTAAGGTTGCTTTGTTAACTCTGTAAGGAATTTCTGTGATGATTATCTGATATGCGCCAGTTTTTGTTTCCACAATATCTGTTTTAGCGCGCATAACGACACTGCCTTTGCCCGTAGCATACGCTGCTTTTATCGCGTTGATGTCATAGATAATGCCACCAGTTGGAAAGTCCGGACCTTTGATGAATTGCAAAAGATCTTCAGTGGTTGCTTTTGGATCATCAATTAATGTGCTGATTGCATCACAGATTTCCGTGAGGTTGTGTGGTGGAATATCAGTAGCCATACCCACAGCAATGCCTAGTG
>Ga0082335_1001582_pt1 | contig 46976 bp, 49 predicted proteins | sample Subgrocontami58m_FD_72375 | JGI IMG/M metagenome (GOLD analysis project Ga0082335, IMG submission 72375) | Subsurface groundwater microbial communities from S. Glens Falls, New York, USA - GMW37 contaminated, 5.8 m (SPADES assembly) (version 2) ...
GCTTGGTTGCGCATCATCTGGCGCGCCTGGACCGACCGCAAACCCTACGACCCCACGCTGCATCTCGGCGCGCTCAAGCTCGCTTCTGGCGCAGCAGGTTGACACCGGATGTCTCATGCCGCCACCGCCTTTGTCATGAACGCCGGCCGCGCGCCGATGCGAACGCGCGGGTCGAATGCGTCGCGCACCGCGTCGGCGAACAGGTTGGCCGCGAGCACCAGGGCGAGCATGAAGACGAAGGCGCTTGCGAGCGACCACCACACCATGGGCTCGCGCCCCATTTCCAGGCGCGCGGCGTTGATCATGGTGCCGAAACTGATCATCGACGGATCGACGCCCACGCCCACATACGACAACACCGCCTCGGCCAGCACGAGCCCCGAGAAATCCATCACCACGGAGATCAGCACGATATGCATCACGTTGGGAAGAACGTGGCGCAGCATGATGCGCCATTCCGACACGCCGAATGCCTGCGCCGCCTGCACGTATTCGAGTTCGCGCAGTTTGAGCGCCTCGCCGCGCAGCAGGCGGCACAATCCGGTCCAGCTGGTGATGCCGAGGATGATGCACAGGAACAAGAGCCTGAAGTCGGCGCGCTGCGCCGCGGTCGGGAAGAGATCGGGATGGGTCTCTATGTACACCTGCAGCACGAGTACCGCGGCGGCGATCAGGAGCACCGCCGGAATCGAATTCAAGGTGGTGTAGAGGTACTGGATCACGTCGTCCACCCAGCCGCGCAGATAACCCGCCATGATGCCGAGCAGCACCGAGAACGGCAGCATCACGAGCGTGGTCAGCGTGCCGATCACGAGCGCGGTGCGAACACTCTTCAGCGACAGGTAGAGCACGTCCTGCCCGACCTTATCGGTGCCGAGCACGTGGTAGTGCGCCGACAGCAGCGCGACCGGAACCACGACGGCGAGCAGCGCGCCGAGCGTAATGAATATCGTGCGCCAGGGCACTTCGGTTTTTGCATGCCAGGCTGCGCGCCAAAAATCGCGCGACGCCAGGCGCTCGGCCGGCGTGCAGGCAGCGACCATGGCGAGCGACAACAAAAGCCACACGGGCAAGGCCAGCGCCACCCCGCGAAACACGGTAAGCAACACGTCTTGCCGCCAATCCCCCTGCGGGTCCTTGAGATGCGCGCCGCCATGGGTGAGCCGCGGATAATCGCGCACCTGCCGGCCCGCCTCTCCCGCAGCAGCGCGCAGCTCCACCGTCTCCTTGGCGTAGGCATGGGTTGCGAGCGGCGCGGAATAGGTGCGCTCCGGCCGCGTCGCGATCGATGCGAGCAGCAGATCGAGCGCGCTTTTCACTTCGACTGCATAGGCGATCTCGCGCGCCGGCTTGAGCGGCTGCGCCGCGCTGCCCGCCTGCGCTGCGCTGCCCGCCTGCGCCGCGGTGCCCGTCTGCGGCGCCTTGCCCACCGGCGCCGATTTGGCCGGCTGCGCCGCGGCAGCCGGCGGCAGCGCCAGACGGAAATGCAACGAATCGAGCAATCCGGTCAGGATGAATACGGCAAGCACGACGAGCGAACTCATCGCGGCCGGCGTCTGCGCCACGCGCCACCACGGCGCGCGCAAATGCTCGTGGCGACGCACATACCAGACGAAGCCCGCGATCACCGCGAGCAGCAGGTAGATGAGCGCGTCGGTCCAGAGGATGACTGGCAGTATCGGCACTATTCGAACCTCACGCGCGGGTCGACCAGCGTGTAGGCGATGTCGGTGAGCAAGAGCCCGAAGATGTAGAGCACCGAGCCGATGAACACCATGGAGCGCACCACCGCGAAATCCTGCGCCTGGATCGCCTCGATCGTGTAGCTGCCCAGGCCCGGGATGCCGAAAAAGGATTCCGCGACGAGGCTGCCCATGAACAGGAGCGGAATCGCGACCACGGCGCCCGTAAGGATGGGTATCATCGCGTTGCGCAGCACGTGGCGGAAGAACACCACGACTTCGGACAGGCCCTTGGCGCGCGCTGTCCGGACATAGTCTTTGCCCACCTCTTCCAGAAAGATGGTGCGATACCAGCGCGAACCGCCGCCGATGCCGCCGATCACGCCCACCGCCACCGGCAGCAGCAGGAATTTCCACGCATCGAACCCTCCGGCATAGCCCGAAATCGGCACCAGACTCCAGAGCTTGGAAATCAGGTACTGCCCGCCGATGATGTAAAAGAGGCCCGAAATCGACATCATGATCACGCACAGCACCACGCCCCAGAAATCGATATAGGTTGCGCGAAAGAAAGCCATCAGCAGCGAAAACGTGATTTGCATCAATAGACCGACCAGAAATACCGGCACAGCCAATGCGAGGCTCGGCCACATGCGCGTGTTGATCTCGTAGGCGATGTCGCGCCCGTCGTCGGCGGCACCGAAGTCGAAGCGGAACATCTGCACCGATTTCTCGAAATAGATGGTGTCGGTGAACTTGCGCGCGCCTGCGGCGCCTGCGTTGTACACGAGCGGCTTATCGTAGCCGCGGTCGGCTTTCCACTTGGCGATCGCCTCGGGCGTGACATACTTCACGCCTAGCTGCAGGCGCGCGATGTCGTCGGGCGTATTCACCTTGAAGAACAGCGCAAACGTGATCAGGTTGACGCCGATGAGGATGAAAAAAGCGTAGATCACGCGCCGGACGATATAGGCGTACATGGCGCGGCCTAGGCCCTTGCCCGCTCGCGTGCGCGCCAGGTGCCTAGCGCCGGCAGCGTGCCGATAACGAGCACTGCCAGCAGCAGGAATAGCGGCCACGCCACGGGCCGGTTCCACTCCCCGCGCTTCGCCTCGCGTTCGGCCGGATTGAGCCTGTAGAATTTGAGGCCGTTTCTCGCCATCTGGTTGGGCTTCACATTGGTGAGCCAGGCGTGGTACAGGCCATAGTCCTTCGGGTGGTAGCTCCACACCCAGGGCGCATCCTCGCGCAGCAACTTCACCATGCGGTCGATGATCTCCTGGCGCTCGGGCCCGTTTTCCATGTTTTTCATCTGCTCGAACAGGCGATCGTATTCCAAGTTCTGGTAATTCGCCTTGTTCTCGCCGCCGTATTTCACCCCGCCCTGCGGCCCGTGCAGCAGGAACATGAAGTTCTCCGGGTCCGGATAGTCGGCGTTCCAGCCGAGGAAGAACAACTGCGTATTGCCGGTGCGGATCTTCTCCTGAAACCGGTTCCAGTCGCTGGTGCGGAATTCGAGCTGCACGTCGATTTTCTGGAACTGCTTGCGATACCAGTCGAGCCGCGCCTTGCCGCCCGGACCGCCGCCCGTGGTGTCCAGATACAGCACCAGCGGCGTTCCGGTATTGGCCTCGCGCCCGTTGGGATAGCCGGCCTCGGCCATCAGCTTCTTCGCGTACGCGATCGCCTTCCTTTGCCATGCGCCTCCGCTGTGCTCGTACACGACAGGGTTGTAGCTGTCCTCGCCCTGGCGGTAACCGAAAATGCCCGGTGGAAGCGGGCCTTGCCCGGGAACGCCGCGGCCGTTGGCGAAAATCGATATGAATTCCTCGTTGTCGATGGCGATGGAAATCGCCTGCCGGAGCTTCCGCTTGCGCTCCTGCGCGGCCGCATCGCCCTGCCCGCCCACCACCGGGTCGAGCCAGTTGAACGACAGGTAATACACCGAAGTCGCGACCGAGGTCTTCAGCCGTATGCCGCGGCTTTCCATTTCCGGCGAAAGCGCCGTCTCCCCTTCGATGTTGACGCGCACCGCATTGTCGAAATTGTCGTTGCTGATGCCGGACTGGTCGTAATAGCCCTGCTGGAATTTGCTCCAGTACGGAATGCCCTCCTTTTCGCGCGAGAACACGATGGTGTCGATGAACGGGGCCTTCTTGCCGGCATCGGCAAGGAGCCCCGCCGCGGCATCCCCCGGCTCGCCTTCGGCAGGATAGGCCTCGCCCCGAAAATTGGGGTTGCGCGCGAGCAGCATGCGCGCGTTCGGATTGTTTTCCGTGAGCATGTAGGGGCCGGTGCCGACCGGATACCAGTCGAGGCTGAGATTGCGTTCGGCCATGCCCGGCTGGGCGTAGAAGCGGTCGGCCTCGGGCGGCACCGGAGCGAAGAACGGCATCGCCAGCCAATAGATGAACTGCGGGTACTTGCCGCGTACCTTGATTCTATAGGTATAGCGGTCGACCGCCTCGACCCCCGCGATCTCGCGCCGCTCGAGGCTCGCGAAATCCGCTGGCGCGCGCGCGGGCCGCGCCTGCTGCTCGCGCTTGTCTTCGCGTTCGAGTTCTGCCGCAAATTCCTTCAGGCCGACGATATAGTCGCTCATGTGCCCGAGTATGGGCGAGTGGATGCGCGGATGCGCGAGGCGCTTGATCTGGTAGACGTAATCCGCCGCGACGAGCTCGCGGCTGCCAGTCTGCGCAAAATCGGATAGCTTATATTTGCCGCGCAGGTCTGCGGGCTTCAGATCCAGATAGAGGCTGCGCCCGGCCGCGTCCTTGGCAAAGGCGGGATGCGGCTGATAACCGATGCCCGGCTTGATATGTATCTCATAGACGCTGTAGGCGATATCCTTGGCGCTCGCGGGCAGTTCGGCGCCGCTCCGGCTGAAATAGCGCGGCCGGGGTATCTCGGCCGCGGTCGCCGGGACGAGCGTATAAGGGCGCTTGAGATAGTGGTACTGCAGCGGCGGTTCGTACACCTGCCAGATGAAGTCGTACTCGTCGGCGGTGTAGGATTGCGCCGGATCCAGGTGCTTGGGCCGGTCGGGGAAAGAACTGTAGAGGATGTTCTTTCCCGATTCCGCCGCAGGATACGGATTGTTCCAGGCCTCGCTGCAGCCAGCGAGCACAAAGAGACAAGCGAGCACACTGAAAAAGCGCATGGCAGCAGTTTAGCCGAACGCGCGAGGGAGCGTCACCCCGGTATAATCCGCCCTTTTCGCACTCCGGAGTCATCATGGGTTTTCTGGCAGGAAAGCGTATCCTCATCACCGGCTTGCTCAGCAACCGCTCGATCGCCTATGGCATCGCAACGGCCTGCCATCGCGAGGGCGCCGAACTCGCCTTCACCTACCAGAACGAGCGCTTTCGCGAGCGCGTCACCAAGATGGCGGACGAGTTCGGCAGCAGCCTCGTATTTCCGTGCGACGTCGCGAGCGACGAAGAGATCGCGAAACTGTTCGCCGACCTGCGCAAGCGCTGGCACGTTATGGATGGCCTGGTGCACTCGATCGCGTTCGCCCCGCGCGAAGCCCTCGACGGCGATTTCCTCGAAGGGGCTTCGCGCGAGGCCTTCCGCATCGCGCACGATGTGTCGAGCTATAGTTTTGTCGCGCTCGCCAAGGGGGCGTTGCCCCTGATGGAAGGCCGGCAAGCGGCGCTCTTGACGCTCACCTACCTTGGCGCCGTGCGCACCATGCCCAACTACAACATAATGGGCCTCGCCAAAGCGAGCCTGGAATCCGCGGTGCGTTTCATGGCGGCGAGCATGGGTCCGAAGGGCATACGCGTCAACGCGATTTCCGCGGGGCCGATCAAGACGGCCGCTGCCGCCAGCATAGGCAATTTCAACAAATTGCTCTCCTTTAACTCCCACCAGGCGCCCTTGCGGCGCAATGTCACCACCGACGAAGTCGGCAATGCCGCCGCATTCCTTTGCAGCGACCTCGCGAGCGGCGTCACCGGGGAAATCCTTTACGTCGACGGCGGCTTCAATACCATCGCGCTGGGAACGACGGGCCTCTCGAGTTCGTAGGGCGCGGCGTAGGGCGCGGCGTAGGGCGCGGCGTAGGGCGCGGCTTCAGCGCGCCAAATGCGGCGTCCGTTGCAATCGTAGGGCGCGGCTTCAGCGCGCCAGACGCGACGCCTGTCGAAACCCGTAGGGCGCGGATTCATCGCGCCGTATCGCGGATTCATCGCGCCGAAATTATGCCCGCCGCCGCACGATTGCAACCGTCGCGTCGCGGTGAACCCGCGACCTACACCCGCGTAGGGCGCGGATTTATCGCGCCGTATCGCGGATTTATCGCGCCGTATCGCGGATTTATCGCGCCGTATCGCGGATTCATCGCGCCGTATCGCGGGCTTCATCGCGCCGAATCGCGGCTTTGGCGCGCCGCAGGGCGCGCAGAGTTCCTAGGCCGCCTCACCCGCCTTGATGATGTCTGCATAACACTGGATCAGGCTGGTGTCATCGGACAGTATGTAGTCCAGATGCGCTTTCACGCTTCGTTGCGCCGCGCAGATGAACTGGTGCGCGAGCTTGCTCTTGCGCTCATCGTGCAGACTGTCGATGCAAAGGAGATAGGCGATGATGGTATCGGTCGCCATTTCCACCAGCCGCTCGGCATGGAATTCCTGGAAGTTCGGGTCGGACACTTCCTTGATGTGGGACACGGCCGCCTCGAGGCGTGCGCGCAGCTGCTGCGCCGATGCGTACAGCGCCTTGACGCCGTCGAAGTCATGTTCGTGTTCATACTCGTTCAAGCGTTCGAAGACCACCCCGCCGACCACTCCGCCCACTGCGCCCACGACCTGAAGCTGCGACGTACCCTCGTAGATGCTGGTGATTCTGGCGTCGCGGTAATGGCGTTCCGAATCGAACTCCCTCGTATAGCCGACCCCGCCGTGTACCTGAATCGCGTCGTAGCAGACCTTGTTCGACATTTCCGCGGCATAACGTTTGATCAAGGGAGTGAATAGCCCAACGTACTTGCTATAGCGGTTGAGATCGTTCTTCAGATCGGCCGCCTTCCCCGGGTGGCGCTCTATCTTGCGCTCGATCCCCTCCCTGATGTCGACGATCACCGATGTCTCGTAAAGGAGGCTGCGTGCGGCTTCTATGTTGATCCGCATGTTGGCGAGCATCTCGTAGACGGCGGGGATATCCTGGATCGCCTTCTTGAACTGGCTGCGGTCCTTCGCATAGTTGTTCGCTTCGCGGTAGGCGGCCTCGGCGATGCCCACCGCCTGGGCCGCGATCGCCAGGCGGGCCGAGTTCATCAGAAACATGGTGTATTTCACCAGGCCCATCTTGCGCTGGCCCAGCAGCTCCGCCTCGGCATTGTTGAATTGCAGCTCGCACGTGGGAGAGCCGCGTATGCCGAGTTTGCGCTCGATGCGGCGGATCTTCATGTCGTCGTTGCGCTCGTAGATGAAAAGCGAAATGCCGCGTCCGCCGCTAGAGCCCTCTTCGGAACGCGCCATCACCAGGGAAAGCTTCTCGCAGCCGCTCGTAATGAATCTCTTCACGCCGTTCAAACGCCATTTACCGTCGCTGCCCTGCACTGCCTTCAACATGATCGACTGCAGATCGGAACCGGAATCCGGCTCGGTCAACGCCATCGAGCCCGCTATTTCGCCCGCCGCGAACCTTGGCAGAATGCGTTTCTTCTGGTCCTCGGAGCCGAATTTCTCGACCGTGGCGGCGAGCGCCTGCAGGCTGATGGTAAGCGTCAAGGAGGCATCGGCACGCGCGAAAATCTCGATCGCCGCCGAAAACACGGTGTAGGGCATATTCAGGCCGCCATATTTCCTCTGCAGGATGAATCCGCCCAGATCGGCCGCATTGATGCGCGCCATCGCTTCCCGTATTGCCTTGGGATAGCTCACCTCGCCGTCGGCGTAGTGTGCGCCCTCTTCGTCCACCTCGCGCGCCCTGGGCGCAACGAAATCGCCCGCGATCTCGCCGACGATCTCCAGCGTTCGGCTGTAATTCTCCAGCGCATCCTCCGTGTCTCGCGGTGCGTAGGCAAAACGGCCGCGGTCGGCAAAATCATCTTCGATAAGCGAGATGACCCGGGTCAGATCCTTATTCTTGAGATGAAACTGAATATCCGAGTTGTCTTTGAAATAGTTGGTCACGGTTCCGGTTCTCCTAAGGGGCTATTTCAGAATTACCGAAATAGCCCCTGATTTAGGGGAGCATGAGGGGATGCGCCCCCTCATATCGTAATAAATCCCAAGACTAGGCTTTGTACGCTTCGATCATTTTTGGAATGACCTCGTTCAAGTCGCCGACGATGCCGTAATGGGCGATCCTGAAGATGGGAGCGTCGGGGTCGCTGTTGATGGCCACGATCCTTTTCGAGCCCGCCATTCCCGCGCGATGCTGTATCTGGCCGGAAATGCCACAGGCGATATATAGATTCGCATGCACCGTGGTTCCCGTCTGCCCCACCTGGTGATCGTGCGAGAAAAGACCCGCATCCACCAACGGCCGCGATACCGCGACCACACCCCCGATCGTTTCCGCGAGCTTTCTGACCAGCGCGAGGCTTGCCGGCGCGGCGGCACCGGCGCCGGCGGCCACGATGATATGGGCGGCGCCGAGATTGATGGTCTTTTCTCTTCGAACGACCTCGATGACCTCGGTCATGAAGTCATCCTGTGTGAGCCCGGACGCTTCGACTACGACTTCGGCTTTGAGGTTGGTGTCAGGTGGATCCAGCTTCATGACCCCGGGGCGAACCGTGGCCATGCTGGGGACGCTTTCCGGTGACACGATCGTGGCCATGATGTTGCCGCCGAACGCGGGTCTCACCTGCAGGAGCGTGTTCTGATAGACCTGCTGCCGCGTCTTGTGCTCGCCTATCTGCAGCTCGGTGCAATCCGCCGTCAGTCCGCACTTGAGCGCGGAAGCTACCCGCGGCGCCATATCCCTGCCGATGATCGTCGCGCCGAATAGAACGATAGCCGGCTCGTGCTTGCGGATAACGCCGACCACGCTCTTTGCGTACGGGTGCGAAGTGAAGTGGGCAAGCCGCCCGTCCTCGACGTAATAGACAGTCTTGCAGCCGTAGTTGCCAAGGGCGGGAAGGACGCCCTCGAGCTTCGATCCGGGCGCCACCGCGGTTACCACAGCACCCAACTGATGCGCCAGCCTGCGGGCTTCGCAGACCAGCTCTAGGCTCACGTCTGCAATCCGGCCGTCGATCTGCTCGACGAAGACCATCACCTGCTTCATGTTGCCCGTTCCCCCTGATTATTTGAATTTGTGAGCTTTGCTGCTAGATGATGTGGTCGGACATCAACTCCTGCATCAGGCTTTGGATACCGGCGTCGGTACCGGGAATCTGCTTGATATCGTTGACTGCGAGCACGACGTTATCGATCTTCTTCACCTTGGTGGGCGATCCCGCGAGCCCGCATATGGACGAATCCACACCGATCGAGTCCGCATTCCACTCGACGATGCGGCTCAGCATGCGCGTTTCTTCCGTCTCCAGATAGGAGTCGTCGTATGAATCCCCGCGTATATCCTTTTCTATATGCTTGTACGCCATCACCAGTTTCGCACTTGGCGAGCGCGGCTGGTTGGCCTCGGCGGACACCGTCGCGAGCAACGGGAATCTGCTCCTCACCACCTCGTAGCCGTTGGTGATGGCGCGTCTGACGGTCATCTGGCGCTCATCGATGTCGAGCACCTCGAGAAGGTTGGTAATCTGATTGATGTTCAGCTTCTCGGCCACCTGGGGTCCGACCTGCGCCGTGTCGCCGTCGATCGCCTGCCTGCCGCAGAGGATCAGGTCGTACTTGCCGATCTTGTCGATGGCGTATTTGAGGGTGTATGCGGTGGCGAGCGTATCGGCGCCGGCGAACTTTCGATCCGATATGAGGATGACATCGTCGGCACCGCGGTAAAGGCACTCCTTCAGCACTTCCACGGCTTTCATCGGGCCCATCGTAATCGCCGTGATGTGGGCGCCGATACGGTCCCTGATCTTCAGTGCCTCCTCGAGCGCGTTCAGGTCTTCAGGGTTGATGATCGCGGGAAGAGCGGCGCGGTTGACGGTCCCATCCGCCTTCATTGCTTCCTGGGTCACGTTATGGGTGTCCGGCACCTGCTTGACCATAACAACTATCTGCAACGTCATAGAGTCCCCCTTGATTGCCCTTCACCGGACAGCGCCCTGATGCAGGAAACGGCCGAGCACGGAACGGCCGAGTTTAGTTCTTTCTTCTTGGGAGAGCAGTATACCAGTGTCGGCGCGCCGGACAGAAAACGTATCGCGCGCAAAAGACCGTCGCGTCGCGGTGAACCCGCGACCCACACCCCCGTAGGGCGCGGATTTATCGCGCCGCATCGCGCGGATTCGTCGCGCCGTATCGCGCGGATTCGTCGCGCCGTATCGCGCGGATTCGTCGCGCCGAATTTATGCCCGCCGCCGCACGATTGAGACCGTCGCGTCGCGGTGAACCCGCGACCTACACCCGCGTAGGGCGCGGATTCATCGCGCCGCATGGCGCAGCTTCAGCGCGCCGTAGGGCGCGGATTCATCGCGCCGTATCGCGCAGATTTATCGCGCCGCATCGCCGAGGTGCATCGCGCCGGACCTAACCGCCCTTCTTCTCCAGGTTTGCGCGATTGATCTCGATCTTCTCTTTTTCCCTGAGGCTCGCGATGTAGGCCGAAGAATCCTCCTGCGCCGCCTGCTGCGCGAGCATTTGCTGCATTTCCTTCTGGCGCGCGGTGTCTGTCGCAGGCGGCTGGATGACGCGCGACAGACGGTACAGCCCGTAGCCGCGGTCGCGCAGTTCCACCCCGATATACACCGGCAGCTTGCTTGTGTCGACGCGGAATATTTCCTTCAGCGCGTCCGGGTGCACCGTCGGCGTGCCCTGGCGGCTGACGATCTTGGCGGCGCTCCACTTGACACCGGCGTCCTTGCCCTGGCGCAACTCGGCAAGCCTTTCGGCGCCGCGTTTGCGCGCCATCGCCATGCCTTCCTGCTCGATCAATTTCTTCGTGATTTCGGCCTTGACTTCGTCAAACGGCCGCGTCGCCGCGGGCTTGTGCTCGACCACGCGCGCCGCCACGAGCGTGCTGGCGCCGACTTCCACCACCTCGGTATTGCGTCGGTTCTTCAGCGCGTCGGGCGAGAACAGCGCATCGAGTATCTTCTGGTTGTTAAGCGGGCCGAACGCGGCATCGGCCCTGCGCGTCAACCATCCGGACTGCTCTATCTTGACCTTGAATTTGTCCGCGATCGGCTGCAGGCTTTCGGGCTGCTCGTAGGCGAGGTTGGAGAAGACTTCGGCGGATTCGGCAAATTTCTTTCCCACGCGCTGCTTCTTCAGGTCTTTTTCGATGTCCGCGCGCATGGACTGAAAGTCCTTGGCCGCGGGCGGCGCCGAGATCAGGATATGGCTCGCCTGGCGCTGCTCGGCCTCGCCGTTTTTGGCCGGCTTGGTTCCGGTCAGCTTGATGATGTGAAAACCGAACTCGGTCTCGACGATGCCGCTTAGCTGCCCCTCCTTGAGCTTGAATACCGCGTCGTCAAAGGGCTTGACCATATTGCCGCGCGCGAAGAAGCCGAGATCGCCGCCTTTGTCCTTGGAGCCGGGATCCTGCGAATGCTTCTTGGCCAGTTCGGCAAACTTTTCCGGCGCCGCACGCAACTGCGCGAGCAGGTCATCGGCCTTCTTTTTCGCCGCCGTGCGCTCCTCGAACTTGGCGCGCACATTGGTGTCGTACCAGGTGCGCAACTCGGCTTCGCTCACGCTTTCCTGTCCGGCCAGCACATCCGCATTGAGCACCACGTATTGCGCGCGCACCTGCTCGGGCACCTGGAATTCGGCCGTATGGCCGTCGTAATAGGTTTTGACCGCTTCCGGCGTGGGTTTGGCCTCCCCCGCAAACTGTTCGCGCGACAACACCACCTCGGCTACTTCGCGCTGTTGCTCCAAGATCGCGAGCATGCGCTCGGCCTGCGCCTTCGACACAAAGCTCGAATCGGCCACCGCGCCGTTGAGCTGCTGCAGCTGCAGATCACTGCGCAGCCTCGCCTCGAACAAAACATCGCTCATGCCCTGCGCGCGCAGCAGCGCGTCATAGCGCTCCTTGGAGAAATGGCCGTTTTCCTGGAATGCCTGAAGCCCGGTGATGATTTCGCGCAGGTGCTCGTCCGTGATGACCAGATTGCTCTTGACCGCCTTCAGCGCGAGCAGGCGCTGCTGGATCAGACCCTCAAGAAGCTGGGCGCGATGCTCCGGCGTGTCGAACAGGGCCGGGTCGAAATTGCGGCCGAGCAGCGAGCGCATGCGGTCCTGCTCATCGCGCTGCGCCTGGGCGAAATCCTGCGGCGTGATCTTCTGCCCGCCCACTTCTGCAAGATCCTGCCCGATACTGGTGTTGCGCTGGTAGGAATCAATCCCCCAGAACGCGAACGGCAGCGTGATCAGTGCAAGTATTACTTGCACCAATCGTTTGTTGTTACGTACGAGATCGAACATGGTGTCTCGCTAATAGTAGATCGCAATCAGGGTTCGGATTTCGCAGGAAAAGCGCAGCGCGCCCTTTGCCTGCCGGCGTGATTACAACGGCTGCGGATTTTACCACAGCGTTGTTGCCAAACCGCGCTCGGCCGCGATTCTTGGCGCTGCGGCACAGCGTCTGGCGCGAAAACCAAAACGCGGACAAAGCATCCATCACGAATGTGAACGGGTCGTCCTGCAAAAGTTCCGCGTGGTCCCTGCATCGGTCGGTAACGGTGGCGGCGGCGCGCAACCCCTCGTTCAGTCGGCGCTTCGCGGCCGGCGCGCAGCGCACAAGCAGGCCGATCGAATGGTGCAGAACGAATGAGGGCCGAGCACGCAAGATAGGCACTCTTCTGCGAAAAAATAGAACCTCCAGATAAACCTAACAAACCGTTGCTAACCTGTTGTTTTTTTGCCATTATGCGTCTGCAGATGATTTCACTATGACTCGATTGCCGACCATAGTGTCCGGAATCTTGCGGGATGCATCGAAGGCCTGCGATCGCACTTGCGCGCAATCGTCGATTGCGCATTGAAGACAGCGGCCGGCGCGATAAATCCGCGCCCTACGAAACCCCTGTCCCGCGTAGGCGCAGCGTAGGGCGCGGATTCATCGCGCCGTTCAACCACCAACGCAAATCGAAACCGTAGGGCGCGGATTCATCGCGCCGTTCAGCCACCGATGCAAATCGAAACCGTAGGGCGCGGATTCATCGCGCCGTTCAACCACCAACGCAAATCGAAACCGTAGGGCGCGGATTTATCGCGCCAAGAGATACACCTCATCGCACAATCGACGTGATTGCGTCGCGTATCCGATGTGCGCCTAACCCGGTTTGATTTTCGCGAACTCCACGATCTTCTTCGCGAACTCCACGATCTTCTTCCACTTGGCGACATCGCTCTTCAACACGGTGTCGAGTTCCGCCGCCGTGCCGCTTCGCGGTTCGCTCCCGATAGCGATCAAGCGCTCGCAAACTGCAGGGGCAGCGCGAGCAAGAGAACGGCGGACAAACACTGCCTGAGTAAACGCATACCGAGAAACCTCCCAGTCAATTCGATCCAGCAAAGAGCCGCGATGCGCAGGCCAGTGTCGCGTTCCGGAGATAGCCTGCCTATGTCGCATCTTCGAAGCGGGATCGTCGTGAAGGTTCGCCGCGTTCGACCTCAGGCGCGAAGCGCGACGAGGCAGAGTTGGGCGCCCGGCAAGGAGCGCGACCAAGCATGGCGCCGAACTGGCGGACTTGCGCAAGATATTTCCGGAACGGGATACTGGAATTTCCGGAACGGGAGACTAGATCCGCCCGCCGGCCCACGCACCTTCGTAGAGCGCGGCCGCGATATCGCGCGGCTCGACGCAGTCGCCGACGACGTAGACTTCCGGCACCTTCTCGCGCAGCGCATCCGCCCAGGTGGGTTCGGGGAGCGACCCGCGCGCGAGCACCACGAGGTCGGCGCCGACAGCCGTTTCCGCGCCGCTTTGCGCATCGACGATGATCGCCTCGCCGCCTTTCAGCTCGCGCACGTCGCAGCGCGTGCGCAGGGCTACGCCGAGTTTGCGCAGGCGCGCAAGCAGCGGCGTGCGATAGCTCAGCACCACGTCGCCCGCCAGATCCTCGGGCCCGGAGCGCGACACCAGCGTGACGCGGTTGCCGCGCAGCGCGAGAAATTCCGCGGTCTCGCACCCCATCTGCCGTCCGCCCAATACCAGCACGGAAAGATTCTTCGCCGGCGGACGCCCGTCGAGCACATCCCAGGCTGCGACGATCTGGCCCGCACGCGCGCCCGGCACGCTCTCTTCGCGCGGACGCGCGCCGGTGGCGACCACCACCGCGTCGACTTCGCCTTGCGCCAAGGCCTCGGGGGAAAACGCCTTCGAGGTGAGCAGTTCGACGCCGGCTATCTGCGCCTGGGTCACGAGGCAGCTTCTGAGCCACTCGATCTTCTCCTTTTGCGGAGGAAGCAGCGCCAGATGCAGTTGACCGCCCGGCACAGCGCCGCGCTCATACAAGCGGACCTGATGGCCGCGCACCGCAGCGGCGCGCGCAGCCTCGAGACCGGCCGGCCCGCCGCCGATGACGACGACACGCTTCGCCGCGCGCGCCGGCGCGATATCGGCGAACTCGCGCTCGCGCCCGACCTCGGGATTCACGAGGCAGCGGATAGGCCGGATGTGCAGCAGCGATAAACGGCAATAGTCGCAGGAGATGCAGTGGCGTATCTCGTCGTCGCGCCCGGCCTTCGCCTTCAGCGGCCAGTCCGGATCGGCAAGCAGCGGCCGCGCAAGCGCGATGAAATCGGCCTTGCCCTTTTCGAGCACGTCTTCGGCGAACCGCGGATGGCGGATCTCGCCGACGACGATGACCGGCACGCTGACGCGCTTCTTGATGCGCTCGGCAAATGCCGTGAGCCAGCCCTCGGGGCGGGACATCGGACTCGCATCGGGCGCGACCAAGGCTACCGGTGCAGTCCCGCCGATGGAAACGTGGATCGCATCCACGCCGCAGGCTTCGAGCGCGCGCGCGATCTCGACCGCCTCGTCGATGCCGTAGCCGCCCTCGGCGCTCAAGCGAAACAATATGGGAAAGCGCGCGCCGAGCGCTGCGCGCACGCGGCGGATCACGAGCTCGGCAAAGCGCATGCGCTTCTGCGTGCTTCCGCCGTACGCGTCCGCGCGCCGGTTCGTCGCAGGCGAGAGAAACTGGTGGATCAGGTAGCCGTGCGCGCCGTGGATCTCGACCGCGTCGTAGCCCGCGCGCTGCGCGCGCTCCGCCGCGTGCGCGTAGGCGTCGGCGAGCGCAACGATCTCCTGCTCGGTGAGTTCGCGCGGGGTCGCGGCGCCCGCCTCGGCGACGGCCGATGGCGCGACGAGGGTTCCGCCGGTCAGCGCCGGTTGCGCGCGCGCGCCGCCGTGATGGATCTGGACCGCGGCCTTCGCCCCATGGCGGTGTATCGCCTCTACCAGATCGAAGTGGCCGGGTATCATCGCATCGCGATCGAGCCCGATCTGGCATGGGAAAGCCCTGCCGCTAGCCGCCACCAGAGTCGCCTCGACGATGACGAGGCCCGCGCCTCCCTTGGCCCGGCGCGCGTAATAATCGATGCCGCGCGGCGTGACTGCGCCGTTCTCCGCCCCAAGCTGCACCACCATGGGCGCCATCACCACCCGGTTGCGCAATTCCATCTGACCGATGTTTCCAGGCGCAAACAGCTTCGAGCCGGTAGTCTTTTCCACGAGTTGGATCTCCTTCTTGGTGAACGCCCCGTTGAATTCGTCGGGGCCGAATTTTTCGGCGCGGTGACCAACAGCATCCGCGTTCGCTTTACCGGCATTATGGACAAAGTCGATGCGCATCGCAAAATTGAGTTTCACAATCGGCACGCGTCGCGGTAAACCCGCGACCTACGCCGCGTACGCGTGGCGCGCGGATCTATCGCACGTAGGGCGCGGATTCATCGCGCCGCAATGGATTCATCGCACGTAGGGCGCGGATTCATCGCGCCGCAACGGATTCGTCGCGCGTAGGGCGCGGATTCATCGCGCCGTAACGGATTCGTCGCGCCAAAAAAAACGTCACCGCCTCAGCGACACCGGCGCGCCACAATACCGGATAATGCCGATTTGCCAATTCGCAATACAGGAATCTCGTCAATGCAGAAAGCAGTTGCCGCCGAATCGACCGGCGCCGCCCCACCGACGCCGATGACGGCGCAAGAAGCGGTATTCCCGATCCTCATCGCGCTCGCCTTCTGCCATCTGCTGAACGACATGATGCAGTCGCTGATCCCGGCGCTGTATCCGATGCTGAAGGACCATTTCAATCTCGACTTCACCCAGATCGGCATGATCACGCTTGCCTTCCACCTCACGGCTTCGCTCCTGCAGCCGGCAGTCGGAAGCTATACGGACCGGCGGCCGCTGCCCTATTCGCTCGCGATCGGCATGGGTGCGACCTTGGTCGGTCTGGTGCTGCTTTCGCTTGCGAACGACTACAGCGCAGTGCTGCTTGCCGGGGCCTGTGTTGGCACGGGTTCGGCGGTATTCCATCCCGAAGCCTCGCGTGTCGCGCGCATCGCCTCGGGTGGACGCTACGGCGTCGCCCAGTCGATCTTTCAGGTGGGGGGCAATCTCGGCGGCGCCATCGGCCCGCTCCTCGCGGCCTTCATCGTACTGCCGCGCGGCCAGAGCTCGATCGCCTGGTTCTCGCTTGCCGCGCTGCTCGCGATGATCGTGCTCACGCGCGTGGGCAGATGGTACTCGGCGCACCGCGTGCACGCGCCTGCCGCCAGGCGCGCCGTCGCAGGCGAGCGCGCGATCCCGCGCGCGCATGTGTTCTTTTTCATATTCCTCTTGATGCTCCTCGTGTTCTCCAAACACGTCTACAACGCCGGCCTGACCTCGTACTTCACCTTTTACCTGATCGAGCGCTTCGAACTGTCCGTGCAGGCGGCGCAGGTGCAGCTATTCATCTACATGGCTGCAATCGCGGTCGGGACCCTGGCGGGCGGCCCCATCTCGGACCGGATCGGCCGGCGCGCGACCATCTGGATCTCCATCCTCGGCGCGCTGCCGTTCACGCTGCTGCTCCCCTACGCGAGCCTCTTCTGGACCAGCGTGCTCACGATCGTGATCGGCCTGCTGATGGCCTCCGCGTTTCCGGCGATCCTCGTCTACGCGCACGAACTGGTGCCCGGGCGCATCGGCCTCGTATCGGGCATATTCTTCGGCTTCGCCTTCGGCCTCGGCGGCCTGGGCGCGGCCGTATTGGGCCGCATCGCCGATGCCACCAGCATTGCCTTCATCTACCACCTCTGCTCCTATCTGCCGGCGATCGGCGTGGTCGTGTGGCTGTTGCCGGATCTGGAACAGAAGCGCCGACACCGCAGCGCCTGACGCCCGCGGCAACGCGATTCCGTCATCCCCTTTCGACACCGCCGCGTCGCGATGAACCCGCGACCTACGCGGCATCACACATTCGTAGGGCGCAGCGTAGGGCGCGGCGTAGGGCGCGGCGTAGGGCGCGGCGTAGGGCGCGGCGTAGGGCGCGGCTTCAGCGCGCCGCATCGCGCCGCATCGCGCCGTAATGCCGATCAAATCCGTGCGACCCCGTCGCGGTGAACCCGCGACCTACACGGCATCATGCACGCGTAGGGCGCCAACGCCAATCGAAACCGTAAGGTGTCGAATCATCGCGCGCAAATCACGCCCGGCATCGCACAATCGACATCGTCGCGTCGCGGTGAACCCGCGACCTACACGGCATCATGCACGCGGAGGGCGCGGATTTATCGCGCCAAATGAACCCGCGACCTACACGGCATCATGCACGCGTACGGCGCGGATTTATCGCGCCAAATGAACCCGCGACCTACGCGGCATCATGCACGCGTACGGCGCCGCGTAGGGCGCGGATTTATCGCGCCATACCTCTCGGCGCGAACGCAAAATCCGCTCAGTCGGCACGCGGTGATTGCGCTGCCAGCCACGCCAACAACTTGCCGGCCTCCGCGACGCCCTGCTTCTGCGCCTGCTCGAGCCAGGCTTTCGCGGCGGCCTTGTCCGGAGCCGTTCCGCGGCCTTCGATATACGATCGCGCGAGGTTGACCTGGGCGCTGCCCAGGCCCGCCTCCGCTGCGCGCTTGTACCAGGCGAAGGCCTCGTCGCCGTTCACGGGCACGCCGCGCCCCGTTTCATAGATCTGGCCGACATTATTCTGCGCCGCGGCATCTCCGAGCTTCGCCGCATCGAGCAGATACGCAAAAGCGCGCTTGTCATCGCGCGGCACGAGTTCTCCGGTTGAATACATCCAGCCGAGCAGGCTCGTCGCCCCCGAGCGTCCCTGCGCGGCCGCCCGCCCGAGCCAGCCAAGCGCACATTCGGCATTCGGTCTCTCGCGCAGGCATCTGCGGCCGATCATCTCCTGCGCGATTGGGTGGTCGCCTTCCGCCGCGAGTTCGAGCATGCGGATAGCCGCTTCGGATTTCGGATCGCCGCACGAGGATGCGTGATAGAGCGCCGTCACGTACCCCGCCTGCGCCGCGCGCCCATAGTAACCGCAGGCCTTCGCCTCGCTGCGCTCGGCCACGATGCCCAGCCGATGCAGCGTTCCGAGCGTCGCCTGCGCGCGCGCGTTGCCCGTATCCGCGCGCTGCCCCAGGCGCCAAAGCGTATCGGAAAAATTCTTCTTGTATTGATCGGCAAGCGCCTGCGCGTAATCGATGCGTCCCAGAGCCTCGGCCATTTCGATCTGCGCGACATAGTCGAGCGCCAGATCTGTCAACGCATTCCGCAACACTTCCATCTGCATGCGATCTGCGCTCGAGGCGGCTTTCTTGCGCTTTTTCGACGTGGCCTTCGCTGTGACGACGCGGTTCAGTTCGCCGATCTGCTGCCGCAGCCTGGCGACTTCGCCGGCCTTTTTCTGGTCGAATTGCAGATCGAGCGTAGCCAGCGGCGCTCGCATCTCGTCGGCCGCGAGAATAGGTGGGCAGAACGCCAGCGGCGCCGCAAGGAGCAGCATGAATGCGAGCCGAACGCACTTTATTCTAGGTATCCGCGACTTTTCCATGGCATCCCTGTCCTTCCAAACACAGTTCATTGCGAGCAGCGTCCATGTCGCGGTATGCCCGCGACCTACGAAACAAGCGCTCCTCGACATAGTAGCGGGCGAGAACACCGGCGTCGGAGCCTATCATCGTTTGCGCGGTGTCGCCGGGTCCACGTCCGCCGGCACAGCGGCGCGGCGGCTTTTCAGCATGCCGAATCCACTTTCCGGCGCCCTGCTCGGCGGGCTGTTGACACGCAATTCGACATGATCCCCGACCAGCACGAATTCAATGCGACTGCCCTTCCGCATACCCAACTGTTGCCGGACCTCCTTCGGCATCATTACCTGCCCCTTGCCGGTGACCGATATGACTTTCATGAAGTCTCCTCGGAAGATTTCGTAATACCTGGCTATACGATCATCGCAGCCGCGTGGCTGCAACTTCGCCTTGCGGGTATTTCCGAAACAAATTCAGTGACACAGCAGAACACCAAGCCGACGATCCGCGTTCAATGCGCACCACCGCAGCGGATAACTCGTGGGAACCACGCTAAAGAACTTGCACGCCAGGCAGCGGCTCCATGCGGCGGTCGAAGCTGATCGCATGGCTGCAGCCAACCTGACCGGCCTTGGCGACGATCAGGCAATCGGGAAACTCGGCAGTACCAGAGCCAAAATAGGCGAGCGCGATCTTCACAGAGGCCGGAGATTCGAGGGCAATACTGGCGTTGTCGAGCAGAGCTTGCACGGTCCGAGCAATGTCCGCGCGTGTAAGTTCATAGCTGCGCGCCAACGTCCAGCACAGTTCGACAAGCACGATATCTGCCACGAACAGCCCACCGACTTCGTTTGCGTGCGTGTCGAATACGGCCTTGGCGCGTTGGGCCTGCGCTTCGTCGTCACGGGTGACGAGCCGCACCAGAACATTGGTGTCGAGCGCGATCACTTGCGTGCACGCCGATTGCGAGCGCCGACGGCGGCGGCGATACCTTGGTCCATCTCTTCAACGCTGCGTGGTTTGATGCCGGGGCGATGCACCAGACCGAACAGACTATCGGCGCCGCGCGTCAGCACTCGCACCAGCAAGGTGCCGTCCTCCTGCACCTCGAAGTCAAGCCGGCTACCCGGCACAATGCCTGTTTTGTCGCGAATTTCCTTGGGTACCGTAACCTGTCCCTTATCTGTGACAGTCGCCAACATGAGAACCTCCAGCAGCAATTCGTACTTATTGTCACATGTAAGGATTAGCTAGTCAATAATGCTTTTCATAGATTGTAAGGAATATCGCGTGAAACAATTGTAGCGATCTGGAGTGAAGTCCCCGCTTACCCGCAATTGGACAGGCACATATTCCGACTGACCGTTCATTTCGAAAAAAGCGTGATCGGCCGGCCGGTGCCACGCGTCGCCTTGCGGTTCGGCAATCGCGTTGCGCTAAACCCGCGACCGACAAAGCACCTCGATCCGCGTAGGGCGCGGATTTATCGCGCCGGGTTGCGCCGATTCAGCGCGCCGGGTTGCGCGGATTCATCGCGCCGAAATCAACCAAGTCCATGCGCCGCCGTGTCGCGCTAAAGCCGCGACCTACGAAGCACCGCGTAGGGCGCGGATTTATCGCGCCGGATTGCGCGGATTTATCGCGCCGGGTTGCGCGGATTTATCGCGCCGGGTTGCGCGGATTTATCGCGCCGGATTGCGCGGATTTATCGCGCCGGGTTGCGCCGATTCATCGCGCCGAAATCAACCAAGTCCATGCGCGGCCGTGTCGCGGTAAACCCGCGACCTACGAAGCACCGCGTAGGGCGCGGATTTATCGCGCCGGGTTGCGCGGATTTATCGCGCCGGATTGCGCGGATTTATCGCGCCGGATTGCGCGGATTCAGCGCGCCGGGTTGCGCCGATTCAGCGCGCCTGTCGAATGCCCCCCATCTCCGCCATCAAACCCAAACCGGGCATGTGCTTCTCTACAACTCCGCCCGGTGCTCCGCCTGCCATTCCTGCCAACGCCACGCGTCGCGGCACATTGCATCGAGGTCGCGCGTCGCGCGCCAGCCGAGTTCGGTTGCGGCCTTGGACGCATCGGCGTAGTTGACCGCCACGTCGCCCTCTCGCGGCGGCGCAATGCGGTAGGGCACTGGCCGGCCGCTCGCGCGCACGAATGCACGCACCAGATCAAGCACGCTGTAGCCGCGGCCCGTCCCCAGATTGAACGCGCGCACGGACGACAGGCGTTCGATCGCCCCCAATGCGGCGACATGACCCGCGGCGAGATCGACGACGTGGATGTAGTCCCTCACGCCCGTGCCGTCCGCCGTCGGATAGTCGTTGCCGAACACCGATAGCTGCGCCAGCTGTCCGATCGCCACCTGGCTGACGTAGGGCATCAAGTTATTCGGAATGCCGTTCGGGTCTTCGCCCAGGATGCCCGATTCGTGCGCGCCGACGGGATTGAAATAGCGCAGCAGCACGACCTTCCACTCGGGCCGGCTCATCGCCATATCCGTGAGGATTTGCTCGATCATGAGCTTCGTGCGGCCGTAAGGATTGGTCGGCCCGAGCACGCCATCTTCGCGTAGCGGCGGCTGCGCCGCTTCGCCGTATACCGTCGCGGACGAGCTGAACACCATGCGGCGCACGTTGGCGCGCTCCATGGCCGCAACCAGAGCCAGCGTGCCGGCGACGTTGTTGTCGTAGTAAAGGAGCGGCTTCGCAACCGATTCGCCAACCGCCTTCAGGCCGGCAAAGTGAATCACAGCCTCGATGCTGTGCTTCGCAAATACGCTGTCGAGCAGCTTGGCGTCGCGGATGTCGCCCTCGACAAAGGCCGCCTCGCGCCCGGCAAGGCGCGCGATGCGTTCCAGCACCGAGCGGCGGCTGTTGTAGAGATTGTCGAGTATGACAATCTCGTAGCCGGCTGCGAGAAGCTCGACGCAGGTGTGCGAGCCGATAAAGCCAGCGCCGCCGGTAACGAGGATGGATCGGTTCATTGGCTGCCCTGTAGCATGTTCGATTTCTTGCGGTTGAGGCTTATTCACTTAGTCCAGAACGTTCGTTTGCGTACGGGTACTTGCAGCGACAAAAGCGCGGGGCGCAGCGTAGGGTGCAGCGTAGGGCGCAGCGTAGGGCGCGGCTTTAGCGCGCCGTTGCCCTTGCCGTTGCCCTTGCCCTTGCCGTTGCCCTTGCCCTTGCCGTTGCCGTTGCCGTTGCCGTTGCCGTTGCCCTTGCCCTTGCCGTTGCCGTTGCCCTTGCCCTTGCCCTTGCCGGCAGAGTCAAGCCGCTTTCACCAGAGGCGTGATCTGCGCGAGACGTTCGGCGAGCACCTCACGCGCACGCACCAAATCGTAATGCGCTTGAAGATTTAGCCAGAACTCCGCCTCCATTCCAAAATATATGCCCAGCCGCGCCGCGGTATCGGCCGTAATCGCACGCTTACCCGACACGATTTCGCCGATACGGCGCTGAGGCACTCCAATCTCCTTCGCCAGGCGGTATTGCGTCACGCCCAGAGGTTCAAGAAATTCCTCCAACAGGATTTCACCCGGCGTCGCCAGTGGAAGCTTACGCCTTGCCATGTCCTTGCTCCTCAATGGTAATCGACGATCTCGACGCCCCAGGCCGCGCCATCACGCCAAACAAAACGCACGCGAAACTGGTCATTGATGCGGATGCTCCACTGTCCAATTCGATCGCCAGAGAGCTTCTCCAACCTGTTCCGCGGCGGTACGCGTAAGGATGCAATGCGCGTCGCGGCATGGATCATTTGAAGCTTCCGGATTGCCACGGAAGCGATATTGCCAGAACGCGCCTCACGAACGCCGTCGAACAAGGCTTCGGTGTCTCGGCACCTGAACGTCTTGATCGCAAGCAAATACTAACGTTGCGCGTTAGTATAGTCAAGGCCGCCACCTCGACAAGCGCCGCGGTAGCCCGCAACCAAAAAGACCTCACCTAGGCATAGGCCGCAGCGTAGGGCGCTACGTAGGGCGCACGCGTAGGGCGCAGGCGTAGGGCGCGGCGTAGGGCGCGGCTTTAGCGCGCCGTAACCCCGATCAAATCCGTGCGACCCCGTCGCGGTAAACCCGCGACCTACGAACCCTCGCGTGCGGACTCATCGCGCCAAACCCAACGCCATTCGCAACCGTAGGGCGTAGGCCGCACGCGTAGGACGCACGCGTAGCGCGCGGCGTAGGGCGCGGCTTCAGCGCGCCGTAACCCCGATCAAATCCGTGCGACCCCGTCGCGGTAAACCCGCGACCTACGAACCCTCGCGTGCGGACTCAGCGCGCCGTACACCGTACGCCGCACATCGCCCACATCGACGCAATCCCATCACAGCGGACACTCCCCACGCCGCGCGCCTACTTCCTTCCATTACCCGCACCTTCCGGCGTGCCCATACGCTTCCACACGCGCCGCATCACCGCGAGATAGACCGCGTACACCGATAGCGCGCCGTAGAAAAGGACGCTATCGGGCACGCCGAATCGCCACGCCCCGATCCCGATCGCGCCGAACAAGAGCCCAACCAGCATCAGGATCGACACCGTCTGCCGCACCGACAGGCCGGCGCGCAACAGCACGTAATGCAGGTGATCCCGGTCGGGCGCGAGCGGGCTGCGGCCTTGGCCCACGCGCCGCACGATGATCGAAAGCGTGTCGAGCAGCGGCATCCCGATCACCCACACCGCGGCCATCGCCGGCATGCCCCCGCCCTCCAACTGAGTGAGACGCACGGCAAGCCACACCAGCACGAGGCCGAGCATCATGCTTCCCGTGTCGCCCAGGAACACCGATGCCCTTTTGCGAATTGGATGGCGAAAATTGAAAACCAGAAAACCTGCGACCGCGCCCATGAACGCGATGGCAAAGGCGGTATCGAGCGCGGCTCCTTGAATCGAAGCCGCCAACGCAAACCACCCGAGCGCGACCAACACCAACCCGCCCGCCAAGCCATCCAGGCCGTCGATCATGTTGATGCTGTTCACCACGCCGATGACGCAGAAAATCGTGAACGGAACGGCCCAGCTGTGCAGCACCACGGATTCAACCGGGTCGATGAGCCCTCCGAGGTTGCGAATGACGACTCCGCCCCCGTACACCATAAGGACCGCGGCAACGATCTGGGCGATCACCCGCACTAGGGTGCGGGCCTCGAAGAGATCATCCCAAAGCCCGGCAACGAGCAGGGGCATCAGCGCGAAGAAGAACGACCGTAAGCTGTCGTGCTGCATTTCGGGGATGAGCAGCGCAGCGGTCAGGATGCCGGCCAGAATTCCCAGTCCGCCGCCAAGCGCAGTGGGCGCGGCATGTTGCTTGCGCATCGCGTCGGGATGATCGACCAGGCCGATTCTCAGGCAGATCGGCCGCAGGCAATACGTCGCGGAAATTGCTGCCACAAAAGCGACCGGCGCGACAAACTCACTTAGCATATGTTCTTTTCCTCCCTGGGCCCTGATTCTATCGAAATAGAGCGAGCAACGCCCGCCGCCATCCAGCCCCGCGCCCCGTTCAATAACTCACCTGATAATACGCGAGTTCGAACCAGTCGCAGCAGCTGCTCCGCCAGCCTCGCCGCCTCGCCCCCGCGCGCCATCGTAGGGCGCAGCGTAGGGCGCAGCGTAGGGCGCAGCGTAGGGCGCAGCTTCAGCGCGCCGCATCGCGCCGCAATACTGGCCAAACCCGCGCAATCCCGTCGCGGTAAACCCGCGACCTACAAGACTGGCGCATGGCCCGAATTCATCGCGCCGCACAACTCACCGCACCGCCTCGCCCATCGCCGCGATCAGCGTCACCACGATCAGTCTGCGAATACCACCTGCAAAGTGGCTAACGTAGCCGCCAACGTCTTGGGCGTGATTGCTCCCAGTCGCCTGGCGAGGCGGCTCTTGTGAAGCGTCCGAATTTGGTCGAGCAGAATCAGTCCCTTCTTACTGGCGAAGTTCAATGGAATCCGGAATGGGGCTCGCCGGCTCCCAGTGGTCATCGGCGCCACGATCACGGTGCGCAGGTAATCATGCATCTCCGCAGGAGAGATAATCACGCACGGGCGTGTCTTCTGGATCTCGCTGCCAACCGTCGGAGCGAGCGCCGCGAGCCAGATTTCGCCTCGCTTTACCACGCAAACTCCGAGTCTCCAGCGTTGCCAAATTCCGGCCACACCAGCCTATCATCGCCGCTTGCTGCGATCGCCTTGCTCGCCTCGGCCCAGCCCTCGCGAACGGCCTTCCGGGGCTTGCGCAAAACGATCGCATCGCGTTCGATCGACATCTCGGCCTCACTTTCGAGACCCAGCTGCGTCAAAACCGGTTTGGGGATGATCACTCCCTGGGAATTGCCCATCTTCCTGATTGCGATTTTCATGCGAAGCACCTCGTTCCTCACACCAAGCGTAATAACAACGTTATAACTTACGAGTGGATTTGTCCAGTGCGATTTCATCGCGCCGCCGTAGGGCGCAGCGTAGAGCGCACCGTAGGGCGCGGATTCATCGCGCCGCATCGCGCCGCCGCATGACGCGGATTCATCGCGCCGTAACACCGATCAAATCCGTGCGACCCCGTCGCGGTAAACCCGCGACCTTCGAATCACCGCGTAGGGCGCCGATTCATCGCGCCGATTCATCGCGCCGTAACCCCGATCCAATCCGTGCGACCCCGTCGCGGTAAACCCGCGACCTACGAAACACCTGCGTAGGGCGCGGATTCATCGCGCCGATTCATCGCGCCGTAACCCCGATCCAATCCGTGCGACCCCGTCGCGGTAAACCCGCGACCTACGAAACACCTGCGTAGGGCGCGGATTCATCGCGCCGGATCGCGCAGATTCATCGCGCCGGATCGCGCGGATTCATCGCGCCGGATCGCGCGGATTTATCGCGCCGGGTTGCGCGGATTTATCGCGCCGCCGCAGCGCGCCGCTTTGGCTTCGGCGGGAATCGCATCGCCGGCGAGCGCGATCACATAGCTCGTGCGCCCGTCCCAAGCTAATGCCGGCGACGCCTGCGCGTAGGGCAAGTACCTTTGCGTGGCCACGGCCAGGGTCGAGACCAAAGCCAGAAGTATGCCGATGATCGCCGAGCTCAATTGCATGATGCTTCCCCAGTGAGCGTCGCCTCGCCCTGGCGCAGCGCTACGCCGATGCCTCCGCGCTCCGCCAGCAAGCAGCTCTCGCCCTCTCGGTCGCCCAAGAACACCAGGATCAGGCGTTTGATCAACACCACCCGATGGTGGCCGGCAAATTTGCGTTAGTCCCAGAACGGGACTATACTGGGTCATGCGTGTCATCGCCCTGTCCACGCTGAAGGCGTTTTGGCAACATGCTTCGGCGCGCAAAGACGCACGCGAGCCAGCATTGGCATGGTACCGGTATGCATTGGCCGCGGATTGGTCCTCCCCAGCCGAGGTGAAAGCCGACTTCGGCAACGCCAGCGTCCTCAAGGATGGCCGGGTGGTCTTCAACATCGCGGGCAACAAGTACCGTTTGGTGGTGTGGATCAACTATGCATATCGCGTGGTGTATATCCGATTCATCGGCACCCATGCTCAATACGACCGGATCGACGCGCAAAAGATTTGACGGAGCCAGCACCATGAATATCAATCCAGTCAGGACCAAGGCCGACCACCGGGCCGCGCTGAAGGAGATCGAATCCTTGATGAATGCGCGCGCCAACACGCCCGATGGCGAGCGCCTGGACGTCCTCGTTACCTTGGTCGAGGCCTACGAGCGCAAGCATTTTCCGATGGACATGCCCGATCCGGTGGAAGCGATCAAGTTTGCGATGGAGCAGCGCGGGCTCACGGTGAAGGACCTGGAGTCCATGATCGGCCGCACCAACCGAATCTACGAAGTCCTCAACCACAAACGTCCGCTTACGCTCAAGATGATCTGGCGCCTGCACCAGGGGCTCGGCATTCCGGCGGAATGCCTGATCAAGCCGTCGGGCGCGCGCCGGGCCGCTTGAGGCGCAATGTTCTCCGTCTCTCCCCCCGCAACGAACGGCGCGGTAAACCCGCGACCTACGAATCACCTGCGTAGGGCGCGGATTTATCGCGCCGGGTTGCGCGGATTTATCGCGCCGGGTTGCGCGGATTTATCGCGCCGGGTTGCGCGGATTTATCGCGCCGGGTTGCGCGGATTTATCGCGCCGGACCGCGCCACCGCATCACGCGGATTTGTCGCGCCGTAACGCCGATCATCTCCGTGCGACCCCGTCGCGGTAAACCCGCGACCTACGAATCACCGCGTAGGGCGCGGATTCATCGCGCCGGACCACGGATTTATCGCGCCGCCGTAGGGCGCACGCGTAGGGCGCGGCTTCAGCGCGCCGCTCATCTAGCTATGCTGCAACAGGCGTCAGGCTATAGACCCGGGCAATCTTCGTCGCCGCCTTCAGATCTCCTCGCCTCAGGGCGTCACGAACATCGTCAAGCTTGCAGGCGTCCTCGACCGTCAGATAGGGAGACCAGCCATCCGCAGTGAAGATCGACTCCACATCGACCTCTGCAACGTAGGTTCCCTCATGCACCAGCTTGGCAATTCGCCGTCCATTCATTCTCGCCTCCTCGCAAAACCGGGTTCCCATTGGTCTTTGTCTGGCCTGTACGCCGTGATCAAAACCGCCGGGGATGATGCCCCTTTCGGAATACCCCAAACCACATGCATCGGTTCGCCGCGGCGATCCTTTTGCAGAACCAAGACGCAAGGCCCCTTGGCGTAGTCAGGATAATCCTCTACAACAATTCCGTCAGCCACCGTAGCCAACACGTCTCTGGCAAATATTCCGTCCGCTGCCAATTCGTCGTACCCGTGATCCGAAATTCGGACCTCGCCACGTTGAATCAGACCGACGATCTGCCGGAATGTTTCACTCACCCGAGTTCCTGTCAAAGTCACATCGCAACGCCAGCCGCCTTTTGGAGAATGAGTCCACGGTCAGATGCCGAACCCACCCGGCGTCGATGGGTTGGGCAAACAGCGTCGGATGGCGTACCGCAGTGCGCAGCCTCCTTACGAGCGAGATCCAGCGCCAGCAAAGCGCTTTCGTCTGGATTTGATCGATGGATAAGCGCATACGGGCATTTTCCCACTGTTTGAGCACGTGTGCCGACTACACATGCCAGGGTCGCTAACCCCCGCGGTCAGTGGCATCCGAGAGGCATGGTGATCGCGTCGCGGTAAACCCGCGACCTACGAAACACCTGCGTCGGGCGCGGATTCATCGCGCCGCAACACGGACCAAATGCGTGCGACCCCGTCGCGGTAAACCCGCGACCTACGCATCACCGCGCCTCGCTCCTCTCCCGAACAAGCACCACACGATCGACATACACCGCCTCGACCCCAGGATTACTCGCCGGTGCAACATAAAAATACATCCCGGGACGCAGCGCCTGCCGGCCAAGATCCACGACGTGATACTCGTTGTCGCCAATTTCACCCAGCGTATGCCCCGCCTGCACCGGCGATACTTTGGCAGCCACGTCATAGAGCCCGTACATCACGGCGCGGCTCTTTCGCGCCTGCTCGTCGGCGCCGGCTTTGGGCTCGACGCGCACGACGACATACGCGTGCCAGGGCCCGTGCGCGAGGACCCTCGCATCTTCTTCGAGAACGTAGCGCGTGGCCCATTGATCGGTGGCGCCTGTCATGCGCGCGGCCTTGCCGTCGCTCGCCTTGGCATCGTCCACCAGATCTACCAGCGTGCCCAATTGGAAGGTGTGGTAGTGAAGGACGTCGTCCTGGGCGTCGATGATGTCGTTCGCGTCCTTGCCGCGCACCGCTTCCTCGAGCGCGGCCGGCAGCGGCGCAGCCGCCCGGTAGCGCCGCAGCAATTGCGGCGCGTAGGCGGCGAAGCTCTGGTCTTCCCGGTGGTACTCGACGCCGAACGCCTGCGCGGTGCGCACGAACTCCGCCGCCGCGGCAGCCGCGTCAGGCGGCCCTTCGAAGCGCTCGCCCGCCGCCTGCGCCGCGCGCTGGTAGGCCCGGTAGTGCACGACCCACACATGATCGAGGGCCAGCCGCTCGCGCCGCACGCGCCGCGCCAGCACCGGGTCTCCCGCCACCGCCTGCGCCGCATCGCGGAAATGCCGCGTAGCCTGGTTCATCACCTCCAGCGTGAGATACGCGTGATCGGTCTGGAACGTGCTAAGAGGCCATTTCGGAATTACCGAAATGGCCTCTGAAGCAGGGGAGTATGAGGGGAGGCGCCCCGAATGGCATGAAAGCAACTGCTGCCACCAGGGAAGTCCCCTTGAGGGATATCCCCTCATTTTATAATCGGCTCCAAGCCTTTGCCCCGAGCGCAGAAAGGCCTCGTGGATAAGATCGAGATACGCCCGCAAGTGGGGGGCGGCGGCGCCGTAGTAGCCGCGCAGGAACTCGGCCGTCAGCTTTCTTTCGTCCTGTTGCGGATTCCACATCAAGTGCGACACCAACCAGGCGCGCAATTGCACGAAATCGCCGACCCCGTTGGTGAAGGCATCGCCTTGCTCGAATACGCCGCTTACGTTGCTGGCAGCAAACAAGCGCAGGTTCGGCCCCAGCACGCGCAGGTTGGGGTGCGGCCAGATGCCATTTGCAAAGTTGGTGACGTAGTCCCACACGTATAGGTGCGGCGCGATCGCCTTCCAGCCCTCGAGGTCGGCGAGATATTCACGGTTGGATTCGCTCGCGAGCGGCGTGGAAAAATCGGCTTCGATCGAGCACAGGCGCACCAACACGTTATGCCGCGGCCGAACGTGACGCGGGGGCTTGCGCGTGTATTTATAGGCGAGCGTCTCCACCAGGAAATCGGGGAACTCCTTCTCGATCTCGGCCGCCACCGCGTTCACGAAGTGCAGGAGCGGCCCCGCGGGCGAACCCTCCCGCTCTTCGAGCGCCAGGTCGGCGTCGGAGGTGCAGCGGTTGCGGCTATCGTTTTGCGAGATCGAGATCATGCCCGCGCCCGGATTCTTGCGTATCCATTCGAGCGCGACCCGGGTCAGTTCGCGCCGCGCCGCTTCGTTGGCAAGGCAAAGCTGCGACGTCTGCGGCGCGGGCTCCCTCGATAGCGCGGTGGAAGGCTTGCCGCCATTGTAGGCATCGCTATACCACTCCGGGTGCTCCTTGAAGTACTTGGCCGGCGGCAGCAGTTGGTCGAAGGTGTGCACGCCACCAAGGATCGAATAATGGCCGCCCAGCTCCTCGCCTTGCTTTTGGCTATGGCCGTTCTCGCGCAGGCGCGTCGCGAACAGGGGATCGCGCAGCACCGAGGTCGTGTGATGCTCGCGATAGCGAAAAGGCGGGGTGTAGGCCACATCCAGGAGCGGCAGCCGCAAGGTCCGCCTGTGCGGCACCGTACCCTCAGTCGGTGTCCACCAGCGCACGCCGGCCTGCCCCTCCAGGAACTGATACACGGCATAGAGCGTGCCGCGCGGCCGGCCGCCGGCGAGCACCAGCTTACGCCCGAAGGTCTTGAGGACGATGCCGTCTTCGCCCAGCGCCGCCCAGTCCTGCCGCGGAAGTAGCCGCCTGACGCGTGTTCCGGCGCCCACCAGTATTTGCGGCGCCGCAGCCGGTACCTGTGCTTCGGGGCGCACCGCGAACGTCGCGCCGGTGATTTGGTGCAGATACTCCGCGAGCTCGCGCGCCGCTCTAGCTTCGGCGGGAATCGCATCACCGGCGAGCGCGATGACGTAGCTCGTGCGCCCGTCCCGGGCCAGCGCCGGCGCCACCCGCGCGTGTGCCGGGGGCCCTTGCGTGGCCACGGCCAGAGTCGAGACCAAAGCCAAGATCAAGCCGATAATCGCGAAACGCAATTGCAGGATGATTCTCCACTGAGCGTCGCTTCGCAACCGACAGAGCGAGAAAACGGGCGCGGCCTAGTTGTCCGGATAGAAGTGACGGTTGATGAAGACGATCCTGGGCACCGACTCACGCTGCGTGGTGGTCTCGGACAGCATTGTCTCGATCATGTCGTGCAGCAGTGCGTCGCTGATGGCACGTGCGGTCATCCTCACGCCACATCAATGAAATCGTCTTGAGAAACTTCGGCTTGGCGCAGAATCCCCGCAAGAGTTCCAACTTTGACCTCGCAATGCATCGGCACCACGCAGCCCTTTGCCCCGCGCCGCAGGATGACGTGGCTACCGGTTTGGCGAATCTTTACGAAACCCAGGCGCTCAGGTGCTTTGACGATCGCCGCGCCGGAGGTGCGAGGCAGCCTAGGCATTCGCCGGAAGGCTGAACGTGGTTACTACTGGATGTCCCGGAGCAGGTAACGGGAACTCCGACAGATAGAGTGCCGTCGCCTCTTTCAGGTTGGCGACAGCTTCTTCCACCGTTTCACCTTGTGTAGTGGTGCCGGTTTCGGGGTTCAGCGCAATGTATCCACCCTCTTCGGCGGGTGTTAGAACAGCGGTGAGTTCCATATCTAAACCTCGCGCAAGAAATGGGCTAATTGTCGCGCATTCTCGGCATTGATGCCCAACGATCGCGGCTAAAGACATCTTCCTGGGCCCCAAGCCGGCTCATCTACCCGAGCCGGAGAGTGCGACCCCGACAATCTTTCGATTCAGCCCGACACCCTTATCAAAGCCGCCCGCGCTGTCGGTAAAGCGGTCGAAATCTAGATCAGGAAAGTGCCGCGCGTGGCAGGCACGGCGTGAACACCGACAGCACCGATCGGCCCGGAGGGCAGGGCCGCTACATCGCTTCATCTGCAACGAGTTGACTCGCGCAGCGTCCGATTTCCGTCCAGGGCACTACGTTGTATCCAAGCCGCGTTTGGGCTTTGTCCCCGCCGTAGAGCAGCCAAGCCTCGCCGGATATATTCTTCGCCATCGCCAGCCAGCGATCAAGCCCGCGAAAATAATCGCTCGATACAGTCTGCCCGGCCTTGATCTCGACCGGCGAAAGCTTATTGCCTTCCTCGATCAGCACATCGACTTCGCTGCCCGAGCGGTCGCGCCAGAAATAAAGGTTCGACTCCAGCCCCCTGTTATAGCGGGCTTTGAGCAATTCTCCGACCGCCCACGTTTCGAAGGGCGCTCCGCGCTGCGCATGGCTGCCCAGTTCAGCCGGGGTCCGAATCCCGAGCAGCCAGCACGCCAGACCGGTATCGCAAAAATACAACTTCGGCGCCTTGACCAGTTGCAGCAAGGCGGCTTCGGCATGTCTGAGGATCAGCATGGCAAAAGAGCCAAAGTCACGATTGGCTAATTGTCAATTCAATTGCCAATTAGCCAAACATGTATTCGTTCACCGCTTCACCTACCACAGGAGAACGAGTGATGCCTCCGCTCCCCGCCGTGCCGTAGGGCAGATTCATCGCGCCGTAACCCCGATCAAATCCGTGCGACCCCGTCGCGGTAAACCCGCGACCTACGAAACACCAGCGTAGGGCGCGGCTTTAGCGCGCCGTCCACCTCACCGCACCGCCACCGTAGGGCGCGGATTCATCGCGCCGCCGTCGGGCGCACGCGTAGGGCGCGGATTCATCGCGCCGCCGTCGGGCGCACGCGTAGGGCGCGGATTCATCGCGCCGCCATCGGGCGCGCGCGTAGGGCGCGGCTTTAGCGCGCCGTCCACCTCACCGCCCCGCCGCACCCTTCTCGCGAACAAGCACCACACGATCCACATAAACCGCCTCGACCCCGGCATTGCGTGCCGGCGCAACATAAAAATACATCCCGGGACGCAACCCCTGTCGTCCAAGATCCACCACGTGATACTCGTCATCGCCAATTTCGCCCAGCGTATGGCCCGCCTGCACCGGCGAAGCTTTCGCGGCCACGTCGTAGAGCCCGTACATCACGGCGCGGCTCTTCCACGCATTCTCGTCGGCGCCGGCTTTGGGCTCGACGCGCACGACGATATACCAGCGTAGGGCGCACCGTAGGGCGCGGATTCATCGCGCCGGCGCATCGCGCAGCTTCAGCGCGCCGGCCAGCACCAGCTTACGCCCGACGGTCTTGAGGACGATGCCGTCCGCGCCCAGCGCCGCCCAGTCTTGCGCGGGCAGAAGCATCTTAACCCGTGCTCCGGCGCCCACCAGGATTTGTGGCGCCGCAGCCGGTACCTGTGCTTCGGGGCGCACCGCGAAAGTCGCGCCGGTAATTCGGCGCAAATAGTCCGCGAGCTCGCGTGCCGCTCTAGCTTCGGCGGGGATCGCATCACCGGCAAGCGCGATGACGTAGCCCGTGCGCCCGTCCCGGGCCAGTGCCGGCGCGGTCTGCGCGTGCACTGAGCGCATTGGCGCGGCCACGGCCAGAGTGGAGACCAAAGCTAGAAGTATGCTGATAATCCAGAAGCGCAATTGGATGATGCACCCTCAGCAGTGAAAACGCTCACACTTTCACGATTTTCTTTCCGCTGCAGCGCGTGACCATCCAAGCGGCGCTAGGCTGGCGGGGGTCAAGCGGGGCGAGGGGTAGCGGTTGCGCCTTACCTCAGACCTCTGCTGCCGTGTCGCCCGGTTTCAACCGAAGAGCCGGTCCAGCAATTCGTCTCGGCTGATTTCCTGATGAGCGGCAACGTCAGCGAGAATTGCGGCCAGGGTGCCGACTCTCAACGGATCGTGAACGGGGATGGTGATGTGATGCTCGGATGGGCTGGCGGTTGTAAGCCGCAAGTGACTGCCCGTCTGGCGTGTGGCGCTATAACCGACCCGTGCCAGCGCTTTCGGGAAGCTGCGCGCCGGATAAGTCGCGCGGGAGTTTCATGCCGCAATAACTTCATCGCGCACGAAATGCAGCCGAATAAGCTTGGGAGTGGCGGACGCGTCGAAATGGCAGCGCACCGCATCACGCACCTGCGCATGCAGTTCATCGAGCGTGTCGGCCTCGGTGAAAATGGATTCGCCTGCCGCTTTGGCCACGTAGCCACCCTCGGGCGAGTCTTCGACAACAAAAATGATCTCGTTCATTGATTGTCTTCCCGATCCAAAAAGTATTACCGCAGATCATCGATTGTCCCAAGCGTCATCTGAATGGTACAGCCTTATATCGAGCGGTTGCAATCGGCGCTCGCCGGTCCAGCGACACCGCGACCGTTTCTTCGAACGCCCGCTTCGGCGAGGCAGAAGTGGATCGCCTCCGAAGGAAAGCCCACCCAGTGCTTGATGCGGCAGAAGCGCTCTTCCTCCGCCGTGCTCAATTTCGGCTACGGCCGCGGCCACAGCGTGCGCGAAGTGACCGCAGCGGTGAAACAGCCTTCGGGTGTGGATTTCGCAATCCGCGTCGGCAAACGGCGCGCAGGCGACCCGGCGCGGCTCGTCGCCGCCAACTACCGGCTCAAAGCCGCCTTCGGCCGGCAGCCGTGCGGCACCGGCCTGGACGCGATTACGCGGTCAGCGTTGGCCTGGGAACAGCGGCTGCTCGAAACGGCACCGTAGGGAAACTCTGAAAAAGGGGCCCATGGCCCCCTTTTGCTATCCCCCCATCTCAGTGAAAAACCTCGGCCGAGAAACCATCGCCCGAGGTTTTTCAGAGGTTACCTAGTCTTACTGCGTCAATAACGTTGTGTTCACGGATTGCTTCTCCCGCAGCATGGGCAATGAGGCAGGCGCATGGCGAGCGCGCGCGCGATGGCCAAGCGCAACGTCGGGATCGAGTCGAGCACGTGGCGACTGGCGCGCAGTGGAACCACGTGGGCGGAAACCTTTGGGTAAGGCAGGCAGTTTGCGAAATACGGTGTTTTTTTTCGAGGACGGATCAATGAGCCGTTCGGCAACCAAGAATGCATACGCCGCGATGGTGAGAGTCGCGTGATGATGAAACCCGCGCCATCCTCGCCCCTCATAGTGACTCAGACCGAACTCTTGCTTGAGTTCCTGGTAGTCGCGTTCGATGCGCCAGCGCATTTTGACCGTGTCGACCAGTTTGGTCATGGAGAGGGACTTGGACAGGTTCGACAGCCAATACTTGGTGGGTGCAGGTTCTGCCTCGGGTCATTCCACCAGCAGCCATTCTTGCTCAGGCCGTTGGTGCTGATCGGTGTGATGGGCGACCCTCACCCGCACGCGCGCGAAGCGCGATTGCAGGGGTTCGTTGGTACCCTCGCGCCAGCGCACCACGCGCCAGGCCGCAGCAGGCAACGCCAAGGCCAGCTCTTTCACGCTTTGCGCCGGTTGCCGCGGGTCTTTGCGCCAGCGCGTGGGCACGCGTCCGCTGCCTGTCCAGGGTACCGGCGGCAAGGGGCCTTGGCCCGGCCCCCACACTTTGCTGGTGGACTTTACTTCTACGGCGTAACGCAGCCCCAGTTCGGCAATGCCTTGGCGGAACGCATACTCGGTGCCGTAGGCGCTGTCGGCGAGCACCGCCTGCACGCCGGCGGCCATGCCTTGCTCGCAGGCCCAGGCCAGTTGCTCCAGAGCTATCTGCGGCTTGGTGGCGAAGCCCATCTCCGGGGGCACCTTGGTGGCCTTGCGCCGCCGCGTATCCTTCACCCACTCCTGGGGCAGATACAACCGGTAAGCCAGCGGCAGACTCATCAGCGCGTTGGCCTTCGATACGCTCACCGCCACCTGGCAGTTGTCGGTCTTGCCCAACATGCCGCAATACTGCCGCGCGACCCCGACCGAATCGCGCCCTTGCTTGGGGTGGCCGGTATCATCGACCACCAAGACCCATCCCTTGCGCCCATCTTTGGGCACGCGCTGCATCACGTAGTCATGAACGCTGCGCAATATCGCTTCATCCGACCACGCCGAATTGCCCACGAAGTGCAGCAGCGACTGGTGTTTGGCGCTCACCGCTTGCGGCCCGACGTGCGCAGCAATCGGCTCCACGCTCTTTCTCTTGAGCGGCAACATCAGTCCGGTGCAGTATTCGTGCATCGGCGCCTCACGATCGGCGTGCCCCAGCACTTCGCACAGCCTCGACAGATAAGCATCAAATCGTTTCATCATCCGCATGGTGGCACCTCACTCAGAACTTGAGATGTTCACCATAATGCCGTGTTTTTACCGACGCAGTAAGACTAGGCTTTGCTATCCAGCCAGTCCACGACGGTCAATCCCTTGATGCGAGAAAATTCCCTGGTGTTGTTCGTGGCGAGAATTGCGCCCAAGGCCAGGGCATGCGCCCCGATCATCACGTCCAACGAGCCGATGGGCGTTCCTTTTCTTTCCGGCGTTGCTCGAACCCGCCCGTAAACTCTGGCCGCTTCGCGATCGAAGTTCGCAATCTCCAAGGGCAAAACGAACTCGTCGAGAGCTGCCTGGTTCCTCTCCCGATGCTGGCTCTTGGCAACACCGAATTCCAGTTCAGCGAGTGTTACCCATGAAATGCCGATTTCGCCGACCGTGTAAGCGCTGAAGCGCTTCAATACCTGCGGTGGCTTTCTCTTGATGATGGCGATACAAATATTGGTATCGAGCATGACCTTCATTCAAATAGTGCCTCCCGCTTTTGTTGCTCGGGCTGATCCCTGTCGGCCATGTAATCCTTGGTGAATTTGTCGAGACTGCCAATCAGGGAATCCCAGGAATTGACGAGAGGGATCAGAACCACGGCGCTGCCGGATTTCTTGATAAACACCTCATCGCCTTCGAAGCGAAACTCTTTTGGAAGCCGTACAGCCTGGCTTTGCCCATTCTGAAACAGCTTGGCGGTCTTCATTTGCAACACCTCAAAAAGTATATGCCTGACGTATATATTATATTCTCGCTCAGTCAAGACCGGCGATTTGCGGCGAACTCAGTTCCAACGCACCGCGTAGGGCGCGGATTTATCGCGCCGCCGTAGGGCGCAGCGTAGGGCGCAGCGTAGGGCGCAGCGTAGGGCACAGCGTAGGGCGCAGCGTAGGGCGCAGCGTAGGGCACAGCGTAGGGCACAGCGTAGGGCGCAGCGTAGGGCGCAGCGTAGGGCGCAGCGTAGGGCGCAGCGTAGGGCGCAGCTTCAGCGCGCCGGTTTGCGCCGGTTTGCGCCGGTTTGCGCCGGGTTGCGCCGGGTTGCGCAGCCTTGCGAAAGTGGCGCGTAGCCCGGTTCATCACCCCCAGCGTTAGATATGCGTGATCAGTCTGGTAGGTGCTAAGCCTTTGCCCTGAGCGCAGAAAGGCCTCGTGGATGAGATCGAGATACCCCTGCAAGTGGGGCGCGGCGGCGCCGTAGTAGCCGCGCAGGAACTCGGCCGTCAGCCTCTTTTCGTCCTGTTGCGGATTCCACATCAGGGAAGCCGGGGTCTGACCCTCTTGGCATTTCAAGTCCCAGTATTGCCAGAGCTTGACTAACATGATATCGTGATATCAAATATCTTCTCGTGAGGTATGCCATGTCTCAAGTCGTCGTGCGTAATCTCGAAGATGGGGTCAAGGCCGGTCTCAAACGCCGCGCATCGCTGCATGGTTGGAGCATGGAAGAAGAGGTGCGCCAGATTTTGCGCAAGGCGGTGTTGGCGGATTCGGCTTCTTCAACCCCGCTGGGTTCTCGTATCGCTGCCAGGTTTGCGGGGTGCGGGCTCGCTGAAGATTTGCCCGAACTGCATGGCCAGATAATCGCGGGGATGGACTTCAATTCGTGATAATTCTGGATACGAACGTGCTGTCCGCGCTGATGCGGTCGGAACCCGATAAAGCCGTGATGCACTGGCTGGATGACCAGGTGGCTGAGTCGATCTGGATCACCAGCATCACCCTGTTCGAGGCGCGTTTTGGCTTGGCCTTACTGCCGGAGGGCGCTCATCGCCAACAGCTGACGGTGCGTTTCGATGACTTGATGGTAAGCGATTTGGAAAACAGGGTGCTGCTGTTCGATCAAGCAGCGGCACGGCGAGCGGCTGATTTGGCGGCACAGCGCAAAAACGCCGGCCGACCTGTCGACATGCGGGACACCTTTATCGCCGGTATCGCATTGGCCCGCAACGCTCGAATCGCGACGCGCAATACCCGCCATTTTGATGATCCGCCAGGGATGGTGATCAATCCATGGGAATATGAAGACAGAAAAGGCGGATGATTCGGGAAGGGCGTCACAGCTCCCCGAGCAACGCCAGCCACGCCTTGAACGCGATCCTCTTGTCGTAGCGCTCGCACAACAGCGCGCGCGCGCGCCCCCATCGCCTCGCGCAACGCCGCATCGCCCGCGAGCCGCAGCAACTCGGCAGCGAGCCCCGCCGCATCGCCCTGGCGCACCGCCACGCCGATGCCCTCGCGCTGCACCAGCAGGCTGATCTCGCCCTCGCGATCGCCGATGAACACCAGCGGCCGCCCGGCGGCGAGAATGCCGTAGAGCTTGCTCGGGAACACGTAGCCCTCGACTTCCGGCCGCTGCGACACCAGATGCAGGTCGCCGACGCCGAGGCTGAAGGAGAGGCCGGCGCGGTCCTGGTAGGGCCGGAACTGCACGTTGGAAAGCCCCATGCGGCGGACTTCGTCTTCGACCATGCGGCGCTGCGCGCGCGCACGCCGAGCGCCTCGGCCACCTCCGGAAACGCGTCCTGCACCCAGTTGACGAGCCGCGCGCCGCGCCGGCGCGCGACCAGCGCCGCTATCACTGAGATCAGCGGCGGGTCGGTCTTCGCGACAATCACATCGCCCGCGCGGGCAATACGCCACAGCCGCCAGCCCGCGGCAAGATAGAAGTTCGCGTAGTCCGCCGCCCGCCCGACGAGCTTGTCGCGCCCGAAGCGCGTGGTGCGCACGCGATGCACGTCCACCCCGTCGATGCGCTCGCGCAGCGCCAGAGCCGCCGCGTTGTCATAGAGCTGGCAGCTCGTGACCACGCACACCTCATGCCCCGCACCGGCCAAAAAGAAGCCAGATCGGAAAGCATCTGGCTCATTGCCGAATGGTCGGGATAGAAGTAGCGATTGAGAAAAATGACCTCATGGCTCGATCATCGCGGCCCCGAGACTGTCGCAGACGACGGCAGCAATGATCAGACAGGTTTGCTTCAAACCTACGCGTACATGAGTCTGCCGGCCGGTTCCGGAATGCTACGGCCCTGTTCGCGCGCAGTTGCTATCCATTCCTCGATAACAAGCTCGGCATTCTTTACAGCATCCTGATAGCTTTCACCATCTGCCATGCAGCCAGGCAGCTCTGGAACTTCGACGACAAAGCACTGGTCGTCCTTGCTCCAGTAAATCACCAGTTCATAGCGGTTTTGCATGATCGTCACCTCGCCAGCTTGTATTTCAAAATCCGTGCGACCCCGTCGCGGTAAACCCGCGACCTACGAAACACCTGCGTAGGGCGCGGATTCATCGCGCCGGGTTGCGCGGATTTATCGCGCCGCCGCCGTAGGGCGCAGATTTATCGCGCCGGATTGCGCAGATTCATCGCGCCGCCGCCGTAGGGCGCAGATTTATCGCGCCGTATCGCGCAGATTCATCGCGCCGCCGCCGTAGGGCGCAGATTTATCGCGCCGTATCGCGCAGATTCATCGCGCCGGATCGCGCGGATTTAGCGCGCCGGATCGCGCGGATTTAGCGCGCCGGATCGCGCGGATTTAGCGCGCCGGATCGCGCGGCTTTAGCGCGCCGGATCGCGCAGATTCATCGCGCCGGGTTGCGCGGATTCATCGCGCCGGGTTGCGCAGATTCATCGCGCCGCCGCCGTAGGGCGCGGATTCATCGCGCCGGGTTGCGCGGATTCATCGCGCCGGATCGCGCGGATTCATCGCGCCGTAACGCCGACCCAATCCGTGCGACCCCGTCGCGGTAAACCCGCGACCTACAAAACACCTGCGTAGGGCGCGGATTCATCGCGCCGGGTTGCGCGGCTTTAGCGCGCCGCGGCGCAATGCGACAGAGCACCGGCCCGCCCGCGCGCGCCCGTCGCATAAGGATCCTGGCGAAAGAGTGTTCTCCGTGCCGCTCCTGACATTGCGCAAGCCGTTCAACGCCAACGGCGGACATGTCGTGATCGGTGCACGCGCCGGCGATCGCAGCGAGGACACGCCGATGCGCTCCAGCCGTGCATATCCGCCAAATTCGAAATAGCCGCCGTGCAGTATACCGCCTCCATTAACATTGCAATTACAGGAATTAAACTCCATAATTGCATGGATGTTAGATCGTTTTCTCTACGCCAGCCTTTCGGACGCGATTGCCCACTCGCCCGCGGTGGCATTGCTTGGCCCGCGGCAAGTCGGCAAGACCACCTTGGCGCTTGCGATCGGCAAAAGCCATCACGCGCTCTATCTGGATCTCGAATCCGAGCAGGATCGTGCCAAGCTCGCCGAAGCGGAACTCTATCTCGCCGATCATCAGGATAAGCTGGTGATCCTCGATGAAATCCACCGCACCCCGGGCCTTTTCCCCGTGCTGCGAGGATTGATCGATAAAGGCAGACGCGCAGGCCGTCGCGCCGGGCAGTACCTGCTCCTGGGTTCGGCATCGCTTGATTTGCTCAAACAATCCGGCGAATCGTTGGCGGGGCGCATTGCTTATCTGGAACTCGCCCCGTTCACCGTTCTGGAAACGCAAGTAGCGCCGGCTGACGAATTATGGGTGCGCGGCGGGTTTCCGGAGAGCCTGCTCGCTGCCGATGCCGCACGCAGCCTGCGCTGGCGGCAGGACTTCATTCGCACTTATCTCGAACGCGACATTCCTCAGTTCGGCCCGCGCATCGCCGCCGAAACCCTGCGCCGCTTTTGGGGCATGCTCGCCCACCATCAAGGCGGTCTGCTCAACACCGCGCAGTTTGCCCGCAACCTTGGCGTCGATGCGAAAACCGCTGCGAGCTATCTCGACTTGCTCGTCAACCTGCTGCTCGTGCGTCGCCTGCCGCCATGGCACGCCAACCTGGGCAAACGGCTCGTCAAATCGTCCAAAGTGTATGTACGCGACAGCGGCATTGTGCACGCATTGCTCAGCATCGCGGACAAGGAAACGCTGCTGGCGCATCCCGTCGTCGGGCAAAGCTGGGAATGTTTCGTCATCGAAAACCTGCTCACCAGCGCCCGTGCGCGAGTGCAGTGCTATTTCTACCGCAGCAGCGGCGGCGCCGAAATCGACTTGCTGCTCGCGTGGCCCGAGGGCATGCTCTGGGCTATCGACATCAAGCGCAGCTTGACACCTAAAGTGGAGCGCGGCTTCCATGCTGCCTGCAGCGACCTCGCCCCTGCCCGAAAATTCGTCGTCTATCCCGGCACGGAACGCTACCGTGTCGCCACGGACATCGAAGCGATCTCCCTAAGCGGCTTGGCGCTGGAATTGAGCACGCTCGATCTGCATACGTCGCGCACGGCACGCCCTCCCGAACAGGCAGCATGATCTTCGCGTCCGGCCATTCAGTCGATAGACACCCAGCCGACACCGCGGTGCTCCATTACAACTCCGCCAGGTGCGCGGCCTGCCATTGCTGCCAGCGCCACGCGTCGCGGCACATCGCGTCGAGATCGCGCGTTGCGCGCCATCCGAGCTTGGCCGCGGCCTTGGAGGCATCGGCGCAGTTGATAGCCACCTCGCCCGCGCGCCGGGTTGCGCGGCTTCATCGCGCCGGATCGCGCGGATTCATCGCGCCGTCCACACACCAACGCCATCACGTCGCGGTAAACCCGCGACCTACGAAACACCTGGTAGGGCGCGGCTTTAGCGCGCCGGGTTGCGCGGCTTTAGCGCGCCGGATCGCGCGGATTTAGCGCGCGGATTCATCGCGCCGTGCACACACCAACGCCATCACGTCGCGGTAAACCCGCGACCTACGAAACACCTGGTAGGGCGCGGATTTAGCGCGCCGGATCGCGCGGATTTAGCGCGCCGGATCGCGCGGCTTTAGCGCGCCGGATCGCGCCGATTCATCGCGCCGGATCGCGCGGATTCATCGCGCCGGATCGCGCGGATTCATCGCGCCGAAATCAATCAAGTCCATGCGCCGCCGTGTCGCGCTAAAGCCGCGACCTACGAAAAACCGTGCAAGCGCGTAGGCCGCAATCGTAGGCCGCAATCGTAGGCCGCAATCGTAGGGCGCGGCTTCAGCGCGCCTGTCGAAGCCGGCGGCGAGAAGTTCAACACTCGTGTGCGAACCGATAAAGCCAGCGCCGCCGGTAACAAGGATGGCTCTCTTCATTGGCTGAATAGTTTGAAGCGTACCTTAGACGGGGCGGGTAAGCCGGCGCAGGTTAGCTCTGTCATCGGGCAATCGAGCGGCCAAGGCGCATTGCCTTCGGACGTAATCATTGCCATGACCGAATGGCCGGCAGGTGTGTTGAAACTCGATCGCCCTAATCTGCCCAATTACAGCACGCCGCGCGGCAGTGCCGCGCTGACTGGGGTCGCGATCAAGCGGTTCAAGAATAGGCTTCCTACGCTAGAACCACGAGATGCTCGGCCGATGCCCCGGGCACAGCATCCAGCGGAATACCCCGATCCAGAGTCACGAAGCACCCGCCCTGGCGAACAGCGAGCGACAGCAAATACGCATCGGTTACTTGCCGAGAGCTGAGAATACGTTCCCACGTCAGAGAATCAGGCTGCAGCAAACTGAGGGAATCGGGCCAGAATTCGTGAGACGGGTGATGCGTTGCTTCTGCTAGTCGCGCGGCCACTTGAGCCGTCGGTACCGCGTTTGGATAACCCGGCTGTGACAGGATACGGATACATCCATTTTGAGTGATCGGGCTCGAAGCCCAGCCCTCGTCAACGTGACCGCTCGAGCCAATCCATGGCGAGGCCGTGGTGGACATGGCTGCCGTCGAGCAAAGCGATCAAAACATTGACATCCAGTAGGGCTCGGGTCATACGCCCTCGGATTCCCGCAGGCGATTAACGGCGTCATTTGTTACGACCGCCCTGCCTGCCGGGAAAGGACGAAACCCGGCAACAGACCGAGGCTTCGGACCATGATCATCGAACTCTGAAGCCTCGGCATGCACCAGCTGACCTGTCAAAGATTTTCGCAGCAACTGAGACACGACCTGCCCAGCCGACAAATTTTGACGCCGTGCAAGCTCCTTTGCCGCCGCGAGCACATCTTCGTCAATATCCAACGTCGTTCTCATTTGACCTCTGCACGTATTGATGCATTGATGCTGTGATTCTACCGCATCAATTACTGGAATTCTAGGCCATACTCGCGGCGACACAGGCAAGCGGGCCGAGCGTGATCCAAATTCGGGCCGAAAATGTGCTGCCCGAAAACGCCGGAGACGCCGTAATAGCAGCGATCCGCCGCTTCCAAGACGGATTGCAGCAAGGAGCCCTGATCTCGATCGATCCAGAGAGAGCGCGCGCCAGGATCCTTCTCCTTGATCGGTAAACCCAGTCGCATAGCTCCGGAGTCAAACGTAACAGCGCTCCACGTGCGAGAAGCGGATTAGCAAAAAGTCAAGGCATCCCCACGCACCGTAGGGCGCGGATTCATCGCGCCGGGTTGCGCGGATTCATCGCGCCGGGTTGCGCGGATTTATCGCGCCGGATCGCGCGGATTCATCGCGCCGAAATCAACCAAGTCCATGCGCGGCCGTGTCGCGGTAAACCCGCGACCTACGAAGCACCTGCGTAGGGCGCGGATTTATCGCGCCGGCTTGCGCGGATTTATCGCGCCGTAACATCGACCAAATCCGTGCCACCCCGTCGCGGTAAACCCGCGACCTACGAAACACCGCGTAGGGCGCGGATTCATCGCGCCGCCACATCGCGCGGATTCATCGCGCCGGATCGCGCGGATTTAGCGCGCCGTCCAACTCACCGCGTCCCCGCGCTTACGTTCTTCTCGCGGATCAGCAGCACACGCTCACACCAGCAAGCCCAGGTCAATTGAACTCAGGGCCTACTGGGCAGCCCAAGAGCTACCGCTTCAGCTTCGATGGCCGCCAGAGCACGAAAAAGCATTTCCGCAGCCTCTCGGGCAGACAACAGCGCTTGCAGAAACAGCAGGGTATCGGACATGTACTCATGCACCAGCAGGTTTCGCGAGCTTTCTCGCACCGATGAAAACTTCGGCGCTTTCAACCCAATGCATTCTTTCGGCGTAGGCGAGCACATCCAGGATGGATTGCGGCGCCTCACCCAACAATGCAGCGAAGCGCGGGATCAGTTTTTCGCCAAGGTGATCCTGCAGTCGACCGAAGCGGCCGACAAAGGCGTCGATCTTCTCGGCCAGGTCGTCGCGCGCGGTTAAATTCTGAACCCACGCAACGTCGATGGGTTGGGCAAACAGCGTGCGGTGGGTGTAGCGCAGGTGCGCAGCCTCCTTACGGGCGAGATCCAGTGCCAGCAAAGCGCTTTCGGCGTGCTCGCGCAGATAGCGCAAGCTCATAGCGGAATGCCAGTGCGTTTGGCGATCTCAAAAACCGGGGCAGACGGCGTATTGGCGTCCTTGAGAATGATGTCGATCCTGCGATTACCCAGCGCGAGCGTCAGCGCGCCGTGCAACTGGCAAAGCGCCTTCGCCCGGTTATCAAGCGCAGCATCAGTTTCGAAGAACAGGTCGATATCGCCGCCCTTGCGGTTATCCAACGCCCTGGAGCCAAATACGCTCACCCGCGCGCCAGCACCCAGCACTCGCTGGGCAATTTGGCGAATAGTCTGGATTTGATCGACGGTCAAGCGCATATGGGCATTTTCCCACTGTTTGAGCGCGTGTGTCGACTTCGCATGCCGGGGTCGCAGACCCCCGCGGTCAGTGGTACCCGAAAGGCGTGACGACCCCGTCGCGGTAAACCCGCGACCTACTAATCACCTGCGTAGGGCGCGGATTCATCGCGCCGTAACACCGATCAAATCCGTGCGACCCCGTCGCGGTAAACCCGCGACCTACGAAACACCTGGTAGGGCGCGGCTTTAGCGCGCCGGATCGCGCGGATTCATCGCGCCGCCCACCTCACCGCCCCGCCACCGTAGGGCGCGGATTTATCGCGCCGTAACACCGATCAAACCCGTGCGACCCCGTCGCGGTAGACCCGCGACCTACGAAACACCTGCGTAGGGCGCAGCTTCAGCGCGCCGACCATCACACAAACACCTGCGTAGGGCGCAGCTTCAGCGCGCCGACCATCACACCGATTGGGGTTGGCACATTTGGCGCGCTAAAGCCGCGCCCTACTAGCTGATTGGGGTTGGCACATTTGGCGCGCTAAAGCCGCGCCCTACTAGTTGATTGGGGTTGGCACATTCGGCGCGCTAAAGCCGCGCCCTACTCGCGCCCTACTCGCGCCCTACAACGGCGCCGGCTATGCAGCCTGGCGCGCTGAAGACAAAGAACTGCCTCTCGCTATGTGTGGGATGCCGTAATAGCCGCGATCCGTCGGTTCCAGGATGGATTGGAACAAGGGGCGCTGATCTCGGTTGATCCAGCGAGAGCCCGCGCCAGAATCCTTCCCATTGATAGATGAATCCAGTCGCATAGCCACGGCGGGAGGCGCAAGGCAGCGCCACCGGGTTCCCGCGGAAATACGACACCGTTAGCGCTCCTCGCCGCGCCCCACGCGCTTTTGCATCTTTTCGACCGTGTGGGTCTCCCCGCGCCAGCCATTCACCTGAATCGGCTCCATGACCCTTGACCTACCCTGCGGTCGATGAACATTTCAATGCAATAATCAACGCTTACGAACTTAACCGCGCTAAGAGTATGTCATGAGAATTTCGGAAGAATCGGCGCAGAAGGCTACTGCAATCATCGCGCGCCGCTATGGCGAAGGTGCGAAAGTTTGGCTTTTTGGCTCCCGAGCGAACGATGCCGAGCGCGGCGGCGACGTGGATCTGTTTGTCGAAGCAAGCTCGCCGGACATCATGGCCACGATGCGCTGCAAGGCAGATCTTGCCGACCTTTTCGATCTCGACGTGGATTTGATCGTTGGCGATGGCAGTAAGCCTATCCATCGGATCGCCAAGCAAACCGGGGTGCGTCTCAAATGAGTGAAAACCTGAAACTCATTGGGAAGAAGCTCGAACACCTCGCGCGCATGCGCACCTACCTGGACTATTCGACTCGCAAGATGCAAGAGCCACTGGAAAAGATCCGCAGCAAACGACTGGAAGCATTAACGCCGGAAGAGCACGAAACGATCGCTGCGTTTCGTACCAGGCTTGCCGATTTTCAGGAGCATCTTGGGAAAACCATGCGCAGCGTGGCCATCGAGGAAGAAATCAATGTGGATCGCTTCGGCTCGGTCCTCGCCTTCATGGAGAAGATGGACATCCTGGATGACCCGGAACTTTGGAAGGTTATCAGTGAGCTTCGCAACGACGTTCATCACGAATATGAGCACGACCCGGAGATTCTGTTCCAGTTTTTCAACAACCTGGCAACACACGTTCCGGTTTTGCTTGGTATTCATGACAGGTTGAAGATGTTCGTCGAGCGTACATACGGTTCCTCGTTGGGTACCGAATAGGTAGCAGTGCTCGCGGAACAGCACCGGCCCGGGCGAGGAAGACTTCACCCCGAGCGCGAGCATCGGCAGCGCCATCACAATCACCCCCCGACCCCCATGCTAATAGAGACATGAACCTTTCACCTCGGTGGGTGGACGGAAACGCGCTGGAGGCACTCAGAGACTTTTCCGTTGACGCCCGGCAAGTTGCCGGATTTCAATTGGACAGGGTTCAGCGCGGGCTCGAACCCGATGACTGGAAACCGATGGCAACGGTCGGGTCCGGTGTGAAGGAGCTTCGCGTCTGGGGCGAAGCGGGCAGCTTTCGCGTGATTTACCTGGCGTAGCTCTCCGAGGCCGTCTATGTCCTTCACTGTATCCAGAAGAAGACGGAGCAAACGAGCGAGAAGGATATCCAGTTGGCGCGCACGCGCTACAAAGACTTGATGAAGGAAAGACGAACACGAGCAAGCAGCGGCAATTTGCAAGCGTCTGGGATGCGATCGAGGATACGCCCCAGCAAGCAGCCAGCATGCGCGCGCGATCTGAACTGCTGATAGCGCTGCAGGAATGGGCGAAAACCAAGAGCAAAACCCAAAGCGAAGCGGCCAAGATCCTGGGCGTTACGCAACCGCGCATGTCCGACTTGGCGCGCGGCCGCATTCACCTGTTTTCGCTCGATGCTTTGATGGACATGGCGATGAATGCGGGGCTGTCACCCCATATCGCATTCAAACGCCCGCGCGCACCGTAGGGCGCGGCTTTAGCGCGCCGGGTTGCGCGGATTCATCGCGCCATCCACACATCAACGCCATTCCGTCGCGGTGAACCCGCGACCTACGAAACACCCGCGTAGGGCGCGGCTTTAGCGCGCCGGGTTGCGCGGATTCATCGCGCCATCCACACATCAACGCCATTCCGTCGCGGTGAACCCGCGACCTACGAAACACCCGCGTAGGGCGCGGCTTTAGC
>Ga0082335_1001583_pt1 | contig 46971 bp, 44 predicted proteins | sample Subgrocontami58m_FD_72375 | JGI IMG/M metagenome (GOLD analysis project Ga0082335, IMG submission 72375) | Subsurface groundwater microbial communities from S. Glens Falls, New York, USA - GMW37 contaminated, 5.8 m (SPADES assembly) (version 2) ...
TCGATGTAGCGTTCACGGTCGCCGCGCTTTTCGTCCAGCAGTTTGGCGATGCGCCGGTAGGTCTCGGGCTCGAGGATGCGCAGCGCCAGGTCCTCGAGTTCCCACTTGAGCTGCCACACGCCGAGCCGGTTGGCGAGCGGCGCGAAGATGTCGAGCGCGAGCCGCGCCGCGTCGTGACGCAATTGCACGTCGTCACACTTGACCACGAAACGCAGGGTCTGCACGTGATCCGCGAGCTTCACCAGCACCACGCGCACGTCCTGCACCATCGCCAGCAGCATCTTGCGCAGGCCTTCGAACTGCGCCGCCTGCTCGCTGCCGTGCGATGCACGCCGGCTCAGGTTATCGATCATCGCCATGCGCGCGACACCCTCGGCGAGCTCGGCCACCCGTGCGCCGAACTGGTCGCGTATCGCGAGCACGGCTTCATGCGTCACGGCCACCGGGGCGAGCAGGCTCGCTGCAAGGCATTCGGCATCGAGCTTGAACTCGCGCAGTATCAACGCCGTGTTGACGGCGTGCGGCAACAGCGGCTCGCCACCTGGCAGCGTGCGCCCGGCGGCCTGCGGCGCGATCCACTCGAGCACGCGCCCGAGCAGCGCGACATCGGACTCGGCGTAATCAGCGCCCAGCGCGGCCAGCCAGCCGGCGATGCGGTCGTCAGCGGGCTGCGCCGCGAGTTTCAAATGGGTAGTGCGCACCATCAGTCGTGACCCGCTCTATATTTAATGTTTATTGTAATGAATAACGTATAACTTATTGATTATAAGTTTATGTCTATCATACACTGGTGCATAAGATCCGTCGACGTTGCGGCATCCAAAACCGCCGCGCTTTACGCGACTGTTGAATATGCCACAGTTCGGAGCTAATAATATGCGCGTTACAGAAGACTCGTAACGACCCCGGACCAGCAGGTAAGCAAGGGGACAAACATCATGCCTAGCTCACGTTTGCTCATGCTGCTAGCCGTCGGCAGTCTGGCTGCGGGTTCCATCGCATTTCATGCCCAGGCGCAAAGTGTGACGACTAAAGCGTCGCCACTAGCCCAGTTGCGCCCGCCGGCTGTCGATCACGACACATTGCACACACCACCGACGCCAGGCGCATTTGGCTTGAAGCCGCAATCGGCAAGCAGCAAGGAACGCATAGCGTTGCCCTTGAGCCTTAATTACAACCGCGTGAACAAGAGCGTGATCATGCCGCTCGACGAGAAGGACTCATGGGGCGTCGGTCTGCTACTCAACGTCTACTCGTCGCCTGGCCTCGAACCGGCGACTGCCCCCGCGCTTGGCCTGCAACCGAAGCGCACGCCCGGCATCTTGCTGCAGAAAAAATTCTAGCTCACTGCGGCTCATCGTCGAGCAGGTCGGGATTGTCCAGCGGCGCGTGCCAGTAGCGCCGATACAGCGCACGATAACGCTGCACGGTGATTGCGCCATTGCCCGCGATCGTCAGCAGCAGCGCCCCGTCGTAATCGGTGCGGTAGATACGGCTGCCCAGCATCCGATAGCGGTCGAGCACCTCATCGATCGGGTGCCCGAAGCGGTTGCGGTAGCCGGCGGCGATGAGCGTGATGTCGGGGTTCACCCGCTCGACGAATTCCGGTGAAGATGAAGTACGGCTGCCATGGTGCGGCATCAGCAGTACCTGCGCACGCAACTTGTCGGGCACTGCCGCCAGCAACTCGCGCTCGGATCTGGTCTCGATGTCCGCCGTCAACAGCACGCTCGCGCCCGCGGTGCTGATGCGCAGGACGCAGCTCAGATCGTTGGTGCGTAGCTTCTCGCGCGCGTAGCCTTCCGGCGCCGGATGCAGCAGCTCGAAATCGACGCCATCCCATTGCCAGCGCTGGCCGGCAAGACAACGTTGGGTGGTTGCTGCAAGCGCCAACTGCGGCTGGTCCTCCGCCAGCGACGACAGCAACCATCCGACGGGCGTCGCCTGCAGCACCGAGGTCGCACCGCCGCTGTGGTCGGTATCGGCATGGCTGATCACCATCCCGGCCAAAGCGCGCACGCCGACCGAGCGCAGGTACGGAACGATGATGCGGCTGCCGCTGTCGACCTGCGGGCCGAATGCGGGTCCTGCATCGTAGAGCAGCGCATGACTGTGCGTTTGCGCGACGACCGCAAGCCCCTGACCGACGTCGAGCACGGTGAGCCTGAGCGTGCCTGCCGCGGGCGGCGGCGGTTCCGCCAGAAACAACGGCAGCAGCGCTGCCGCGCCGATCCAGCGTGCCGGGAAGCCACGCGGCAGCAACATCCATATCACGCCCAGCAGCGCCACTACGACGGACCATGCCGGCGGCGCGTGCTGCTGCCACACCGCGGCGGGAAGCGTGCTCATCCATTCGAGCAACTTCCCGCACAATGCCATCACCGCATGCGCGAGTTGCAGCACCACGTCGATTGGCAGCATCACGCCGATGAGCGTGAGCGGCACCACCGCGAGACTCACGACCGGAATGGCGATCGCGTTGGCGAGCGGCGACACCAGTGATATCTGCTGGAACAACGCCAACAACAATGGCACCAAACCCAGCGTTACAGCCCACTGCACGCGCGCCCATACGATCAACCAGTGCGGCTGCGCGATCCTGCCGGTCGATACCAGCAAGATCAACGCTACCGCGCCGAACGACAACCAGAACCCCGGCGCCAGCACCGCCCACGGATCAATTACGAGAACAGTAAACAGCGCCGCACTCAGCACCACCGAGGCCGAGGTCAGACGCCCCATCCACAACGCAGCCGCGACCACCGCCAGCATGTAAACGGTACGCTGCGCCGGCACCGCGTAGCCCGCGAGCCACGCGTAGGTGAGCGCCGCGGCAAGGCCCGCCACCGCAGCCGCCTTGCGTGCGGGCAGCCACAGCGTGAGGCGTGCGCTGCGGCGCCACAGGTAATATGCAAGCGCAAACACCAATCCGGAGATCATCGTCACATGCAGACCCGAGATGCTCATCAGGTGATTGACGCCGGTGCGGGTAAAAATCTGCCACTGGGACGATGTAATCGCGCGCTGATCGCCGATGGCAAGCGCCGCGAGCACGCCGGCATACGGGTCATCCGTGAGCGCGGTATGAATGCGGCTGCGCACCGCTTCGCGCACGCGCTCGACCAGATACTGCGGCCGCATCACCAGGCCGGCGACACGGCGGTTGCCGCCGCCGGGCCGGACGTAGCCGGTGGCGCGGATGTTGCGCTCGAGCAGCCACGCTTCGTAATCGAAGCCGTGCGGATTGAGCGTGCCGTGCGGCCGGCGCAACCGCACGGTGAGTTGCCAGCGCTCGCCGGCGTGGAGTTCGGGCAACGTCGCGGGCTTGCCGTCGCGCGCCTGGCTACCCCACCACGACACGGCAAGGCGCGCGGGAACCACCGCATCCGGCGTCAGCACGCGCTCGACGTCGAGCTCGAACCGCAGGCTGCGTTCGTACGGCTGCGGCAGGGTCGCGACGACGCCAACGACCTGGATGTCCGCCCCTTCCCACTGCACCGGCAGCGCGTCAGCGAGGCGCAGGCCCGCCAGCCCCGCCGCCCACAGGAACCCGCACGCGAAACAACCGATGAACATGGCGCCGCACCGCAGTGCGCGCAGCGTGGCGCTTTTCGCGTTAAACGCGGACAAACCGGCAAGCGCGAACGCAGGCGCCCACCACCACCAATCCGGCGACGGCAGCACCGCCTGCATCTGCAGCAGCCACACACCAATGGCAAAACCCAACACGTTCAGCCGCACCGTACACCTCGCACCCGCACGCTATTTATCCGTCATTAACGCGCGGCAGGTCACGGCGGCAGACGATTTTCGGTACAATGTGCGCCTGCTTCGCTCCGGCGCCACATGCCCCGTAAATTCTTCAGGAAATACCTGCCGAGCCACGCGACGATCCGCGAGCACCGCCATATCGCGAGATTCGGCGCCTGGCTCAAGCACCACAACCTGTGGCACCTGCACCGCCGCTCGGTCGCGGGAGGCATTGCGGCGGGCATGTTTGCCGGCCTGATTCCGGGCAGCAATCCGGTGCAGTTCGCCGCTGCGGCATTGCTCGCCGCCGCGTTCCGGGTGAATCTGCCGATCGCGGCGATCGTCACGCTTTATTCAAATCCGTTCACGATCGTGCCGCTTTACTATCTCGCGTTCAAGCTCGGGCAGTTTGCGCTGCTGGAAAGCAATGGCAACCTGCCGCCAGTCGCATTCAGTCTCGAGGGCAAAGGCTTCAGCGAATGGCTCCCGGCCGCGCTCGACTGGCTGACCACGATCGGCAAACCGCTGCTCGTCGGCCTGCCGCTGCTGGCCTTGCTGCTGAGTGCGATCAGCTACGTCATGGTGCGCTGGGCGTGGCGTGGTTACGCCGTGTACAAATGGCGTGCACGGCAGCGCCGCAGGCTCGCGACGGGAACGCCGCCGCGATGACCGTGCCGCGCTACTGGCAGCAGGCGACACGCGAGTTGTCGCAGCGCGACGCCGTAATCCGCAAAATTGCCGGCAAATCGCCCGGCCTGACGCTGCGCTCGCGCGGGGATGCCTTCAGCACGCTGGCGCGTTCGATTGTCGGCCAGCAAATCTCGGTCAAGGCGGCCGAAAGCGTGTGGCGAAAATTTGCCGCCGCGGTGCCGGCGATACGCCCCGAGATCATCCGTGCTCACGATAGCGATGCGCTGCGCGCGTGCGGTCTGTCGGGCAGCAAGGTGGTATATCTGCAGGATCTTGCGCTACACTTCGTCGAGAACCGGCTCAACGTGACTCGCTGGAAGCGGATGTCCGACGACGACTTGATCACGGACCTCACCCGGGTGCGCGGAATCGGCCGCTGGACCGCGGAGATGTTCCTGATCTTCTACATGATGCGCCCCGACGTGCTGCCGGTGGACGATATCGGACTGCAGCGCGCGATGAGCCTGCATTACAACCGCGGCAGGCCGCTCACTAGACTGAAGATGAATTCGATCGCGAAACGCTGGCTGCCGTGGCGCTCGGTCGCGACGTGGTACATGTGGCGCAGCCTCGATCCGGTACCGGTAGAATACTGACGGTAAAAATAACCTCATAACACCGTGCCACTTCCCGCCTCCGATCAGCCGGTTTCGCGCCGCATTTACGCCGGTTTCCTGTGGTCAGTCGGCATCCTCGCCGTCATCCTGGCGATCGGTACTGTCGGCTATCGCCTGATCGGCGGCGAGAAATACTCGCTGCTCGATTGCTTTTACATGACTTTCATTACGATCGCGACGATCGGCTACGGCGAGATCGTCGACCTGTCGGAGCACCCGGGCGGGCGCGTGTTTACGATGTTCATCGCCTTCGCCGGCATCGCGGTTATGACCTATCTCACCTCGACCGTAACCGCATTCCTGATCGAGGGCAAGATTAACGAAGCACTGGGGAGGCGCCGAATGGAAAAGAATATCCACAGACTCAAGGACCACTACATCATCTGCGGCGTCGGACGCGTCGGCGGCAACGTTGCGAACGAGATTGCCGCCACGGGCCGCGCCTACGTAATGATCGACGAGGATATGCATGCCATCGAGCGCCACCTCGAGAAATATCCGGGCCACATGTATATCCACGGCGACGGAAGCGACGACGAGGTGCTGCAGAATGCGCATATCGAAACCGCGCGCGGTGTTTTCGCGATCACCGGCGACGACAGCAAGAATCTCGTCATCAGCCTGACCGCGAAACAACTCAACCCCGCAACGCGGGTCGTCGCGCGCTGCCACGAGATCCGCAACACCGAGAAGATGCGCAAAGCCGGCGCGGATGCCATCGTCTCGCCGGATTTCACCGGCGGGCTCAGGATCGCCTCCGCGATGATCCGCCCCCACGTGGTGAACTTCCTGGACCAGATGCTGAAATCCGACGAGAACCTGCGGGTGGAGGAAATCATCGTGCCGTCGGGATTTCCGGAAAAACCGCTCGGCGAACTCGACGTCAAGGGGCGCGATCACATCATCGTCGCGCTGCGCGAGCAGGACAAGTGGGTGTTCAATCCCGATGCGTCGCACGTACTGCGCGGCGGCACCGTAATGCTGATCATGGCAACGCCCGCGGGCCGCAAAGCGGTCGAAGACAAACTGGGCTGGGTCTGATGCACCCGGCATGACCCACGCCGAATTCGCCTCCGCTTACCGCAACGGCACGCTGCGCGTGCGCATCGATCCGCCGCTCGCGTCGCGCTACGTCAGCACGCGCCTGATGCTGTCCTTCGTGATGCTGCCGGTGCTCGGCATCGGTGTCGCACTGGCCTTGATCGGTTGGATCTGGGCCGGTCTTACAGTCATTGCCCTCGGCATCGTTCTGCCGCGGCTCATCAAGCGGTCGGCGCCGCATTTTCTGTTGACGCAGGCGCTGCAGGACGAACGTCTCTACCGAGAGCTGGTCGCGGCGGGGGTGCTCGACATCAGTGCGTGAAATCGAGAGCGCGGGAGGCCGTAAGGCACGGATATGCGCGCTGACCGGCTTGTAGATGCCCGCCGCGCGCGCTGCCCCCTTGACTGCACGATGCAGCGTGTCGGGATAAATGTGATGGCGCCGGATAACGCCCGTCTCAGGCTCGGCTGAACGGTTCTTCGAAGGGAAAATGAACTGCCAGCCCCACTCGTAGGCGGCGCGAGGGTATTTTCTGGATAGCGCATTCGGCAACCATACCTCGCCATATCCTTCCGCCAGGTCTTTGCGATGTAGCGTGCGTACCCGGCCCAGGTGTTGGTGGAGCGGCTGGATGACCGCCTCGGGCAGCATGGTCATGCGGTCCTTGCCACCCTTGCCGTCGCGCACCAGGATCTGCCGATAACTGAAGTCGACATCCTTCACGCGCAGCATCAGGCATTCGTGCAAACGCAGGCCGGCGCCATACAGCAGGCTCGCCATCAGCCATTTGACGCCATCGAGCTGCGCGAGCAAGACGCGCGATTCGGCTTCAGTCAATACGACCGGCAGTCGGACCGGCCGTTTGGCGCGCACCATGTCATCAAGCCACGGCAACTTGTGCCCCGGCACCTGCTGGTACAGGAACAAGAGTGCGGAAAGCGCCTGATTCTGGGTCGCTGCAGCCACATTGCGCTCGGTTGCCAGATCGTTCAGAAAAGCCGTGACCTCCGGAGCGCCCATCTCAGCGGGATGCCGCTTGCCCGTAAAGTAAATGAACCGCTTGATCCAATGAACGTAGGTCTTCTCCGTCCGGCGGCTGTAGTGCTTGCCACGAATCGTGGCGCGCACCTGATCAAGCAACCTCGGTTTGCCCGATGGCGTTTGGGAAACCACTGGAAATTCAGGGCGTTGATTCATTTTCTGCTGTTCAATCAGGTGGCGAACAATGGCCGTACTCGGATAACGCCATGATTTGAAGGGGGTTGACTGCAAAATCTATGACAAAAGGACTATGCTTAATGGCGTTTCTACTAACCATTACACGTTGAGTCTGTAGAAAAAGGTCCAGATCGTAATGTTTGATGAAGCTTACAAAAACGCGACCTCGTAGAACGCGCTACAGCGCACGCAAAAATTTCCCGAGGGGCAAATGCATACCCAAAATAGAGCGAGAAACGTGAAAATCGTAGTGCCCGGACTTTTTCTACAGACTCGTTAGGCGACAGCATGATGGCGCTCATCGACAGGCGAACGAAGCTAAGACTGCTGTGGCTCTCACTCGGAGGTGTCATACCGCCCATGTTCTTTATGGCGGTCGGACTATTGAGTCTTGATGACGGCGAGCGCCTTAGAGATATCAGCATCTACCTCTGGCCAACGCAGCTACAGATGATGGCTGCCAGTGGCTACCCCACTACGCATCTGTGGTTTTGGGAAGTGTTTGCAATTTCCACGGCATTCAACGTGCTGCTCTACATTACCGTAGGGTTCATTTTGTGCTGGGTATTCGTTGATTTGTTATGGGCCAAGTTGTTCAAGAAGGCGGCGGCAGCGTGATGCGCGGGCAGTCGCCTAACAGCCGGTTGTTGACCGACGCCTGCCAGTCAGCGCTGCGCGCTTCGTACGGCGCGGCAAAACCGGAACGTTGAGGCTGTAGAAAAAGCCCCGAAAATTATTGTCGATGGACGCTCGTAAAATGCGACCTCACAGAACGCTCTATAACGCACGCAAATTCTTGCGGAGGGGAAAATGCATGCCGAAAATAGCGCGAAAATGGGCGACATCGTAATGCAAGGGGTTTTTCTACATTCTCGTTAGAAGGCGCCAGGATGCTGTCGGTGTATACTATTGGGATATCGATAGACCGGAGCCACCGTGTCTGAACTCGATCGCCTCAAAGAGCAACTCGTCTATCTCAGGTTTTGGCTCGGAATAATGGTCGTGACGGAAATCACTTTGGCTGGCTGGCTGATTTCAACACCCACGAGCGCAAATCCCACGCTGTGGTTTATTGGCGCGTTCGGTGCCGTCGTGCTCGGCGTCGGCATTTTTCTTGTGCATCGGCAAGTCGAGCGCCGCATCGATCAAATAGGAAGGCTCTAGTCATGGAACTTCTTGCCGGCATCATCATGCTCGCCGTCGTGCTGCTCTTCGTCGGCATCGCACTTGACGCCGCCTACCACAAATAGCGCCTTCTAACAGTGCGGTCGAAAATGACGCTATGCGAGCGTTGCTCGCGCGCGCATTTCACCGCGGACGTTCGATGGCAGACATCCATCGCAAAAGCATGCCCAACGCTCCTATCTCTAAAGGTGTACTTACGATGTTCTCAACAGTCGTGCACAATGGCTAATCAAGGGAATAACCAAATGACTTCGCGCCGCGGATTTTTGACTGCTGTAGGTCTTGCTTCGCTAGCGGCAGCAACTCACACGTTTGCTCAGAAGCAGACCAGGAGCATACCGCGCATAGGTGTGCTATGGCACGCTGGCAGCGCTGAGGAAGAAAAAGTTCCGCTCAGTGCGCTTCGGCAAGGCCTAAAAGATCTCGGGTATATCGAAGGAAAGAATATTCTGCTGGAGAATCGGTATCCGGCGGAACAACCAGAACGGTTTCAAAGCTACGCAATCGAGTTAGCGAAGCTCGAGGTTGATGTTCTCCTTGCTGTAACGCGACCCGCCGCGCTTGCCGCCCAACGCGCTACTTCTTCAATTCCGATCGTATTTGTCGTTGTTCCGGATCCTGTCGGCAGTAAAATCGTCAGCAACCTTGCAAAACCCGGCGGCAACATCACCGGCCTATCAACCATGGCCGTTGAACTTACTGCAAAGCGGATCGAACTTCTCAAAGAGACCGTAAGAGGCATGTCGCGTGTTGGGCTGTTGGTTAACATGAACGATCCGGAAGGTGCCCGACGGTATATAGAGGTCGCTTTGACCGCGGCGGCGCTACTCAAAGTCACTGTCCAGCCGGTCGAGGTGCGAGCTGCCCGAGATTTTGAGGGTGCATTTGCGTCGATGAGTCAACAGAAGCTCCAAGGTGTCGTCTCAACGCAAGACGGCCTGTTTTACGTCGAATCACGACGCATGGCCGCTCTGGCGCTGAAGCACCGGTTGCCATTAATTACGTTTGTGAAAGAGGCAGTTGAAGCGGGCGCACTGTTATCTTATGGACCAAGCAGCGCCGCGATTTTTCGTCGAGCCGGCATCTTTGTCGACAAGATACTCAAGGGGACTAAACCGGGCGACTTGCCTGTGGAACTTCCGATGCAGTTTGAGCTTTTCGTGAATGACCAGACTGCCCGCACAATCGGAGTACAGGTGGCGCCGTCTGTCAAATTACGAGCCGATAAGGTAATTGACTAAAGCTAAATGCCGTCGCCTTATCGTCGAGCGTCAATAATCTCTGTTCGACTTTTTTGCACCAAATACGATGCCACCGAGCAACGGCTAGCAGAGCGACGCGCTGGGAGCGGCGCGCGCCTGAAGCCGGACGTTGCAATTGATCCGTGGCGCTGTTAACCGCCTTACCGGGAGGTGTTATGAAAAGAATATTGACGGTCCTCGCTGCATTCATGGCCGTTAGTTCATCCGCTATAGCGCAGAACTGGCCGACCCGGTCCATGACAATGGTGGTCGCGTTTCCCGCCCGCGGGTCGGACGACATCCTGGCACGTATATTGGCCCCACACCTCTCCGAGTTTCTAGGCCAACAGGTGATGGTCGAAAACGTCGGCGGGGCAGGCGGCATGACGGGGACATCCCGCGTCGCGAAAGCAGCCCCGGACGGGTACGAGTTCATGCTCGGTACTTCGGCGACGCATGCCCTGAGTCAGGTGCTCCACAAGAATCCCCTCTATAACTCTGCTGCCGATTTCACGCCGGCTGCGCTTATTGCGGAGCAGCCGTTCGTTCTGATCGCACGCAACGACCTACCTGGCCGTCTACAGGAGTTCATTGCCTTCGCCAAGAGGAATGAACCAACGATGCAGTTCGGTTCGGCCGGAACCGGTTCTGCTACGCATCTAGTGTGCGCGCTCCTAAGTGCGGCGACTGGGATCAAAGCGAAGCACGTTCCTTACAACGGTGGCGCCCCGGCCTTGCAAGACTTGATTGCCGGTCGCATCGATTACTTCTGCCCTGTCGTTACGATCGCGATCCCTCAGATCGAGAACAAGAAAGTAAAAGGAGTCGCGATCTTGATGAAAAGCCGCAGTCCGGTGCTCCCCGATCTGCCGAGCGCGCAGGAGCAAGGACTGACCGATTTCGCGGCCAACACGTGGTTTGGAATCTTTCTCCCGAAAGGGGCACCGGCGCCGATCGTGCGAAAACTTCATGATGCGACCGTCGCAGCAATGGACAACCCGGCCGTGCAGGCAAAGCTGAAGGAGATCGGCGCGGAACTCGTAGCATCTGAGCGCCGGACGCCGGACTATCTGAGAAAATTTCTTGAGGGTGACATCGAAAAATGGGCGACCGCAATTAAAGCAGCGGGCCTGCCAATTCATTGACCCGAATGCAGTTGCCTAACCCCCGCATGTACCCAGACGCGCGCAAGAACAGCGCGCGCCGGTAATGCGGAACGTCTAGGCACCATTGATGAGCGCCTTACACGAGCCAAAGAGTCTGTTTCACGTGGTAGGGGTCGCGGTAGCTGCATCACAGATTTTCGAGACAGTTTTCGTCTTGGGCGCTCGTCTAGCTTTGAAGCAGGCCGATGTTCAAGTTCTTGAAGACATCGAGCCGCTTTCACAGGCCAAAGCGTTCAAACAGCCGGTTAAGGCCTTGCTGAATGAATTGAGTCAAGCTCAATCAATCGAGGTTGGACTAGAGGCACGCATATCGAAACTCATGGTTGATCGACATCGCGTAATCCATCATCTATTTCTCGAATTCGGCTGGCCCGCGGCAATGCCCGTGGACAAAGAGACAGAAATTCGCCAGCTTTGCGCCCGAGTGGTATCGGAAAGTAACGCGATGTCTGCCGTCTTCGCCGATTTGTTGCTGGCCTGGATGAAGCGCTTCCCCGCCACATCGCCAACTGCAATCGCATACGAAGGCGACTTCAAAAAGCTTGCCGCACGGATTCGGATCGAGTCGGAGACAAACAATGCTGCCTAACAACGCGTTCGAAAACGGACGCTCGCATGCGTTGCTTCGCTCCTTTGCTTGCGCCGTTCAACGCGGACGTTAAGCCGTTTCTAGTACGCCATCAACCAGTCTCAGGATGCGCGTGGCGCGCGCTGCAATTTCGCCGTCGTGGGTGGCGATCACAAGGCTGGTGCCGAGACCGCGGTTGAGATCGAGCATCAGTGCGAATACTTCCGACGCGGTCTGACGGTCGAGATTGCCGGTCGGCTCGTCGGCCAGCACGCACGCGGGGTTAGTGACCAGCGCGCGCGCAATTGCCACGCGCTGCCGTTCTCCCCCCGAGAGTTCCGAGGGCGCGTGCTCGAGCCGGTGACCCAGGCCGACCTGCTGCAGCATCGCCACCGCGCGCGCATTGGCCTCGGCAGGCGGCAGGCGCCGGATCCGGAGCGGCATTGCGACGTTTTCGATCGCGGTGAATTCCGGCAGCAGATGATGGAACTGGTAGACAAAACCAAGCGTCTGGTTGCGCAGTTCGCCGCGCCCGGCTTCGTCGAGCGCCTGGATGTTGCGGCCGCCGATTTCGACCTCGCCGGCGCTCGCCGCATCAAGGCCGCCGAGCAGGTGCAGCAACGTACTTTTGCCGGAGCCCGACGCGCCCACGATCGCAACGTGCTCGCCTGCGCCTACCGCCAGGTCGATGCCGAGCAGCACCGGCACTTCCACCCTGCCCTGCAGATAGATCTTGCGCAGGCCGCGGCACTCGAGCGCCATGGTCGCCTCACTCATATCGGAGCGCCTCCGCGGGATTTATTTTCGCCGCGCGATAGCTCGGATAGATCGTCGCCAGCAGACTGACCGCCAGCGAGAAAAATGCCGTCAGCAGGATATCGCCGGAACGCAACTCCGAGGGCAGCTCGCTGATCTGGTAGACGTCCTTGGCGAGAAACTTGAAACCGAACACGTTCTCGATGAATGGCACCACCACGTCGACGTTGGCGGCCAGCAGCACGCCGCCGATCACGCCTGCCAGCGTCCCCATCAGGCCGATCAGCGCGCCCTGGATCAGGAAAATCTTCATCACGCTGCCCGGACTCGCGCCGAGGGTGCGCAGGATCGCGATGTCGGACTGCTTGTCCTTGACCGCCATGAACAGGCTCGCGACGATGTTGAACGCGGCCACCGCAATGATCAGGAACACGATGAAAAACATCATGCGCTTCTCGATGTCGACGGCGCGGAAAAAGTTCGCATTGAGCCGCGTCCAGTCGGTGATGTAGATGTCCGGCCCGAGGCTGCGCGACAGCGCGCGCGATACGGCGCCCGACTCGAACAGGTCCTTGAGCTTCAGGCGCACGCCGCTGACCTGCGCGCCCATGCGGTAGAGCTTCTGCGCGTCTTCGAGGTCGACCAGCGCGAGCCCGGAGTCGTACTCGTAATGGTCGACCGCGAATATCCCGACCACGGTAAATTGCCGCAGCCGCGGCAGAATGCCGGCCGGCGTCACCTGTCCCTGCGGCGCGATCAGCACCACCTTGTCGCCAACCATCACGCCAAGCGCCCGCGCCAGCTCGATGCCCAGCACGATGCTGAATTCCCCTGGCTTGAGTGCTGCCAGCGTGCCGGACTTCATGTGCTGCGCGAGATCGGCGACTTTTTCCTCATCTTCAGGAATCACACCCCGGACGAAGGCGCCGCGCACGGTACTGCCGCTGGAGAGCAACCCCTGCGCCGATACGTACGGCGCGGCCGCGAGCACCTGCTCGTGCTTCGCCGCGGTGGCAGCAACCGTACGCCAGTCAGTGAGCACGTTGTCCGCGCCGGTGATCTGGACGTGAGACGCGACGCTGAGGATCCGCGTGCGCACCTCGCGCTGGAAGCCGTTCATCACTGACAACACCGTGATCAGCACCGTAATGCCAAGCGCAATGCCGATCACCGACACCAGCGAAATGAACGAGATGAAACGGCTGCGCTGCCGCGCGCGCGTGTAGCGCAGGCCGATGAAGATTTCGTAGGATTGCAAGTTCGGCGCCGGTTGCGAAAGGGCAAGTTTGCCATAATGCCGGAAAACACGCGGGGGCGCGCGGACTCGTTACTGGCGAAGCCAGCCGTCTGCGGGTAGCGCGCCGTGGCCCCCGTTCCCGCAACCGGGCGTTCCGCTAACGTGTCACGCGGGGCGCGCATGAATGCCAATGGTAAACTGCACTCGACCTATTACGGTTCATCGCATGCGCTGCACTCTCCTGATTTCCGATTTGCTGCTGCCATCCGGGTCCGGCAGCGAACCCTATCAGGCGCTGCGCCTCCCGGTGCTGGAAGCTTTGCTGGCACGCGGCACGCTCAAGCCGCAGCCAGCGCTCGAGCGCGACGCCTGGTTGTGCGGTGCTTTCGGCGTCGCCAAACAACTTGACTGGCCGGTTGCGCCGCTGACGCTGGCCGCGGACGGCGTCGATCCGCAGCATTATTACTGGCTGCGCGCGGATCCGGTCGAGCTGCGCATGGAACGCAACCGGCTGGTGCTGGCGTGCGCCGCATCGGAACTCGACGCAACTGAAGCGCGCGAACTGGTTGCCGCGCTCAACCGGCACTTTGCGCGCGACGGTATCACTTTTCTCGCGCCGTTCCCCCGGCGCTGGTATCTGCGCGCGGACCGCGCACCCGGGATCTCGACCACACCGCTCGCGCGCGCAGCGAATCGCGATATCGAGGCCCATCTGCCGCAAGGCGACACCGCGCTCGACTGGCACCGCGTGATCAACGAAGCCCAGATGGTGCTGCACGAGCATGCCGTGAACGAGGCACGTGCAGCGCGAGGTGCTGCCATCGTCAACAGCGTCTGGCTGTGGGGCGGCGGCACGGCGCCGGCAGTCGGGCGTCCACACTACGACACCGCGTGGGGCGACGACGCATTGACCCGGTCGCTTGCTTCCGCCGCAGGAATCGCACGACACGAACTGGCCGGCAGCGGCGCCGCGTGGCTGGCAACGGCGGGCGCAGCGGGCAAAAATCATCTGCTGGTGCTCGATCAGCTCGCGGATGCGTTGCGCACTGGCGGAATTGCGGCCTGGCGCGAGCAACTGGCGCTGCTCGAGCGCGATTGGATCGCGCCACTTGCGACCGCACTGCGGGCGAAGAAAATCTCAGCCCTCACGCTGGTGGCGAGCAGCAGCGATAATCTGCTCGAAGCCACGCTCACGCCGGCGCAATGGTGGCGGCTATGGCGACGTGCGCGTCCGCTCGCCAGCTACGGCGGCGCCTGACTACGCATGGCGCTCACTATTTCCACACGCAGCGCACCCAGCGCATCGATAGCAGCGCTGACCGGCGCAGGCGTGCCGCCGCTGCTGGCGAGAATTTATGCCGCACGCGGCGTGACTTCGCCGCTGCAACTCACCACCGGTTTCGACGGCCTCGTGCCACTGGCGCGCATGCACAACGTCGAGCGCATGGCGGCGATACTTGCCGACGCGATTTGTGCGCGCGAGCGCCTGCTGATCGTCGCCGACTACGACTCCGACGGCGCGACCGCATGCGCGGTCGGCCTGCGCGCGCTGCGCGAATTTGGCGCGCAAGTCGATTATCTGGTCCCGAACCGCTTCGAATACGGCTATGGCTTGACCCCCGAAATCGTAGCGCTCGCCAAATCGCTCAAGAATCCCGACATCCTGATCACGGTCGACAACGGCATCGCCAGCGTCGAGGGTGTTGCCGCCGCCAATCAGCTCGGCATGCGCGTGCTGATCACCGATCATCACCTGCCCGGCGACAGCTTGCCGGACGCGCTGTGCATCATCAATCCCAATCAACCGGGATGCGGCTTTCCGAGCAAACATCTCGCCGGCGTCGGTGTAATGTTCTACCTGATGCTGGCGCTACGCGCAGAGTTGCGCAATCGTGGCTGGTTTAGCGAGCCCAATTCGCCCTCATCCCCAACCCTTCTCCCAAAGGGCGAAGGGAGCGTCGTGCCGGTCTCTGGCCGGGCTAATAGGATGGAACCCAATCTGGCCAGTCTTCTGGATCTGGTCGCACTCGGCACAGTCGCGGACGTAGTGCGGCTGGACGACAATAACCGGATCCTGGTGCAACAGGGACTGCAGCGCATACGCGCGGGCAAGACCTGGCCCGGCATCATCGCGCTGATGCAGGTCGCCGGGCGCGATCCCGCCAAGGCGTCGGCCTACGATCTGGGTTTCGTGCTCGGCCCGCGGCTCAATGCCGCCGGCCGCCTCGACGACATGTCGGTCGGCATCGAATGCCTGATCAGCAATGATCCCTCTGCAGCCGAACGCATCGCGCGCGAGCTCGACCGCCTCAACCGCGAACGCCGCTCGATCGAAGCGGATATGCATGACAACGCGCTGGCGGCGCTCGACCAACTCTCGCCGCAGGATAGCTACAGCCTGTGTCTGTTCGATCCCGCCTGGCATCAGGGCGTGATCGGCATCCTTGCCTCGCGCCTAAAGGAGCGCTGGCATCGTCCGGTAATTGCGTTTGCGCGCGGCAGCGGCGATGAAATCAAGGGCTCGGGCCGCTCGATCAACGCGCTGCATTTGCGCGACGCGCTGGACCGGGTGTCGAAGCGCGAGCCCGGCCTGCTGCTCAAGTTCGGCGGGCATGCGGCGGCAGCGGGTCTGACGCTGCGCGCGGCCGATTTCGAGCGCTTTCGCGCCGCGTTTGAAGCGGCGGCACAGGCACTGCTCACGCCGGCCGATCTCGAGCGCAGCATCGAAACCGACGGCGCGCTGCCCGCAGCGAATCTGACGCTGGCGACCGCCTTGCTGCTCGAACAGCAGGTGTGGGGACAGGGTTTTCCGGCGCCGACGTTTGATGACGCGTTTGGCGTCGTGCAACAGCGCATCGTCGGCTCACGCCACCTCAAGCTGCGCCTCGACAAAGACGGCTGCGAATACGAAGCGATGCTGTTCTCCCACACCGCGCCGCTGCCAAAACGAATGCGCGCGGTCTATCGTCTTGCCGTCAACGAATATCACGGCGCACGCACGTTGCAACTCACCGTCGAGCACTGGCAGCCGGTTTCGTAATACTCAGTAAGCGCGGGCGTCGTTCGCGGCATGCCGGCTTTCGCAAAGCGCGGCAAGCGCATTTCGGACGTCCGTAAGCACGGCGTTCCAGTCGCCCGCCTCCGGCTGGCGGAACAATCTGGCGGTCGGATACCAGGCCGATCGCTCGCCCTCGATCATCCAGCGCCAGTCCGGAAGGTAGGTGAGGAGTATCCAGGTCGGCTTGCCCAGCGCCCCTGCCAGATGCGCAACCGCGGTGTCGATCGCGATGACGAGATCGAGCGTGCTGACCAGGGCGGCAGTCGATTCGAAGTCGGCAAGATCCGCCGCGGCATCGACCAGCACCTCCCGCAGCGGTCCCGGTATCCGTCCTGCCTCCCCTTTTTGCAGGCTGAAGAAGGCTGCGCCCGGAATGTCGAACAGGCGGCTCATTTGCTCCAGCCCGCACGATTTCTTGCGCGCGTCCTCCGCGTCGGACGTGCTCGCCCACACCACGCCGACGCGCAGCTTGCCGGAATCACCAGCGGGTTGCGTGTGCAGCCGCGCGACCTGTTCCGGGTGGGCAAACAGGTAAGGTACAGCTGCAGGAATCGTCTCGAGGGTCGTCCGCAACGCGAGTGGCAAGCTCAGCATGGGAATCTGGAAGTCGAAGTGCGGCAGCGCCGCGTGCTTGGGAACGACCGCGGCGACGCCCGGAAGCCGCGAGAACAACGCAACCAGTTCGGCGTGGCACTGCAAAATGAGCGTGGCGCCGCGTGGCGCCAGCAACGACAGGTAGCGCACGAACTGGATCGCGTCCCCCAGGCCTTGTTCGGCGTGAACCAGCAGCGTGCGCCCCGCGATGGCCTCGGTGCCGTGCCACCGTGGCTGCAGGAAGATGTTTTTCCTGGCGACAATTCGCACTTTCTCCCATCGCACTTCGTATTCGCGCCAGCCGCGGGCATAGTCGCCGGCAGCGAGCAACGCCGCCGCGCGCGCATGGCGGGCCTGCGATAATTCCGGATCCAGGTCCAGCGCGTGATCGTATTGCGCGATGGCCGGGCCGAGTTCCCGCCGCGCGTAGCATTCGTGCCCGGAAATCATCAACTGGATCGCCGCTGCCGTATCACCAACCGGATGACCATCAGGTTGCCCGGGCGACACGCTCTGGTCGCGCATAGACCGCGCGGGCTCGGCAGCGTTCCCGCGCAAAAGTTTGGGCGCCGCTTTACCGAGCAGACCCTTGAGCATCCGAACCAATAACATGGCCGCGTCAATTATACCGGTGCAGCATCCTGTATAATCGGCGCTTTCGATGACGGTCCCGCAATGGAAGCAGAACAACTCAATGCCATCGCAAGGCGGCTGCAGGACCTGGGCCAGCGCAACGCCGAGCTGCGGAGGTATCTTTGACTTCGAGGCGAAGCAAAGGCGCCTCGCGGAAGTCGTCAAGTTAGCCGAAGACCCGTCGGTCTGGAGCGATGGCAAGCGCGCCCAGGAATTGGGGCGTGAGCGCAAGGCGCTCGAAGCGCTGGTTACTGCAATGGCCAGGCTCGAGCAGGACCTGCGCGATGCAGCCGAATTCTTCGCGATCGCGCGCGCCGAAAATGACGACGCGTCGCTCAGGGTCATGGAGTCCGACGCGCAGGCGCTCGAAAAAACCGTCGCCGACCTGGAATTCCAGCGGATGTTTTCGAATCCGATGGACCCGAACAGCTGTTTCGTCGATATCCAGTCCGGCTCCGGCGGCACCGAGGCCCAGGATTGGGCGCAGACGCTGGAGCGCATGTATTTGCGCTACTGCGAACGCAAAGGCTTCCGCGTCGAACTGCTCGAGGAATCGCCGGGCGAAGTGGCGGGCCTGAAGAGCGCTTCTCTCAAGGTGATCGGCGATTATGCCTACGGCCACCTGCGCACCGAGTCCGGCATCCATCGCCTGGTGCGCAAGTCACCGTTCGATTCCAATAATCGGCGTCACACCTCGTTTGCGAGCGTGTTCGTCTATCCCGAGGTCGATGAGACCATCGCGATCGCAATCAACCCCGCCGACCTGCGCATCGATACCTTTCGCGCCTCCGGCGCGGGCGGCCAGCACATCAACAAGACCGATTCGGCGATCCGCATCACCCATGCGCCGACCGGCATCGTCGTGCAGTGCCAGAGCGACCGCTCGCAGCACCGCAACCGCGCGGAAGCAATGGCGATGCTCAAAGCGCGCCTCTACGAACTCGAGCTCAGGAAGCGCACCGAGGAAAAACAGGCGATGGAGGACTCCAAGACCGACATCGGCTGGGGTCACCAGATCCGCTCCTATGTGCTCGATCAGTCGCGCATCAAGGATCTGCGCACCAACATCGAGATCGGCAACACGCAGGCGGTACTGGACGGCGGCTTGGACGATTTCATCACCGCCAGTCTCAAGCAAGGCTTATGACGGCCCGCCGCGCCGCAACCCAGGATGGATCCCCATGGAAGATAAGAATACTGCACCGCCGCCTGACGAGAATCAGATCATCGCCGAGCGGCGCGCCAAGCTGACGGCGCTGCGCGAAAAAGGCGTGGCGTTTCCCAACCAGTTCCTGCGTGAAGATCTGGCCGCCGATCTGCTGGGAAAATACGCGGACCGCGACCGCGACTCGCTCGATCTGAACCCGGTCGCGGTCAAAGTCGGCGGACGCATGATGCTCAAGCGCGTGATGGGCAAAGCGAGCTTCGCGACGCTCCAGGACATGAGCGGCAGCATCCAGCTCTACCTCACCGACAGCTACCCCGGCAAGGAGCAGCACGACGCGTTCAAACACTATGACAGCGGCGATATCCTCGGCGCCGAAGGGGTGCTGTTCAAGACCCAGAAAGGCGAACTCACCATACGCGTCAAAGCGCTCCACCTGCTGACCAAATCGCTGCGGCCGCTGCCGGAAAAGTTTCATGGCCTGACGGACCAGGAAAGCCGCTATCGCCAGCGCTATCTCGATCTGATCGCCAACTCGGACACGCGGCGCACGTTCGTGCTGCGCTCGCAGATCGTGCAGGGCGTGCGCGAATATCTGCTGAATCGCCGCTTTATCGAGGTTGAAACGCCGATGATGCAGCCGCTGCCGGGCGGTGCGTCCGCGCGCCCGTTCGTCACGCATCACAATGCCCTCGACATGCAGCTCTATCTGCGCATCGCGCCGGAGCTGTATCTCAAGCGGCTGGTGGTCGGCGGCTTCGAAAAAGTGTTCGAGCTCAACCGTAATTTTCGCAACGAGGGCATTTCGACGCGCCACAATCCCGAGTTCACCATGATCGAGCTGTACGTGGCGTATCGCGACTATCGCTACATGATGGCGCTGCTGCAGCAGATGCTCGGCGACATTGCCCAGGAGGTGCTCGAGACCCGCGTGATCAGCTATCAGGGCCGTGAAATCGATCTCGCAAAACCGTTTGCCCAGCTCACCATTACCGGGGCGATCCGGAAATACCATCCCGAAATATCCGACGAGCTCCTGAACAACCGCGACGCGCTGATCGGCAAGCTGCAGCAACTCAATGCCCCCTACCGCGCGCAGGACGGGCTCGGGGGTTTGCAGCTGACGTTGTTCGAAAACACCACCGAGCCGGAGCTGTTCGAGCCGACCTTCATCATCGACTACCCGGCCGAGGTATCGCCGCTGGCACGCCGCAGCGACACCGACCCGAATCTTACCGAGCGCTTCGAGCTCTATATCGCCGGGCGCGAAATCGCCAACGGCTTTTCCGAGTTGAACGACCCCGAAGATCAGGCGGCGCGCTTCCAGGAGCAGGTCCGGCAGAAGGACGCCGGCGACGAGGAAGCGATGCATTACGACGCCGATTATATCCGCGCGCTCGAGTACGGGCTGCCGCCGACCGCCGGCGCGGGCATCGGCATCGACCGGCTCGTGATGCTGCTGACCGACAGCCCCAGCATCCGCGACGTGATCCTTTTCCCGCAAATGCGCCCTGAATAGCTCCCGGTTTCCCGCGCCGCCATGAACCAGCCTTTGTGGCAACCCTCTGCTGAAGCGATCGCTGCATCGCACATGACCGCATTCATGCGCGCGGTCGAGCGCGAATACGGCATCCAGGTACCCGATTACGCCGCGCTCTACGACTGGTCGATACGGGAGCCGCAGCAGTTCTGGCCCGCCGTGTGGACGTTCTGCGGCGTGATCGCGGAGCACCGCGGCGACGTGGTCGTCGAGCATGGCGATCGCATGCCGGGCGCGCGCTGGTTTCCGCAGGCGCGGCTCAATTTCGCGGCGAACCTGATGCGGCGCAACGATGACCAGCCCGCGATCATATTCTGGGGCGAAGACCGGGTCGCCAGCCGCGTTACATTCGCCGAGCTGCATCACGAAGTCTCGCGGCTTGCCCAGGCGCTGCGCGCCGCCGGCATCACCGTGGGTGACCGCGTCGCCGGTTACCTGCCGAATATTCCCGGCGCCGTGATCGCCATGCTGGCAGCCACCAGCATCGGCGCGATCTGGTCGTCGTGCTCGCCGGATTTCGGCGTGCGAGGCGTGCTCGACCGCTTCGGCCAGATCGAGCCCAAAATCCTGTTCAGCGCGGACGGCTATTTCTACAACGGCAAGACCATCGAACTCATCGATCGTCTGGTCGAAATCGCCCGCCACCTGCCATCGGTGCAAAAAGTCGTAGTCGCGCCGTACACCCGAGGCGATCCCGCGATCGGCGCCATTCCCAACGCCACGACCGTGCATGATTTCATGGCGCCGTTCAGCGCGCGCCCGGTCGAATTCGAACCGCTGCCGTTCGATCATCCGCTCTACATTCTGTATTCATCGGGCACCACCGGCGCGCCGAAATGCATCGTGCATGGCGCCGGCGGTACACTGCTGCAGCACCTCAAGGAGCACGTGCTGCACGTCGATATCGGGCGCGACGACCGCATGTTCTATTTCACCACCTGCGGCTGGATGATGTGGAACTGGCTCGCCTCCGGACTTGCCGCCGGCTGCACGATCCTGCTCTACGACGGCTCACCGTTCATGCGCAACGGCAACATCCTGTTCGACTTCGCCGACGCGGCGGGCATGACGATATTCGGCACCTCCGCCAAATTCATCGATGCGCTCGCCAAAGCCGGTTCGAAGCCGATGCAGACGCACCGGCTCGAAGGCGTGCGCGTGATGATGTCGACGGGCTCCCCGCTGGCTCCCGAGGGCTTTGACTACGTCTATGAGAACGTGAAGCGCGATCTCAATCTCGCGTCGATGTCGGGCGGCACCGACATCATTTCCACGTTCGTGCTCGGCAATCCGCTGCTGCCGGTATGGCGCGGCGAAATTCCGTGCCGCGCCCTCGGCATGAAGGTCGAGGTCTACAACGAGGACGGCAAGCCGGTGCGCGGCGAGAAAGGCGAGCTGGTCTGCAGCACGCCGTTTCCCTCGATGCCGGTCGGCTTCTGGAACGATGCCGACGGAAGCAAATACCACGCCGCGTACTTCGAAAAATTCCCCAACGTCTGGTGCCACGGCGATTATGTGGAACTCACCGGGCACGACGGCATGATCATCTACGGCCGCTCGGACGCGGTGCTCAATCCGGGCGGCGTGCGCATCGGCACCGCCGAAATCTACCGCCAGGTCGAGCAACTGGACGAAGTGGTCGAAAGCCTGGTCATAGGCCAGGACTGGCCGCCGGAAAAGCCGACCGACGTGCGGGTCGTGCTGTTCGTGCGGCTGCGCGACGGACTGACGCTCGAGCAGGCGTTGACCGACAAGATCAAGCTGCACATCCGCACCAGCACCACGCCGCGGCATGTCCCGGCAAAGATCGTGCAAGTGACCGACATCCCGCGCACCAAGAGCGGCAAGATCGTCGAACTGGCGGTGCGTCACGTCGTGCACGGCCGGCCGGTCAAGAACGTGGAAGCGCTGGCGAACCCGGAAGCGCTTGAACTATTCCGCAACCGCCCTGAACTAATACAATGATGCAGCCGCAATACCGCTGGCGCCCGCGCACGATGTGTGAGTTATGTTGCAGGGATCGACTCAAGGAGGGCAATATCATGTCTAACCATCGCAAATTGCCGTTAATGGCAGCACTCGCCTGGGCCTTGGCTTTGCCTGCAGCGGCGCAGGTTGAATACCGTTACGGAAGCCCGGACGATACGGCGCGCCCGGCCGCCCAGCAACCGTTGCCGCCGCAGACGGTGCAGCAGCAATCGCCACCACCGGCCAACCTGCCGGTATGTCCGGAATGCGGCACCGTCGAATCGGTCCGCAGCGTCCAGCAGGCCGCCGAAGGGAGCGGGCTCGGCATGATCGCTGGCGGCGTGCTGGGCGGGTTGCTCGGTCACCAGGTCGGTCAAGGCCGCGGCAATACCGCGGCGACGATCATCGGCGCGGCAGGCGGCGCCTACGGTGGGCATCAGGTCGAAAAGAACGTCAAGAAAGGCACCCGTTACGACGTCAATGTACGCATGAACGATGGCACGGTGCGCACCATCAACTACGAGATAGAGCCGGGTTTCAGGGCGGGAGACCGCGTGCGCATGGTCGACGGCAAGTTGACCCGCGACTAAACTTACTGCGTAAAAAAAGCCGATTCCTTCCCCCGTCGAGGGGGAAGGAGTTCTTGGTCGCCGAGGCGCGCTTGCTATATACCCCATGGGGGTATAGAATGCGCCTCTCGTCACTGGTCGATCATGTCCCCCGCTGCTTCTCAGGCGATCACGCAAGCTGCCCCCGGCGTTCCGCCGCAAAGCGCTGAATTGGCGCTGGAAGGGATGACGTGCGCCGCCTGCGCGGCGCGCATTGAGAAAGCGCTCGGCCGCGTGTCCGGAGTTGACGCGCACGTGAATTTTGCTACTGAACGCGCCCGCGTTCAGTACGACCCCGGCAAGACCGACATCGCGGCATTAATCGCAGCCGTAGCCAAGGCGGGCTACGGCGCGCGCGCGGTGACGGGTTTCGACGATGCCGAAGATCGCCGCCGGCACGAATCCGCCTATCGCGCCACGCTGCGGGAATTCTGGATCGCGGCACTGCTCACCGCGCCGCTGCTCGCGCAGATGGCCGTGATGTTTTCCTCGGAGCACGCCGAGCTGCTGCCGCGCTGGCTGCAGTTCGTGCTGGCAACGCCGGTGCAGTTGTGGATCGGGCGGCGTTTTTATGCCGGCGCATGGCACGCGCTGCGCGGCGGGGCCGCCAGCATGGATGTGCTGATCGCGCTCGGCACCACCATGGCCTACGGTTTCAGCGTGGCCGTGACCGTCTTCAGCCTGCCTTACCATGTGTACTTCGAGGCCGGCGCCGCGATCATCACGCTGGTGCTGATGGGCAAACTGCTCGAAGCGCGCGCCAAAGGCAGGACCTCGGACGCGATTGCACAACTCATCAAGCTGCAACCCAGGACCGCGCGCGTCGAGCGCGGTGGCGCAATCGTCGAAATCGATATCGCGCAAATCCGGATTGGCGATATCTTCATGGTCAGACCTGGAGAAAGCATCGCCGTGGATGGCATCGTCATGGATGGCTCCTCCAGCGTCAACGAAGCGATGCTGACGGGAGAAAGCATGCCGGTCGCGAAGCAAAAAGACGCCCGCGTCTACGCGGCGACACTCAACCAGCAAGGCTTGCTCAGATGCCGCGCGACCGGCGTCGGCAGCGCTACCGTGCTCGCCGGCATCATCCGGCTGGTTGCCGAAGCGCAAGGTTCGAAGGCGCCGATCCAGCGTCTCGCCGACCGCATCGCGGGCATCTTCGTGCCGGCAGTCGTTGCGATCGCCATCGTCACCTGCGCCGGCTGGTGGTTCTACAGCAGCGATTTATCCACCGCGCTGGTCAACGCGGTCGCGGTGCTGGTGATCGCCTGCCCGTGCGCGCTGGGTCTCGCGACACCGACCGCAATCATGGTCGGCACCGGTCGGGGCGCGCGCTCGGGAATACTCATCAGGAACGCCGCCGCGCTCGAACGCGCCGGCAGCATAGATCTCCTCGTCGTCGATAAAACCGGCACGCTGACCACCGGCCAGCCGGCGGTCACCGATGTGGTTGCGTGCGGCGCGCACAGCGAAACCGAAGTTCTGCGTCTCGCAGCGGCGGTCGAGCAGGGTTCGGAACACCCGCTCGCGCATGCGATCCTCGCCGCCGCAGCGGCGCGGAGAATCACGCCACCGCCGCTGCGGGACTTCGCGGCCGTCGCCGGCAAAGGCGCGCGCGCCACGATCGACGCTCAAACGGTGCTGCTCGGCTCGCCGCAGTTTTTGCACGAGAACGGCATCGTGCTCGATAACGCGCAGGCGGAGGCGCTGCAAACACAAGGCAAAACGGTGATCGCAATCGCGCGCGGCGCGGCTGCCATCGGGCTGATTGCGATTGCCGACCGGCTGCGGCCGACTTCGAGCGCCGCGGTCGCGGCGGTACGCAAGCTCGGCATCGAAGTCATGATGCTGACCGGCGACAATGCGGCAACGGCGCACGCCATCGCCGCGCAGGCCGGAATCGAGCGTTCGCTCTCGGAGGTGCTGCCGCAGCACAAGGCCGCCGCGGTGCAGAAGCTCCGTGCCGAAGGCCGCAGCGTCGGCATGGCGGGTGACGGCATCAATGATGCGCCGGCGCTCGCCGCCGCCGACGTCGGCTTCGCCATCGCCAGCGGCTCCGATGTCGCAATCCATGCGGCGGACGTCACACTGATGCGCAGCGATCTGATGAGCGTGGCCGATGCGGTGGAGCTTTCGCGCAGCACGCTGCGCAAGATACGCCAGAACCTGTTCTTCGCGTTCTTCTACAACGTGCTCGGCATCCCGCTCGCGGCGTTCGGCATGCTCAATCCGGTGATCGCCGGCGCAGCGATGGCGCTCAGTTCGGTGTCCGTCGTCAGCAATTCGCTGCTGCTCAAACGCTGGAAACCGAGAAAACAATGATGAGCGCAAAGTGCAGAATGCAAAGCAAGTGTAGGATGGGTTGAGCGCAGCGATACCCATCAAGCGTTCGTTCGCGATGGGTATCGGCCATGACGGCCTCAACCCATCCTACGCGCTGCGCAGGTGGAAACCCGCGAAATCGTGAAGCGTTAGGCGTTAAAAGGAGAAACCATGGAAACGACTGTAATGAAAATCACCGGCATGACCTGCATGGGCTGCGTCAACAGCGTGAAAAAAGTGCTGACCGCGCTCGACGGCGTGCAAAGCGTCGAGGTAGCCCTCGACAAGGCTCAGGCAACGATTGTCTACGATGCTGCGCGCGCCAATCAGGGGCGGTTCAAGGCCGCAATCGAGGACGCCGGTTTTGAAGCGGCCTGACGCAGGCGGTGCCGCAAAGCACGTCGTCCAGCCGCACAAGCTGTCACTGCTGAAACGGCTCAACCGCATCGAAGGCCAGGTGCGCGGCGTGGCGCGCATGATTCAGGACGACCGTTATTGCGTCGACGTGATCACCCAGCTTACCGCGGCGCGCGCCGCACTCGACGCCGTCGCGCTGCGGCTGCTCGAGGATCATACGCAGGGCTGCGTGCAGTCCGCGATCCGTAGCGGCCGCGGCGAACATGCGATCGGAGAATTGATGCAGGTGGTGCGGAAATTTTCGCGCTGAGGCGGCGGCGTCAAATGCCCAGGTTCCAGAACTGCCACCAGGGCTTGCCGTCAAGGCCTTTGCCGGTCAAATACTTGCTATTGGGGAAATTGGTTTTCAATACCCGTTCGGCGTCGTTGCGGAGATCAGTCATACCGAGCTTGTCGTAAGCCTGGACGAGGATCAGCAACCCCTCTTCGTTGGCCGGCGCCTGCGGGTAATTCTTGAGCGCAAACTGGGCCCGGTTCGCGGCCGCAACGAAAGCGCTGCGTTTCATGTAATAACGCGCGACGTGCACCTCGTGCGACGCCAGCGTGTTGACCAGATAATTCATGCGCTGGACCGAATCCGGCGTGTATTTGCTGTCAGGAAAGCGTGACACCAGATCCTTGAACGCATCGAATGCCTCACGCGTCGTTTTCGGATCGCGCTCGGTCATGTCCTGGCCGGTATACGAGCCCAGCAGCCCCAAATCGTCGTTGAAACTGGCGAGCCCCTTCAGGTAATAGGCATAATCGACGTTGGGATGATTGGGGTGCAGCTTGATGAAGCGGTCCGCAGCCGCAATCGCAGAGGCAATGTCCCTGTCCTTATAATAGGCGTAGGCGATTTCGAGCTGCGCCTGCTGCGCGAAGCGGCCGTAAGGAAAGCGCGACTCCAGCTTTTCGTAGAGCTTGATCGCCTTCTCGTAGTTACCGTCGTTGAGGTCGCTTTTCGCTTCGGTATACAGCTTATTCGCCGACCAGTTCCTGGTTTCGTCGATCTGGTCCGGGAGCAATCCGCACCCCGACAGGCATAAAGCAAGAAATATGGCTAAACTTGAACGCATAAATGGGCCCTGCTGCGAAATGCGAAAATTATAACGCAACCAGCGCGTTACCGGCGCCGGTCGAACTGACGGTAGCGCCGGAATGCGCGGGTCAGCGGTTAGACCAGGCGCTGTCGCGTTTGTTGCCGGAATTCTCGCGCAGCCGGCTCGCGCATTGGATCCGCACCGGGCACGTCGAGCTCGACGGCCGTGCCGTGCCGCCCAAGACCAAGGTGTGGGGCGGCGAGAAAATCCTGCTCTACCCGACCCCCGACCCGGCTGCGACCGCGGCTGCACCGGAGGCCATTGCGCTGGCTATCGTTCACGAAGATGCGGCGCTGCTGGTAATTGCCAAGCCTGCCGGACTGGTCGTGCATCCCGGCAGCGGCAACTGGAGCGGCACGCTGTTAAATGCATTGCTCGCGCACGCGCCGCACCTCGCCGGCCTGCCGCGCGCGGGTATCGTGCATCGCCTTGACAAAAACACCAGCGGCCTGCTGGTGGTCGCGAAAACGCTCGAGGCGCAGACCAGCCTGGTGCGCCAGCTGCAGGCGCATACCGTCAAGCGCGAGTACTTGGCGCTGGTACACGGCCGCGTTGCGCGCGACGGCAGAGTCGAAGCCCCAATCGGCCGCCATCCGGTGCAACGCACGCGCATGGCAGTGGTCGCACGCGGCCGGCCTGCGGTCACTCACTTCGAAGTGCTGCATCGCTATACGCACGCAACACTGCTGCGCTGCCGGCTCGAGACCGGGCGTACGCACCAGATCCGCGTGCATCTGCAATCGCTTGGCCACCCGTTGGTCGGCGACCCGGTCTATGGCAGGAACCGAAAAAGCGCGGAGGCCGCGCTGGCCGGGTTTACGCGCCAGGCATTGCACGCCGAGCGGCTCGAATTCCTGCATCCGGGCAGCGGCGCGACGGTCGCGTGGCACGCGCCGCTGCCGGCAGACATGCACGACCTGATTGCCGCGCTGCGCGTGCAGTCCGTGGTGACGCCGTGAAAGCCCCGTACGACTGGATCGTGCCCGACTGGCCGGCGCCGCCCGGCGTAAAAAGCCTGATTACGACCCGCAACGGCGGCGTCAGCACGGGCGCCTATGCCAGCTTCAACCTCGGACTGCGCACCGACGACGATGCGGCCGCTGTACACGCTAACCGGCAGCGGCTGCGCGCATGGCTGCCGCAGGAACCGAAATGGCTGCGCCAGGTGCACGGCACGCAAGTGGTTGTCGCCGATGATCTGGCCGGGATGCCTGAAGCCGACGCCAGCATCGCGCGCAACGCGGGCACCGTGTGCGCGGTCATGATCGCCGATTGCATGCCGGTACTGGTGTGCGACGAGGCCGGCAGTGTCGTCGGCATTGCGCATGCCGGCTGGCGGGGCTTGAGTTCGGGAGTCATTGAAAACACCGTGCGTGAAGCCGGCGTCCCGCCGGACAGGCTGCTCGCCTGGCTCGGCCCCGCGATCGGCCCCGACGCGTTTGAGGTCGGCAGCGACGTGCGTGACGCGTTTCTCACCGCAGATTCCGCGGCAGTCGAGGCATTTCAGCCTTACCACGCGGGCAAGTGGCTTGCCGACCTGTTCCTGCTCGCGCGCCGGCGTCTCGCGCGCTGCGGCGTGCAGCGGGTATTCGGCGGTGGATTCTGCACCCACCGCGATGCCGCGCGTTTTTATTCCTACCGCCGCGATCCCGTGACGGGCCGCATGGCGGCGCTGATCTGGCTCGAGCCCGGTCATTTATAATGATTGCATGTCGGTATTAGCCTGGATCATCGTTGCCAGCGTAGCCGGCGGCGTGTTGAGCGTCGTTGCCGCCGCCGCGTTCGCCTTCAGCGCGCGCGCGGCGCATGTGCCGATCCTGATCAGCTACGCGGTCGGCGCGCTGCTCGGCGCGGCATTTCTCGAGATCCTGCCGCACGCGTTTGCCAGCGCGAAGAGCTTCGATCAGATGGCGGCCACCGTGCTCGCCGGCATCCTGCTGTTTTTCGTGCTCGAAAAGCTGGTGCTGTGGCGCCACTGCCACGAAACAGAATGCGAGGCGCACGAAGCGCAGCCGGCGCAGCACGATCACGGGCGCAGCGGCATGATGATCATGATCGGCGACACCTTCCACAACTTCGTCGACGGCATACTGATCGCAGCCGCGTTTCTCGCCGATGTGCAGCTCGGTCTGGTGACCGCGATTGCGATTATCGCGCACGAAGTCCCGCAGGAAGTCGGCGACTTCCTGGTGCTTATGCATTCCGGCTACAGCAAGCGTTACGCGTTTGTGCTCAACGTGCTGTCGAGCCTGGCGATGATGGTGGGCGGCGTGCTCGCTTATTTCACGTTGCAGGCCATGCAGCAATGGATACCGTCGCTGCTGGCACTCGCCGCCGCGAGCATGATTTACGTTTCCGTCGCGGATTTGATCCCCGGTCTGCATCGCCGTCCGGAAATCCGCGCCACCGTGCAGCAGGTCGTGCTGATCGCCGCCGGCATCGGCACGATCTGGGGCGTCGGCGTGTGGCTTCATTGAGCGATGAATTCCCCGCCCCCGACTGCGCAGGCATTGTTTGAAAAACTGGGGCTTGCCGGCCGCAAATTAGCCGAGGATGTGCTCGGCGCGCTGTCGGCCGGGCAACCGCTCGAAAGCGCAGCGGTTTTCAAGTCGCTGGCGGCGAGTCTGGCACAGGACAGCGAGCGCTGGGCCGCGCTGCAGCAGCGTTATTACCAGCGCCATCTCGAGTTATGGACGAGCATCGCCGCGCGAGCGGACGCAACACGCTCCGCTAGTGCCACGCCGCCGGCGCCGGTCGCGGTGCCCGACCGGGGAGACCGGCGCTTTCAATCGCCCGAATGGCAACAGTTGCCGTTCTTCGATTACCTGAAGCAGGCCTACCTGATCAACTCGCGCTGGCTGGTTGAAGTCGTAGAAGCCGTGCAACTGGATGCGCCGGCCAAGCACAAACTGCGCTTTTTCACGCGCCAACTGGTGGACGCCGCGGCGCCCGCCAACTTTCCTGCGACCAATCCCGACGTTCTGAGACTCGCGTCCGAGACCCGTGGCGAGAGCCTGCTGCGTGGCCTCGAAAACCTGCACGAGGATCGCAGGAAAGGCCGCATCTCGACGACCGATGAATCAGCATTCGAGGTCGGCCGCAATATCGCGGTGACGCCCGGCGCGGTGGTCTATGAAAACGAACTGATGCAGCTGATCCAGTACCGCCCGGCCACCGCTTCCGTTTACGAGCGGCCGCTGGTGATGTTCCCGCCGTGTATCAACAAATACTACATCCTGGATCTGCAGCCGGAAAATTCATTCGTGCGCTATGCGGTCGCGCAGGGACACACCGTATTCATGGTGTCGTGGCGCAACGTGTCCGCGGACATGGGGCGATTCACCTGGGACCAATATCTCGAACAAGGCGTGATCACGGCGCTCGAAGTTGCCCGCAGAATCTGCGGCGTCAGGCAGATCAACGCGCTCGGCTTTTGCGTCGGCGGCACGCTGCTCGCCGCAGCCCTTGCGGTGCTGCGCGCCAAACGGCGCAACCTCGCAGCGAGCGTGACTTACCTCACCACAATGCTCGACTTCAGCGATGCTGGAGATCTTTCGGTATACATCGACGAGGCTTACGTGTCACAGCGCGAAAAGGATTTCGCGCACGGCGGCGTGCTCCAGGGCAAGGAACTCGCACTCACCTTTTCCAGCCTGCGACCCAACGATTTGATCTGGAATTACGTCGTCAACAACTACCTCAAGGGACGCAAGCCGGAGGCTTTCGATCTGCTCTACTGGAACAGCGACAGCACCAACCTGCCGGGCGCGATGTTCGTCTACTACGTGCGCAACACCTATCTGGAGAACAATCTGCGCGTCCCGGGCAGGCTCACCAACTGCGGCGTCAAGGTAGATCTGTCAAAACTCAAGCTGCCGGCCTTCGTGCTGGCCTCGCGTGAGGACCACATCGTGCCGTGGAAGAGCGCCTACCAGACCACGCAACTGGTCGGTGGCAACATCGAATTCGTGCTGGCCGCGAGCGGTCACATCGCGGGCATCATCAATCCGCCTTCGCAAAACCGCCGGCATCACTGGCTCAATCCGGATTTGCCGTCAAATCCCGATGACTGGCTCGCCGGCGCGCGCGAGCATCCCGGCAGCTGGTGGAGCCGGTGGAGCGGATGGCTGGCCGGACACGGCGGCGCAAGCGTCGCCGCGCGCACCGGGTTGGGCGGCACGCGTTATCCGGCGACCGAGCCGGCGCCGGGGCGTTACGTACGACAACGTTGCGATTGATCAAACCACGGCCTGGAGACTTCGTGTTAGTCTGAATCCGTCTTTTGCAGAGGAGTACATACAATGACCAGAGTAGCGGTTGTCACGGGTGGAATGGGCGGCATCGGCGAGGCGATCTGCGTCAAGCTTTCAGATACGGGGTACCGGGTGGTCGCCACGTATTCGCCCGGCAACACCAAAGCGCAACAGTGGCTCGCCGATATGAAAAGCCATGGGCACGAATTCCATGCCGTGCAGGTCGATGTTGTGGACTTCGATTCGTGCGCGAAAGCGGTCAAGCAGATCAAGGCCGAAGTCGGCCCGGTCGACGTGCTGGTCAACAATGCCGGCATCACGCGCGATGCGACCTTCAAGAAAATGGGCAAGGTAGACTGGGACGCGGTAATGCGCACCAATCTCGACAGCGTTTTCAACATGACCAAGGCCGTGCTCGACGACATGGTGGATCGCGGCTGGGGCCGCGTCATCAACGTCTCTTCGGTCAACGGCCAGAAAGGCGCGTTCGGCCAGACCAACTACTCTGCCGCCAAGGCCGGCATGCACGGTTTCACCAAGGCTCTCGCGCTGGAAGTCGCGCGCAAGGGCGTGACGGTAAACACGATCTCGCCCGGTTACATCGGCACCAAGATGGTGATGGCGATTCCGAAAGAAGTGCTCGATACCAAGATCATTCCGCAGATTCCGCTCGGACGGCTCGGCAAGCCGGAAGAAGTCGCCGGCCTCGTCGCTTACCTGTGCTCCGATGAAGCAGCGTTTTTGACAGGCGCCAATATCGCGATCAACGGCGGGCAACACATGTCTTAGCCACCGTTTTCGGCGCCGCCTTGACGCTGTGTATGCTGCGGCGCACAATCCCATTCCATTCGTTTGCAGTTGAGGCCAGTCATGAGCGAGCACCTGCGAATCATCAAGAAGTATCCGAACCGCCGGCTCTATGACACTCATACCAGCAGCTACATCACGCTGGCGGATGTCAAGAAGCTGGTGCTCGACCATACCGAGTTCAAGGTCGAGGACGCCAAGTCCAAGGAAGATCTGACGCGCGCCATCCTGCTGCAGATCATACTCGAGGAAGAAAGCGGCAACGGCGCGCCGATGTTTTCGAGCGATGCGCTGTCCCAGATCATCCGCTTCTACGGCAATGCGATGCAGGGGATGATGGGCGGCTACCTCGAGAAAAACATCCACACCTTCGTCGAGATCCAGAAAAAACTGCAGGAACAGTCGAGCGCGATTTACGGCGGCACGCCGCCCATGCTCAACCCCGATGCGTGGGGCGAATTCCTCAAGATGCAGGGCCCCGCGATCCAGGGCCTGATGGGCAGCTATCTCGAGCAAAGCGCCAACGCGTTTCTCGAAATGCAACAGCAACTGCAAAAGCAGACGCGCAACCTGTTCGGCAATTTCCCTTTCCCCAACTTCGCCGCCTCCAATCCGTTCGCGCAGCCGCAACGCGATGGCGCCGCAAGCAACCCCGGCAACCCCGCGCCCAAGGATGAAGGCGGCAACAAAGACGGCGCCTGAGCAAGCGCGCGCGCGGCCCAAAGCCTCGCCCAAAGTCGGTTTCGTCTCGCTCGGCTGTCCCAAAGCGCTGGTCGATTCCGAACGCATCCTGACGCAGCTGCGCGCCGAGGGTTATCTCATCGCGCCCGCTTATAAAGATGCAGACCTCGTCGTGGTCAATACCTGCGGCTTCATCGATGCCGCGATCGAGGAGTCTCTCGAGGCGATCGGCGAAGCGCTGGCCGAAAACGGCCGCGTGATCGTCACCGGCTGCCTCGGCGCCAAAGGCAACATCGTCAGGGAAACTCATCCGCGCGTGCTCGCCGTCACCGGTCCGCATGCAACCGACGAAGTGATGCAGGCGGTGCACGCGCACCTGCGGCAGCCGCACGACCCCTACACCGACCTGATCCCGCCGCAGGGCATCAAACTGACGCCCCGGCACTACGCCTACCTGAAGATCGCCGAGGGCTGCAATCACCGCTGCACGTTCTGCATCATCCCGTCCATGCGGGGGAATCTCGTCAGCCGCCCGATTGGCGAGGTCATGCAGGAAGCGGAAAACCTGGTCAAGGCCGGCGTGCAAGAACTGCTGGTGATTTCGCAGGACACCAGCGCTTACGGCGTCGACGTCAAATACCGCACCGGCTTCTGGCACGGCCGCCCGCTCAGGACGCGCATGACCGAGCTGGCGGGCGCGCTCGGCAGTCTCGCCGGCAAGGACGCCGCAAGCGGCGTGTGGGTGCGGCTGCATTATGTCTACCCCTACCCGCACGTCGACGAGGTGATCCCGCTGATGGCGGAGGGAAAAATCCTGCCGTATCTCGACGTGCCGTTTCAGCACGCGAGCCCGAAAATATTGAGGGCGATGAAACGCCCGGCAAGCTCGGAGAACAACCTCGCGCGCATCAGGCGCTGGCGCGAGATCTGCCCCGAGCTGACGATACGCAGCACATTTGTCGTCGGTTTTCCCGGAGAAACCGACGCCGATTTCGAGCAACTGCTCGAATTTCTGGACGCCGCGCAGCTCGACCGTATCGGCTGCTTTGCCTATTCACCGGTCGACGGCGCGAAGGCGAACGAGCTGCCGGGACACGTGCCCGAGCCAGTCAAGGAAGAACGCAGAGCGCGCTTCATGGCGCTGCAGGAAACAATCAGCGCGGCGCGCCTCAAGCGCAGGATAGGCAGCACATTGACGGTTCTGATCGACGCGGTCAGCGCCCGGGGCGCAACTGCGCGCAGCAGCGCCGATGCTCCGGATATCGACGGTGTGGTGCACGTCGACCCGGCCGCCGGCCTCAAGGCAGGCGAGTTCGCCCGCGTGAAGATCGTCGCATCCGACACGCACGACCTGACAGGCACGGTCGTCTGATGTGGGAGCAACTCAAGCGCTGGGCGCGGCAACTGGAAAGCGAATGCATGGCCCTGTGGTTCTGCTGCCGGCACCCGGGCATGCCGTGGCTGCCCAAGATCTTCGCGCTGCTGGTGGTCGGCTACTTCCTGAGCCCGATCGACCTGATTCCGGACTTTATTCCGGTAATCGGTTATCTCGATGACTTGATCCTGGTGCCAATCGGGATTTACCTGACGTTGAAGCTGGTGCCGCAGCACGTAATCGAGGACTCCCGCGCCAAAGCGCGCGACTGGATTGCCGCGCACCGCCCGAAGCCCAAGAGCATCATCGCCGCGGTCGTCATCCTACTCTTGTGGATGCTGTTTTTAGCGGCGCTGTGGCACTACTTCGGCGCCGACGTGATGAGACTGTTGGGCGCAGTCTGGTAGGGCGCGGCTGTAGGGCGCGGCTGTAGGGCGCGGCTTCAGCGCGCCGTACTACGCATGCAACCGTTCCCGACGGCGCGATAAATCCGCGCCCTACGGGGGCAGTGATGAAATCGTGGGCTACAGACCCTCGCGGCTGCGCTCGAAAAACGCGATCACCTCCGCGCTGTCGCGCGTGCCCTTCATCGCCGGCAGGCTGGCCAGGATCCGCCTGCCGTAGCCTTTGCTGAACAGCCGCGGGTCGCAAATCATCAGCACGCCGCGATCGGTCTCGTCGCGGATCAGCCGCCCCGCGCCCTGCTTGAGCGTGATCACCGCCTGCGGCAGCTGAAACTCGACGAACGCGTTGCGGCCATCGCGCTTGATGCGCTCGATGCGCGCCGCGAGCAGCGGATCATCGGGCGGCGCGAACGGCAACTTGTCGATCACCACCAGCGACAGCGCCTCGCCTCGCACATCCACGCCTTCCCAGAACGACTGGCTGCCGATCAGCACCGCGTTGCCTAGCCGCCGAAAACGCTCGAGCAGTTCGGTGCGCGAGCCCTCGCCCTGCAGCAGTAATGGATAGTCGAGCCCGCGGCGAGAAAACGCGTCCTTTAACAGCTCATGGCCCTCGCGCATGGCACGCAGGCTGGTAAACAACATGAACGCGCGGCCGCCGCTCGACTCGATCGCGGGCAACGCCGCGGCAACCACCGCCGGCGTGTAGTCCGGAGTATTGGGTTCAGGCATGCCTTTGGGCACGTAGAGCAGCGCGTGGCTCGCGAAATCGAACGGACTGTCCCACGACTGCGCGCGCGCCTCGGTGAGCCCCATCTGGCTGCGATAGTGACTGAAATCGCCGCCCACCGACAACGTGGCTGAAGTGAAAATCCACGACCGTGCGTGACCACTGATCTGGCTCTGAAAAATCCCGGCGATCGACAGCGGCGTCGCATTGAGATGCAGCGCGTGGCTGAAAAGCTCGACCCAGCGCACCTGCTCGGGATCGTCGTGGTCGCGCCAGCGCTGCAGCTGCTCCGCCAGCAGCTGCGCGCGTTGCCAGCACTTTTCGAGACCCTCGCTGCGCTCGGCCTGCGACTTGAGCGTCGATGCCAGCGCGTCAAGCCTGTTGAACACCGTCGTCAGCGCCGGCTCGAACTCCCGTATGCGCGCGAGCGCCTGGTAGGGAAAACGTCCGCTGTCCTCCTGAAAGGCGAGCCGCAAATCGCGCGCCGCCTTGTCGAAGGCCTGTGCCGCAGCCGGCAGCGGTGCGTAATCCTTCGCCGCGGCCGCCGCCTCGATGCGCGTATCGCGTGCCAGCTCGATCAACTGCGAAGTCGAAACGGTCTGGCCAAAAAACAGGCTCGCCGTCCCCGGCAATTGATGCGCCTCGTCGAGGATGACGGTATTCGATGCGGGCAGCAGCTCCGACACGCCTTCGTCGCGCAGCACGACGTCGGCGAAAAACAGGTGATGGTTGACCACCACGACATCCGCTGCCAGCGCCTGCTTGCGGGCTTCCATAACGAAACACTTCGAGTACTGCGCGCACTCCGAGCCCAGGCAGCTCTCGCGCGTCGAAGTCACATAGGCCCAGATGCTAGCGTTTTCCGGCACTGCCGGCAGGTCGCTTTTATCGCCGCTGGCGCTATTGCGCGAGAAATTCGCGATCAACGGCAGATAGCGCGCATCGTCGCGGCTCGGGAAACGGCCTTCGTGCTGCGCGCGCTCGAGGTAATGGTGGCAAACGTAATTCGCGCGGCCCTTGAGCAGCGCCACCGTGACCGGAACTTTGAGCGCCTCGCGCACGACCTGGATGTCGCGGTCGAACAGCTGGTCCTGCAGTGTCTTGGTGCCGGTGGATAGGATGACTTTGCCGCCCGAGAGCAGCGCCGGCACGAGATACGCAAATGTCTTGCCGGTGCCGGTGCCGGCCTCGGCGATCAAAACCGCATTGTTCTCGATCGCATCGGCTACCGCGCGCGCCATTTCGAGCTGGCCCTGCCGCACGCGAAAACCGTTCACCGCCTTTGCGAGCGGGCCATGAACGGAGAATATCGAATCCAGATCTCGCATTGCGTAACCCCCTTCGGAAGCGTAACGTATGAAAGGCAAGCAGACAAGGAGACCGCCCATGGGTAATCGTGACAGACAGCGCAGAGAACCGAAAAAACCGAAACAACCGAAGAAGCCCAGCCCACCAGTTCATAGCTAGAAATGCCATAGCGTTTTCCCATCACGCCAACTTCTCCGTGGGCCGCTACTGTGAAGATGAAGTGCATTGCCATCGTTCGCTGCTGCGGGCGATCCTCACGGAGCAAGGTGCCAAGGTCGAGCGTTAGCCGTTGATTGCCGATGATCGACCTGTATTGCGAGCGGATTGGAGCCGGACTATTCGCCGAGCCGATCAACGCGTTGACCAACGCGGCGTTTTTTATTGCGGCGTGGGCGGCCTGGTCCCTCGCCCGCCGCTCGAATGACCTCTCGACCGCCATCTGGGTGCTGATTGCGTTGTCGATCGCGGTCGGAACCGGCAGCGCGCTGTTTCACACGTTTGCCACGGGTTGGGCCAGAATCCTCGATGAAGTCCCTATCCTGCTGTTTCAGCTTTGGTACTTGTGGCTGTATGCCCGGCGCATCGTGAGGTTGCGGATTGTGCTCGCTGCCACGGCGATCGCCGCATACGTGGCCGCCGCCTTGTTCAGCAGGCAATTCCCGCACCTGCTGAACGGCTCACTCATCTACGCGCCGGCATTGATTCTGTTGCTTGGATTGGGCATGTATCATTTCCTGCAGCACAAGACCGGGCGCTTCCTGCTGCTCGCTACGACGGGTGTCTTCCTGATCGCGCTTGCATTCCGCTCGATCGATGAAGCCGCATGCCCGCATATTCCGATCGGCACGCACTTCCTCTGGCATGTGCTGATTGGGGTGGTTCTCTACTTGTCGATGCGGGCTTTGATCCTCAATCGGCCGATGCGAATTCGACAAATCTAACCCTTCAAGACCATTTACAACCGGCGCGATGTCACTTATAGTCGCGGCAATGAAAAAAACAGACTTGATACTTGCCGCGTTGATCGCATTCGCCGCCCTTCCCGCGCTGGCTGCGGACGAAGTTACGGAGACCACCGCTGTTTCTCCTGTTCCCGTTGCGGCAGCCGGTGGCGGCTATTTCGACCGCGCGCGGGAACTGGTCATTCATGCGCTGGCGCTGATCGGGGTCAACTACAAGTACGGCGGCGGGTCGCCCGACGGTGGATTCGACTGCAGCGGGCTGGTAAGCCACGTGTTCCAGGAGGTCATCGGCTTGACGCTGCCGCGCGACTCACAGGCGATGAGCAAGGTCGGCGATAAGATCGACAAAACGGAACTGCAGCCCGGCGATCTGGTGTTCTTCAATACCCGGCGGCGGCCTTTTTCGCACGTGGGCATCTATATAGGCGAGGAGCGTTTCGTGCATGCTCCAAGCCGCGGCCGCGACGTCGAGGTTTCGAACCTGCACAGCCGCTACTGGAACACGCGCTACAACGGCGCGCGCCGCGTGAGTTTCTAAGAGCCGCTGACTAGCGGTTCGTCACCACCGTCACCGTTTCTCGGCGACCTTCAGCTTGATCGCGGCAATCGCCGCCAGCCCCGCTTTTTCGCCTTCGATTATGGCCTGATGCCGGTTGTCGAAATCGGTGCCGCGCATGGCACCGGTGTCGGGACGAATCACGATGTTGGCTTCCGTCGGCTCAAAGCCGGCAGGTTCAGCGCCGCATGAGGGTTGGATCTAAAAGACTTGACAGATGATAATAATTCTCATCTAATACGAGAACTATTCTCAACAACTAGACAATGTCTTCGTCGAAGAAATAGCAGGAGTATCGAATGTTCAATGACTTATGCAAACAATTTGGATTATCTACGCTGATCCCACTAACCGGTTCGATCGGCTTGCTGCTGGCGGCGATCGCGTTCGTTGCCGGAACGTCGCAATCGGCGTCCGCCCAGGACAAGGTGCTCAACCTCTATTCCGCCCGGCATTACCAGACCGACGAAGCGCTCTACGCAAATTTCACCAAGACCACGGGCATCAAAATCAATCGCATCGAAGGCGGCGAGGATGCGCTGATGGAGCGCATCCGAAACGAAGGCCCCAACAGTCCGGCCGATGTGCTGATCACGGTCGATGTCGGCCGCTTGTGGCGAGCCGACGAGATGGGGTTGTTCGCGCCGGTGAAATCGAAGCTGCTCGAAACCCGCATCCCCGCCAATTACCGCGACCCCAAGGGCAACTGGTTCGGCTTCTCGACGCGCGCGCGCATCATTGCCTATAACAAAGACAAGATAAAACCGTCGGAGCTGAAGAGCTACGAGGACCTCGCCGATCCACGCTTTAAAGGCAGGATCTGCACGCGCTCGGCGAGCCACGTCTACAATCTGTCGCTGATGGGTTCGATCATCGGCGCGCTCGGCGAGGAAAAAGCCGCAGCGTGGGCCAAAGGTGTCGCCGCCAACCTCGCGCATCAGCCCAAGGGCGGCGATAGCGACCAGTTGCGTGCGACCGCGGCCGGCGAATGCGATATCGCGCTGAGCAACACCTACTATTACGTGCGCATCATGCGTTCCGCTAAACCCGAGGACAAGAAACTGATCGAAAAAATCGGCGTGATCTGGCCCAACCAGGACGGGCGCGGCACGCACGTCAACATCTCCGGCGGCGGCATGCTCAAGTACGCGCCGCATAAGGAAGCGGCAGTCAGATTCCTCGAATATCTCGCCAGCAATGAAGCACAGGTTTATTTCGCCGACGGCAACAATGAATGGCCGGTAGTACCGGATGTCGCGACTCACAATCCGGCGCTGAAGGCACTCGGCACGTTCAAGGCCGATCCGATCAACATCGCCGTGATCGGCAGGAACCAGCCGCTCGCGCAGAAAATCTTCGATCGCGCCGGCTACAAGTAATCCGTGGTCACTCCGCTGCGGTGCGCGAGCGCGCAATGCGCCGCGAAAGCACGATCAGCGGCAGCAGGCTGACCACGACGATCGCGAGCGCCGAAGTCGATGCCTCGGCCAGGCGCTCGTCGGCAGCGAGGTTGTACGCCTGGACCGCGAGCGTATCGAAATTGAACGGCCGCATTACGAACGTCGCCGGAAGTTCTTTCATGACATCCACGAACACCAGCAGCGCCGCGGTCAGCAGACTGCCCCGCATCAGCGGGCCGTGCACTTTGATGAGCGTGCCGACGGGGCCAACGCCGAGTGAGCGCGCCGCCTCGTCCATGCTCGGCGTGATCCTGGTCAACCCCGCCTCCACCGTCTGCAGGGCAACGGTGAGGAAACGCACCAGGTACGCGTAGACCAGTGCGGTAATGCTGCCGGTCAGGAGCAACCCCGTGCTGATGTCGAACTGTGCGCGCATCCAGGCGTCGAATGCATTATCAAGCCTTGCCACCGGAACCAGGATGCCGATCGCAATCACCGCGCCCGGTATCGCATAACCCAGTCCGGCGAGACGATTGGCGGCCTGTACCAGCGGCCCCGGACGCAGGCGCATCGCATACGCCATGATCAGCGCGAATACGACGGCGGCAATTGCGGTGACACCGGAAAGCGTGAAGCTGTTGAGCGTCAGCATCACGAAGCCCGCACCGAATTGCGCATCGCCTTCGGTGAGCGCCATGCGCAGCAACAGGCCGGTTGGCAGCAGGAATCCGAGTACCAGCGGAACGCAGCAAATCAGCGCGGCCGTAAGAGAGGCAACACCGTGCAATTGATAGCGCGCCGGCCGTTTGCGTCCGCCGGTGTTGTGAAAACGCGCGCGGCCGCGGCTCAGGCGTTCGAGCAGCAGCACCGACACCACGAAACCGAGCAGCAGCGCGGACAATTGCGCGGCCGCGACGCGATCGCCCAGCGACAGCCATGCATGATAAATTCCGGTGACAAAAGTCGGCACCGCAAAGTAGGAAACCGTGCCGAAATCGGCCAGCGTTTCCATCAGCGCGAGCGTGGTGCCGGCGGCGATTGCCGGGCGCGCCAGCGGCAGCGCGAGGTGGAAGAAACTGCCCCACGGCCCGTAGCCGAGCGTGCGTCCCACTTCGATGATGCCGACGGATTGCTCGAGGAACGCAGCGCGAACCACCAGATAGACATAGGGATACAACACCAGTCCGAGCATCGCGATCGCGCCGCCGACCGAGCGGATTTCAGGAAACCAGTACTCGCGCGCCTGCCATCCGGTCAACTCACGCAGCCAGGTTTGCACCGGTCCGGTGAACTGCAGAAAATCGGTATAGGCGTAGGCCATGATGTAGGCCGGCATCGCGAGCGGCAGGATCAACGTCCATTCGAACAGGCGCTGACCGGGAAAACGGCACATCGTCACCAACCACGCCGTCGCAACGCCGCCGAAAATCACCATCGCGCCGACGCCCGCGAGCAGCCACAACGTGTTGGCGACATACTCAGGCAGCACCGTGGCTGCCAGATGCGCCCACGTCCCCTGACTCGGCACGAAAACGTTGGCGAGCACCACGACCACCGGCACCGCGAGCAAAACTGCGATCAATGTGGTGATCGCGGTCAGCGCGCCAATGCGGCGTAGCCGCAGGCCGCGCCAAGCCGAACCAGTAGCGGATTCGCTCAGTAGACCATTCACGTAAAATCCGGGTTTTTCAATTTTTTCACTGACTTGGCCGATAAATTTCGAGTGTAGCAAAGCCTGGCCCTGGTGGCAAAGTTAATGAGAATAATTCTTGATTGGGTCGACAAACGCTATAATGGGGCATGATGGCTAATGAAAACATTGTCGAACCCGGTCACCAGCCCGCGCTGGTCGCGATCCAGGGTATCGAGCAGTCTTACGGGACCAACCGCATCCTGAACGGACTGTCGTTCACGCTCGAGCGCGGCCAGATCGGCTGTCTGCTGGGGTCAAGCGGCTGCGGCAAAACTACGGTACTGCGTTGCATCGCCGGCTTCGAGCCGGTTGCCGCCGGCGAAATCCGCTTGAACGGCGTGCTGGTAAGCAGCAAGAATTTCAGTGTGCCGACCGAGAACCGCCGCATCGGCATGGTGTTTCAGGACTACGCGCTGTTTCCGCACCTCGACATCGCTGCCAATATCGCGTTCGGACTGCACGGCACGACCCGGCCCCAGCGCGACCTGCGCGCCGCCGAGTTGCTCGACGTCGTCGGGCTCGGGAATTCCGAATCCAAGTTCCCGCATGAACTCTCCGGAGGACAGCAACAACGCGTGGCATTGGCCCGCGCGTTGGCGCCGCGGCCTGAACTACTGCTGCTCGATGAACCGTTCTCGAACCTCGACGTCGAGTTGCGCGAGCGATTGAGCCTGGAAGTGCGGGACATACTCAAGCAGCAGAACACCACCGCGATCCTCGTCACGCACGATCAGCACGAAGCGTTCAACATCGCCGACGTGGTCGGCATCATGGCGAACGGCACGATCGAGCAATGGGACACGCCCTACAATCTCTATCACGAGCCGGCGAGCCGCATGGCCGCAGACTTCATCGGCCAGGGCACTTTTCTGCCCGGCACGGTAGTCAACGGCAAGCAGGTGCAACTCGAGCTCGGTGTATTCCCGGCGAACTTGCCCGCCGAGTGGCCGTGCGGCGCCGCGGTCGACGTGCTGCTGCGCCCGGATGACATTCTGCACGACGATTCCAGCCCGCTGCAGGCCGAGGTGCTGCACAAGGCGTTCCGCGGTGCGGCGTTTCTTTATACGCTGCGACTGCCAGGCGGCGGCAGGGTGATGTCGCTCGTGCCCAGCCATCACAATCACGCGATCGGTGAAAAGATCGGCATCCGGCTCGAAATAGACCATCTGGTCGCATTCCGGCGCTGAAGCGCGGCCGCGCTATTCGACGCGGCTGCCCTACCGCGCGCGGCGCAGCTCCTGCGCCAATTCATGTACGGACAGCGCATAGTTGATGCTGCGGTTGTAGCGCGTGATGACGTAGAAATTGTTGAAGCCCAGCCAGTAACGCATGCCGGCTTCGGTTTCGGCGCCAAACACGCAGACCAATGCATCGTCCGCGACCGGACCGGACGGCGTCACGCCGCCGCGCCGGATCGCCGCAACTGTCGCATGCGGTTTCAGCCCGCGCTCGAGCAGCGTTTTGAACTCATCTCCCGCCGTTTCCGCCTGCTGCTCGATCGCAACGATCACGGGCTCGCCGGGCTGCCAGCCGTACGACTTGTAGTAATTGGCGATGCTGCCAATCGCGTCGCTGTGGTCCCACAAATCGCGCCTGCCATTGTTATCGAAATCCACCGCGTAGCGCCGGTAACTGCCCGGCAGAAACTGCGGCACGCCGAGCGCGCCGGCATAGGACCCCTTGAAGCGCAGCGGATCGAGGCGCAGCTCACGCGTCAGCAGCAGGAACTGTTCGAGCTCGCTGCGGAATAGTTCGGCACGCGGCGGATAAGAAAACGCCAGTGTGACGAGCGCGTCGAACACATTGCTGGCGCCGGTATTTCTGCCATACGATGATTCGAGACCGATGGTGGCGACGAGGATTTCCTCAGGCACACCGTACTCGGTGCTGGCGCGCGTCAGCGTATCGGCCTGCTGTTGCCAATAATCGAGGCCGCCGCGGATACGCGCCTCGGTAATCTGACTGGTGCGATACTCGTGCCATGGCCGCGCAGTGGCCGGACGCGACATCGCCTTCAGCACACCGCTTTGTATGCGCGCCTGCTTGAACCAGTCTCGCAGTTTGCGGCGATCGAACTTGTGCGTGGTGACGAGTTGGTCGATGAAAGATTCGATTTCGGGATTGAGCGCAGCAGGAGCCGACGCTGCACTGCTGCATCCCGCCCATATTGCCAAGACGCCGAGCAAAAAAACCGGCGCGAGCCTGGCCAGACGGCGCAATAGACTGCAGGTCCCGCAACGCATGAAGGTCGTTTCGATGTCCGCTTAGGCACCACCAGTGCCCGTGATGCTCGTCCCGCCGCAAACGAACAACGCCTGCCCGGTGATAAAGCCGCTTTCGCGGTCGAGGAAAAACACAACGGCGCGCGCAATATCCTCCGGCGTGCCGACACGCTTGACCAGGACACCGTCGATGACGGTCTTGCGTTTGGCGCTGCCCTCCGGATGGCCACGGTTGAAAAGGTCGCTCGCGACCGGGCCAGGAACCACGACGTTGACCGTAATGCCATCGCCGCCGACTTCGACGGCCACGGTGCGCGCCATGCCGATAACTCCCGCCTTGGCACTCGCATACACGGTGCGGTATGTCTTACCCATGATGGCACGCGACGATATGTTCACGATACGGCCGAACTTTGCCGCGCGCATGCCGGGCACGAACGCCTGCATCAGCACCATGGCCGCGCCCAGCGTTATGGCTGTCACGTACTGAAAATCGTCGATGGTTGCGTCTTCGAGCAAGGCAGGACGGTTCGCGCCCGCATTGTTCACGAGGTACCGCACCGGGAACTCCGCCGAAAGCTGCTGTGCCAACGACTTTGTTGCCTCGAGATCAGCCAGATCGATCGGGCGAAAATGCAGGTTCGGGTGCTTGATCCGTGGCGCCGACCGCTGCAGCGTGACGACCGTCAGTCCGCGCGCGAGCAGCGTCGTGGCAATGACCTCGCCGATGCCTGAACTTGCCCCTGTTATCACTGCTGCTTCGGAGGAAACCATGCGCGATCATCTCAAAGGTGATTGACGATTTTACAGCGATCCGGGCAAATCAAGGTGTTTGACAGCGCGCGATCCGGTCGTTACTGTTCGGATTCGCTCAACATCCCCGCAACAATCAGGAGACGAAGCCAGCATGGCCAATGACAAGGAATGGTGGAAGCCCGAAGCAGCATGGCCCGCCCCCGAGAACAAGGGGAAGACTGTCGTATTGACCGGCGCGAAACTGATCGACGGCAACGGCGGGCCCGTCATCGACGACCCCGTCATCGTGATCAAGGGCGAGCGCATCGTCGCAGTCGGCGCCAAAGGCAAGGTTCAAGTGCCGCCCGGCACCGAGATCCTGGACATGGCAGGCTGCACGCTGATACCCGGCATGATGGACTGCCACATTCACACCGCGATGTTCAACTGCATGACTTTCCACAATCACCGCGTCGCGCAGTGGGAGGTCACCCCGCAACTGCAGCAGATGTACACACTGTTCCACGCCCAAAACTGTTTCGACATGGGATTTACGACGCTGCGCGACCTCGGCATGAACTCGAGCCGCGGACTCTTCACGCAGGAACTGTGCGCCGTGCGCGACTCGATCAATGCCGGCATTTTTGAAGGGCCGCGCATGCTGATCGGTGGCTTCACCACCATCACCGGATCGCATCTCGACCTTATCCAGCCGCGCGCCATGCCGCGCTCCGGCTTCAACAACGGCGACGGCCCCTACGAATTGCGCAAGCTCGCGCGCACCAACCTGTTGTGGGGCTGCGACGTGGTCAAGACCTGCGCGTCCGGCGGTGGCGGCACCGACAAGGAAGAGCCGGACATCGTCAACATGACGCAGGAAGAACTCGATGCAATCTGCGACGAGGCGCACGCGTTCCACAAAGCCGCGGCCGTGCACTGCTTCACGACGAATGCCCAGCGCAAGGCGATCAAGGCCGGCGCCGACACCATTGAGCACATGGTGTATTCGGACGACGAGACGATCGGCATGATCAAGGAAGCCGGCATACCCGTGACGCCGACCCTCGCGCACCGCACCGATCACGCGATCCAGCAGCGCCGCGAACTCGGCACGGCAGAATTCGTGCTGTCCAAGCTGAAGAAGCTGCAGCCGCACTGCTACACCACGTTTCAGAAGATGTACAAAGCGGGCATCAAGATCGCGATGGGCACCGACATGGGCTTCGAGCCACACTTCGGCACCAACTCATGGGAGCTCGAGGTCTACGTCGGGCTCGGCATGACGCCGATGCACGCGCTCCAGACCACCACCAAAAACGCCGCCGAAGCGATCGGACTGGGGCGCGACCTCGGCACCCTCGAGCCGGGCAAGTACGCCGACATCGTGGCAGTCAACGGAGATCCGCTCGCGGACATCCGCGTGCTGCAGGAGAAGAAGCGCATCCACATGGTGATGAAGGAAGGCAAGGTCTATGCCGACCGCCGACCCGGCCACAGCAAGAACGTGGTACCGGTGGATGGCTGGAAGAAAATCGATTACCTATAGGATTGGATCTCGAACATGGCGACTCAGAAAACCAAGACCGCGGGCGCGGTTAAAGCCGGCAACGGCAAATATCATTTCCGCGTGGCAAAATTGAAGAAGGTCGATGCGGGCACCGGCTACTCGACCTCGCACGGCGGCGTCGTCGAAGGGGCGCGCATGCTGTTTGGATACATCCACAAACCGCGCGGCACCGGCTCCCGCATGCATAGCCATAAGAACGAACAGTTCAACTATGTCGTGAAGGGCACGCTCAAGGGATCGGTCAACGGCAAGCGCGTACTGGCGCCCGCCGGCACGCTGATCTACATCCCCGCCAACGCGCCGCATACGCTGGTGTCTACCCCCGACGAAGACGTGATTTTCCTGGCGTTGAAGGATTTGTCGCACGGCATCATCGGCAAGGCGGTCGATGGAACCATGATCGGTCCGCACTACGAACCGGGATTTGAACCGAAGCCCCGCCACAAGGCGCCTGCCCGCGCCGCCAAGCGATAACAACTTGCAACGAATTGATAGCGGCAGGTTGGGTGCCGCCGCCCGTTATCACGGCAAGAATGCGCACCGCGATATGGCTCTCAGTCTGGAATCCTCCGTAGTTTTGAACGACGGACGGTTAATGCCCAGGCTTGGAATCGGGGTCTACGATATCGCCGCGGGTGGCTCGTGCCTGCGCGCAGTGTCAGACGCTCTCGAGGTGGGTTACCGCCACATCGACACGGCCGCGTTCTACCATAACGAATCCGACGTGGGGCGTGCGGTGCGCGAAAGCGGGATTCCCCGGGAACGGCTGTTCGTCGTTACCAAGCTGTGGAATTCCGACCAGGGTTATGCTGCGGCGTTGAAGGCATGCGAGTCGAGCCTGTCGCGACTCGGGTTGGATTACATCGACCTGTACCTGATCCATTGGCCCGAGCCCGGTAAGCGGCTCGACTCATGGCGTGCGTTTGTCGAGCTGCGCGCGCGGGGTAAATGCAGGTCGATTGGCGTGAGCAACTATACCGTTGCGCACCTGAAAGAACTTTTGGACAACTCGGATGTCGTGCCCGTGGTAAATCAGGTCGAATTCAGTCCCTTCCTCTATCAGCGGCAGCTGCTGGAATTCTGCCAAGCACACCGAATTCAGGTTGAGGCCTACTGTCCGCTGACGCGCGGCAAAAAGCTTCGCAATCCCACGCTCGGCACGATTGCCCGAAAACACGCAAAAACTCCGGCTCAGGTCCTGTTGCGCTGGGCATTGCAGCACGACGTGGTCGTAATTCCCAAATCGCAGCATCGCGCACGTATTGAGGAAAACGCCAGGTTGTACGGATTCACGCTCGATCAGAAAGATATGTCCGCGCTGGACCGCCTCGACGAGGGTTTCCGAACTTCCTGGGATCCGACGTCGATCCCGTAGAGTCAGCGCATCCCGGGGGGCTAATCAGCGCGATGCTGCGCGC
>Ga0082335_1001587_pt1 | contig 46852 bp, 53 predicted proteins | sample Subgrocontami58m_FD_72375 | JGI IMG/M metagenome (GOLD analysis project Ga0082335, IMG submission 72375) | Subsurface groundwater microbial communities from S. Glens Falls, New York, USA - GMW37 contaminated, 5.8 m (SPADES assembly) (version 2) ...
TCTTTTGGTCAAAGCTAGTCTACCAGAATAGGTTGGGGTAAGTACCCTTTTTGTACCCTCCCCCTACGTATCTAAAAGACCCTTTCGCGGGAAGCTCAGTATTACAGCAAGGTTGCCACTACCACCGCCGCCAGGCTTGACCGGAGAGCTACTCCATTTCGCCATGCCTTTGTTTGTCCAGTGGGACCGTCGTTCGTAGCTAGCACGTAGGGTGGGTGTAGCGTAGCGGAACCCACCCGTCCACGCTCGGGGCCTTTCCCGTTTGCTCTCCAAGCGTCAAAGGCTGGGACCAGGTTGCAGACCTGAGCCCGCGTGAGGAAGCGACTAAAGCGCCTTGGAAGTCGAATGCGCTATTCTCTTCCCAGCCCCTTTTCAATGTCGTGACTAAGCTTCAGTGTTACCCATCCCATCAGTTTCCTGGCTCTTTGCAGTATTACTTTGTCGTCGCCCAGGTATTCCAAAGTCCCCGTAGTCAAGAGCTCAGGGACTTTCTCGTCAGGCGACAATGCCATCCTCTCGAAGAAGGCGAATAGCCGCTTCAATAGGTCCGGGTTGTCCATCGTCCTCAATGCTTGCACAAGGAAGCCATGCAAAACATTCCCGAAGAAGATGTATCTTAGTGGTTCTTCACCAGGTTCGCCGTCCCACCACTTTCGCTCTTCCTCGGCTTTGCCTTTGAACTCGGGCAGGCTTCTCAGGAATTCATCTATTACGTTTTCGTAGGTCAGAATCTGCTCGTCAGCGCCCATACCTGATGATTGTAACTGGTCATCCCGGGAACTTGCAGAACAAGAATTGCGAACAACCCTTGTGCCGATACCTTCACGTTGGTGTCTCCACTGAGCAGGCAGCCGTGTAGGGTGGGTGTAGCGTAGCGGAACCCACCATTCCACGCCCGCGTGATGAAAGCATCGACAGCGACGCTCCGGTTTCCATTGTGGGCCATACCAGGCTGTCAAGGGACCACCCCGATGCATCGGGGGGCCGCCCGGAGGGGCCCGGCCCTGCGGGCGCCCTTGACAGCGCGCCAGCCTAAGCAAGCGCCCGCGCTCCCCACCACACCCCCTGGCAGCTATGTGCTGGTCGGGACCTAGCCTCGGTCAATGCTCCCGACGAATGACAACCATCGTGTCCGCCGCCACCGACACCTTCGCACCCATTATCGTTCTAGCTTCTTCTTGTCTTCGCGCAATCGGCAGTGTATAGTTAAGCCGAAGCCGATGTCAGGCGACAACAACATCGCCAGTCGGCATTGAATGGTGTGTCAACGTCGTCGCCGGCGTCGGAAGGAGAAATAAGCAGTGTCCCGTCAGAGCCGGTTGAGTCTCATCCAAGACATCGAGACCGCCCGCAGTTCGCGTTTGCTCGTGGCCTTTTGGGGAGACCGCCCGAACCTCAGCACCATTATCGCCCCCGACGCCCACGCTGTCTTCTTCCAACACTTGGAGCGAATGGGCAAGGTCGAAAAGCTTGACGTTCTTCTTTACACGACTGGCGGCCACACGCTTGCGGCCTGGGGCCTAGCCAATCTCGTCCGTGAGTACTGCCAGCGACTCGCCGTGCTTGTCCCACACCGGGCGCTCAGCAGTGGCACCCTTTTCATACTCGCCGCCGACGAGATTGTTATGACTCGTTTGGGACAACTCAGTCCAATTGATCCATCGATCACGTCACCGCTTGGCCCAATGATCCAGTTGCCAAACCAGCCTGGCCAGTCTCAGGCATTGCCTGTAAGCGTCGAGGATGCGATCGCCTTCATTGATCTTGCCACCAAAGGCATTGGCCTGAAGGAGGAGAAATCTATTCTGGCAGCCTTCGAACGTCTATCCTCCCAGGTCCATCCTCTCGCTCTGGGCGCGGTCTATCGCTCACGCGAGCAGATAGTAGCTCTGGCAGACAGACTCCTGCAGTTCCACATGAAGGACGATGCGCAACGGGAAGCGAGGGAGAGAATCGTCAACAGACTTACTAGAGAGCTTGGATCCCACGACTACTTGATCGGGCGGACCGAGGCCAGGACGTTCCTGAAACTGAACGTGATCGAGGTTGACTCAACCGTCGAGCAAAAGATCATAGATCTTTTCAACGAGTACTCAGCACTGCTCAACATCCAAGTACCCTATAATCAAGAAGGTTTCCTGGGAAAAGACAACGTCTCAACCGGCAACTTCAATCGGGCAATTGTGGAGACTGCTGGGCTGAGTCATGTGTTTAGAACTACCAAGGAGGTTAAGCGCGTACAAATGCAGATGCCAGGGTTGCCCATGCCAACGACCGGGTTCCAGGAACGAATCTCATTCGAAGGGTGGATCGTTGACAACAACGTCTAACGGAGGCGACCCATGAGCGATGTGATCTACGTCCCGCCCCGACTCGCGATCCTGCCAGGCACAACGGCGTCAGGAATAGCGTGCGCTAGTCAGCTCGTCGAATTCACTCCCACGATCACGCTCCAGGTAGACGCAACAGCTGCTAGACGTGAGCTAATTGTGCTTGCGCCGACATACCCATACCACCAGCCAGAAGACCCATTGCTAATCCCGACGGCGCTTAGAGCCGAAGAATACCCTATCCTAGCACAGATTTGGGATAACCGAGAGGATGACATCTTCGATACAGATTAGCGCAGGAGATGTCATTAGGGTTCTATTCACCTTCACGTCTCAAGATCGGGGCAAGATTCGGCCGGCAGTTGTTTTGAGCAGTGCGGGGTTCCATGCGTCGCGTGCAGACTTGATCATGATGCCACTCTCCACCCAAGCAGGAGGCTACTTCGGAGATCGCCAACTCCTAGATTGGCGTGAAGCTGGCTTGCCGAGTCCATCCAACATCAAGGCGGTCATCCAGACCATACCACGGACCGCCGTTGTGGGCAGATATGGTAGACTCACGGTTCTCGACATACAGCAGGTGAAAGATGCGCTCGCCGACATTATTCGGTTGCCTTGAAGAGCGAACAAGGCCCAGGAGACCGGGAGATATCACCATGTTCATTGGATCACCATGTCCTTCCCTCCTCGGTGTGCGCGTATTCCGTAGTAGAAGAACAGATCATATCCGCCCGAACCGAATTCTGCCCGCCCTTACGTACTCATGGAACGGCAGACATGCCGATGTTCGTGCAGTGGTAGCATCGAACTGGAGTTGCTGACCATGAAGCTGAGCGCTGTTGTGGAGTACGACCGGGGCGCTGGAAGCTACGCCGTCTATTGCCCGAGCTGCCTGGGTGCGCCAGCGCTGGTGACAGCGAAGAAGAGGCGTTGGCGAACATCAAGGAGGCCATAGCCCTGTATCTGGGACCCTCCACGATAGGCATAAGCCACCAGGGGAAAATCTTCGAGGTCGAAATCGCCGCATAGTGCCTCCACGAGTGCCCAGGCCAATGGCGGAGGCAGTCGTCCGAGTTCTCCCGCGCCGTCCTCCGCGTGATGGTGCCTGTGCTCGCTCATTGGCGCCGTAGCTCCGGAGGCGTCCCATGACCCCCGTCCCACGCCAGTCACAGCCACCACCTGACCCAGGGAGTGAGTCCGTGGTGGGACGCCTGGTCTTCTACGAAGTTGACCGTGGCCGGTGGGTGGACCTGGAGCGGCTGTTCGAGGCTCCCGACGGGCCGAAGCACTGCTGGTGCATGGTGTGGCGCTCGATGCCCAAAGGGGCAAGCCGCGCCGACCCCCAGGCCAAGAAGGATGCCCTGGAGAGCCGCGTGCGTGACGGCGTGCCCATAGGCATCCTTGGCTATCTGGACAGGGAGCCGGTCCCCTGGTGCTCTATTGCACCGCGGACCACCTACCGTGACCTTGGCGGCGTGAACGCTCCGGGCGACGAGCCAGGCACCATCTGGTCGCTCGTCTGCTTCTTCGTCCCTAGGAGGCTGCGTGGCCAGGGGATGGCGCGGCGCATCATAGAGGCTGCGGTCGTCCACGCCAGAAGCAGGGGGGCCAAGGTGGTAGAGGCCTACCCTGTTGCCCCGGACTCGCCGAGCTACCGTTTCATGGGCCGCCTCACCACTTTTCGGGCCATGGGCTTTCATGAGGTGGGGACTGCGGGCACCCGGCGGCACGTCATGCGGCTATCGCTCTAAACAAGGGTACACAAAGGCAACCTGGCAGGCCCCACCCCGGGGTCTGTTGGCAGCGGCCATCCCTACTCTCCTGCACCTGTGTCAAACCGGTGGGCTGCCCTGGGCAACCCACCGGCATCCGGCCCGGGCCATATTGAACGCCTAAAGGAGCACTTATTTATGCGCCATATACGGTTTTGTTCCTCCATACCCGTTGTTGACAAAGACCTAGGTATCCCATAGAGTAGCCGTATCTATCGGGCAGTATGCGATGTCGCACGGGAGGGAGCCATGTTTTCCAAGCGAAGGACGCTCACCGTAGCCAGTATCATGGTGCTGCTGCTAGCGGCCTGTGGCCCAGGCGCGGCCAGCACGCCAGCGGCCACCGCCGCCCCACGGGCAACAGCCGCTTCAACGGCAACCCCTCAGCCAGGCGCCACCCCCGCATCCACAGTCACAGCCAAGCCCACGCCAACTGCCGCTCCGGCTGCCCAGGCCACGCCCAAGAGCGGCGGCACGCTGGTAATGTGGAACCGACAGGACCCACGCAACTACGATGGCCACTCGATTAAGAGCGGGGGCTACGACACTCGTATCATGCATAACCTCGTCTTTAGCCTCCTTCTCACCTACCCATCCACGAAGGAGACCCAGTGCCTGCTGTCCATTCGCCCAGAAGCGGCGGAAAGCTACCAGTGGGTCTCCGACACCATCCTCGAGATCAAGCTGCGCAAGGGAATAAAGTTCCAGAACAGACCCCCGGTAAACGGCCGGGAGGTGACTGCCCAGGATGTGGTGTATAGCATGGACCGGGGCATCAAGCAGGACCGCATCCGGGGCTCTGAGGGCATGGCCCCCTACCTCAAGAAGATCGAGGCCCTTGACCGCTACACTGTGCGCTTTGAGACCGATAGGCCCTTGCCCAGCCTCCTCAGCGATGGCCTGGCTAGCATGTACGGTGCCGTGATTCTCCCTTCGGAGGTTGTCGAGCCATATGGTGGTTGGAACGACCCCCGCAAGTCATACATCGGCAGCGGACCGTACACGTTCTCGGAACACGTGCCCGGCGTGAAGGTCGTGTTCGACAAGCACAAGGACTACTTCAAGCCGGGTCTGCCCTACGCCGACCGTATCGTGCAGTTGATCGTTCCGGACCCCTCGACCATGCTGGCCACCGTAGCCAGTGGCAAGATGGACATAGCCCAGGACCGGGTGGACCTGCCCCTGGCCAGGGCTACGGCCCGCATGCCACAGAAACCTCAGGTGCAGCGCTGTCCCCATACTTCACCCCGCAACCGGCTGGCCATGCGCACCGACCTGGCCCCCTTCAATGATGTCCGGGTGAGGCGCGCCATCTCCATGGCCATTGACCGCGAGGGGCTCATCAAGTCTGTGCTGGAAGGCGAGGGGGAGATTGGCGCCCCCTTCGGGCCAATACACCCCTGGTTCATCAGCCCCAAAGACCTGCCCGCGGAGACCCGCAAGTACCTGGAGTACAATCCCCAGGAGGCCAAGCGGCTGCTGGCCGAGGCGGGCTATCCCACCGGGTTCAACGTCACCATCGCCACGAATAGCCTGTATGGCACCATCTACCTGGGCTTTGTGCAGGGGGTGGCCGACGAGCTGTCCAAGGTGGGAATAAAGGCCAAGATCGAGATGCAGGAGTCGGTGGCGTTTGGCAGGACCACCGCTGTGGGCGACTACCCCAGCATGGCCGTGACCTCGGACTCCATATCTGAGGTGTATCTTGCCTTCAGCGGTCTTACACCGGCCGCTGACTTCAACTTGAACAAGAACCACATAGCAGACCCCGAGCTGCGCAAGCTGTACGAGCAACTGGCAGTCGCCGTGGACGACAAGAAGGCCAGGGACATCGCCTACAAACTACAGGTCAAGGTGGTGGACGAGGCCATGGACCTCCGGCTGCCCAGCTACTACGACTACTCGATTATCCAACCGTGGGTCAAGGGCTACTACATGAACGTTGCCCGCTACACCAGCACCTGGGCGGAGGCATTGTGGCTGGATAGGTAGGCGGATGCACCCAAAGCATTGGTGAACATGGCGGCGCAGGCCAGCGTGCTGTATACGTGAAGTTCACCGAGCTCGTCAGGCTGCTGGAGGGACAAGGCTTCACTGTTGCCCGGGAAAAGGGCTCAGTCCGCTACTATGGGAAACCCGGAGAGTCTATTCTAATCCAAGAATGAGACTGAAGGAATAGCAGTAGCCATTTCTTTCTTTTTGCTACTTTTTCTTTCTTTGTTGAGACTGTGGATAAGTTGATAAGGCTGTGCTTGGGGCGGTGGCCTGGTGGGTGCTGGGATGTCTGAGAATAGGTCGGAGCGAGCTTTGACCATCCTTTCTGCGAATTCATTGTCGCTCATCCGGTGAGCGATGGCGTCCAACTCGCCGAAGGTTACCCCAGGGGCCAGGTACTGTTCGGCGTTGGGCAGCGATTTCAGCCTCTCATAGGGCGTCTTCACCTCCTGATAGGGATAGGTCTTCTTGACCTTGCCTTTGGCGTCCACCGTGGCCACAGGGAAGAAGCAAGGCCGGTGGAAGTTGATGTAGAGGTTGAGGAACCCCGTATTGTAAACGTTGAGCTGTGCGGAGAATGTCTGGGGGATATGGGCATAGCCCAGGTGCTTTCTCACTACTGAGCCGTTCTTGGACTCGACCAGTCCGTTGTCGTTGGAATGCCTTGGCCTGGACTTGGTGAAGCGAATGAGTAGGTTGTTCAGCATCTTGGCGACCGGCCGGTTGATGAATTCGGAGCCATTGTCCGAGTGAAAGCCGCGGACCACGAAGGGAAACGTGGCCAGCATGATCTCCAGCACAGGAACCAGGTGGGACTCCGAGATCCTCTGCACTGAGGCCACCACCTCCCATTGGGTCACTTGGTCCACCGCGTTGATGTGGTATACGCCCTTCTGGCCGTCCAAGTCACCCTGGTGCACCGTGTCCACCCGGATGTAGCCTGGCGCCCCTTTGGGGTCGGGCGCAGCCCTTTCTCCGATGGGCACAGCTACCGGCCTGGTCCTGGTGAAAGTTGTGCCCAAGCCCAGACGAAGGTTCCTCTTGCGCACGTTGTACAGGTGCGCCACAGATATGCCGGAGATGTTCTTGAACTCCTGGTGCCCATAGACCTGGTACTCTCGCTCCAGGATCCTCTTGGTGGCTGGCCCACTCAGGTAGTCGTGCAGCTCGTCCGTCCTGGCCAGTAGCGCCATGTCCGCCGGGGTGTACTTGGCGGGGAAGCAATGGCGGCGGTACTCGACGCACTGTAGGTGGCCCTGCACCTTGTACTCCCCGATCAGCCGGGACGCCTGGGCGCGAGAGTAGTCCGTGACTTTCATGATGTACTCCCGGACCACCCCTTTGTCCTCACGCCCCAGTTTGAGATACCTGAATCTTACCAACACCAACTCAGCCCACTCGTATTTCTCTTCCCGACAATCGGGCTTGAACTCAATGCCATGGCTGCCCTCCAGAAACCGCCGGACCTGTTCGATTGTCTCCAGCCGGGTGTCGTCCATATCTAGTCGCATGGCTCCGATGATAGACACCCCAGCCTAAGCCCTTCAGTATCATCTTGCGTTAGAAACCCACCCCCTCTTCAGGCTCGTCTTGCATTGGAAGAGACTGGCGGTTGCAGGCATCCCCAGGCAGTGGTATACTTTGAGTCAAATAGGACCTGTTCAGAAGTGGGGTTGTCCCACTTTTTTGTTGTAATGGGGGGAAAGGGGTGACGGAAAACTGAAGAGCGAGTTCCTTCTGGCTATGACCCAGCTCGCGGCGGAGCGGAACCTCCCCCGGGAGGTGGTGCTGCGTGCCCTGGAATCGGCGCTGCTTTCCGCCTACAGGAAGGATAACCCGCAGGCTCCGTCCAACCTCGAGGTGAGGATTCACCCCGAGACAGGGGAGATCGTAGTCTATTACCTGAAAACGGCCGTGGAGGCCGTGGCCACACCTCAAGAAGAGATTGAGTTGGGCGAGGCCCGGCGCTACAGGCCCGAGGCTACGCTGGGCGATATCATCGCCGTTCCTAGCCACAGTATCCCCGCGGGGCGGATCGGCGCCCAGGTGGCCAAACAGGTCATACTTCAGAAGCTCCGGGAGGCAGAGCGCGGGGTCGTCTATGACGAGTACTCCGCCAAGGAAGGTGAGGTCGTTTCCGGCGTCATCCAGCGCTTGGAGCCAAACCGCAGTGCCATCGTTGACCTGGGGCGGATGGGCCACCCAGTGGAGGCGGTATTGCCCACTGTCGAGCAGATCCCCGGCGAGCCCTACCGGCCCGGCACACGGTTCAAGTTCTACCTGCTGGAGGTCCAGCGCAGCGCGCGAGGCCCCCAGATAGTCCTCTCTCGGACACACCGCAACCTGGTCAAGCGCCTGCTGGAGATGGAAGTCCCCGAGATCTTTCAGGGGGTCGTGGAGGTCAAGGCCATTGCCCGGGAGCCTGGGCAACGCACCAAGGTAGCGGTGGCCGCCAGGCAGGAAGGTGTGGACCCCGTAGGATGCTGCGTGGGACTCAGGGGACTGCGCATACAGAACATCGTCAACGAGCTGAGGGGCGAGAAAATAGACGTGGTGCTGTGGCACCAGAGCATGGGCAGTTTCATTGGCCATGCCCTGAGCCCAGCCCAGGTGACCCGGGTGGAGGTGGATGAGGCGCAGCGGGTGGCTACCGTAGTAGTGCCTGACCGGCAGCTCTCCCTGGCCATCGGCAAGGAAGGGCAAAACGCTCGGCTGGCCGCCAAGCTCACCGGCTGGCGGATTGACATCAAGAGCGTGACCGACGCCGAGAAGGACCGGGCTGCGGCCCGGGTGGCGGCCCCGCCCACGCCGGTCGCTGCCAAGGTAGCTCCCGAGCCAGTAGCTGCGGCGCCGGCAGCGCCGCCTGAGGCCGTGGGTGCGGCCCCACCGACTCCGGTCCAGCAACGAGAGAAGGCTCCCGTTGCTCCGGTCCCCGTGGCGGCAGTCCCCGCCGCGGCGGTGCCAGTGGCACCCGTGCCCACGCCAAGAGAAGCGCCTCCTGCCAAGGCGCCGGTCCTGGTGGGGGCAGAGAACGAAGGCGAAGGATTCACCAGCCTGGAGGAAGCCCTGGCCCCGCTGGCCTCGTTGTCCAGTGTTAGCAGCTCGGGCAAGCCCCAGATCAGGTTTGCCGAGGAGATCATGGCTGGGCGGTCAACCGGGGGAGGCCCGGAGAGGAAGAAGCGGAGGAAGTCTGGCCGGTCGCGGGCGCGGCCCGGCCATCCTGGCGGTGGCGAGGAGGAGCCATAATACCGGCAACGGTCAAACACGTCCCGGAGCGGACCTGCGTTTTTTGCCGCACCAAGCGGCCCAAGAGGGAGTTGCTCCGGGTTGTCCGTACACCGGCAGGGGCTTTGGCTTTCGATCCCGCCGGGCGCCAGCCTGGGCGCGGGGCGTACCTGTGTCGCACCGGGCAGTGCTGGGACGCGGGCCTGCGCAAGGGACGGCTGGAGTACGCGCTCAAGGTCAAGCTCTCCCCGGAGGACTCCGCTCGGTTGGCGGAGACCATCCAAGGGCTGCCCGTCCAGAGGGCTGAGGGGTAAGTAGAGTATGGTGTCGAGAGTTTCCCAGACACGCGGCACGGCCAAAGGACCCAGGGTCCAGCTACCGCCCGCCGTTACCGTCGTTCAGTTGGCGGAGCTGTTGGGCCAGACGCCCATTACCGTAATCAAATACCTCATGAAGATGGGTGTGATGGCCACCGTAAACCAGGTCCTTGACTTCGAGACCGCCGGCAAGCTGGCCACCGAGATGGGCTTCACCGTGGTCGTCCCCAAAAAGGTCGAGAAACCCGGCGTAGTTGCCTCGGCCGTGGCGGCCAAGAAGGCCGCGCCCACGGGCGAGGCGGCCGCCAACCTGAAGCATCGTCCCCCCGTGGTGACCATAATGGGCCACGTGGACCACGGCAAGACGAGCCTGCTGGACGCCATTCGCCGCAGCAAGATCACCGCCACCGAGGCTGGCGAGATCACCCAGCACATCGGTGCCTACCAGGTGAATGTGGAGGACCACACCATCAGCTTCATTGATACCCCCGGCCACGAAGCTTTTACCGCCATGAGGGCCCGGGGCGCTCAGATCACCGACATCGCCATTCTGGTGGTGGCCGCCGACGACGGCGTCATGCCCCAGACCGTGGAGGCTCTGGACCACATCAAGGCCGCGCAGGTGCCGATCATCGTGGCCCTGAACAAGGTGGACAAGCCCGGCGCCGACCCGGAGAAGGTCAAGCGGCAGCTTGGCGAGCTGGGCCTGATGCTGGAGGAGTGGGGTGGTGATGTCCTGGCAGTGCCTGTATCGGCCAAGACCCGGGAGGGCATACCCAAGCTCCTGGAGTCCATCCTGCTGGTGGCCGAGTTGGCCGACCTGAAAGCCAACCCTGACAAGTCGGCCGAGGGGGTAGTGCTGGAGGCCTCCCTGGACAAGAGCCGGGGGCCGGTGGCTACGGTCCTCATCCAATCAGGAATGCTGCGGGTAGCCGACCCGGTAGTGGCCGGGGGCGCCTGGGGCAAAGTGAAGGCCATGTTCAACGACCTGGGCAAGACCACCCGCAAGGCGGGACCGAGCACGCCAGTCCTGGTGATGGGGTTAGCCTCTCTCCCCCAAGCTGGTGACCTGTTTACCGTGGTCGCCAGCGACAAGGACGCCCGCGCCCAGGCCGAGGCTTGGGCACAAAAGCGAGGCCAGGCCCAGGCCGCCGGCGCCGTCACTCTGGACCGCCTGGCTGCCCAAATCCGCTCCGGCGAGGTCAAAGAGCTCAATCTGGTGCTCAAGACAGACGTACAGGGCAGCATCGAGCCCATCAAGAACGCCCTCTCCCGCCTGGACAGCGAGGAGGTCAAGCTCCGCGTTCTCCACACGGCCAGTGGCACCATCACCGAGAGCGATGTGATGCTGGCTGTAGCCTCCAAGGCGATTATTGTGGGCTTCGATACCCGGCCCGAGCCGGGTGCCCGCCGCGTGGCCGATTCGGAGGGCGTGGACATCCGCCTCTATGATGTCATCTATCACCTGGTGGAGGACGTGGAGAAGGCCATGAAGGGCCTGGTAGAACCGGCAACCGAAGAGGTTACCGACGGCCACGCCCAAATCAGGGCCGTGTTCGAGAGCAGGCGCCTGGGCAAGGTGGCTGGCTGCTACATCACCGATGGCAAGGTGGCCCGAGGGGCGCGGGTCAGGGTCTTGCGCCGGGGCAAGGTGGTCGCCGATGGTGTGATCTCCAGCCTGCGCCACGTGAAGGAAGACGTCCGAGAGTTGGGCACCAATAGTGAGTGCGGAGTCGGCGTGGAGGGCTTCAGCGATTTCCAGGTGGGTGACGTGCTGGAGGTCTACCGGAGGCAACGGGCTGCCTAGCAGCCCATAGGCCCTATGCCCTCATTCTCGTTTCCCCGCTAATCACTGTAGGAGGTGCGCCATGAGCCGCCGCCGTCTGCGCCTTAATCACCTCATCCGCGAGGAGCTTAGCGAGTTGCTGCATCGCCACGTCAATGACCCCAGGCTGGAAGCCATGGTCACCATCACAGATGTGACCATCACCGCAGACCTGCGCCAGGCCAAGGTCCTTGTCAGCGTGCTGGGCACGGAGGAGGAGAAGAAAGCGGCGCTCCAGGGTTTGGAGTCGGCCCTTGGCTTCCTCCGCCACGAGCTGGCGGGGCGCCTCGACCTGCGCTATGCCCCTGAGTTGGCCTTTGAGCTCGACGACTCACTGGAGCGCGGAGACCGGCTCGTCCGCCTGATGAAAGAGGTCAATCCGAGCTAGGCGGGGCCATGGACGGTTTCCTAAACGTATGGAAGCCTTCAGGCCTGACCTCCTTCGACGTGGTTGCGCGGGTGCGGCGTGCCTCCGGGCAGAGGCGTGTGGGCCATGGGGGCACCCTCGACCCCGCCGCAGAGGGCGTTCTGCCCATTGCTTTGGGGCAGGCCACGCGGGCCGTGGAGTACCTCCACCTGCTGGACAAGGCCTATCGTGCTGAGGTGGTCCTGGGCGTTTCCACCGACACCTATGACTCCCAGGGGCAAGCGACGGGCGGCAGCCCACCTTCGGCCACAAAGGCGGACCTGGAAGCGGCCCTGACCAGCTTCAGGGGCGAGGTCTGGCAGCGCCCGCCACCCTACAGTGCAGTGAAGGTGGGGGGGCGGCCCCTTTACCTGAGGGCACGACGGGGCGAACAGGTTGCCCTCCCCCTGCGCAAGGTCCACTTCTACCGCCTGGACCTCATCGGCTGGCAGCCGCCCACGTTCACCCTGGAGATCGAGTGCAGCGCCGGCACGTACATTCGCTCCTTGGCCCATGACCTGGGACAGGCCCTGGGCTGCGGCGCCCATTTGGCTCACCTCCTGCGCCTGCGGGCCGGGCCTTTTCACAGTGCGGATGCCATCCCCTTGAACGTGGTGGAGGAAACGCTGAGCCAGGAATGGTATCATTGGCTCTACCCCATGGACACCGTGATGCTGGGCTGGCCGGCTGCCATAGTGGGGCAAGACAAAGAGGGTCGCATCCGACACGGCGGCGCCGTGCCGCTGGCCTCCCCGCCTGGAAGCGGCCTAGGCCGGGCCTACACGCTGGATGGCCGCCTGCTGGCCACACTGCGCCCCAGAGAGGGACTGTGGTATCCGGACAAGGTATTCTCGGCCACGGCGTAGGACGACTTGCCTCCCCCGAAGAGGCAAGTCGTAGGTCAATGCTGAGGCACTAGCCAGCCCCCGCGGGTTTGAGGTGCCTCACACGTAGCCGCAGATTCCAGGACCACCCCCGCAGGTTCGTGGTCGAGCTTGCCCGCAGTCGGGGCCAAGTGCCCGGTAAAGGAGGACAGATACAAAACCACCTTTCCGAATCTTGACATTTGGCCCCGAAGGTGTATATATATGTCCCAGATTGGGAAAGGAGGAACATCGGAATGCCCCAGGCCTATTGTTTCAAGTGCCGGACCAAGCGGGATATCAAGAGCGCCAGCAATGTCACCCTCAAGAACGGCAGGGCGGCCATACGCGGCTCCTGCCCGGTGTGTGGCACCAAGGTCTTCCGCATCGGCAAGGCATAGCAGACCGGGGACCATACCCTGTGGTCGCCGGCTAGCGGCCCACCCGTCGCAGGAGGCGCACGGCATTAGCCTGTAGGCTCAGTTCTATCTCATGGTCTTCCAGGCCTGCCCCCCGAGCGACACCTTGGGCTAGCGATAAGGTCAGCAGGTCGTCGGGGCTGTGCGTGTCCGAGTCCAGGACAAGCAGAGCGCCGGCGGCCTGCGCTAGCCGCGCAACGTGGCCATTCGTCAGGCAATGCCCCCGCCGAGCGGACAGCTCTAAGAACACATCATTCCTGGCTGCTTCCCTGGCTTCCTCCAAGGTAAGGAGGCCGGGGTGCGCCAGGATGTCTACGTTGCCCGCGCCGATAGCGGCCCGGTTGGTACCCGGCTCAACGGGCTCGACAATGGTCTCGCCGTGGACCACCACCAGCTTCGCCCCCAGTTCACGGGCCTGCTGGGCCAGACCGGCGATGGCGGGGGCGGGCACATGGGTCAGTTCGACCCCAGGGATGGCGATTATGTCCCAGTACTGCTCGGCCAGGGCGCAGTCCTTGATTAGCTCCGACAACACCCGTGCCAGAGCACCGGCGCCGCAGTGGTCGGTTATGGCAATGGCCCGGTATCCGGTCTCGTGGGCACGTCGGATTAGCTCTATTGGAGTAAGCTCTCCGTCACTGAGTGTAGTATGGGTGTGGAAATCATAGACCATAGCTGCCCCTTTTTGCTCATAGCATAGCTTTCGTAGCGACTGGACACAAGGGAGGGAACTGCCGGTGGGCAAGATAAACGTAGCGATTGTCGGCGTGGGCAACTGCGCCTCGTCACTGGTGCAGGGGGTGCACTACTACCGCAACGCTAAGGACGATGAGACCGTACCCGGGCTTATGCACGTCAACTTGGGTGGCTACCACGTGTCGGACATCAACTTCGTGGCCGCCTTCGACATAGACAAGACCAAGGTAGGCCTTGACCTGGCCGAGGCCATCTACGCACCGCCGAACAATACCTTGCGCTTTTGCGACGTGCCTACTACCGGCATCAAGGTCGAGCGCGGTATGACCCACGACGGACTGGGCAAGTACTTGAGCAAGGTCATCACCAAGGCCCCGGGCGCCACCGCCGACATCGTGGGCATCCTGCGCGACACGGAGACCCACGTGGTGCTGAACTACCTGCCCGTGGGTAGCGAGATGGCCACCAAGTGGTACGTAGAGCAAGTCCTCACCGCTGGTTGCGGCCTGGTGAACTGCATCCCCGTATTCATCGGGCGGGAGAAGTACTGGCAGAAGCGGTTCGCCGACCGGGGCCTGCCGGTCATAGGTGATGACATCAAGTCCCAGGTGGGCGCCACGATAACCCACCGGGTGCTCACCCGCCTGTTCCAGGACCGCGGGGTGAAGCTGGACCGTACCTACCAGCTCAACTTCGGCGGCAACACCGACTTCCTGAACATGCTGGAACGGGAGCGCCTGGAGTCCAAGAAGATCTCCAAGACCCAGTCGGTCCAGTCCCAAATGGACGTCGCCCTCAAACCCGACGACATCCACGTGGGACCCAGCGACTACGTGCCCTGGCTCAACGACCGCAAGTGGTGCTATATTCGCATGGAGGGGCGCAATTTTGGCGACGCCCCCATCAACATGGAGGTGAAGCTGGAGGTGTGGGACAGTCCCAACTCGGCGGGCGTGGTAATAGATGCCGTCCGCTGTGCCAAGCTGGCTATGGACCGGGGGCTGCACGGCGCCCTGATCGGCCCCAGCGCCTATTTCATGAAGTCCCCCCCAGTACAGTTCACCGATGAGGAGGCCCGCCGCCGTCTGGAGGCCTTCATCTCCGGTGAAGAGGCATGATCCTCTACATCCTTTGGCAGATCTTTAGCCCGGCCTGCCAGCGGCTCCCTCCGAAGATAACCTATGCCTTCGGGCAACGCCTTGGCCAGATAGCCTTCCGGGCCTGGCCCCAGCTCAGGAGGAACGTCCGGTTCAATGCCCAGTACCTTCTAGGTTTCCAGGCGGATGCTCGAAAGGTGGAACGGCTCGCCCAGCGTATGGTCGAGAGCTACGGCTACTACATAGTGGACTTCCTGCGGCTCCCTGCCCTGCGTCGCAATGGGTGGGAGAAGCAGGTAGATTTCCAGGGCGGGGCCGAGGTTGACGCGGCAGTCAAGGATGGCAAGGGCGCCATACTGGTGGGACTCCATCTGGGGAGCTGGGACCTGGGCGCCGCTGCCCTGGCCTGGAAAAAATACCCGGTGCATGTTATCGTGGAGGACCAGCCATCGCCGTTCCTGAACCGGCTTGTGAACAATTTCCGTAAGGAGTCTGGGGTCAACGTAATCTCCAGCAAGAATGTCCGGGCTATGGTGCGGGCCTTGAAGAAAGGGGGGGTGCTCTGCTTGCTGATTGACCGCCCCTGCACCAAAGGCGGTGAGAAGGTGGACTTCCTGGGCTACCCCGCGGTGGTGCCTGCCGGCGCGGCTACTCTGGCCATGCTGACCGGCGCCAAGGTGATGCCGGGAGCGGTCGTTCGCCAGCCAGATGGCCGGTTCATGTTCCACCTAGGCCCGAACATCCCCTACCACGTCAACGGGCGCACACCCGAGCAGGCCCAGCAGCTTACCCAACGCATCATGGCCCACCTGGAGTGGATGGCCCGCCAACACGCCGAGCAATGGTGTATCTATCACCCCTTCTGGCTTAGCAACTGCCAGCCACAGGGGGTCTAAGGTGAGGCTGGCCCTCGTCTGCCCCTACGATTTCGCCTATCCAGGCGGTGTGACTACCCATGTCTCTCGGCTGGACGAAGAGCTTACCCGCCGGGGCCACTACGTGCGCATTCTCGCTCCCTCTTCCCGCCCAGCGGCAGAGTTGGAGCACCCCCGTCTGGCGGTGCTGGGCAAGCCCTTTCCCTTGCCCTCCAACGGCTCCATTGCCCGCATTACCATGTCCTGGGGCCTTCTCCCGCGTACCAAGCGCCTTCTAAGAGAAGAGCAATTCGATATCATTCACCTCCACGAGCCTTTCTGTCCGTTTCTATCTACCGACGTCCTCCGCCTCTCCCAGACGGTGAACGTGGGCACCTTCCATGCCTTCTACGTCAAGAGCAAGGCGTACTCCCTGGGGCGTTTCCTGCTTCGGGGCTACGTGCGCAAGCTGAGCGCACGTACTGCGGTCTCCGTTCCGGCCCGGGACTTCGTCTCGCGATACTTCCCCGGCGAGTACCGCCTCATCCCCAACGGCATTGACGTAGACCGGTTCAATCCCTGGGTGCCGCCTCTCCCCCAGTTCCAGGATGGCATGTGGAACATCGTGTTTGTGGGCCGGCTGGAGAAACGCAAGGGGGCGCACCTCCTCGTCAAAGCCTTCTCCCAGGTCAAGAAGGAGTTGCCCAACAGCCGCCTGATCGTCGTGGGACCAGGCAAACGGGGACGGAAGCAGTTGGACTCCCTGGTAGCCAAGCTCGACCTTCACGATGTGGTGTTTGCAGGCATGGTCCCCCACGATGACCTGCCGCGCTACTACCGCAGCGCCCACGTCTTCTGCGCCCCAGCCCTCGGCCAGGAGAGCTTCGGCATGGTGCTGCTGGAGGCCATGGCCTCGGGGGCGCCCGTCATCGCCAGCGACATCCCGGGCTACGCCGGAGTGGTGGGCAACGGTTCGGGCGGGGTCCTCACCCCCAAAGGGGATGCAGACGCCCTGGCCCAGAGCATCGTCACGCTGCTCAAGGACGAGGGCCGTCGCCAGCACATGTCCCTGCTGGAACGGGCCTACGCCGAGACCTATAGCTGGACCCACGTCACCGACCAGGTGGAGGCCCTCTACCGCGAGCTCCTGGTGGGCAGCGAGCCTTCCCTGGCCCTGGTGTGAGCCAGCTCCGCCGACAGGTTGACGTCTGGGCTAGGGGCGCAGCCCGCTACCCGAGCGCCGCCCTCGCCAGGCTTCACGTAACCCCCAACCAGCTTACGCTGTTCGGTTTTGTACTTTCCTTGGGGGTGGGCGCCCTCCTGGGAATGGGCCATTTCCCCTGGGCAGCGGCCCTAATGCTGGCCTCCGGCGTATTCGATCTGCTGGACGGGGCGCTGGCCAGGCTTACCGGCCAGGCCACCAAGTTCGGCGCCGTCCTGGACTCCACCCTGGACCGCGCCTCCGAGGCCGCCATCCTGGGTGGGCTGATGTACTTCTATGTGCAAGCAGGAGACCGTCTTCCCGCGTACCTTGCCTTCGCTTTCCTGGCGGGGTCCTTTCTGGTGAGCTACGTGCGCGCCCGCGCCGAGGCGGCTGGCCTCACCGGAGAGGTCGGCGTCCTGCCCCGAGGCGAGCGCGTGGTGCTCCTGGCCATAGCCCTGTTCCTCAACATTGTCCCCTGGGTGCTCGGGCTGCTCACGACGTTGGCCTTCATTACCGTATTCCAGAGGTTGGGGCTGGTCTGGCGCCAGTCCAAGGGGTAGAATGAAGAATGCTGGGTGTTGCTGGCTTGGGACAAGTGTGTGAGCCGGGACAAAGCAAAGTTTCGTGAGAAACTTCATTGACCCAGATGAGCGAGGAGGGGTGCGTCTCCGCTCTCAGGGTGATGAATGGCCTAAAAGCTGAAGGTGCGATTGAGGACTACGCAGTCGGGGGTGGTATAGCTGTTCTCCGCTATACCGAGCCATTCCTGACCCAAGACCTGGACTTGTTCGTAGTAGTGGAACAGACAGGTGGGCTAGCTGTGTTGACAACGATCTACAATCGGTTTCGAGAGCTAGGGCATGCCTGGCATCGGGATTACCTCGTGGTCGGCGGTGTCCCTGTACAGTTCATTGCAGCCGACGTCCTAGAAGCTGAGGCAATAAAGAACGCGGCGCATACCAGGTTCCTGGGTGTGCCTACAAAGGTATTCACCCCTGAATACCTGATAGCCATCCTGGTGAGGGCTGGACGGCAAAAAGACAGAATAAAGGTGCACATGCTGCTTGAACAGACAAGAGTCAACAAAGTGATACTATATGACGTACTCGCTCGTTATCGCCTCACCTCTAAGTTTGAGGAGTTGGCGCCATGAACAGGGAGAAAGTCTTCAAAGGGAAGGCGGCGTTTCATCGCCGGAGGGCCAAGCTGCCGTTCCGAGAGAAGGTCCGCATTCTGATTCAGTTGCAGGCGCTGGCAAAGGGGTGGGAAAAGGAATAGCTGACAGGCTAGACCCGTTGTCCACGTGTAACCGGCAAAAAATGTGATAGCACCAGGAGGTGGAGGATGGCCAGAATGCACATTATCCAGGAGAAGGACCGCAAGCTCCTCCAGGACAAGTTCACCAAGGAGCTGACCGGAGATGTCAATCTTCTCTTTTTCACCCAGCGCGAGAGCCAGCTCTCCGTGCCAGGGCTGGAGTGCCACACCTGCCAGGACACCCGCCAGCTCCTGGAGGAGGTGGTCAGCTTGTCGCCCAAGCTGCACCTCCAGACCTACGACTTCCTGGCCGACGAGGCCGAGCGCAAGAAGTACGCTGTCGAGGAGATCCCCGCCGTGGTCCTGGACGGCGCCGCCGGGGGGCGCCTGCGCTTCTTCGGCATACCCTCGGGATACGAGTTCTCGACGCTGATAGACGCTCTGGTGGCGGTATCCCAGAATGCCCCAGGCCTGACCAAGGAGACCATGGACGCCCTGGCCAAGGTGAACCAGGACGTGCACCTCCAGGTGTTCTCCACACCTACCTGACCGTACTGCCCGATGATGGCCAGGTTGGCCCTCAGAATGGCCCTCGCCAGCACCCATATCCGCGCCGACGTCATGGAGATCAACGAGTTCCCCCACTACGCCCAGCGCTACCAGGTCATGGGCGTGCCCAAGACCATTATCAACGAGACGACGAGCATCGAAGGCGCCGTGCCCGAGAAGATATTCGTGGCCCGCCTCCAGCAAGCGCTGGCGGGGAAGGGATAGGGGGGGAACCCCTATCGAACCTACCAGACCAGGTCAGGGTTGGATGCGACAAGGGGGCTTTGAGGAGCGCATGTGACCGCGCAGATTGCCATAATGAACAAGGAGGCGATTGCTCTCGCGTCCGATAGCGCTGTCACCATCACAGGCGGCAAGAAGATATTCACTTCCGCGAATAAGTTGTTTGCTCTGTCCAAGTACCACCCAGTCGGGATCATGGTGTTCGGCAACGCAGTGCTCATGGAAGTTCCATGGGAAACCATAGTCAAGACCTACAGATCTCGGTTGGGAACAAAGAGGTTTGACACGCTCGGACAGTATGTTGCCGACTTCATAGCTTTCCTCGACAATGGCAATAGCCTCTTCTCTGAAACGGTTCAGGATGTCTATGTGCGCAACTCGATATATGGATACTTTGCCTTTGTCCGGGACAAGATAGCTGAGGCGGTGCACGCCAAGATCGATCAGGAAGGAGAAACCAGTGACAGCGAGATCCGACAGATAGTCGGCAGAGCGATAGCAGATGATTATGACAGGTGCCAAAGAGCCGAGAAGGTTCCAAGCCTTCCTGAGACATACGAGCAAGACATAGCGAGCAAGTACGGACATCTGATAAGCGAGGCGATGGGAGAGATATTCGAGCAATTGCCTTTGGGGAAGCGCCAAGTCAGTCAACTGAAGAGTATCGCAGCAGCCCTGTTCTCGAGGTTTCCGGAGGGCCTCGAAGCCCAGACAGCCTCAGGAGTCGTAGTCGCTGGTTTCGGAAAGGCCGATATCTTTCCGTCTCTTCAGACCTTAGATGTAGATGGTGTGAGCCTTAATAGGTTGAAGCACCGCGTCAATGAACGCATGTCCTCGAAAATTGACTTTGAAACGGGCGCTGTTATTACACCTTTTGCACAACGTGACATGGTTGTAACGTTCATGGAGGGCATTGACCCGTTCCTTGAGGCTTCTCTCAACGCTTACATGTCTGAGATATTTGGTAGATATCCAGACATCGTCGCTGATAGCGTTACGATGCTCGACGACCAAGGGAGGCGTGCCCTTCGGTCTCGGCTTAGGAGGGTAAGCCGCAGGATTCTCAAGGATTACCACACAGCGTTTGAAGACTACAAGAGGGAGAAGTACACAGGCCCCGTCCTAGACGTGGTTGAGGTGCTCCCGAAGGATGAGTTGGCTGCGATGGCCGAGGCGCTGGTCAACTTAACGTCCTTTAAGCGTAAGGTTACAATGGAGAGTGAAACTGTTGGCGGGCCAATTGACGTGGCCGTGATCTCCAAGGGTGATGGCTTCATCTGGATAAAGAGAAAGCATTATTTCAAGCCGGAGCTCAACCCTCAGTTCTTCGCCAACTACTACAAGGAGGACTGGAATGGCTAGAAAGCAAGATAAGAAGATAATGTTCCGGTCCATGAGGGAGTTTGAAAGGCGTTACCTACCTCAGTTACTGGCCAAGAAGCTCGCAGGGAGGCCGAAAGATGCCCAGGCTCTAGGGGCTAGCCTGGCCAACGAATCTCTGGAAGCGGTGAAGGGTCACCTGTCGGCATAGCTTTGGGGCCGTCGAACGGACCAACGACCGAGTTACATGCTTTAGGGTGGGTTTGCACACAACGGGCGGCGTTCTCCCCTCGTTTCACCGCCACCCACCTGCCCCAGGTGCCATATCGGGACGCCGGGTGGTGTATGCTCTAGTCAGGGGGCCAGCATGAACGAAGTGTTTCTAACGATACACCTGGAACTTTTGCCGGAGGGCGTCTACCTGGCCACCAGCGATGATCTGCCCGGGTTGGTGGCTCACGGTCTAGGTTTGTCATGATAAGCACTCTGGAGATCACCAACTTCAAGTCGGTGAAGCACCTCACGCTAGACTGCAAGCGGGTAAACGTGCTTATCGGCGAACCCAATGCCGGGAAGTCCAACATCCTGGAAGCCCTTGGCCTGCTGTCTTTTGCCTACTACTACTTCGGCATTGCGTTAAGGGATTTCGTTAGGTTCGAGCGGACGAGTAACCTCTTCTACGATGAAAACCTGGACGAAGGACTGCAAGTCAAGTTCGATGGCGACGGCCTGGATTTCGAGTTCGCCAATGGCGCCTTCAGGGGTAGGTGGCAGAAGACGGGAGAGGTGCTGCTCCAGGGAGGACACGGCGACCTTAACGTCAGCATTCGCCATGGGGTGTTTGCCCCTTTCAAGCTGTACAGGTTTGCCGTTGTCCCATTCGACAGGCCGGAATCCGAGTTCCTCTTGCCACCCAACGGCCGGAACCTCTTGTCGCTGCTAATGGCCCATCGTAGCCTCAGGTCCGTGGTGAACAATCTGCTTGTGCCCTTCGGCTTGAAGCTGGGCCTCAGGCCCCAAGAAGGCAAGGTCGAAATCGTCAAACACTTCGAAGACGTCATCATTTCGCACCCGTATTCCCTGTTATCTGACACGCTTCAGAGGGTTATCTTCCACCTGAGCGCTATTATGAGCAACAAGGACTCTGTGATTGCTCTTGAAGAGCCCGAGTCCCACACCTTCCCCTATTACACCAAGTACCTGGCCGAGACTATTGCACTAGACGATCGAGGTAACCAGTTCTTCGTAACGACACATAACCCGTATTTCCTGCTTCCCCTGCTAGAGAAATGTCCACGGGAAGAGATCGCGGTCTTCGTGACGTATTTCCGTGACTACCAGACATTGGTGAAACCGCTGACCGACGCAGACTTGGCTGAGTTAAGCGAGCTCGACGTCTTCAGCAACCTGGATAGGTTTCTGGACTAGCGGTGCTCTACGCCGAGTGCAAGCCTGATGTCCTGCTGGTCAGGCTGCTCACGGGTGTTCCTAAGAGAGGGGCCGTACACGAGCTCAAAGGAAAGTATGAGCTGTGCAAGCGGCTGGGGAAGGGGACGAACTGCTCGGCCATGATCGACGAGGAACCCTGGGGCCACCAGCCTGCCTACATCAAAAACCTCACCGCCAAAGACTTGCCCGAGCACGACCTTCGGGTGCTCTTGGATCACCCTCGATCAAACCAGGTGGTGGTTCTCCTCCCGAACTTGGAGCAGTGGGTACTCAAGGGAGCCAGGGTAGCTGAGATAGATGTGAGAAGATACGGTCTCCCAGACAACTGGAGGGAACTGCACCACGTGATAGATCTCAGACAGGATGGCTTCGATCGCCTCGTCGCGGACCTGAAGGCCACTCCTAGGTTTAAGGCCTTGGCAAGACTACTACGTGGGCCCGCTGGGGGCTCTCGTGGCCGCAAGGCGGGGTGAGGCCCCGCACTCAGTGTCTTTCTCCCCCCGTTTCACCACCACCCACCTGCCCCAGGTGCCCTGCCTGTACGGGGGGCAAGTTCGGCCCATTGCGCTGCCTTGACACGCGGTACGCCCCATTGTATGTTGGCTCCAACGTGAGCATCGCCACCGTAGACCTGTTGTCCGAGGTCTAGCATGCAGACCTTAGTCGGCCTGCTGTTCCTGGTTATCGTCCTGGGCATTGGGGCTGCATTCCTGTGGGTTGCCCTGAGCACCCGGCGGCCAGCCGAGTATCCCTCGCCGCCCACTCTGGGGCGGGTGCGCCGCATCTGGGGCATATCCCTGGGGGCCATCCTCGTCGGCCTGTTCGCCTTCTCCCTGGTCAACCTGCCTTACCCCTGGGCCAAGAGCGAGACGCCGACCGTCCGAGTCGAGGTGCTGGCCTTCCAGTTCGGCTGGCAGATAACGCCCAGGCAGTTGCCCCAGGGAGCCACGGTGGAGTTCCGAGTCAGCGCGCGCGACGTCAACCACGGGTTCGGGGTCTACGGCCCATCGGGAAGGCTGCTGGGCCAGACGCAGGCCATGCCCGGCTACGTCAACCGGCTGGTGCTTACGCTCAGTGAGCCAGGCGCCTACACCGTCCGCTGCCTGGAGCTCTGCGGCGTGGGACATCACGCCATGAGGGCCACCTTTGAAGTCGGAGACTGAGACGCCCGCCAGGCTCAAGGGCTTCGTGCTGCTCTACAGCCTGACGGCGCTGGCGCTCATCGCCGTGGCCGGAGTGCTTGGGCTGCTCATGCGCTTCAGCCAGGCGGGTTGGCTGTCGCTGCGGCCAGCCATGTTCTACCAGCTCTTGACCGTCCACGGGCTGGGCATGGTGGTGGCCGCCCTCGCCGGTGCCATGGCCATGAGCTGGTGGCTGCTTTCGAAGCTGCCCGGGGGCCGACCCAGCTACGCCTGGCTGTCCGTGATATACGGTGTGCTGGTGCTGGGGGTGGTGGGGGTGATAGTGGCCACGCTGATAGGGAGGGTGGGGACGGGCTGGACCATGCTCCTGCCGCTCCCCATCTCTCGGTACAGCGCCGGGCAATGGAGCGCCTGGGCCAGCGAGCTGTTCCTGGACTCGGCCATACTGGTGGGGGTGGCCCTGCTGCTCTTCTTCGGCCTGGTCCTGTGGCAGGTGAGGCGCACCGCCGGCTCCCTGGCCGCGGGCCTCGGCTGGGGCATCATCTCAGGCAAGGGGCAATCGGTCCCGGCCTACGTCATACCCCTCACCGTGTCCTCCTTGACGGGCCTGCTGACCACGTTGCTGGGCGCCGTCTACCTGGTGCTGATGCACCTGGAGGCTACCTTCCCGGACGCCATCATCGTCAACCGGCTGCTGGCCAAGAACCTGCTTTACGCCTTCGGCCACACGATCATCAACATCTCCATCTACTACGCGGCGGCCGCAGTCTATGTCATACTACCCACCTACACCAAACGGGAGTGGAAGGCTTCCCGCCTGCTGGCCGCGTCCTGGAATGTGTCCCTGGTGATGGTGCTCCTCGCCTTCTTCCATCACATCTACATGGACTTCGCCCAGCCGCCGGGGCTTCACATTATCGGTCAGATCGCCTCCTTCGGCGTGGCGCTACCGCCCGCGTTGGTGACCATCTTCGGCGCCCTGGGGTACGTCTACCGTTCCAGAATGGTGTGGGTGCCAGTCCCGACGTTCATCTTCCTGGGTCTGTTGGGTTGGATGGTGGGCGGCGCAGCCGCGGGCCTGGACGGTGTCATTGCGTTCAACTTCCAGCTCCACAATACCCTGTGGGTGCCCGCGCACTTCCACACCTATCTTCTCCTGGGCGTAGTCCTGTTCTTCCTGGCCTTTGTAGCCCACACCTTGCCTGAAATCCGGGGCGTGGCCCTGGGGACGAGGTCCGGGCGCTGGTCCCTGGGACTCGTGTTTGTGGGTGGGGTGGGACAACTCGCCACGTGGTACCTCTCGGGGCTGGCCGGTGGACCGCGCCGCTACGCAGTGCTGCCCGAGGGGTTGGAGACCTACAGTGTCATCGCCTCGGTGAGCATCGTCGTGGTGGGCCTAGGACTGCTGGTGTACCTGCTCAGCCTGGCCAAAGCTCTCCTCCGTCGCCCCCGCTAGCCATGCCCATGCCAGCTTTCCGCCCCCGTTTCACCGCCACACACCTGCCCCAGGTGCCCTATCGGGACCCGCAGGAGGCCTGCCGCATCATCCTGGAGCACTTCCCTGAGGCGCCGGCCCTCCCTCGCCTGAGCCAGTCCCTGCGCATGTTCCTGGAGGGCATGCCCTGTGTGGTGGCCGACGCCGAGCGCCGCCGCCTCTGGTTCGACTTCTCGCCCCAGCGCCAGGACGAGCTCCTCGCCTTCTACGAGCGCATCGAAGCTGCGGACGTGGACTACTTCGCCATCAGCCCCAAGCTGGCGACCGGTCTCTACGCCATGCTGGAACGCCTCCAGCGCGACCCACCGCCCGGGCTGAAGCTGGTCCATATCCAGCCTCCCGGCCCGGTAAGCTGGGCGCTCGCCATGGCCGACGAGGCAGGCAACCCGGCCTTCCACAACGAGACCACGCGGGACGTGGTGGTCAAGACCCTGGCCATGAAGGCCCGCTGGATGGAGAGGGCAGTCCGGCAAGCGCTCCCGGACGTGGAGGTGATGGTGGACCTGGGCGAGCCATCCCTGGTGGTACATACCTCGGCGGTGGGCAGCGGCGCCCGCCAGGACATCATTGACGCTATCAACGGTGTGCTGGGCGGTGTTCAAGGCATCACCTGCGTGCACTGCTGCGCCAACATAGACTGGTCGCTCCTCACCGATACCGTCACGCAGGCCATCAACTTCGATGCCTACGAGTACGGCGATAAGCTGGCCCTCTACCCCGAGGACATGGCCCGCTTCCTGGAGCGGGGCGGCATGCTCTCCTGGGGCATTGTGCCCACCTCCCAGGACAAGCTGGCCGGTGTGGAGGCCGATATGCTTGTCGAGCGCCTGGAGGCTGGCATCCAGAGCCTGGTCAACAAAGGCATTGACCGGCAGCGGGTTGCGGACGCCTCGTGGGTCACGCCATGCTGCACCACAGCCACGCTTTCGGAGGAGTCATCTGACCGCGTCTTTGCCCTCACCGCCGATGTGGCCCGCCGCATGCGGGCGCGGTACTTCGGGTAGGGGGAAGGGCGACCATGAATGACGGTGTCGTCCGTCCCAACAAGCAAGCCTTGGCTGAGGCCCTTACTTTGTCGGCGGAGGTGCTCCGAAATGTTGAACTGAGTGAGGTTCCATTGGCCACCATTGCGCTGAAGGCCAGTCGTCTCGCACGGCTGCTGAATGAGTTGGACTGGCAAAAGATAATGCAGTACGAGGGGGGAGGATACCCGACTACTCTCAGTGGCATGCTCCCCGAAGTCTGGCACCTTGCTGTGACCGCCGGTAGAAAATGGCAGCAGACGGACCGGGAAACCAGCGAAGTCAAAGAGTACGTATACCGTGAATCCATCGCCGAGCTTGAACAGCAATTGCGGCTGGCGGAAGCGTCACTCGCCGCGGCCCGTGACCCTGATGTCGCCGTTTCCTCTGCAAATCCCTATCAGAGAGTTTCTGAGCCTTGGGGCAATGTCCTCGAGCGCAATAGAATCCGGGAATCCGCGGCTCTGGCTTCGGGAAGACTGGCAAGTCGAAGGAGCCTCATCTATGCGTATGCAGTGAGCAAACACTACGAATTGAAGTTTTCTGGTATCGCGGGCGACGTGTTCACACGCATTCGCCGGCGGGTGGACGCATCAGTTGGGCAAAGTATCCCTGACGCGGCCCGAAGACTGACGGCAGTCTATGACAATCTGTTGTCTGAGAACCCCGAAGACTGGTCCAATGCTGTGCATTCGTGCCGTCGCATACTGCAAGATCTGGCGGATGCTGTGTTTCCTCCGACCGACAAGGAACGTACCGTCCAAGTGGACGGGAAGCCAAGGGCGGTCAAGTTGGGCATTGACAACTACATCAACAGGATCATCGCTTTTGCACAGGACAATGGTTCGTCGCAGAACTTCGAGGAACTAGTGGGCTCCCATCTGAAGTTCTTGGGGGACCGCCTGGATAGCGTGTTCAGAGCAACGCAAAAAGGGTCCCACTCGACGATTGTGAGCAGGGAGGAAGCCGACCGTTATGTGGTTTATACCTACCTGCTTGTAGGTGACATCTTGTCTTTAACTCGAAGTTGATCTCAGATGTAGCGGCAGCGCGCGCGACGCAGGGCTTCGGAGCCCTCTAGGTCAGATGCTGTTCTTCTTCCTCCCGCACCCGCCCCAGCTCCCCCTCCGGGTTCTCCACGCCCAGGTTGGACATGGCCAGACGGCGGCTGTGCAGACCAGAGGCAACCAGCGCCTGCTCCTCCTCCACCAGACGGCCCCGGTCCTGGGGCAGCACCGGCCCCCACTGCACATGTACCCGGCAGCCTCGGAAGTCCTCGCCTGCCTTCTGCTCCAGCAGGCGTAGCTCCATCTCCGCCCGGCGCCGGTACACCGCAACGCGGATAAGCCGCTTGCGGTTCACCTTCTGCAACAGCGGGTGTAGCTCCATCTCCAGGGCCACGCCCGAGAGCGCCCGCGAGTTGTCCCCGAAGGACGTGCGCGGCGCCTCGGCCAGGTCGTGCAGGGCGCGGTAGAGCAGGTTGATGTAGTCCACGTGCAGGCCGATGCCGCCGCCCTGGAGCAGGTCGAGCAGGTAGGCCCGCGCCCGCTCGGGTAGCTCCCAGACGGCGCCGGGTTGGACGGCGATATCGCTGGCCTCCTCCACGTTCTCCAGCACAGCAATGGGGTTGCCCGATAGCTCCAGGATGAGGGAGAGTTGGGACAGCGCCCGGTTCAGTTCCTTGGCTGGCTCCATGAGCGCGGGGATGTCCGAGACGCCCCAGAGCTGCTTGGGCTCCCGCAAGTTGGGGAACAAGATGAAGGGGATCGCCCCATAGGGGTTCGGCTTCTCCTCCACCAGGCGATTGTCCGCCCAGAGCTGGAAGGTCTGCTCTGTCCATACCTCCACCACCGTGACCGGACTCCGACGCCCGTGACCCCCTGTTGTCCCCCTTACCAAGGGGGACAACAGGGGGTCGTAGCCCAAAGCCTGGGCCTCTGGGGCGGGGACCTGATACCGGCTGGCCACTCGCCAGACCTCGGCCACGTTGTCGGGGCGCCACCAAGCGAATATGCCCTGCACATCCGGCGCCGATACGCGGATGCCACCACGGACAGGGTCCCAGGTCACCTTGTAGCAACCGTCGCCCAGGATGGCGGTATCCAGCTCAGTGTCCAGATCAAGCTGGTCCAGGTTGTTCTGCTCATGGGCCACACGGAGGGCGGACTCCGCCCGGCGGGCGGCTTCGGCGGCCTGCGGGGAGCCGTCGGCAGGCTCGACCCGGACCTGGAAACCGCTCATCAAGTACGCGGTGACCTTGTCCAGGCACACCTTGGCATAGTTGAAGGTAAGGCGGCGCTCCCGCCCCCGAGGCCGTCCCGGCCACTGGAGACCGTTGTAGAAGTCCAGGTCCTCCCGGTAGGCCCGCAAGCGCTCGTTATCCCGGCGCTCCAACTGCTGGGGCAGGCTAAGCTCTATCATGTCCGTTTCTCCTCATCGGTATAGGCCGCTCACCCTCGCGGCTCGCCCTTCGACAGGCTCAGGGTGAGCGGGTTGTTTGCTTCCGCTCATGGTGAACTTGTCGAACCATCTGGTGAGCCCTTCGACTACGCTCAGGGCAGGCCTGTCGAAGGGCGAGTGGGCATGTGGCCGGCATGCCGCTTCAGGATGCGGTACACCGTGCGCACGCTCACGCCGTAGCTGGCAGCCAGCTCGTTCGGCGAATGGCCATTCTCCCGCACCAGACGCAGAACCTCCCGGTCCCGGCCCAGGCGGGCGTCCCTCTGGAGACGGCCCGGCTCGTCGTAGCGGCAACAAGGTAATGGACAGCGCAGGCAAGCGGGGTACAGGTCGCACCCCTCGTCCTGGTAATGGACCTCGTCAGGTAGTAGTTCATAGTCTTGTCTCTCCATGGCACATCACCCATCCGTCCGATCAGACGGATATGGACGGATCGGTCGAATGGCCCCTGGCCACCTTGCGGGTGTACCGGCTGGCCTCCACCAGCAAGGCCAGGCTCATCACGAAGTCGTCGTGGCCCTCACGAGGGTCCACGGAGAAGCTGAGGCGCTGGCTGGGCAGGTACACGCTCCGGGCCAGCTCGATCTCCCGCCATAGCTCGCTGGCCTCCTCCGAACCGTCCGGGGCGTAGACTTTCAGCCGCCCGGAGCTGATGGCGGCCAGCAGGCGAAACCCCAGCTCCGACTTGCTCTGCGCGGTGAACTGAAAGGGAACGACAACACCCCCCAGTGCTTGCTTGAGAAAGCTGCTCACCCCGAGGCCGACGCCGCTGGCGTCCACGACCACCCGGCGGCAGCGCCACACGTTCTTGAGCAGGTCCAGCAGTTGGGGGTAGAGCTGCGGATGGGGCCGTCCCGTCCACCAGTAGTGCTCGACCACACGGATGACCGGCTCGCGAAGCACGTCAGAGGCAGCGGAGAAGTCCAGCTCGCCGATGGTGACTACCGTAGAGTCCTGGCGCGGCTTGAGGGAGCGCAGGGCGGCGTCCTGGGCCGTCTCCGATTCACCAGCCAGGTCAATGCCCGCCACGTAGATGGCCCGCTCTGAGCGGGGGCGGTGCAAACGGGGGTGGTCTCCCGCAAGCTGCGCCCGCTGGACGCTGCTCAGCAGGCGGCCGCCGCCCGAGAGCGGCAGCAGCCTATATTGGGTGCGGAACAGGGGATGCTCCTCGCCCAGGCGGGCGCGCTCCCCCTCCACAAAGCGGAGGTAGTCCGGGTTGTGCCGGGCCACCTCTTGCCAGTCGAACTGGAAGTGTCGCCGGATGCCGTCCACCGCCTCCAGCGCCAGGTTCTGCTGCTTGGCCTGCTCCAGGAGGCAGATGTCGTCCCAGGGAGTACCCCACAGGACGGTGGTCACGTTGGTGGACGCCCCCATGGGCCGGAGCTCCTTGTGGTACTTGTCGGCGTCCACATCCTGAGCCTCGTCAATCTCCAGGAGCAGACGGGCCGTGGCCCCGACCACATGGGCCTCGCCGTCGGCGCTGAGGAAAAGCTGGCGGGCGCGCCCCAGCCGGACGATGTAGCCGTGCTCCTGGGACCACAGGCCGCCGTAGCCGGCGTCGCGAAGCCGCTCGCGGAGGCGGTTCAAGCTGATTAGCCCCTGAGGACGGAAGGTGGGCGCTGCCTTGATGGCATCGCCGCCGGAGAACATGAAACGGGTGAGCAGAAGGACCTCGAGCTGGGCCGATAGCTCGTTCTTGCCGCCCTGCCGAGCGATCTCCACGGTGAAGGTGAGGCCGCGACGGTGCATCACGCTGTCCATGACCGCGCGGCCAATGGCCACCTGGTAGGGACGTAGGGCTAAGGTTATGGGCATGCTAGAATCCTGCGTGAAGAGCGTTATGCCAAACGCGCTCGCCCTTCGACAGGCTCAGGGTGAGCGCTGTCAAACGCCGCTCATGGTGAGCTTGTCGAACCATGAGCATGCACTTAGCTGGGTGCTGATTCCGCAATGCCACTTTCCTACCCAACACTACCGCACCAGCCGGAGCACGATGTCCACCACCACCGCCCCCACCACGAGGAAGAGCAGGCCGTTGAGCCGCTCCTTGACCTCCTCGACCTGGCGCTGTAGGTCCGTTAGGCGCTCCCGGACTACGGCGCCAAAGGGACAGCCCGGCTCGACATTGAAGGGCGGGAGCGTCTGCCGGTCCTTGCCGCGTAGGGCGCGTAGCGCCCGGGTCAGCTCCTCATGGGCCATCCTTACCCTCCGGCCAGAGCACGCCACCCAATCCGCGCACCACGCCCAGCACGCTCTGATACAGGTCTTCCTCGGCCTTGGGCGATAGGCGATATTTGGCCGCCACCGCCCGGATGAGGGTGTTGATCCCTTTCAGCAACAGCTCAGTCTTGTCCGGCTGCTCGGCGGCCAGCCGCGCCAGCCTCACCCGAAGCAGGGCGATCTCCTCGTCCAACCCCTGGACCTGCCGCGCCTTGCCCAGGCGGACTCGCTCGGCGTGGGTCAAGGCCTGGGCATAGAACCCGTCCGCTTCGAGGGCCTCTTCTTTCTGCTCGACGCTAGGAGTCATCGCTACCTCCATCCACCACCTCCATGAGGCCGAGCAAGGCGTCGGGGGGCAGATGCGATAGCGCCCGCAGCAGCCCCAGCACCAGGACGTGGGCCGCCAGCTCCCATTGCTGCTTCTCTATGGCTTGGGCGAGTACGGACACGGTTGTGCCTCCTACGAGCGATGATGGAGTACGCCAAAGGCGGAGCGCAGGATGAGGACGGTCATGAGCCAGGACCCAACAGCCGATAGTGACCCGGCCAGTAGCCAGGCCCAGGCATCGGCCTGCATCCTGTGGGAGAAGAGGTAGTGGCCGAAGTAGGCGCTCTCCAGCGCCAGGGCCAGGCTGGCCACGGCCAGCACCCGCGCCCCGATGCGCCTCCGCAACTGCGCCGAGCGGTAGCGCGCGAAGTAGCCAGCGTTGAAGGCGCTGGACAGGGCTGTCAATCCATACTGTAGGACTACGATGGTCTCCAAAGGGCCTCACCACCCGGCACCAAGATGCACGCAGACTAGCACATATGTTCTATATGTGTCAAGCAGGGGGTGTCACGGCTCTGGTCGTTTCGAGGCATTCCACAGAAGGTCGAAACAATCCGTGCCCCTGCTATTGACATTCCAGGGACAATGATATATAGGTATATTGTCTCTTTGGTATAAAGGTAGCTGTACGGCATGAACGAGAAAGACAAGAAGATACACATCCGGCTTCCGGAAGACCTGCACAAGAAGCTGCGGGTCAAGTGCGCCTACGAGGACATCTCTCTCCAGGACTACGTGGAGCGGCTCATCAGGGAGGGCGTGGCCACGTACTCGGTAGAGGAAGCCTTGGAGAAGGTGGGCTTGCCAGCGGCCGAGGAAAAAGGTAAGACTGGTGGCAAGAAGGAAGCGGACGGTGACAGCAATGGACACTCTTGACGAAGACAAGACCCCGCTATTTGGAGAGGTCCGAGAACCAAAGCCCGGGTATCTCGTAGACCACATCTCTGGTGTGGAGGTAAAGGCGACTCCAGAGGAAGTCGAAGCGGTGCAGGTTTTCGCCCGCCGACTGGTTGACGACTACGGGTACGACAAGGGCCAAGTCCAGACACACCCCCAGTTCCGCGTTCGGAAACGCCCCTCGGACGAAGATAAGTCGTACCCCGTAGATATCGCCGTTTTCAGGTCTCCCGAACGGACTGAAGCCAACCTCTATCTAGTAGTCGAGTGCAAGAAGGAAAACCGGCGGGATGGCATCGCGCAGTTGAAGCTTTACCTGGAGATGTGCCCTGCCACCATTGGTGCATGGTTCAACGGTCAGGAGCACGCCTATCTTCTTAAAGTCCGACACGCGGACGGCCATGTGGAGTGGAAAGACCTGCCCAATATCCCTCGCAGCGGCCAGCGGGTAGAAGACATCGGGCTTTTCAAACGCAAGGACCTCAAGAAGCCGTCAAACCTCAAGGCCGTGTTCCGGGACATCCGCAATCACTTGGCTGGCATGACAACAGGCATAACCCGCGATGAGGCGCTCGCCCAGGAGATCATCGCCATCCTGTTCTGCAAGATTCTGGATGAGCAGGAGCGTAGCCCCGAGGAAGTAGTAGAGTTCCGCGCCGGAATCGGAGAGAGTGCGGAAGCAGTCCAGAAACGGGTCCTCGACTTGTTCCGCCAGGTAAAGACGGCCACCTTTGAAGATGTCTTTTCACCCGAAGAGACCATCAAGCTGGACCCTGAAAGCCTCCTGTACGTGGTCGGTGAGTTGCAGAACTACTCCGTCACCGAAGCAGACCGGGACGCTGTAGGGGACGCCTTTGAGGTCTTCATCGGACCAGCCCTGCGGGGCAGTGAGGGGCAGTTCTTCACACCAAGAAACGTCATCCAGATGATGGTTGACATACTGGACCCACAGCCTGGCGAGAGCATCATTGACCCGGCTTGCGGCTCGGGCGGGTTTCTGATCGGTGCCCTGGAGCACGTTTGGCATAAGCTACGTGAGGAAGCGACCAAGAAGGGCTGGACGGAGCTCCAGCTATTCAAGCGCGAGCAAGAGGTGGCAACTCGCCACTTCCGCGGCATAGATAAAGACTCGTTTCTCGCCAAAGTGACCAAAGCATACATGGCCATCGTTGGGGATGGACGCGGCGGCGTCTTCTGCGAGAACAGCCTTGTCCCTCCGGAGGACTGGCCAGCCACAATGGGGGAAAGCATTTCTCTAGGCACATTCGATGTCCTCCTCACCAATCCCCCGATGGGGAAGAAGATTGTGGTAAAAGGGGAACGTCTCCTCTCCCAGTACGACCTCGGTTACAAGTGGCAACGCAATAAGGCGACTGGCGAGATGGAACGGAGCAGCACGATTCACGAGGACCAGCCCCCGCAGATCATCTTCCTGGAAAGGTGCCTTCAGCTCCTGAAGCCCGGCGGCAGAATGGGCATCGTTCTTCCCGAGGCGGTCTTTGGCATGCCCACGTACGACTACGTGGTCACCTTCCTTCGTCGCCGGACAAAGATACGCGGCATCGTCTCCATGCCGGAGGCCCTTTTCAAGACCAGCGGGAAAGGTGGTACCCATGCCAAGGTCTGTATCGCTTTCCTTGAGAACACGCCGCCAGCAGAGGGTGAAGACTACGACATATTCATGGCGGATGTGAAATGGTGCGGCCATGACTCCCGCGCCAACCCCACCTACAGAGTGGCCCAAGATGGAAAAACGGTGATATTGGATGACATCCCCTCTGTCGCGCAACGCTACAGGGACATTCTTGTGAGGCGGGCTACCCGAGAGCGGGATAGGTTTGGCTTTACCTACCGCCTCAGCGGCATTAGGAACGGCATCTTCGTGCCTAAGTACTACGACCCGAGGGTGGCGAGCGACCTCGCGGCATTGCAGGCTACGCATGACCTTGTGTCTCTTGCGGACCTAGTGCGCCGGAAGGTTGTCTCGTGGGCAACCGGCATGGAGGTTGGGAAGATGGCTTACGGGACGGGGCCAGTCCCGTTTATCCGCACCTCGGACATCTCCAACTGGGAGCTAAAGGGCGATCCCAAGCAGAGCGTCAGCGAGGAGCTTTACGAGCAGTATCGGCCCAAGCAGGATGTCGAGGCAGAAGATATCTTCGTGGTGCGGGACGGGTCCTACTTGGTGGGAACATCATGTATTCTTACTGAACACGACACGAAGATTCTTTATTGCGGCGGTATCTACAAACTGCGTGTGAACAAGAAAGACGAGCTTGACCCGTACCTTTTGCTTGCCTTGCTGAATACGCCCATTGTCCGCCGCCAAATGCGCGCCAAACAGTTCACCCGAGACATCATTGACACCTTGGGTAAGCGCCTCTTCGAGGTGGTGCTGCCAATCCCGAAGGACCCCAAGCTACGGGAGAGGATAGCCAACGAAACCCGCGAGACGGTACAGACCAGGGTCCGGCTCCGCAACCGGACAAAAGAGATCGCCTTGGAAGTGGAGGGCTTGTCCACTGTCTCAGAAGAAGACAAGGAGGTCCTTGAGACTCTCTAGTTGCTTCGGGCCGTAACCTCTGGGCGGGCATACTCACTTGTCGGGCCCAACGCATACTGCTAAGAGACAAGCCACTCCATCGGCGCTTCGGAGCCTGCTCAGTCCACTGTTTGCGGGGGCGAGGTGAGGCTTGACACCAACCCGCCAGCTACCTACAGTGAGGTCTAGACCCTCTCTACTGATGACCACTGCCGTGACACCTACGAAACCCGGATACATCGCCTTGTACCATTCAGGGGAGCTGGAGCGCCGCGCCCAGGCCCTCGAAGCCAGGCTGTCCGCCTGCGACATCTGCCCCAGGGCTTGCCGGTGCAATCGGCTGGCGGACGAGCGGGGCTATTGCCATTCCGGGCGCTTGCCCATCGTCGCCACGGTCTGCGACCATCACGGCGAGGAACCGCCTATCTCAGGGACCAGAGGGTCCGGCACAGTCTTCTTCGGCAACTGCACCCTGAGATGCGCCTATTGCCAGAACTACCAGATAAGCCAGGACTGGCGCCGCCAGGCAGCCAACGAGATGGACTGCCATACCCTCGCCGAGCGGATGCTTTACCTTCAGGACGAGCTCGGCTGCCACAACATCAACTTCGTTTCGCCGTCCCATTTCGTGCCCCAACTGGTCCGGGTCGTGCTCGAAGCGGTGCCCCTGGGACTCCGAGTCCCCCTGGTCTACAACACCAGCGGCTATGATTCGCTGGCTTCCCTAGAGCAGCTCGATGGCATCATCAGCGTCTACCTGCCTGACCTGCGATACGGCTCGGACATCTGGGCCAAGCGGCTCTCCGGCGTGCCGGACTATGTCGCCCGGTCCCGTCAGGCCATCCGGGAGATGTACCGACAGGTTGGGGACGTTGTAGTAGATGGTTCCGGCCTGGCGCAGAAGGGACTGATCGTGCGCCATCTCGTCATCCCCAATGGCCTGGCGGGCAGCGAGGACTCGCTGACCTGGCTGGCCCGAGAGCTGTCACCCTCTGTGACCGTCAGTCTGATGTCCCAGTACCGCCCGGTGCACCGGGCGCTGGACATGCCGCTGCTGTCCAGGGGTATCTCCTACGGTGAGTATGCGTCGGTGCTACAGTTGCTGGAAGACCTGGGGCTGCACAACGCCTGGGTGCAGGAGATGGGGTCAGCCGAGGACTACCTCCCCGACTTTGACCGGGGTGGCCACCCGTTTGGCCCAGTCCGGCAGACGATATAGGCGTGCCGTGAATACACCGTCGGGACATCCGCCGCGACGCGCAAGCCCGCAGCACACGTCTCGCAAAGCCGTGACGGTCGTGTCACTCATGCTTGCAGTCGTCTTTGCTGCTACGGCGCCTGCTTGTGGCCGCAGTGAGCCCAGGGTGGACCAGGTCGGACCTGGGCACGAAGCAACACCTTCTCCCCAGCTTGTAGCCATCTTCGCTGACTACGCGCGAAGCCTTCTGCCCTACTACGGGCTTGTAGAGGTCAACGCTCCCACCCGCCTCACCCGTGACGAGGCCCTTCGCCTCGGGCGAGAATTCGCCACGGCGCCTAACCGTCCGAGTCCCGGCAGAGTAGACCAAGTGCAGGCCCTCCTGGTCCGGTACACGGCTGACCCGAGCTACTTCGAGTACGGCAAGCTTTCGTGGTTCCTCGTATTCCCCACGACTATGGAGCTCGGCCTCCACTCTGGTCCGGCGCGTGTTCCAACGCCTGGGCCGAATACGCCACAAGTCCTGATGTATTGGCCTTGTGAATTTGCCATTCCCTTGGACGATGATACGGGCCTCTTCTGGGGTGGTTCGTGGTGCACTTTTAGAAGACCGGGGCCCTCCGCAACACCGAACCAGAAGCGGCAGTTGGACTCGTATGCTGCGACCTATGGCTGGTGGCCCGTGTGGTCGCAACTTCATCAATATGATGGGAAGCCCATACCGGAATCGGCAATCCAAGCACTTCAACGACCGTAGAAAAGGCCGTCAACCCAAAGCTGGTTGACACCCTATGCCATAGCGGGCTACAATGCCCTTGAAAGTGAGGGACTATGGTCAGGTTGCGTCTCCGTCGTGAAGGAAGAAGAAAACGGCCCTCCTACCGCGTGGTAGCGGCCGATAGCCGTATGCCCAGGGATGGTCGCTTTATCGAGGTCATAGGCTTCTATGACCCCTTGGTGGAACCGCCCAAGATCGTAATCAGCGAGGACAAGGCCCTGCTGTGGCTCAAGCGTGGGGCACAGCCCAGCGAGACCGTCCAGCGGCTCCTGGTCAAGACGGGCATCCTGGCCAAGTTCCGCGGCGAGGCTCCTGCCGAGGCCTCGGCGCCGGCGGAAGCTGCTTCACCCGAGCAGCCCGCCTAAACTGCGGGGGGGCGCATGAAAGAGTTGGTCGAGTACGTCGCCAAGGCCGTGGTAGACCACCCGGACGCAGTGCAGGTCACTGAGGTCGAGGAAGAGGGAAGGACAATCCTTAGGGTGCAGGTGGCCGAGGAGGACCGGGGAAAGATCATCGGACGCCAGGGCCGGGTAGCGGAGGCCATCCGCACCCTGCTCCGCGTCGCCGCCATCAAGAACGGTACCCGCGCCACCCTCCAGATCGTCTAAATAGGGGGGCACCATGAGCGGCCACTCGAAGTGGAGCCAGATAAAGCGCCAGAAGGGTGTGACCGACGCTCGACGTGGCCAGCTCTTCACCAAGTTCGCCCGTGAGATAATGATCGCCGTCCGACAGGGCGGCCCCGACCCCTCCTCCAACTTCCGCCTCCGCATGGCTCTTCAGAAGGCTAAGGACGCCAGTCTGCCCACCGAAAACATTGAGCGCGCCATCAAGAAGGGCTCCGGCGAGGCCGGGGTCGAGCAGCTCGATGAGATAACCTACGAGGGCTACGGTCCGGGTGGCATCGCCGTCCTGGTGGAGGTGTTGACAGACAACCGCAACCGCAGCGTCTCCGAGGTGCGCCATAACTTCGAGCGCGCCGGCGGGCGCCTGGGGGAGGCGGGCAGCGTCTCCTGGGTTTTCGAGTCGCGGGGCGTGCTCGCTATCCCGACTACCGCGGTGCAGGCCGAGGACTGGGCGCTCCAGGCCATAGACGCCGGGGCTGAGGATGTCCAGGTACATGATGACGCCCTGGAGGTCTACACCCGCCCCGATGCCCTGGAGAAGGTCCGCCGCGCCCTCGAAGAGAAGGAGATGAAGGTGTCCTCTGCGGAGCTCTCCCGTGTGCCCAAGACCACCGTCCCCCTCGATGCCGCGACGGCCACCAAGGCCCTAAGGCTCCTGGAGCGGCTGGAGGAGCTCGACGACGTGCAGCGGGTGCACACCAATGCCGAGTTCCCCGACACCGTCCTGGAGGGGCTCCAGGCCGCGAGCTAGCCGTGGCCCGGGTACTGGGCGTTGACCCGGGTACCGTGGCTATGGGGTTCGCTGTGGTGGAGGAGGGTGGAGGTGACCCTAGCTCCATAGCCTCGGGTGTCTTCACTGCCGCTGCGGACCTGCCTATCGCCGAGCGCCTGCACGCCCTCTACGGCCAGCTCCAAAAGGCCATCGTCCGCTACCAGCCCGCAGAGGTCGCCGTCGAGGAGCCTTTCACCGCCAAGAACCCCCACTCAGCCCTGGCCGTAGGCCAGGCGCTGGCCCTGGCGCTTCTCGCCGCCGCCGACCACGGCCTGCCCATCCAGACCTATCCCCCGGCTACGGTCAAGCAATCGGTGACCAACTACGGGCGCAGCACCAAGGAGCAGGTGAGGCAGATGGTCTGCCTGCGACTGGGCATCCCCGCGGACATGTCCGAGCACGCCGCCGACGCCCTGGCCATCGCCCTGTGCCACATCCAGGAGCGACAGATGGCCGCCCGGTTGGCTGGCCAGGCCGCTGCCTCTAGGTCCAGGAGATGATTGTCGGGCTGCGGGGGACACTAGAGGCGGTGGCCGTGGACGGCGCCGTCATCCAGGTGGGGGGCTTCAGCCTGCGGGTGCAGACCCCCACCTCCACATTGGCGGCCCTGGGTCCCTTGGGCAGCCAGGTGCACCTGCACACCCACCTCTACCTGCGCGAGGACCTGATCGCCCTATACGGCTTCGGCACCGAGGAGGAGCTAGCCATATTCGAGCGGCTGCTCACCGTCCCCCGGGTAGGTCCGAAGCTGGCCCTGGCCCTGCTCTCCGTCCTGGGCGCTAGCGACCTGGTGACCGCCGTGATGTCAAGCGACATAGACCGGCTGGCCCAGGTGCCGGGCATTGGCAAGAAGACAGCCAGCCACCTGGTGCTGGAGCTAAAGGGTAAGCTGGAGTCCCTCGATCTGGCAGCAGCGGCTTCCTCGCCTGGGGACCAGAGCGCCGAGGTGGTGGCCGCCCTCACCGGCATGGGTTTCTCCACCGCCGAGGCCCGAGACGCGGTCAAGGGACTGCCCTCGGGGGACCTGCCCGTCGAGGAGCGCCTGCGCCAGGCCCTCCAGCGCCTGTCCCGCGCATAGAGCCGGGGGCACACGCACGAGGACATAACCGTAGGGGCGGGCCTGTGTGCCCGCCCGCCCCAGGGGAGGGCACGTGCCGACGCGGCGGGACTCCCCTACGGGGCACGTTCGTGGCGGTGCACGGGAGCGAGACGTTGAAAGGGGACACACCATGCTTACAGTACGCGAGGCAATCCTGGAGCGCCGGGCCATCCGCAAGTTCAAGCCGGACCCGGTGCCCGACGCATACATCCTGGAGATGCTGGAGGCAGCCCGCCTGGCCCCCTCCGGCCACAACCGCCAGCCCTGGCGCTTCCTGGTGGTCACCGACCCCGCGGAGAGGACCTTTATCCAGGACGCCTGCCGCCACCAGCGCTTCATCGGCGAGGCGCCGGTGGTCTTCGTCTGCGCGGCGGACCTCTCGGCCTTCTCCAAGCTCTCCGAGCGCCTGCGCTATGAGGAGTTCATCGAGTACGGCGTCTTCGACACGTTCTCCGGCGACCTGACCGACCATGCCTACTGGGAGAAGGGGTTCCTCTCCGGCCCGGAGCCGGACCCCAAGGCGTTCATTGGCGGCGCCCTGGCCAACACCTACATCGCCATCGAGCACCTGGTGCTCACGGCGACGGCGCTGGGGCTGGGCACATGCTGGGTGCAGGCCCGCCCCGCCACCGAAGCGCTACAGAAGCGCTTCGGCTGGCCGGAGCACATCATCTGCGCCGCCGTCATCCCTTGTGGCTACCCCGCCTTCCAGCCTTCGCCCCGCCCCCGCCAGGCGCTGGAGGAGCTGCTGCTAAGGCCGCTGGCGGTTACGTCGCCGCCTTAGAGACCTCTACACATCTTTCCGCGCCAACACAACAACGGGTCACGGGTTCGGAGCTGGAGAAGGGAAGAATGGACACCAAGTGCTATACTTTTGTTCACGAAGCGTACGTTGGAGGTGCCCATGAATGACGCAACGAAAGAGGCCGCTGCGGTGCTATCCGGTCAACCAGAGCCTCCGCCCGGCGTAGCCGAGCTAATGAAGCTATACGAGAGCGTGGAGGAAATGTACGTGCTAGCGGCGGCTGCGTCGGGCAGCTATGAGGAGCAGTCGGCCACTACCTCTTACACGGACTTCCGCTTGAAGGCGAAGTAAAGAAACCAATGCCGACTTGGGGCGATACCCTAAAAGAACTCAAAAGTACAAGAGGCTGGACGCCCACCTCGTGGAGGCATTGCGCAAGGCCGGTCACCATACGACCACAGTTGTGGCGGAAGGACTCGGTGGCCTTGACGACGAGTCGCTGCACACCGTCTGCAAGAACGAAGGGACTTATGCAGCCTCCAAACAATAAGGGCTTTCGATGCCTAAAGCGGTTCTAACGGAAAAGTACGTCTTCAGTGCAGATCACATCTTCTACCCAGAACTTGCGACCTATGCGGTAACACAGATCGCGCTATCCACTGCATATACATGTGCGAAGGGTGAGTCTTTTCCACGACTCATCATGAACAAGGGGGTGGTCACCCACTCGGTCCTACTGAACCCCCAGATCTTGGTCGCCATGATGGATCCCGGAGTTAGGAGTTCTGGTCTGCCCATTGAATACAGCGCGGCATCCTTTGATAGAGAACCGGGGAATGCTCAAGGACCTGCCTATTTTGTACCACCTGAGATTTGGAATACGGTCGCCCAGGTTTGCCTAGGCTCGGCATACGAGCGTATTTCTGGCCGGGTCAAAGACCGCTACCGTGCTGACCCTTGGTCATGGCCACCTGAGCTTCAATACTTCCGACACATCAGAAACGGGTGTTTTCATAACAACAGATTCAACCTCCGACCTACGTATAAACACAAGACAGCCATAGATTCGGCAAACCCGCCTAGGTGGCGCACCTCGGTTTTGACGGACGATGAGTCCGTAGCCGGTAAGCGCGTATTGGGTAGCTATCTCTATTCAGGTGACGTGCCAATACTCCTGGCCGATATGGCGCAAGTCTTCAAAAGTTCACCCCCATAATCTCATCAACAGACGAGCCGTCCGGGGTCTTGGAGAATGTATGTGAATACTAGATAGAGTGCTCGGCCCGGCCCCAAAAGGCGGCAGTGACCGCTCCGCACCCAGCATCCCGTTTCCCCAGCCATCCTACCGTAGCAGGGGTACGCTAGCGATGGGCGCTACAAGATGAAAGCAGGCCGGACAATATTGTATTCATAGAGGTAACGCAAAATAGCTTTGGCTCAGCCTTCGCGCGTGTGAGTCGTCCCGTGATTCACACGCGCCCATCCCTCAAGGAGGTGCGCTTATGGAACCCGAAGCCCAGGCCTACGTTGATACCTTCCATAACCTGTGGGAGCAGGCCCGTGCAGCCATCAAAGACCTGCCACCCCAGGCCCTGAACTGGACGCCGCTGGCCAAGGACACCAACTCTGCGGCAATCATGGTGGCGCACATGTGCGGCTCCAACGCCATGCACGTGTACCAGGCCCTCACCGGCGTGGACGTCCGTCGCCAGCGCGACGCCGAGTTCCAGGCCAGCGCCCAGTCCGCCGCAGACCTCGTGGCTATGACCGAGAGGTCCGAGGCCCAGTGCCGCGAGGCGCTGGAGAGCACCACCGCTCGTGCCCTAGGCGAGGCGGTGGCCCTGCCAGGCCGGGACCCCACACCCCGGCGGGCGGTGGTGCTGCGCACAGTCGGGCACATGGCGCTGCACGTGGGCCATCTCCAGCTTACCCGCCAGCTTTGGGAGGCACGCTCGTAGGGGCGCAGCAAGAGGGCATATCTCCCCCTCACTCCGTTCGCTTCGCTCAGGACAGCGTCTAGCTCTCTCCCTCCAGGTCCCGATTCTCGGGACAGGGGAGAGAGGTAATCTCCTCGCCCCCTGGGAGGAGAGGGAAAGGGTGATGAAGCCTAGCCCCAGGCTTATGGTCATCAACCATTTATAGTGCCAACTGTGCGCCAGCACCATTGTCATTCTGAGTCCCGATGCGTCGGGATCAGAATGACAGGTAATGTCGCCCTATTTAGTTGATGACCATCAGCCTGGGGTATGAGTATGATTACCCCAGCAGGCGCACCAGGGGGACCACGTCCGGCGCCTCGTCCAACTGGGAGACGGCGGCAATGACGCGGTCCACGGTGGCGGCGGGCAGCGGCTTGACCGAGTACGCGGCGCAGTCCCGGAACTTAGCCCGGAGGTCGGCATCGCTGATGGGGTTGTCGGGGTGGCCATAGGCGATGTCAACGTGCTGGCTGAAGGCGCCGCCGTTGCGCAGGCTTATGTCCACGGTGGCCGCTTCGACCAGGCGTCGGTTGTAGCTCTTGTCGTACTGCCAGCCTATCTTCTCGGCCAGCCCCAGGACCTGCGGGTCGCGCAGCGCCTCGGCGCTGAAATCGCCCAGGACCAGATTGCGGCGCTGGATGGCTACGGCCAGACAGTAGGGCAGGCTGAACAGGGCGTCAATGGCAAGCTGGGGCCTCCTCTTTTCCTCGGCGGGAAGGCAGCGGCTGAGTCCGTCGCTGCCCACGGTGAGCACGACGCCCTTGACCTGCTCGGGCCGGATATCATACTGCCGGACCAGGCGCAACGTGGCATCCAGGAAGGTATGGATAACCCGGCACGAGGGCCAGGGCTTGAAGCTGACATTCGCCCCCTCGAATACCTCGCCGAGGCGGTCCGTCAGCCGTTCGGGGTCATAGTGGCCCCGGAAGTAGAGGTTGAACAGGCCGGCCTTCCCCTCGAACACTTCCTGGCCCCCGAGCAGGCCCTTCTGGGCCATGAGGGCGGCCATCACACCACCCTTGGCCGCAAAGGCATCGCGGATGCCCCGGAACACGGACCCCGCGCCCACGTGCCCCTCCCAGCTACCGGCCGCCTGGTTGAGGGCCATGCCCAGGGCGCCCAGGACGCCACGCTCATCCAGCCCCAGCAGCTTCCCGGCGGCGGCTGCGGCGCCAAAGACGCCGATCACCGGCGGCCGTGACCAGCCGGAGTCATGGTCCTCGAGGCAGGAGCCTAGCCGCACCACCAGGTCGCTTCCCAGGGCCAGGGCAGCGATGAAGCGCTTGCCGTCCACCCCACCCATGCGCTCGGCGATAGCCAGGGTCGCAGGGAGGCAGGAGCCGGTGGGGTGAAGTCGGGAGAAGTCGTCCACGTCGTCGTAGTCCAGCGGGTGAGTCAGTGCCCCGTTGGCAAACGCGGCCAGGGGCGCCGCAGCCCGGCCGCCGAAGCCGACCACGGTGCACTGCCCGTGACCATCGCCCTCAGCGACTATCTCGGCGATCTCCCGGCAGCCTTCGCCCAGCGTCGTAGCGGCCAGCATGCCACCGAGACAGTCCAGGATGCTTCGCTTGGCAACCTCGACGGTCCGGGGCGGTAGGTCTTCGTAGGTAGTCTGAGCGATATTCCGCGCAATCAGTCGGCTGATGTCGGTTGCCGCCATTTTGCCCCCCTCTCAGGACGATGGCCCTGTGAATGGTGGGATGATAGCACCGGTCCAGCACGGGGTCAACAGGCGCCACCCTCACCCTGTCCCACAGAAACAGGGAAGACGCCCCTGTAGGGGCGCCCCGATAATCGGGGCGCCCCTACAGCTTGACTACTTTGGCGGTATAGATGCCGGGGATGGCCAGGATGCCCTTGAGCTGCTCCTCGTTGAGGGCTTCGTCCAGGCCCAGCACCATGAGGGCCTGGCCCCGGGGCTGTACTCGGCTCACGTGCATGGAGCTGATGTTGATGTCGGCGGCGCCGGTCACGTTGCCCACGTTGCCGATAAGCCCCGGCCGGTCCTTGTGGTCGCAGAACAGCAGATAGGCGTCGTCGGGGACCAGATCGAACCAGTAGTTGTTCACCCGCACTATGTGCGGCTTGCCCCGCATCAGTGTGCTCGCCGCCGCCGTGACCCCTTCGCTGGTGGTCAGCTCCGCGGTCACCAGGTTCCCGTAGTCCTGGCTCAGGGTGTCCTTGTGCTCGACTATGCGCAGCCCGCGCCGGGCGGCGACCTGGGTCGCATTGACCACGTTCACCCGCTCGCCGGTGACCGGCTCCAGCAGGCCCTGGAGCAGCGCCGCCTTGAGCACCGAGCAATCGTACGCGCCGATGTCCCCTTCGTACTTGATGTGCAGGCTGGCCCACTGGCCATCGGCCAACTGGGTTACCAGCCGTCCCACTATGGCCGCCACCGGGTAAAAGGGGCGGACCACCGACGCCACATCCGGCGGCATGGCCGGTACGTTGACGGCGTAGCGCGGCGGGCGGCCCTCCAAGACAGCGATGACCTCCTCCGCCACATCCACGGCAACGCTGGCCTGGGCTTCCACCGTAGACGCTGCCAGATGGGGCGTACAGATGAGGCGCGGATGGCGGAACAGGGCCATGTCCTTGGGCGGCTCGCTGGTGTACACATCGAGGGCGGCCCCGGCGATCTTCCCATCGTTCAACGCTTGGAGCAGCGCCGCCTCGTCCACGATGCCCCCACGCGCGGCATTGACGATGCGGGCCGAAGGCTTGAGCAGGGACAACTCCTTGGCCCCGATAAGTCCCTGAGTGGACGAGGTCAGGGGCGTATGGATGCTGATGAAGTCCGAGTGGCGTAGGACCTCGTCCAGGGCCGCCAGCTCCACGCCCAGGCCCTTGGCCACCTCGACGGAGATAAACGGGTCATAGGCAAGTACCCGCATGTCGAAGGACTGCGCCCGTTTGGCCAAGGCGCTGCCCACCTTGCCCAGTCCCACCAGGCCCAGGGTCTTGCCTCGAAGCTCTACGCCCACAAACGTCTTCCGGTCCCACTTCCCCTGCTGGAAGGCGACGTGCGCCTGGGGAATGTAGCGGGCCAGGGACAGGATGAGGCCCATGGTGTGCTCGGCGGCGGAGATGGTGTTGGCCAGGGGCGCATTCACCACCACCACGCCGCAGCGGGTGGCCGCCTCCACGTCTATGTTGTCCACGCCCACTCCAGCGCGGGCTATAATCTGGAGGTTGCGCCCGGCCTCGATGATATCCCCGGTGACCTTGGTCTCACTGCGGACCATCAGGCCGGCGTAGTCGCCGATGCAGGCCTTGATGTCGGCTGGCGGCAGGCCGTGCCTCACGTCTACCTGGGCGGAACGGGCCACCAGGTCCAGGCCATCCTGGGCCACGGGGTCAGTGACTAGGACCTTGGGCTTCATCGCGCTGTGGCCCGCTGCGCTGCCGGGGCCTTGGCTTTGAAGCCTAGTGCGGGCAGCACTTTGCCCAGTGTGGATATGACCTGGTCTATCTCTGCCTCAGAGACATAGCCCATGTGTCCGATGCGGAAGATCTTACCGCTGAGCTTGGCCTGGCCCTCGGCCAGCTCGACGCCCTGCTCCAGCATGGAGCGCAGCAGCTTGCTACAGTCCACTCCCTCGGGGACGCGCACCGCAGTGACAGCGTTGGAGGCATAGGACTCATTCTCCACCAGCAGCGAGAGGCCCAGGCCCTTGATGCCCTCCCTGGTGCGCTGGGCGAGCCGGGCGTGGTTGGCGAAGATGTTGGCCAGCCCCTTGCGGAGCATCATGTCCAGGGCCACGTCCAGGGCATAGTAGGTCGAGACAGCCGGCGTCCAGGGCGTCTGGTTCTTGGCCTGGAAGCCCCTGGCCTTCCCCAGATCGAGGTAATAGCGGGGCATCTTGGCCCTGGCGTTGGCCTCCCAGGCCTTTGGCCCCATGGCCACGAGGCCGACCCCGGGCGGCACCATGAAGCCCTTCTGGGAGGCGCTGGCGATGGCGTCAACCCCCCAGGCGTCCATGGGCAGGTCCAGGGCGCCCAGGCTGCTCACCGCGTCCACCAGCAGGAGCTTGTCGGACTCCCGGGCCAGGGCGGCGATCTCCTTGACGGAGTTGGTCACTCCCGTGGAGGTCTCGTTGTGGACGACCTGGATAGCCTTGATGGAGGCGTCCTTCCGCAATGCCTGGCGCACCGTGTCCACATCTACGGCGGTCCCCCAGGGGAACTCCAGCCGGACCACATCGGCGCCAAAGGCCTGGGACACCTCGCAGAAGCGGTCCCCGAAGGCGCCACAGGTCAGGGCCAGCACTCGGTCCCCAGGCGATAGTGTGTTGACCACCACGGCCTCCATGGCCCCCGTGCCGGAAGTGGTGATGACGAAAATCTCGCTGGAGGTCTGGAATACCTGCTTAAGGCGCTGGTTCACGCGCCCCAGAAGGGCAGCGAACTCCGCGCCGCGATGGTTGACCATCTGCTTGACCTGCGCCTGGAGCACCTCGGGGGGACACGGGGTCGGACCCGGGATCCGCAGATTCATGACGCCTCCTTGCTTCGTAGGGGCGGGTTTGAAACCCGCCCCTACCATGTTCAGGCTAGGGGTGGACGGCCGTCCGCCCCTACGGACGCTCTTGTTAGGGAATGATACTCTACGGGCGCGGCCAACTCAAGGGCGGGGACGGCAACCGGGCTACGGGCTACGGGCTACGGGCTACGGGCCGCGCACACGCGGGTTTGGGACAATCTACACTTGTGGTCAAGGGGTTGGTGGCACAGGGGGAGGGCCAATTTGAGGTGGTGCAGCGACCGAGGAATCCTTCGCTGACCCTTCCCCTTCGCTGACCCTTCCCCTTCGCTGACCCTTCCCCTTCGCTGACCCTTCCCCTTCGCTGACCCTTCCCCTTCGCTGCGCTCAGGGTCAGGGCTTCGGCTCAGGGCTTAGGCCCAGGACGACGTGTTATGGCAGGCCTTGAGAAAGGCAAAACGACGAGAACCTTCGCCCTTCTGCGGAATGCCTTTGAATGACGCCCAAAGTGCCGTGGCGAGACGCGACAGCGGGCGAAGTCCCGATTCGTCGGGATAGCCCAGGTTTATACGTTGAGAAGCGGATTGCTTCGGCCCTGCGGGGCCTTTCAATGAACCGTGTGCCTTCGGTTATGCGCGGAGAGGCGGATTGCTTCGGCCCTGCGGGGCCTCGCAACGACAAGATAACCTCTGGGCCTCCAAGGTTAGATCCATAGGGAGTCATATCTGGGCACAGGGGTCCGGCACATGGGGGCCTCTCATGGCTCAGAATGACATAGACCTCGGAATCCCTCATGAGTATTGCTATCCTCACCACGAGGCATGAAAATAGCCGCTGGCCCTCTCTCCCGGCCTCTCCCCGATGCGGGGAGAGGTGTTCCCTTCCCCTTCCCGCTTCGGGAAGGGGCCAGGGGTTAGGGCCGACCCATGGGCTATTCTCGTGGCAATCAGGCTGCGGAGAGGTGGTGTCGTTGTATTCAGTTGATGACCATCAAATGCGCCCATACGCTTGAAGGTGTGGGCGTGGTCAAGATGGACTGGGAGCTGCACCGCCTGCGTTTGGGCCAGTCGCCGAGGAACGTTGACGTATGGTTGCCGCCCGCTGGAAGTGCGCCCGCGCCCCCGCCAGGTCACCAAGCTCACGCAGCACCATGCCCAGGTTGTTGACATCTACGGCCACGGTGGGATGGACGGGGCCATAGGCCGCCTCGTCTATGGCCAGCGCCCGCTGGAAGTGCGCCCC
>Ga0082335_1001589_pt1 | contig 46805 bp, 33 predicted proteins | sample Subgrocontami58m_FD_72375 | JGI IMG/M metagenome (GOLD analysis project Ga0082335, IMG submission 72375) | Subsurface groundwater microbial communities from S. Glens Falls, New York, USA - GMW37 contaminated, 5.8 m (SPADES assembly) (version 2) ...
CAAAATAGCCCCGGACGGCACTTTCACCCGTTTTGCCTCAAAGTTAGAGAAGCCACGTGGCCTAGCCCTGGACGGCTCCGGTAATCTCTATGTGGCGGATGACAACGGCGGTAAGAAAGGTCGGATCATCCGCTTTCGCGCGCCACCACCGCCGACCCTAGTCTTCCCCTCTTTCACCAACCAAACCCCTCTCATTGTCCACGGCACAACCGAGCCTAATTTCCGGATAGATGCCTTTCTGAACAACTCTGATATCCCCATAACGCTTCTTACTGAGGATGGTGCCTTTGCCCTAAACTTAGATTTAATACCCAACACCCAAAACAGCCTTGATATCTTTACTACCGCCGAGAAGGGTCAGGGACTGACCAGTGCTGCGGCAGAGCTTGCGATTGTCCACGATAACATCCTGCCGGTGATCGCCAATCTGCAGCCGCTAAGCGGTTTTTACCTCAATACCAGGACGCCACTGATTAGTGGCGACTTTTTTGATACCGGATCAGGAGTGGAGACCACACGGGCTAAAATCCAACTTGACGGGGCTGATGTTATCCCCCATACACTCACTCCCGCTGGCTTTACCTTTACCCCTGGCGTTTTAGCCGAGGGTTTACATACGGTTTTTGTTACTGTCTTTGACCGTGCCAATAACTCTTCCTCGGTCTCAATAAGCTTTACTGTCGACGTCACGCCACCAGACACTCAAATTGCAAGCGGGCCTCTTGGCGAGATTGGCGAGACCACCGCCACTTTCACCTTCACAGGGACAGATAACCTAACGCCTGCTGGAAGCCTTCAGTTTTCCTGGCGGCTGGATGGAGGAGGATGGTCTCCGTTCTCATCCAACACGACTGCAACCTTTACCGGGCTCTCTGAAGGGACCCATCTCTTTGAAGTCAAGGCCCGCGATCTTGCAGGCAACGAGGACACGACTCCTGCCCTTAGGGAATTCTCCGTCGTTTTGGGCCCTGTGATCACGGCTTTCTCTCCCGGTAGCGGGACGTTGGGGAGCGAGGTAGCGATCCAAGGAAGAGGTTTCGATCCCGGTCCGGGAAAGAGCATCGTTAGGTTCAACGGTGTCCAGGTTGTAATCACCAGCATCACTCAGACGACCATCAGAACCACTGTCCCCATTGGCGCTACAACCGGCCGTATCACCGTTGAGACCCTTAAAGGCACAGCAACCAGCGCTGAGGATTTCATTGTCCTACTTCGCCAAGATTTTGCCCTCTCTGTAAGCCCCGAAGTTGGAAGCGCTGTGCAAGGAACCTCCACTACGTATGCCGTGCGGATCATCAGCACGGGGATCGAACCGTTTACAGGTCTAGCGAGCCTTACGGTGAGCGGACTTCCTGTCGGGGCCACGGCAGCTCTTACGCCCGCTGCCCTCAGTTCCAACGGGACTGGCCTCCTGACTCTCACGACTTCGAGTTCCACCCCTGTAGGATCCCATGTTGTTGAGGTGCGAGCGACATCTCAGCTTGAGGGGCGTCTTGTTATCCGGGCAGCGACAATAACCCTGGCAGTTCAAGTCCCAGGACAGACTGTTCTCGCTGGGCAGGTACGGGACGAGAACGATCGGCCCCTGTCTGGAGTCAGTATTAAACAGGGAGGGAGCACGATCACGGGACTAGGAACCACCGATGCCGGGGGTAATTTCTTCATCCCGCTCTCTGTCGCTGGTCCCCAGATTTTTTTGATCGACGGCTCCACAGCAAATACCCCGACCGTCACCTATTCGACCGTTCCTGTAACCGTAGATATTCAACCGGGAGCGGTAAACACCTTAGGCTTCATCCCCCGCCTTCCTAGCCAGCCGGTAGCGAAGCTTGCTCCAATAACTCCAGGCCAGGCCACGGTCCTTACCACTCCCGATGTACCTGGATTTACAATAACGATTCCATCTGGGGTGCAGATTATCGGCTGGGATGGAAAGCCCAATACACAGTTTAGTGTGACGGCAGTTCCGGCAGACCGTTCTCCATTGCCTCCGTTCCCTTCTTCCCAGGCCTCCAGCCAGATTTATCTATTCAGCTTCGGCAAGATGGGAGGGGGGACACCGACCGGCAACATTCCCATTGATACGCCGAACGATGTTAGGGGGCTACCTGGCGAAAAGGTGGATCTCTACTACTTCAACGAGGCCCCGGACGGTACAGCCCCTAATCAGTGGGAGAAGTACGGGACGGGGACTATCTCCTCGGACGGCACTCGGATTGTCACGGACATCAACCCGGCCAATGGCCTTCCCTACGGCATCCCGCGCTTCTGCTGCGGGGCGCGGCGAAATGATCCTCAAGTCCAGTCTGGAGGGGGACAAAGCGGCGGAGCTTCAGATAGCGGTAAGAAAGATGGCGAGCCTGTGGACACGGCCACAGGCCTTTTTTACCTGGAGAAGACAGATCTGCTCCTTCCAGGGATTAACCCTGTTGCAATTACCAGAACCTATAGAACTCAACTTAGCAATGCCGGCCCATTTGGCTTAGGGACAAGCTGGTCCTACGATATTTTTCTCCAGCCACCTCCAAATAACTCGCCCGATAGTCTGATTCTCTTTACCCCAGGAAATCGCCAAGATCTCTTTGCCCGTCAGCCGGACGGGAGCTTTACAAACAGCACCTCTCCGGCCTTGCGGGGAGCGGTAGTAAGGGTGGCAGGAGGAGGACGCTCACTCCGCTTCAAAGATGGTAGTCTCTGGCGCTTCGATGGAGCCGGAAGATTGATTAGCCAGGCTGACCGAAATGGGAATACCGTTAACCTCATTCGCGATAGCCAGGGAAGGGTGACACAGATTATTGAACCTTCAGGGCGGCAACTCGTCATATTCTATACCGGTACCAACCTCCGAATGGATCGAATCCAGGACCCCATAGGCCGGGAAGTCCGCTATGGCTATGATCCGTCTGGGCGGCTCACCAGCGTAACCGATGCTGCAGGTGGCATTACCCGGTATACCTACGACAGTGCCAACCGGATGGTAAGCATCACTGATCCTCGGGGGATCATCTTTTTAACCAATCAGTACGACAGTTCTGGAAGAGTGATCCGGCAGACACAGGCTGATGGAGGCGTGTGGACTTTCGCTTACACTGCCTCCGGGAACTTCATCAGCCAGACCATCGTAACCGATCCTCGCGGAAGCGGCACAACCTACCGCTTTAACGCCGCTGGTTATCTGGTCAGCCAGACAGATGCTTTGGGTCAAACCACTACCTCTGACCGAGAGCCGGGAACAAATCTTATCCGCGCTACCACCGATCCTATCGGACGCGTCGCCCGCTTCACTTATGATGCAAGTGGGAACGTGACCAGCATCACCGACCCAGCAGGCAACGTGCGGAGATTTGAGTACGAGCCGGCCTTTAACAAACTCACTAAGATCACTGACCCGCTGGGGCAAATAACCACATTTGAGTATGATGTCAAAGGTAACCTTCTTGCGACCGTGGACCCCAGCGGTGCCCGTACTAGCATCGCATATAATTCCTTTGGTCAACCTTTAAGCACCACCGATCCGTTAGGAAATACCACCACGTTCACCTACGACGACTTCGGCAATCTCGCCACGATAGCCGATCCTCTAGGAAACGAGACACAGCGAGCTTACGATTTCGTCTCCCGTCTGATCGAGCAAACTGATCCGCGTGGCAGGAGCGCAAGGTTTACCTATGACGGTTTGAATAGGATTACGCAGGTCTTGGATGCTTTAAACGGTGTTACCTCCTTCAGCTACGATGGGAATGGGAATCTCCTTGCCGTTACTGATGCCAGAGGGAGTACCACCAGCCATACATACGATGTCATGGATCGGCTGGCTACCCGAACTGATCCTGTGGCAGCGGTCGAATTGTTTGCCTATGACAATGCCGGGAACTTAACTCGTCACACCGACCGCAAGGGTCAAGTGAGTACCTTCGGCTATGATGCCCTGAATCGCCGCACCGGCAGCACTTACGCCGATGGAGCAACTACCAGCTTTGTTTACGACGCTGTAGGACGCCTCACAGAGGCGAGAGACTCTGTGGGCGGGACGATTCTGAATCAGTATGACTCCTTGGATCGGCTGGCAGCTCAAATCACTAGCCTTGGCGCAATCCAGTATAGCTACGACGCTCTGGGTCGGCGCATCTCAATGACTGCGCCGGGTCAGCCCCCTGTGAGTTATAGCTATGACCTTGCCAGTCGCCTCACACAGGTAGTGCAGGCAAGCCAGATAGTTGACCTTCAGTATGATACCCTTGGCCGTAGAACGCGCCTGACGCTGCCGAATGGGGTCTCCACAGAATATGCCTACGATGCTGCCTCCCGCCTTACCCAACTGATCTACCGAAACGCCCTTGGGGTTCTTGGCGATCTTACTTACCAATATGATGCTGCAGGTAACCGGATGGCTGTGGGTGGCAGCTTTGCCCGCACTCTACTTCCCGACCCCGTCACCACTGCCAATTATGATGCTGCCAATCGCCAGCTAATCTTTGGCGATAAAACCATGACCTTTGATAACAATGGAAACTTGACTTCTATTACGGATGGTTCTGGTACTACGATTTACGCATGGGATGCAAGAAATCGACTTGGCGGCGTCGCCAGCCCCAGCATAACCGCCAGTTTTGTTTATGACAGCTTCGGAAGGCGGGTGAAGAAGACCATTAAAGGAAACCTGACTGAATTCCTATACGACGGCGTTAATCCCGTCCAAGAGACCTCCGGCGCTACGGTGCTAGCAAACATCCTCACTGGCCTTGGGATTGATGAGTATTTGACCCGCAACGACGTCGCTGCTGGAACAACGAGCCACTTCCTGCCTGATGCGTTGGGCTCTGTCATCGCATTGGCGGATTCGGCTGGAGCTGTGCAAAGCGAGTTCACCTACGAACCGTTTGGAAAGACGACCGCCACCGGGGCTTCAAACACTAACCCGTTCCAGTTCACGGGCCGAGAAAACGACGGCACCGGCCTCTACTACTTCCGAGCCCGGTACTACCACCCGCTACTACAGAGATTCATTAGCCAAGATCCTTTCCCCGGCTTTCGAACCTTGCCTCAGTCGCTGAATGGCTACCCCTACGTCTTAAACAACCCTCTGTCTCTTCTTGATCCTGATGGGGAGACCCCCGTTCCCGCTGATATTCTCGCTGGCGCGGGATGGGGCGCTGTTACCGGTGCAATTACCGGCGGTGCAAGTGGTTATGCTTACGGCGGAGTACCGGGCCTTATAGGAGGAGTTTTCGGAGGTGCAGTCACGGGAGGGCTAGCTGGGGGCGCAGCTGCAGGCGTTACAAGCGCACTGGGTTCGGGAGCGGTTGGAGGTGCAATGGGTACACTAGCCGGGAAGGCGATTGGGACATGGCTAAATCCTCCTATCCGCCCCAATCCATATAGGGAGATCTGGAGTCCACCGCCAGTCATTAAGAATCCTCCGGTACCACCCCCACGCCCAATACCTCCAGACCCGTTCCGCGATCAATCGATCTGGAACGCTCCACCGTATCCGTATGGGGATCAGAAGATACAATGCCCGTTTGGCGGCTGCGAACCTCCCGCTAGCGACAGGTCTGGCAATATGAGTGGAAGAAAGGATAACTGGTATTGAGGCCTTTCGTAAAACCTAGGTTTTGAGAATCGTATTTTTTAGAGTTCGAGGGCAAAAGGATTAAAAAGGATTCAATGCTCCAAGTGACAGCAAAGTGCCTTCTACGTAATTTCCTTCGCATCGTAGAAGCTGAGCGGTTCAGTGGGAGGTCTAAAAATGGTTAGGCAAGATAAGGTACTTCTGCAGGCTAACCTTCCTAAATGGTTCCGAGTTTTTTATGGTATCGGTGCTCCTTTTATGCCGTTTTTTTCTATATTTATATGGATTCAATTTAGCCTTGATGGATTCACGTTACTAGAAGTCCTGGGCGTTGTCTTTTTTATAGTCATGACCCTGCTAGTACTGTTGATGGCACCACTTTTCTGCTCATCGGTGACGGCTACCGAGTTTGGGTTGGAGCTAAGTGCGCTTTGGATTCTCAGGCGAAGGTTTAGCTGGAACGAAATTGTAAGGGTCTCGCGACCACATTTTGGGGTTCCACGTGACATCACGTACGTATTTTCCAAAAGCGGTAAAAGGATTGGCCTCCTCAGGAGCATGGAAGGGTACTCGGAACTCTTAGAACTCATCCAATCCAAAGCGCCAAACCTTACCCCAAGGACGCTCCCGCCAGAGTTCTCGCCACGGCGGTACACTACCTTCTGGAGAGATGCTTTGGTCATTTTTGGAGGCCTTCTCCTTTATTTCGTTGCCAAGCTTATCTTTAAGTTCTAACGAACAGAAAAACAGGAAAAACAGTGTCAGGCTTGACAGATGAGAAAGCTCAGGGGGAAGAAAAAGGGGAAAGCCTGATCTTCAAAGCTGGCAAGAGGAAGGCTTTTGTATTGAACAAATTGATCTCAAGAGCACGAAAATTGCAGCGGCCACGATGATCGCTTAAACGAGACGGATTACTTCTATCTGTCATGTGCTCTCTTGTGAACGAGGTTACGGTAGGATCATGAGTATGTTATCGCTAATCTTGCAGGTTGTTGGAGAATTTCTCATTTCCGTTTTTATGGACAAAAAAAACGTGTCTGGGGTGTTATCATTTTCATTCTCTTAATCCTTGGGTTGGCCTTTTGACTATAACAAAGTTGTGTGCCAGGCTTGACAGATAGGATGGTATCGCAGGTCAAGTCGGCAGGAGCCAGGAACGGTGGAACGGTGTCAGGCTTGACAGATAGAATACTAGAAAAAATCAAACTGTGAGTACGTCATTGATGATCGGAGACGGATAGAGGGAGTTACCATCGACTTGCTTGCGGGGGAAGGGCGATGGGGTTTGGCTTGAATACTTGAATCACGGAGGTGCAACAAGGATTTCTGCCTGAGGGTTTGAGCAACACAGAGTTATGAAGAAGCGTGTAGGATATAGGTCTTTGGCTGTTTCTACAGTGCTGGTCGCATTTCTGACCTTAGTAGGTTTTGGCCAGCTTCACGCGCAACCAGCCAACGTCATTTACATCTACGACGACCTTGGGCGGCTCAGTCGGGTCGTGGATCAAAACAACGAGTGTGCGACGTATGAGTACGATGCTGTCGGGAACCTGCTATCCATTAAGCGCAGCACGAACTGCCTACAACCTCCTGCCATAGATAGCCTGTCGCAAGACACTGCCAATGCAGGCGACACGACCTGCATCACTATCAGAGGGACTAACTTCCTCGGCGCTACAGTTACAAGCGATAATCCTGATGTCGAAGTCAGCCGAGTACGGGTTTCAGAGACGAGCATCGAAGTATGCCTGATCATCTCGCCGTTCGCCTCTCTCGTGGCCGCAAGAATCATTGTAACCACGACGGCCGGCGTCGTCGAGCGTACGGTTACGATTAACCCCAAGGCAGTGGTTATCACGCAGGCCACATCCATTCCCAGATGGGATCACAGCTATGACGGCACGAACCTCACTATCCAAGGTCCAACGAATGTTACAATCGACGGCACGCATCGGTTCAGGTCGTTGACACTTCTGAACAACGCCCTCATCACCCACTCTGCCGCCACCGGCATCAGCACCTCGAAACTGGACCTTACCGTAGATGGGGCGTTGACGATTGATACCACAAGTAAGATCGATGTTACAGGTCGTGGTTTTTTAGGAGGCGGGAAGCCGGGCAATCCATTTCTGCAGTCGTATAATAACAGCGGCATGACGGTGGGATTTCAGAGGGGCAGCACGGGTCAGAGCGGAGGGAGTTACGGAGGCTTAGGTGGGTCATCTAGTGGAAGCTCGAATCCAGTTTATGGGGATTTTAGGGACCCCAATGATCCTGGTAGCGGCGGGGCTGCATTGTTTGGTCCTGCAGGCAGTGGAGGAGGGTTAATCCGCATTGTTGCACAGACGCTTCAACTGGACGGCATGATTAAGGCCGATGGAGAGACACCGGTTAACTACGCAGGGGGAAGTGGAGGAGGGATAAGGATAGATGTGGGGACGATTAGAGGCACCGGCCAAGTCACAGCCAATGGAGGCACAGGTCAGAGAGACAATGGTGGAGGCGGAGGAGGAGGCAGGATAGCCATCTATTACCAGAATGTCACAGGGTTTGATTTCACCAAGGTAACTGCATTCGGAGGACTTGGAAACGCAGCACCAAATGGCGGCGCCGGAACTACTTATCTCCAAGGACCGGGGAGAGAGAATGGGGAAGTAGTAGTGGACAATAATAGCATGTCGGCTCCGTCTCTATCCACGCCCTTAATACCGCAACCTCTAGGCAATCTCCGTGTCCGTCGTGGAGCGGGAGTGAGAATAGATGCGCTGCTTAACCTTACCGATGCGTTAGAAGTCTCTTCCAGTAGTGAACTTGCCCTGGCTGCTAATCGACTGACGGCTGCTACAATCGAGGTTAAAAGCAGCAGCATTATTACCAATCTTTTCACTACTGCTAGTGCCTTTTTCAAAGTCGATCTCAGTGCCAACACGGTTACGGTAGACGCCACCAGTCGTATTGATGTGACAGCTCGCGGCTTTTTAGGAGGCGGGAAGCCGGGAAACCCATTTATCGAGGCGTACAATAACAGCGGCATGACGGTGGGATTTCAGAGGGGCAGCACGGGTCAGAGTGGAGGAAGCTACGGCGGCTTGGGGGGATCATCTAGCGGAAGTTCGAATCCAGTTTATGGGGATTTTAGAGACCCCAATGATCCTGGTAGCGGTGGGGCTGCATTGTTTGGTCCCGCAGGCAGTGGGGGAGGGCTTATTCGCATTGTGGCCCAGATGCTTCAACTGGATGGGGCAATCAAGGCTGACGGTGAGAGCCCACCTTTCTACGCAGGTGGAAGCGGTGGAGGGATACGCATTGATGTGGAGACTCTGAGAGGCACAGGGCAGATTACTTCCAATGGGGGCAACGGGCAGAGGGATAATGGAGGCGGCGGAGGTGGAGGTAGGATAGCCATCTATTATCAGAACGCAGCAGCGTTTGATCTTACTAAGGTTACTGCATTCGCAGGAATCGGAAACGCAGCCCCGAATGGCGGTGCTGGGACTATTTATTTGCAAGGACCCGGAAGGGAAAGCGGAGAACTCATTGCCGACAATAACAACGTAATTCCTCCTTCTCTTTCCACGCCCTTGATTCCTTTCTCTTCGGGGCAGCTTAGTTTAACGCACTTGCGGGTGAAGCGTGGTGCCAAGCTCAGGGTGGATGACATGGTTAACCTTGTAGACACCTTGGAGGTCTCTTCCAGCAGCGAGCTTGCCCTGGTAACCAATCGGCTGACTGCCTCTACAGTCAACGTCACGGGTGGCAGTCTTATCACGCATTTTTTCACCACTGCTACGGCTTACTTTAAAGTAGACCTCAATGCTACCACTCTCACGGTAGATGCCACGAGTAGGATCGATGTCACGGGACGTGGGTTTTTGGGTGGTGGCAAGCCGGGAAACCCATTTGTTCAGGCGTACAATAACAGCGGCATGACCGTGGGATTTCAGAGGGGCAGTACTGGTCAAAGTGGGGGGAGTTATGGAGGACTAGGTGGGTCATCCAGTGGAAACTCGAATCCAGTTTATGGGGATTTTAGAGACCCCAATGATCCTGGTAGCGGTGGGGCTGCATTGTTTGGCGAGGCAGGCAATGGAGGAGGGCTAATCTGGATCGTAGCTCAGACACTTCAAGTTGATGGGTTAATCAAGGCCGATGGAGAGACACCGACTTTCTATGGCGGGGGAAGTGGTGGAGGGATAAAGATTGACGTAGGGACTCTGACAGGTGCTGGACAGATCACCGCCAACGGAGGCAACGGACGCCGTGATAATGGAGGTGGCGGAGGAGGAGGCAGAGTGGCTGTCTATTATCAGGATGTTGTGGGCTTTGATCTAGCCAACGTGACTGCAGCTGGTGGGACTGGAACCTCAGCTCCCAACGGGCAGGACGGCACTTTGCATTTAGAACAGCAGCCGTAACGCGCTTATTGAAAAAATACAGGCCGAGATACCGGAGGTTGAAAGACCACCACTGAGGAGGGTTTGCTCTTCTCCCCCTGTACTCGAAACTGAGAATCGTATTTTTGAACCATTACCTACTGCCTTTTGCCTGGCCCCATTTATAACTTTCATCATATTTCGCAGGGTCAGTTCGCAGGGCAGGCATGCCTTATTGATCTCTTGGCCCGTCGCCCTTCTATCTTCTTAAATTCCCAGCGATTTTATGCCACTCCGAAGCCCGGTTACAAAGGGAAAAAACCGGCAACAAACGTGCCTGCCCCGTTTTCCCGCCCATTTTCTACAACTGCTGCGTCGTGGCTTTCAAACGGAGCGCCATGTCTTTCAGAAGCGAGCGAACGATAGCCGGGTTCTCGCGCAGGAGCGTCTCGAAGTTATTCTGCGATATGGCGACGAGCTGCGTCCCCGGCGAGGCGATGGCGATGGTCGCCGTTCGCGGCTCGTTGAGGAGCATGGCCATTTCGCCGAAGTAGTCGCCCGCCCCGAGGGTTCGGATGGTGGCGCCGTTGTTCTTGACCGCGACCGATCCCGAGAGGATGTAGAACATCTCGCCGCCGGGGTCGCCCTTCTCAAAGAGGATCGTATCCATATCGTAGGCCCGTACGAATTTTGCCAGAAAGGGACTCCGCTTCTTGGGAACGCCTGCGCGTCCAAGAAAGAGACCGCGCACCAAGAGCGCGTCGCGCCGGCGAATGTTGGCCATCACTTCGCTGCCAAAGAGGACCACCAGGAAAGAATAGTAAACCCAGACGGTGAGGACGAAGATGGCTTTGAGAGATCCGAAGGCATAACCAAAGTCAGGATTGATCCGCAAGATCATCGTAAAGATCGGCCGTATAACAAAGAAGAGGATGGTCGTTATGAGGGAGCCGATGACAAGTTCCTGTTTCGTGAGCTTGACAGGGCAGAAGACGAAGAAGAAGAAGCCTATAAAGAGGAGTGATACCGCGACAGGAACAACCGTGGCCGCGTATTGAACGATGGGAAACGCGGCCACGATGTTGACCAACACGATGGAATAAACGATGCGGGTAACCACAAGAACGAGGAAGAGGACGAGGAGCGCGAACGCGGCGACGACCGAGAGCAAATATTCTTTGACGAACCCTATGGTTTGTTCCATTTTAAAAACTTGCGCGAATGCGCTTCGCAGGGCGGAAGCGAAGGGGATAATGATCCAAAGGAGGGCGATCATGCTGTAAAGACCCCATATTCTCTTGGCGGCGAGAGTGGAAATCTCCTTGAGGAGCACCTCACTTGACTGCGGCATGATCTCTTCGGCGAAGGTTTGAGTGCCTTTCAGAACCTGCTCGGAGGATAAGGTAAGATTGCTCAGCAGGATGACAACCAGGAGAAGGAGTGGAATCAGCGAGAAGAAGCCGTAATAGGCCAGGTTCGCAGCGGTTTGATAGCTGTCGTTATTGATGAAGGATTTGATCGACTCGACGAAGATCAGCCAGGAGAGCGACATTGTCTCGCGAAAATTCTTGCGCTTCATAGGGCAACCTCGGAAAGGGGGCCAGAATCTGGGTGAGAGCCTACACCAAAATGCGTCGCGCCGCGAGGGAGAGGGGGAAGAGGAGATCAAATCTTTCAGCCGTACAGAAGCGCGCGGCTGCGACCGGCATCGTAGGCCTCTGTCCCGGTGCAGGCGATCCGCATCACGCTATCGATATCCGCGCCGTCATCGATCGCCTTCCTGACGGCCGCCGTGCCCGTCAACAAATCGATGGCCGGAACGTCGTCACGAAACTCATAAGGTTCCGCGCGCCAGGCAAAGGCATCGGGCCATAGCGATTTTACCGCGACGAGAACGCTGATGCCGGTGCGGTAGGGGTAAAAAGCCCGGCGATCGGTGACGTGCAACTGCAGGGCGCCGCAGCGTTGTCGGGCGAACTTATGGAAAGTCGGCTCAATGACGCAGGGACGGAAGAGCACACCGGGTAGATCACAGCGCCGTAGCTCGTCCGCCAGTTTCCTTGCATCGACGAAGGGGGCGCCAAAGAGCTCGAAGGGCCGGGTCGTGCCCCGGCCTTCGGAGAGATTGGTGCCCTCCAGAAGACACATGCCGGGGTAGACGACGGCAGTCTCGAGGGTCGGCATGTTAGGCGAGGGCATCACCCAGGACAGATCGCACTCGTCGTAGTACGCGCGGCGACGCCAGCCCTCGCATGCGACGACCTCCAGGTCGCAGCCGATGCCAAAGGCGTCGTTGTACAGGCGCGCCAGCTCACCCACGGTCATCGCGTGTCGTTGAGGAATGGGATACAAACCGCAGAAGCTTTCGAGTCCTGGGTCCAAACCACCCCCTTCGAACTGCACGCCTCCGATAGGGTTAGGTCGGTCGAGAACGACGACCTTCACCGAGGATTTTTTTGCCGCACGCATGCAGAGTGCCATGGTAGCGGCATAGGTATAGTAGCGCGCGCCGACGTCCTGGACATCGAACACGAGCACATCAATCTGAGACAGGTGCGCAGGGGTCGGAGACAGCGACTCGAAGCTCTTGCCGTACAGGCTGACCTCGGGTACTCCGGTGACGGGATCGCGGGCGTCGCCAACCCTGATCATGTCCTGGGCTGCGCCGCGAATGCCGTGCTCGGGCCCGAAGAGTAAGCGAAGATCGATATCCGGGTGCCCGTGCAAGAGATCGATAGCATGAGCCAGGCGACGATCGACGGTAGTTGGATTGGCAACCAGCCCCACCCGGGCCTTCCCCAGCCACCGCTTCGGCTCGTCGAGCAGCCGTTCCAGTCCAGTGCGCATGGCATCATCTTACACGGCGCCGGGGCAGTTTGTAAAAGAGGATCGGATCGACCGATGCAGCTAAAGAAGGGATGAAGGATGAAAAATATAGGAAGATAAGCGTCAGCCGGCGGATTTGATTTGTCGCTTCGGGGTTTTAAAAAGTTCGATTCCCGTTGAGACCACCAGCCCTGTCGTAGAAATGTCCGGCGCTTCTTTCCATGTGAACCAGCTTCCCACGGGCAAAGCCAATCTGAGAAAAGAAACCGGGTGTTTCTGTTTCTTCCGGATTCACCAGCGTAAAAACCTTTTCTATCCTTCTTCGATCCTTGGCCAATCTGCTGAATTCATTCACCAAGGCCCGGCCGATACCCTTATAGCGATAGGCCGGGTGAACACCGATAACATCGATCCACCCGACTTCGTCCCGGAGACCAAAATCCCAGATGCTTGCCCAGCCAAAGAGAAAGCCGACCATTCGGTTATCCACTTCGTTCGACTGAGGCTCACGAACGTCAGCGACAAGAGAGGCCCAAGGAGGGATGCCTTCCGCGTTAATAAACCTCCTCTCCCAATAGGCCGGCCGGGAAAAGCCCCGGATCACTTCGTCAATTTTCATGACGGCTTGAAGGTCATATTTCCTGAGCCCCCTGATATCAACCGATTTCATCACCACAGCTCCTCGTCTTGCTTAGAGCCCTTTCCCGCCCCCTCTCTGGGACGCGTGTAGATGACGTACCAGCCCTCAATGGTTGCGGACGGTTGCTGGGGATGGCATTCTGAACAAGCTAGATCTTCGGCCCGCGCGGGCTCCAGATGCACCTCCAACCCCATCGATTCATAAGACTCGGTTGCCTCTTTGAGTCTCGAACCGCTGGCGAGAAACTGCTTGGTCCAGCCCTGCTTTAGAAGCTCCTCTTCTCGGGTACCCGTCGGGGGCATAAGATGTATCCGTAACGTTAGTCGGGAGTTTGGCTCACTCCTCACTGCCTCACTGCTCACTCTCTTTAGAATAGGTCATCTCCCAGATCGTTGCCGGCCGGAAGGTGACCGTGTTCTTGGAGAAACCGCTGTAGTAGTTCACTCTCTCGTTGGGTGTACATAGAAGCCTCTTCATAAAGAAAGTATCGCGCCTTGGGATTACTGTTCAACTGCTCTTCAAGGGCAAGACGCAAGTTGACCACCCCCGCGATCCGAAGGATCTGCTTTTCGGCATCCAGAAGCTGGTAGACGCCTTCCGAGGCGGACGTTGTTGCGACATGCTCTTGATCAAATTCCAACCACGGCTCCGGCGGCAGAATGGGCGCGCCGATTTGGAGCCGCAGGTCGCACCTGAGACACCGTCGCGCCTCCTTTAAGGCTATGGACTCGTCGAAGCCAAGCTCTATCGTTTCGAAGCTCGCCTGGCGCTCGGCAAGTGAACGGTACGGCATAGGTTCCCGGCCCCGGGAAGTAAATTCCTCATCGCGACCGATCCAGGGGTCGTTCTCCTGGGCCGGGGCCAAGGACTCTTCAATGACACCATCGCCCCCAAGATACCGGTCGATGGAGGCCGCTGCCTTCCTTCCGACGGCAATCGCCTGAATAACCGACGATGGCCCGCTTACCGCTTCGCCTCCCGCAAGCAGTCCAGAAACAGGCGTGGCCAGAGTGGCCTCATCGACCCGGAGCGTTCCCCGTTCCGTAACCAACGACTGGCCAACTTCCCCCAAGAAGGAGAAATCTGTGCTCTGGCCGATAGCAAGGATCACGGTGTCGGCCTCGATCACGGTTGTGACCGACGGGTCAAAGGAAGGATTGAAGCGTCCCGACTCGTCGAAGACTCGGGTGCAGCGAATCAACTCGATCCCGGCAACCTTCCCGTTCGCCAGGACCCGCTTCGGCCCCCAGGACGGGTGGAGGACACCACCTTCTTCGCAAACCTGCTCTATTTCCGACTTGAAGGCCGGCATCTCGGCGCGCGATTCCAGGCAGGCAATCTGTAGCTCTTTTGCGCCAAGGCGGCGCGCTGTAAGCGCGACGTCCATCGCCACGTTTCCCCCACCTATCACAACGACGCGGCCCAGTGGCGTCCCCGGCCATGAGCCAAGGTTGACTTCGCGCAGAAAGTCCAGGCCCCAGAGAACACCCGGTATCTCGCTCCCCTCAAGCCTGATCTTCTTGCTCAACTGGGCGCCAACTGCCAGAAAAACGGCGTCGTATTCGCTGCGAAGATTCTCCAGTGAAAAGCCGGAGGCCGGGCCCACGGCAGTGTTGGTCTTGAGCTCTATGCCCCGGGCCAGAATCCAGTCAATCTCGCGCCGGACTACCTCGCGGGGCACACGGAACCGTGGGATGCTCTGCAGCAGCATCCCGCCGGGCTCGGAGGCTGTTTCGAAAACCGTCACACTGTGCCCCTTAGTCTGAAGGTAATAAGCTGCGGTGAGTCCTGCCGGACCTGAACCCACGACGGCGACTTTTTTTCCCGTCTTTGTAACCGGCACCGCCGCCTGGTCTTGCACTCTCCCATGCTCCGCAGCAAAACGTTTGAGCCTGCATATAGAGATAGGCTCGCTTACACTGCCCCGGCGGCAAACACTTTCGCACGGATGGAAACAGACATAGCCAAGAACCGCAGGAAACGGAACCTTTTCCCGGATCACGGCGAGGGCTTCATCGTACTTCTGCTGGGCAATAAAACGAACATAACGTGGTATGTCGATGCCGGCCGGACAACCCGCGCGGCATGGAACTAAAGCCTGTTCCTTTGAAAACGCGGCCCCCATGTCGGTGGGTTTGTCCATAAGAGCGCCGGTCGGACAGACCTGAACACAGGCGGTGCAGAATTTACATTCCGACTCGGGCAGAGAAGATGCCGTAGTGCCCACCACCACGCGACTTTCAGCTATCGTGAACCCCAAAGCTTCAACTCCCCGGATGTCGGCGCAAACCCGGACGCAGCGGGTGCAGCCGATGCAGAGATTGTAGTTGCGCGTAAAGAGGGGGTCGTCTTGGATATTGGAGAGATCACGAAATACATAACGCGGGGTGTCTGGCTTAATTCCTACGAAGTCGGCCACCCTGCGCAGCTCGCAATTCGCAAACTTGGCACAACAGCGCTCAGGCACGGGGATATTAAAGGAACAAGCGATGCGGTCACATCCCTCTCTGTTGGGACAAACAAGGCAGGTGTGCGGGTGATCGGCCAGGATTTCGGACAGGCGCTCTTGGCGCTTGGCTATAACCTTCGCCGTGGAACTCTGGATCTGGATCCCTTCTTCGGCATGGGTCGAGCAGGCCGATACAAGCTCACCATTGAGCTCAACGAGACACAATCCGCAGCCCTGAAATTCCAGGGATTCGGAACCGCTGCTCCGCAAAACCTGCCCATCACGCCAGATAGCAGGAAGGCCGACCTTCCCCCGTGCCAGAGGGAGACTGGGGTGAGAGCAAAGGCCGGGAATGTAGATGCCCGCACTGCGGGCCGCCTCAAGGAGGGACACACCTGACCGCGCCGTCACTTGAGCGCCGTCAATGGTTAAGCCGACCTGGCTCATCTTTTACCAGGAATGGTTAATGGCTCCAGGCGCGCACGCAGCCATGCAAGGCAGCGGTCCGCGGCCGCTTGCCGGCTTGCAGGGGGCGCAGGTGTACTTTATCTTTTTGCGTTCCTCTTCCCTGACGGCTGCAACTGTTTTTTCCGACAACGGATCGTATTCGTCGGCAGCCAATTCCAAGAGCCTTGGGGGGCAGACAGGGACACAGTCGCCGCAGCCATTACACTTATCGGTATCGATGCTGATAAAGAATTCGCCGGAGCCGTCCTTATAGCCGTAATTGGCGATCACTGTGCCCCCTTCTGTAGCAGCGTGTCGGCAAACAGCCCCGCCCCCAGAGCACCGGCAATTTGACTGTCATGTTGGCTCTTGACCGCTTGGATACCCAACTCTTGCTCCAGCCGCTTGACTATTCCAGGGTTCTTCGCGATCCCTCCGGTGATAAAGAACTGATCCTCCACCCCGATCCGGCCAAGGAGCAAACTGACACGATGGGCCATCGCCGAGCAGTAGGCCGCGAGAACCATATTTTTGGACCAGCCAGAGCGCATCAAGCCAAGCGCTTCTGACTTGGCGAAGACCACGCAGGTGCTGCTCACCGGTTGAGGCTCTTCATCCACCTGAAAGGAGAGATCACCGATATCTTTAATGGGGATGGACAAGAGGTCCGCCATCACCTCCATCCCCCTGCCGGTGCCTGCCGCACACTTATCGTTCATCAGAAAGTTGGTCACTTTCCCGCGCTCATCACAATGAATCGCCTTGCAGTCCTGGCCGCCCATGTCGAGGACAGTGCGAACCTTAGGTCCCGCCATAAAGTTGGCCCCGCGGGCATGGCAGGCGATCTCGGTGATCGCCCGGTTGGCAAACGGGACGTTGACACGGCCGTATCCCGTACCCACGGTGTACTGGAGGTCTTTTATCTCCATCCCTGTGTCCTTCAGGGCAGCTTTTATCGCGTTGTTAGCGCTGTCGGGGCTGTTGCTTCCGGTGCGCAAGTTGCTAAAGGCGAAGATCTCTCCGTCCACGAGAATTAAAGCTTGAGAGCTCACTGAGCCGACATCGATACCCGCTGCGATCCTCTTGCCCTGCCGCCAATCCATTTCGGGGTGGCGCCAAGTGTACTCGGTCCATCTCCAATATTCCTGCAATTCCGCCATAGCGACTCCTTTCTTTCTACTTGCCCACCGCCAGGGCCGCTCCGATAGCGCTCACAAACTCAGGCTCCTCAGCCGTGCGAACGTCGTCTATCCCGACAGTCCTTTTGAAGGACTCCACGAAGCCGGGGTTGTGGGCTACTCCTCCAATCAGAACCAGCTCGGGATCCAGCCCCACCCGCCGCACCATGGCAACAACCCGGCTGCTCAACCCATCGTGTACGGCCCGGGCGATATCGGCCTTCTGCGTCTTTGAATGAATAAGCGAGATTACCTCCGACTCGGCAAATACGGCGCACTGCGCGTTCATCGGAATGCTCTGAGTTGCCTTGAGGGAGAGAGGACCCATCTCCTCCAGTGGGACCTCCAGGGCGCGAGCCATGGCTTCGGTAAAGGCCCCTGAGCCGGCAGCGCACTTCTCGTTGACGGCGAAATCGAGCACCTTCCCACTTGAGTCGCACTTGATTGCCCGTGACTCTTCCGCCCCAATATCGATCACCGTTCGGACTGAGGGATAAAGAAAGACGGCCCCAAGGGCGGCCGCCCGCGGCTCGGTCACATCGCCACTTGCATACGAGATCGCCTTTCTCCCGTTGCCGGTGGTGACAATGGACCCAATAGCCTCACGTGAAAGACCAGCCTCCTTCAACGCCTGCTCCAAGGCTTCCTTGGCCGATTCTTCCTGATCAAATCCGCTCAGGACCTTGGCCTTAGCCCTGATCTTCCCATCCTCCATGAGGACGACTTTTATGGTTTTAGCGCCAACATCGATTCCGGCTTTAATCAAGACTCTCCTCCTTTCCTACTGGCAAATCGCTATATCGCTGCACCCGTTTATGACGCTGCCTGTGCGGCAACAGCGCCGGGAATCTGTTCCAGGCCTAAGGTTTCCATGAATGACTCGATGCGGGAAGTGGTGCGCCGCTCATCGAATTCTTTTTCGTCGGCCATGTTGCCCTCATAGGTCATGACCGGCACCCCCGCCTTGATTAGACCCAAGCGATTTTCCGAACTCCCCACGGTCAGTCCTTCACAGCCACGGTTGAGATGAAGGATGACTCCGTTGAGCTTCCACTCATTGACGATCCTGAGCATCATACGAGTTTTGATGGCCGGGTCATAGAAATGCTGCCACTGCGGGCGGGAAAGGTTCCAGTCAGCGGTAATTCTCAGCGCCTCGTCCCTGGTCTTAATTTTGATTCCCAACTGCTGCGGCGTTTTTCGTGGACCCCAGCTCCCATCTTCCTGCTCGCCGAAGATCCCTTCCAGGCCGAAAGTGTAAAGGGAGCCCACGGAGACAACGCCAAACTGCTCCATGTAGCGGTAGATCTTGAGGAAGCCCCAAGGAGGTTGCGTGTCGGTGATGATCCGGCAGCGCTCGTAAGGTACCGCGGCAATCCCTCGAGCCACCCGGTCTTTGACCTCGTCGCGCAGCTCCTCGTAAAAGTCGCCAATCTGTTTGGAAGAGCGCTGGAGCGTGTTAAGCACGTAAAGGGAGAACATGGTCTTCTCATCCAGCGGCGCCGGAATCGCCTTATTGAGCGTGCAGATCTCGGCCCAAAGGGAGGTGCTGCGGCACTCGTTGTGAACCGCGGCAATGAGTTTCTCGTCGTCGTACTTTCTCCCAGTGGTCTTCTCCATCCCCTCAATGCTGTCATGCAACTGCTTCACAACGTAGTTAAGGCGCTCCTCGGTCAGGGTCTCATACGGACCGACGCAGACGTCGATGCAATAGAAAGGGACCTTTTCATATAGGGAAGCTTCCTGGTCCCACTTTGCATGGCTGCAGCAGATCTGGGTCTGGTAATAAAAATCCGGCTTGGGGAACTCACCGCCAAAGAAAAAACGATTGAGGTACATAGATCCCCAGTAGATGCGCATATAGGAGCAGAGGTCCCGGGCCCAGCCGCGGGCATCCGTGGCATCCTGACACTCCTGGGCAAATTTGCGGTCAAAGGCGATAGAGGCTGCGTAAGGTTCACCCGTCATGACATGGACATCATCGCCTAAGCCCATCGGAACGGCATCGAAGGCCCAAGCCCCTCCACTCCAGCGGATGCCCCCCCGGTCGTGGGCGCTAGCATAGTCTTTGTAGTACTGCTGGCGGAGCTCTTTGGCCTTGGGCCAACATTTCAAGGCTTCAGTCGGGTACTTGGTAGGGGTTGCCATTATCAAATCCTCCTCAAAAGAGTTCCTCACCTCTGATAGTTTCCAAGAACGCCTCCACGCGGATACGGAAAGGACCCAAAGGATTGGTCGAGTCAAACTCCAAGGAAAGGGTGGGGATGCCGTTCTCTTCCAGAAACTTTTTCAGCCGGGGATTGTCCCCTTCGTGGGGGTCGCAAAATTTTTCCTGCATGATGATCGCCCCTTGGGCACGGTAGTCCTTGGCAAGGTTCAGGACGTGTTGGAAACGGGAGTGGGCAGGGTAATCTTTGACAGGACAGGGCGGACGATCCAGATACCGATTCGCGATGGCTGCCAGGCGATCACCGTTGGGCACAGACTCATTCCAGAAGTACCGGCTCCCCGCGCACTGCTCGTCTATGACTACTGTGCTGCCAACGGACTCGACCATCTTAAAGAACTCGGCATCATCGTTCTCGCTCCCTACAGCCATAAGGCGAATTCCTGAATCGCGCGGGAGCTTCCGTTCAGGGAGCTCCTTGAGCACAGCTTCCAGAACGTTGCTGTGCTCTTCCTTGTCGATGAACTGGCTGGTAACCGCCATATACATGGCCTCTTCGCCGGTCAAAGGTGGGTTGTCGAGCTTGCGGCATTCGTAGACCTTGCGCAGGAGACGGCGGTTGCGATTTAAAATTTCAATCCCTCGATCGAGATGCTGCTCCGTGATCGGGCGACCGGTATATTCTTCAATCGCCTTTTTAAAATTCTCCACCTCCACCCTGTGATAGGACCGAGCATGGGGTGTCTGCACCGTGTTAGGCATCGGGATGTAGTAACTGAACTCAACCGGAAGATGGATTCTCCACGAATTAAAGGTCTGGCGAAAATGGATACAGGAATGCGCCAGCACAACCCCATCCAAATAATTGAACCTACCCTTTAACCCCTGCGCCAACGCATCCCGGCAGAAGGGGCAGAACATGCCAAAAATATGCGGCTCGGTGACATCCTGAGGCTCGTGACTCCCAAGAATGCGGGCAGGAAGCATCTTTGCGGCTACCAGGATTTCCTCAGGTACGTAAGTACAAAACGTACCAATGATCTTGCCACCGGTCTGCTCCTTCCATTGCTTGGCATAGGTATGGCGGTTTACGTACCACTCTTTAAATTTCTCAACCATCTTGTTTCTCCTCTATCTTTTGTCCAGCTGATTGGTCTAATTAAAGATAGCATCAAAATCCAAACGAACGTTAGATTAGCAAGATACATGCCACCAGATTTCTCACTAAAGCGACTATGCGCAAATGGAAAGCATCAAAAATTAGCCCTTGTTTTATTGCGCCTTTCTGGCGACGGCTCTCTAAAAAACCGTTCTTGGGAGAGAAAAAAAGGAAATACCGCTAGAATACTCTTCCTAAAGATAGGAATTTTTCTTGAAAATAGGAATTTTTATAAGAAGTTGGTAGAAGATCAAAAGAAATCTATATCTGCGGCAAGACTTTCATCAGGGAAGTCAGGAGATAATGGCTTTCACGCGTGAAACCTTCGCTCAATTTGAGGGTGAACCGCTGCTAAATCCTAGAAGCCATGGCCCCACCGTCGACCAGAAGATCCGCAGCCGTGATAAAGTCGGATTCCTCGGAACAGAGAAACAGCGCGGCCGAGGCAATATCCTTAGGGGTTCCCCGCCGACCGACAAGATTTCTGACAAAACGGTTTTCCGGTACTGCATCTTCCCCAACCGGCGAGCCGATACGGTTGGGGGTAACGGAGTTCACCCGGATGCCATAAGCCGAGAGCTGAACAGCCAAAGAGCGGGTGAGGTTGAGAACGCCCGCCTTCGCGGCGGTGTAGGCGGTGGCATCGGACCTCCCGGTATGGCCCGAGGTGGAGGAGATGTTGACGATGCGGCCCTTGCGCTTCTGGTCCACCATGATTCGCGCGGCGAACTTGGTGCAGAGAAAGACGCTTTTAAGCGAGATCGCCATGACCTTGTCCCATTCTTCCTCGGTGAGATCGAGGATAGTCTTGCGGTCGGTCCAGGCAGCGTTGTTAACCAGAATATCCACTCCGCCCCATTTTTGGACGACCGTCTTGACCATCTTCTCCACATCCGCAGAAGAAGAAACATCGCAGACGATGGATATGGCACGATCCCTATTTGCCGCGTTGATCTCACTCGCTACCCTTTCCCCTCTTCCCTTATCGAGATCGACCACAGCGACGCGAGCCCCCTCTTGGGCAAAGGTCTTGGATATATCTTCGCCGATATTACGCCCGGCGCCTGTAACTATGGCCACCTGGTTATCCAATCTCATCAATGTCGCACCTCCATACCCAATACGTTCAGCTTCTCTCCCGGTTGCGCTCCTAAAAAATCACCCCGCGCACCCGGCGATTCGTCCTTCCTGATGCTTTTTCTCTTACCAGAAGCAACGTCGAAGTTCCAGGAGGTCATCTATTTTCCATTCTTTCGTCAACGCCTATTGCCCCGCTAAGCAGGCCGCCCGCGTCGCAGGTTGTGTGACCAAGCTTCAAATCCCATCTTAGGGCTCCAGCGCACCGGGATCTTCATAATAGTGCCGATAGTGCCAATCCGCTATTTCCCAGCCCGTTGCGCGCCAGACGCCCTCGTGGGAACAGATGTACTCCAGGGCCTTGTCCAGATACTTGATGCGAAACGGCAGCCCGATAACAAAGGGATGCAGCGGTATCGCCATGACCCGTCCGTTTTCCGCTCCCTCTTGATACAAGGTGTCAAATTGATCGCAAACCATGCGAAAATACTCTTCTGGGGTATGGTGAAAATGCAGCAATGTGCCGATATCGTTGATCCCCTGCTGATAGGGCATCATGATCATCCGGCCGCTGCGAACGCGCATAGGAATCGGCTGATCATCGCACCCCCAGTCGCACAGATATTCGAATCCCTCGGCAGCCAAGTGGTCCGGTGTATCGAAGGTCTCTACCAGCCCAGGCCCGAGCCAGCCTTTCGGAGCCTTCCCGACTGCGGCGGTGATTGTCTCTCTGGCCTGGCGGATAATTTTTCGCTCCTCTTCCCGAGGGTAATCACTCATGCGCACGTTGTTGGTTAACCCGTGCCCCAACCACTCCCAGTTCCGCTTCTTTCCTTCCTCAATGATGGCAGGATGCCTTTCGCACACCTCGGCGTTGAGCAGAACGCTCGCCCTGATCCCGTGCTTATCGAGAACATCCATCAGGCGAAACACGCCAACGCGCGATCCATAATCGCGCAGCGTGTAACCCTGGATATCGGGCAAGTGCGAAGCCGATGCCGCCGGGATGGCCTTATCGATGTGGAAGTACTCAATGTTCGGGCAAACCCATAGCGCGATCCTGGCGCCGTTGGGCCACCTTATTTTCTTCCGCCTGATAATTGGCTGATAGTCGTAGCGACGATTTTCCATAGAGGGCGCCTCCTTCCTCGTTGATGTGTCTGTGCCGGCCCGGACCGGAGATATATCCCATATCCGCGCCCTCTTCCAAGATGCCGGTCGAACCTCAAGCTTCTTGACGCGCAGCAAAGGGTATGGTGAAAGGGGGTTTGGGAGGGTCCGTTATGAAAATTCTTCATACCATGATCCGGGTCAATGACCTGGATGAGTCGATCAAATTTTATTGCGACGTTTTAGGAATGAAGCTCCTGAGGAAAAAAGATTACCCGTCGGGGCGTTTTACCCTCGCCTTTGTCGGCTATGGTCCCGAGTCGGAAACAACTGTCATCGAACTAACTTACAACTGGGACACGCACCAATACGATCTGGGGAACGCCTTTGGCCACATCGCGCTCGGGGTGGACGACCTCTACCAAACCTGCGAGACGCTCCGCGCCAAAGGGGCGAAGATCGTGCGTGAGCCAGGGCCGATGAAGCATGGAGGCTCCGAGATCGCCTTCATCGAAGACCCGAACGGCTATAAAATCGAGCTCATCGATCTGAGGAAAAGATCGCAGAGCTAAAACACTAGAACCGAACGGGTGGATTTATATGCTCCTCACAGCGATCCCCTCTCCAGCATCCGCTTGGTCTTGAGGAGATCTCTATTGTGCTGTTGTGTAACGGTCGGGTAACTTAATTTTAGGGACTTGAGTCTTGAAATAATGATATCGGCGATAGCAACCCGTGTAAACCACTTGTAATCAGCCGGGATAATATACCAAGGCGCCCATTTGGTGCTGGTGTGGTTAAAGACATCCTCGTAGGCCTTCATATACTTATTCCAAGAGATCCTTTCCTTCGCATCCGTCGCAGAGAACTTCCAGTTCTTCTCCGTTAAGGTGAGGCGCTCCAGGAATCTTTTTTTCTGCTCGCTCTTTGATACATTGAGAAAAAATTTCACGACAATGACGCCATTTTGTGCAAGGTATTTTTCAAAATTGTTGATTTCCTCATAGCGATCTTTCCAGATATTTTTTCCCTTCGCTTTTGGCGGAAGCTGCTGTTTCTCCAGGATTTCGGGATGGACCCGAACCACCAGCACCTCCTCATAGTAGGATCTGTTGAATATCCCAAAGCGGCCCCGCTCAGGAAGAGCCTTCATATAGCGCCACAGGTAATCATGATCGAGCTCCTCTGCCGACGGTACTTTGAAGCTAAAGACCTGACATCCCTGAGGGTTGATGCCTGACATGACGTGCTTAATAGCACTGTCCTTGCCCGCCGCATCCAGCGCCTGAAAGACCAGCAATACGGAATAGATGTTCTGCGCGTATAAAATATCTTGATAATTCGCCAATTTCTTGATGTCCTGTTCCAGCTTTTTGCTTGCGGCCTTCTTGCTCTTGAACTTCCCCGTGTAGCCTGGATCGTAGTGCTTTAGGTTAATTTTTTTACCTGGTGGCACAACCAAATTTTTGTAGTTCATCGTTTCACCTCAATAACTCATGATTCTATACGTTGCATAACCGACGACCGCTCCAATCAGCAAGGAAAGGAAGATTGGCAGGACGGCCCGGCGGAGCTCTAAGGCCCCCGTTGAAAAGGCAACCCCCCCCTTGGCTATGGTGTTCACTGTGGCAGCCAAAAGTATGGAGGTCAGCGCAGTCCCCATTGGAAGAGGATTTTCGGATCCACCTTCGAGCGCCAGCTGGGCCATGGAGAGGGTGATGGCATCGACATCTGTCAGGCCTGCCGCGGCGCTGGCCACATAGATCCCAAGGTTCCCCAAGTACATCTGGGCAAACTTCGCTACGAAGAGGATGGCCGTAAACATGAGGCCGAATTTAATTGCCGGCGTCAGCCGGAAGGGATTGGTCACGGCCACCTCTTCCTCCTGTTGGGGACTCAGCCGGTAGATCTCCAGACCGGTCACCGCGATTCCCGTAAGCAACGTGACACCAATGGGGAGGGCAAGCTGGAGGCCGAGTCCCGGATTGACAACGAAGGCTTCGATGAGAACGCGACCAAACATCATGGTGCACGCGATCCCAATGGCAAGGGCGTAGGCCGGGGAAAGACTGGGTGTCTGACGGCTTCTCTCCGCGCAGGACAGCGTCACGGCGGTGGAAGAAACCAACCCACCGAGAATTCCCATCAGAACAATACCAAGGCGTGCGCCTAACATTCGAATCAAGAAAAAGCCAGCGAAACTAATGGTGGAAATGAGCACTACCATCAACCCCAGCTTGTAGGGATTAAACACAGCGAGCGGGCCATATGCCCGGTCGGGCAGCAACGGCAAGACGATGATCGTAACCGTCACAAACTTGAGGGTCGCGTAGAGGTCGTCCTCTCCGAGGCGGGTGGTCAAATGATGGAGAGGTTTCTTCAGCGAGAGGAGGGCTGTTAACACGATGGACAGCGCGGCAGCTAAATGAATTTCCCCCCACTGAGCCAACGCCCCAATCAGGTAGACGGCCACAGCGGAAAGCTCCGTTGTCAATCCGGGGTCGGCCTTAGCGGAATAATAGTAGGAGACGATCAGGAAAGAACTAATGACGAGAAAAACAAACAGAAAAAACCACTCGAACCACTGCGAGGCAAAAACTGCAAGGGCTCCCAAGACAGCAAAGATGGGGAAGGTCCGTATTCCTCCGATCCCGAGTTCCCCTTTTTGGGCCTGCGAGTGCTCACGTTCGAGACCCACCAGCCCGCCCAAGATCAAGGCGATAAGCATCCTTTGAAGCGCTTCCAGATTTGGCGTCCCAAGATCCATGGTCATTTTTACGGCAGAACCTATCCGATGACAGGCCCTAAAGTCAACCTTTAAAGTCTCAGCCGCAGGTGGACATTTACGGCGAGTTGGGGTAGTAACACCCAAGGCAAGGGCATACGCAAGGAAAGGGTAGATATATCCATGAAGACGTATGGCAAACACCGTTTTCCGGGACGCCTTTTCGTCGTTGAGGGAATCGATGGCTCGGGAAAAAGCACACAGCTATCGTTGCTCCATAAATGGTTGGAGTCTCAGGGATATGTGGTCTTTTTCAGCGAGTGGAACTCCTCGCCGCTAGTCAAGGATGTGACCCGGCGGGGAAAGAAAAAAAAGATGCTAACACCTATGACTTTCAGTCTTATTCATGCCACCGACTTTGCCGATCGCACGGAACATCAAATTATCCCTCCCCTCAAGGCGGGCGCGGTGGTTCTTGCGGATCGTTATATCTACACCGCCTTCGCGCGGGATGTGGCCCGTGGGGTACACCCCGAATGGCTTAGAAAACTCTACGCCTTCGCGGTGAAGCCTACGGCTGGCTTCTACTTTCGGATCTCACTGGACGAGGCGATAAGAAGACTACGGGCCGGGCGAAAAACGCTTAAATTTTACGAGGCTGGCATGGATCTCGGGCTGAGCGATGACGCGGAGGAGAGCTTTCACATCTTTCAGGGTCGAATCATCGAGCAGTACGAAAAGATGGTCGAGGAGTTCGGGCTTCAAGTGATTGACGCCACCCTCTCCATTGAAGAGCAGCAAGCCCAGATGCGGCAGTTTGTCACTCAGACGTTGACCGGCACAAAAAAAACAAGGATCAGACGATGGCTCGATTTAGCTTCTTTGGCGAAGGGCTCCCAGGTATAGACCTGGGAGAGCTTAAAGGGAAGCTCATTGTGCTCGAAGGAATGGATGGGGTGGGCCGATCCACCCACATCGAACTTTTGAAACAGTGGTTAGAGACCAACGGCCGTGCCGTCCTGGTCTCTAGTATGACCCGCTCGACCTTGGCCGGCAAACGGCTGCGCCAGGCAAAAGAGGGCCACACTTTGGGGAGCATCACCATGAGCCTTTTTTATGCTACCGACTTCGCTGACCGTCTTGAGAACGAGATGATTCCGGCGCTCAAGGCAGGATTTGTCGTGCTCGTTGACCGCTACGTTTACACCCTGATGGCCCGTGCCATCGTGCGCGGGGTCGACTCGGAGTGGATCCAAGACGTCTACCGGCTTGCCCTCAAACCCGACGGGATTTTTTACCTGCGGGTCGGCATCGATGAGCTGATCACACGAGTCTTACAAGGGACAGGGTTCGATTATTGGGAATCAGGTATGGATCTCCACCTCGGAGAAGATATGTATGATAGCTTTGTAGAATATCAGAGTCGGTTGTTGGCTCAGTTTGATAGGATGGTCGAAAGCTACGGTTTCGATGTGATCGATGCCTCGCGCTCCATCGAAGATGTCTTCGGCGACCTTAAGGAACGCGTCCTACGAATGCTCGATCAAAGGGCGCCTCAGACGGCAGGTTAGGTCCGGTCTGGTGGCGCCGGCTCGTGCGCCGTCTTCGCGATCCAAGTTTCCATTTGTTTCCGTCCCCCGTGCTCTGCCGCCAGGCGGAAGATTTCGTTTATCGCGGTCTCCTGGCGCAGATAGTCCTTCTCCATTTCAATTAACAGCTTCCTTGCGGCATCAGGTCTCCGGAGCAAAAATTCCGGTCGCGCCATGGCCTCGGCCATGGCCTGGTAGAGCGCCTGGCGGTCGTGCCAGATCCCCAGAGCCTCCTGCAACTCCTTAAGCCATTCGAGCAACGGCTGGGTGTTGGCATCCCCAAGGTCGTGCACGAGCTCAATCCGATAGCGTAAGGTCTTGCTAGCGATGCGAAGGGCATGGATGTCGCCCCTCTCGCGAGCTTCCATGGCCTGGGCAAGGGAGAACTGCCACTTGGTCCAAGCGGCCTCGATACCGGCGCGTAGGCGCGCCATTAACGCCTCGGTCTCCTGCTGTCCTCCACTCTGGACCATGAGCTTCTCTATGCGCCCCACGAGATCGGCCAGATCTTGGCGCCTGAGCTTTTTTCGCGCCCGGGCCACTTGGTCGCCACGCTCCTGAAGCAGATAGTCACGCACCAGCCCCCAGGCCTGTTTTTTTTCTTGGCTCCGCGTCCGCCGCAGCTGTTTGGACGCCAGCTTGAGCACCACGTCGCAGTTGCGCCATTGACCCAGCGCGCGCCGTACCCGACGCAACGTGCGGCGCAACTTGCGCACTTTACCAGGGCGAGGCTTCGGAAAAAGCGCAACTAAGCTCTGTTGCAGCCGCCGGCTCCACACCCGCACATCGTGCACTGCATCTGGATCATCGCCAACCAGAACTACTGGCATGAGCGAGACATATTTCTCCAGCCGTTTGCGCAGGAGGCGCGTGAGGGCGTCGGGGCCTCCGGCTTGCGAACCCCCGCCGGACGGCGTGGCACGCCGCCCCTGCACGGGTTCCTGTTCCAGTGCTGGTTGGCTCTTATTCTCCATCAGGAGCCGGATAACAGGCGAAGCTGTTTTGGGGTCAACATCCAATGAAGAAGGGCGCCTTTTTGCGACGGCAAGTCATCCACTTCAACATAGCATAGACCGCCTTTCTTGAGGCCAATTCTTATGTTACTGCCTTCGGATAAAAGGAAAGAGACGGTCTCGCTTAAAAGGGGCTCATGCCCTACAAGGAGAATCTGTTTCTTCGCTCGATAGCTGGTCAGCGAAGAAAGAAGCCCTTGGACGGATCCCTCCGGGGACAGCTCCTTCACCTCCTCAAGCTGCTCTTCCATGTTCAACTCTTTAGCGACCAACTGTGCAGTCTGCCGGGCGCGCAGGGATGGACTGGTCAGGATACGGCCGAAGCGGATCCCCAAACTGGAAAGGCCCTTGGCTGCCTTGCGCATCCTCTTGAGCCCCTTCTGGGTTAAAGGCCGTTCTCGATCCGACTTTATTCCCGAGGTACCAAGGGGGCTGGCAATACCATGTCGCATAAAATAAAGGTCCATCAGCTTATCCGAGGAAACTACTGCGCTCGTGGAGAGAATAGAGAGTTTTCTTCTCTCTCCGCCGGAGTCTGGCAGAGACTATCTAATAGCCTCCTGTATGTCAACGTGAGCGAGTTCCAACCGGATTCTCTCAATGGAAAAAGATAGGATGGACATTATCTCTACCTTAGGGTAGTGAATGATGGCAATCTGAGAGCCTGATCGTCTTAGGAAACTTCGCAAAGGGGCCAAAGATGGCAACAACAGAAAGCAAGCAGGGAGAATTCTGGGGCGGACTGTCGGCAATGTTAGTCGTCCTGCCGCAATCGATCGCCTTCGGTGTGGTCATCTATTCGGCATTGGGGACGACCTATGCAGCTCAGGGAGCTACCGCAGGCATCCTCGGCGCCGTGGCCCTTGGGCTCTTAGCCCCTCTATTGGGCGGCACCCGAGGACTTATCTCTAGTCCTTGCGCCCCAGCCGCGGCCGTCATGACGGCCCTCGCATTGAATTTGATGGAACGGTACGGTTCTTTTTCCACGCCTCCCGTAGCAGCCCAACAAGTTCTCCTCACGCTCACGCTCGGGACCCTCCTGGCAGGGCTTTTGCAAATGCTCATTGGATGTATAGGCGCCGGGAGGCTCATAAAATATATACCCTACCCGGTGGTAGCCGGCTTCCTCAGCGGAGTGGCCCTCCTTATCTTCATCGGGCAGATCCCAAAACTCTTCGGGCTTCCCAAGGGAACAGGCTTGTGGCTCGGGCTCACGTCACCCCCTCTATGGGAAATGCACGGGCTTGCCGTTGGAGCGGTAACGATGGCGGGGATGCTCTTGGCTCCCAAATTGACACGAACCATACCGGCCGCTATTGTCGGCCTAGCGGGCGGCGTCGGTACCTACTTTGCCCTGGGGGCCTTTAGTCCTCATCTGCTGAGCCTTCCAGGTAATCCGCTGGTGATTGGGCAGATTGGAGGGAGTGAGGGGCTAGGGCTCGGCCCACTCGTTGACCGTTGGTCGTCTTTGAGGCAACTGGGCGGAGACCAGCTGATCGTTATCCTTGTCCCGGCACTGACTCTTGCGGTGCTCCTCTCGATTGACACGCTCAAGACATGCGTCATAGTGGACTTGCTCACTCGAACCAGAAGCAATTCAAACCGGGAACTCGTAGCCCAGGGAATCAGCAACTTCGCTTCAGCTTTGATCGGTGGCATACCAGGAGCCGGCACGGTAGGCGCCACCCTTGTCAACATCAGCAGCGGAGGCAAAAGCCGGATCTCCGGACTCGTCGAAGGGGTGGGAATTTTGGTCACCTACCTCCTTCTTGGCAGCTTCGTGGCGTGGATCCCGATCCCGGTCCTGGCTGGTATCCTCCTGGTCGTCGCTTACCGGATGATCGACCGGGATAGCCTCCATCTCTTGAAGCAACGGTCCACGATCCCCGACTTCGGGGTCGTCGCTTCTGTGGCTGTGGTTACCGTTACGATGGACCTGGTTACGGCCGAAGCCGTCGGTCTCGGCATAGCCATTCTGCTGTTTCTCCGCGAGCAGATCCGTCACCCTGTCATTCGGCGCAGGATGACCGGAGATGGCACTTTTTCCAAGAAGCGTCGTCTCCCCAAAGAGATCGAGGTACTGCAAAAGCAAGGCGTCCAGACGGTAATTTATGAATTGGAGGGGAATCTTTTCTTCGGGACCACCGATCATCTCTACTCGCAAATAGAGCCAGACCTGAGGACCAAGAAGTACGTGATTCTGGACATGCGGGCGGTTGGATCTGTCGACATTACCGCGGCGCACATGTTGGACCAGATCGAGGCGCGGCTCACGGAACGGGCGGCCTATCTCACTTTCAGCAACCTGCCGCACAGCTTGCCCACAGGCCAGGATCTGCAAACGTATTTCGATCAGGTGGGCCTCACCAAGCCAACCAGGAATGTGAAGATATTCGACCTTCTGGATGACGCGCTCGAATGGACTGAAAACCGGCTTCTCCAGGCCGAAGGCTTGCTGGAATCCGCTTTAGAGGACCCTCTCGAGCTTCGGGAAATCGATTTAATGAAGGGGTTGGAGCCGGAAGATCTCAAGGCCATCGAGGCCTGCGCGGGGTTGCTCTCCTTTGAACCGGGTCAAAAAATTTTCAATCAAGGGGAGTCTGGAGATGAATTGTTTCTTATCCGGAGAGGTTCGGTCAAGATCTTGCTTCCGTTAAAGGGCAAACGATACTATCATCTTGCGACGTTCTCCAGAGGGGATTTTTTCGGCGAGATGTCCTTCCTGGATTATGGCGTCCGGTCAGCCGAGGCTATGGCCTCAACAGCGACAGACATTTTCACGCTCTCCCGAGCGCGATTCAACACCATAGCTGTTGACCATCCCTTCATGTCCGCAAGGGTCCTGGCACGGCTCGCCCGTGCCTTAGCCATCCGTTTAAGGCAAACGGACGCCGCGCTTCAGGCTTTAGAACGTTGATGAAACCTTTGGGGAGCTGGGCCTACTTCATGGCTACGGCCTTGACCTGTATGAAGTCGGTATGTCCCTGAATGCACTTTTCAATCCCGTCTTGGACGAGAGTTGTCATTCCATCATGCCTCGCCTGCTTCAATAGCTCCGCCACAGGGGCCCGACGTTGGATGAGCACCTTGATCTCATCAGTCGCGACCAACAGCTCATGAAGGCCGATCCTGCCTCGATACCCGGTCTTGTTACAGGAATCGCATCCCTTGCCCCGGGAGAGCATAAAGTTATCGTCGTACTTGAACCCTAGCTTGGCAAACTCCTCTTCTCCATATGCCTTGGCAAGAGTGTCATATTGCTCCTTGGGCGGATGGAACTTCTCCTTACAGTTCTTGCAGATGGTCCGGGCCAACCTCTGAGCTAACACCCCCAAAAGCGCATCGGCGAAGTTAAAGGGGTCCATACCCATCTCGAGAAGTCTGGTCACGGTCTCCACGGCGCTGTTGGTATGAAGGGTGCTGAACACCAAATGGCCCGTGAGCGAGGCCTCAATGGCGATCTCGCATGTTTCCTTGTCGCGCATCTCGCCGACCATAATGACGTCCGGATCGGCACGCAGGAATGAGCGCATAGCAGCGGCAAAATCAAAACCGATCTTTGGCTGGACTTGTACCTGACGCAGGCCGTACTGGGTGATTTCCACCGGATCCTCAGCGGTCCAAATTTTCCATTCTGGATCATTGATGTCGCCCAGACAGGAATGGAGGGTGGTCGTTTTTCCGGAGCCAGTCGGTCCAACAACGAGAAAAATCCCATAGGGTATATCCAGAATCTGCTTAAGCTCTTTGAGGTTCCTCTCTAAAATCATCATCTTATCCAGAGGCATGGGCTCGCTGGCAGCCAGGATACGCATGACAAGATCTTCGTTATCAACGCCAGAGGTCGGGATGGTCGCTACACGGAGCTCGATCTCGCGATCCGGCAACTTGAATTTGATCTTTCCATCCTGGGGCTTGCGGCGCTCCGAGATATCTAAGCGGGCCATGATCTTAAACCGGGACGACAAGGCCTTACGATAACTCGGCGGCACCTTTTGGTACACATGACAACTCCCGTCGACGCGGAAGCGGATCAGGGTCTCCCTTTTTTCGGAATTGGGTTCGATGTGGATATCTGAGGCCCCCTCTTTATAGGCATCGATGACAATCTGGTTGGCAAGACGAACGACTGCGCTATCGTTCTCGTCGATGACAGCCGCTGCCGCCTCTTCCGGCTTCGCTTGATCCTCCGTAGTCAGTTCTCCGAGGATGGCCGCGATGGACTGCTTGGGGACGTTCGGGTCGAGATCTGTTGCCACCGAGCTGACAAATTTGAGAATATCATCCTTCAGCGCGACGAAAAATTTGACCTCCTTTACCGGGAAAAGCCGCTTGACGTCCTGCAGTTTTTGAAACGAGTAGGGATCATCGATCAACACGTCAACGGAATCTTCGCTGCGGCGCAGCGGGATCCAGTAATTGGCCTTGAGGTAGTTGAGGCTGATATTTTTTACCAAATCCGGCGGGATAAAGACCCTCTCGTCAAACTCTAGGAAGGGGCACTTATAAAAGAGGCTGAGAGACTTCCCGATCTCTTTTCTGGGGGTCTTGTACTTTTCCATCAGGAGGGACTCGATCTCTTTTTGCTTTTCTCTGGCCTCCTTGATGGTCGCATCTAGTTCGACCTGGGTGATCAGGCCCGAAGAGATGAGGTAGTCGAACCTGGTGGGTTTTTTCCTGGCCAATTGGTACTGATTGTAGAAGGCAATCCCCAGCGTGGTAGCGATCTCTTGAACTCTCTCTTCATCCTCCTTGGTAAAACGGTCGCCGGTTTTTTTATTGACGAGCTGCATGACTCCAGTCAGCAAGTTGTCGCTGGAGAAGAGCGGGACAGTCAGTATCTGCTTGGTGCGGAAATCGCTCTTTTTGTCCCAGGAGCTGTCGAAGGAAAGCGCCGGGCTGATCTTTGTGAGCTCACCCTTGTTGTAGGCATCGGTGATATTGACCGTTTTTGTGTTTTTGGCGACAAACCCGGCGATGCTCTGCTCGTTAACGGGGACACGGATTTCTTTAATGTCTTTGAGCGTGTCAGGGTCCAAAAATTTGGAGTAGATCTCCTTTTTGTCGTAATCCACGGCATAAAGCGTGAGACGTTCGGCGCCCAGGAGCCCAAGGATCCCCTCTCTCAATCCCACAAATATTTGATCCAGATCCTTCGCCGCGTGGATCTGGTTCATAATCTGTTTTACGTCCTCGGCGTAGGCAACCTGCTCTTTTAACCGGTCGATGTCGGACGGCGAATCTTCGACCTTGAGCTTCAGCGCCGCACCGCCAGACCCAAGGACTTTCTCTGTTGCCTTCACGCGGTTTCCCAAATCCTGGATCCTTGCAGTCAGCTTTTCCTGCAGCTTTTTGACAGGAGAATCTCCTATCTGGAGTGAGCTTTCCTCTTCCTTACGCGGGGTCTCCGGTGTAGCCATGCCCAACTCCCTCCAATCTTGCGCCTACGATCCCTCAGCCCTTCTTTGGGGATTTACGGGAGATCTTCTTCGTATCGGCCTTTTCCAATACTTCGGACCCAGATTTCTGAACCAGCTCTTCCAACTGGCCCTCTAAGAGCCGAATCTGGCTAAACAGGCTTTCTTCCAACCCGGTCAGGCTCTCTTCCATTTCTTTGAGAGCAGCGTCCTTTTGACTCAACAATTCCTCTTTCTCACCTAGCTGCGTCTTCAGCGCTGCTACACTCGCCTCGAAATTCTGCTCGACATCCTGCGTTCGCTTGGTTTCTGCAGCCGCCAGGGCTGCAGCCTCTTCAAGCTTCGATCTGAGATCCTTAAGATCGCCGTCGCGAATCTCCAGGAGCTCCTCTTTTCCCCGCAGTTGATTTTCCAAATCTTGGATCCGAGTCGCAAGGCCTTGATCCTGTCCTCCCAGGCCGGAGTCTTCTTGGTTAGCTTTGCTTTCCTTCTCCCGAAGCTGAGCTTCTAATGCAGCCACTGTTGCTTCGAAAGTCTTCTGGACCTCATCAGCCCGCCGCGCCTGCTGGAGCGCCAGGGCGGCAGCCTGCTGGATCAAGGATTCGATACGGGACAGCCGCTCCTGCAGCTCGGCGACTTCGTCGAGTATCCGAAGGGGCCGTCTCTCCCCTTGTGTCTTCTCTAATAACTCAGAACTCATGAGTATCCTTAGTTGCTCTTGTTGGGGCTGATGGGAAGTTTTTCCACTTCTTGTATTCCGATCCTGTGCAGGTGGCCTATGACGTTGATCGCCTCATCCTGAGTATACGGACCCGGCAATCGCACCTGGTAGAGAACCCATCCGTCGCCGAGATCCTTCGCCGCAACGGTGGCCTTGAGATCCTCTTTTGCAAGTCGCTCGCGGTACTCATCCGCCTGCTCCCGCTGAAGGAAGGCACCCAGTTTCAGCGCAAATTGCGGTTGAGCTGGATTGGAACGGGTCTCGGCATGCTCCGTGCCATAGAGAGAACTGAGCCAGTCAGGATTGTAATAATTGTATAATCCTACAGACAAAACCAAAAACAATATCAGCACGGAGAGGCGAGGAGAAAGCCGCTGCGAACCAGCCGCTTCTTTCCAGTCGCTACGAGAGGCGCTGACTTTGGAGGCAGCCCGTTTCACTGCCATGGCCCCGATTTTTCCTTTGCCTTCTTGCAGGGCGTGTTCTACTGCGATGTTTGCGATTCGGTTGATAAGACGCGGGACACCGGTGGTCTCCCGGTAAAGGTATCTGGCAGCACTCTTGGTAAAGCGGACGTCTTCCGAGACGCCCGCCACAGCGAGGCGATGGTTCAAATAGAATAAAATCTCTCTTTTTTTCAGGGGGACTAGTTTTAGCTTCGCCCCGATTCTTTGCTCGAGCTGGGTAAACCGTTTATGGTTGATCTTCTCAGCCAGCTCGGGTTGGCCGACGAGAACGATCTGAAGAAGTTTCTCGCCTTTTTTCTCCAGGTTGGTGAGAAACTTTATATGATCGAGACAGCGGAAATCCAGGTGCTGCGCCTCGTCGAAAATCGCAACGGGAATCCTGGAATCACCCTCCATTTCACCGAACGCCTCATCGAGCGCCTCAGTCATGGCCTGGGGGGTCTTGGACGGAGTGGTCACAACCACGGCGTTATACTCATCACCAAGCTCTTCCAGGAGCCGCCGGCAGATGATGGTTTTCCCGGTGCCGGGTCCACCGGTGACACATATGAGCCCATCACGGCGGCTGATTGCAGAAAGGATTTCCCCGAAAACCCTCATATGTCCCTCGCTGAGGTAGAGAAAATTCAAATCTGCTGTCAGGCTAAAAGGCCTCTTTTCCATTATCTCCCTAGCTTCCCTTCTTGATCGGCGCAAGCAAGGACAAAAAACGAGACTTTCTGGCGTCCGGTACCGGGCCTCTCCTGGCGATGTTGCCTGGCTTTACCATCACATTCCGCATCGATTCCCCGATCAGCTTAACCTTTGCCTCCTCTCTTGCACTTGGTTCAAAATCTTCGGGTTCTTCCTCCGAGGGCTCGTCGAGATAGGACCCATCTTCCAGTCCCCGCTCCACCTCTTCAACTACAGCCGTGTTTCTTGCCCGCCGCTGGCCATCGCCTTCAGAAGAGACTGCGAGCGCATTTATCCTGGACTGCAAATCGGCGATCTCTGCTTCCCGGCTCTCCAGCAGCTCTCCTCTTCTCCTAATCTCCCCCTCCAGATCACTGATCCGGGCGCCCAGGCCTTCCTGCGACTCTCTATAGGCAGAATCTTTTTGATTGAGCAGCTCTTTTTTCTCCCCAAGTTGGGCCTCCAGCACAGCCGTCTGCTTCTTCTGCTTGCTCGAGGCTTCTCTAAACTCGGTCTCGCGCCTCTCAAGGAGATCATCTCTTCTTTGAATCAGGATTTCCATATCTTGGGCGCGACCCATGAATTCTCTTTCCAGCTCCTCAATGGCCGAATCCCTCTGCTGCAGCATCTCCTCTTTCTCCCTAAGCTCGGCCTCCAGGCATGCCAACGTCCCCTCAAGATTTCCCCGGATCTCGTCGATCCGTTGCACCTCTGCGGCAGCCAGCGCAGCCGCTTCCTTCATGAAGGACTCCATCTGGGAGATTCCTTCCTTCATTTCGGAAACTCGCGTGGCGACCTCGCCCTCGGTCTCCTTCTTTTGCCTCTTTCTAGAAGACTTGTTAGCCATGAATTCTTTGCCGGCGCTCGGCAACAAGTAATTGTAATAGACAGAGAATGCGAAAACAAGGCTTTGGCATTCCGCGGGCTATTTACAAACCTCCATAGTTCTGCTTAAAATAGTTGCACTTCGTTCGCTCGACTAATACCAAGCAATTCCAGGGGGAAGCGGAAATTTTATGGCGACAACGATCACCAGCGATTGCATCAACTGCGGGGCCTGTGAACCCGAATGCCCCAATAACGCCATTTCCCAAGGAGAGGAAATCTACGTCATCGATCCACAGCTCTGTACAGAATGTGTCGGCTTTCACGATTATGAGGCCTGCGCCGCTGTCTGCCCGGTGGATTGCTGCATTCCCGATCCTAACAATGTGGAAACGGAAGAAGTGTTAATTGCCCGGGCGCGCGCGCTGCACCAGGAAGTTGATTTTGGAGAAAACTTCGAGTCCCGCTTCCACAAGGGGGCGGAAAAACCGGCGCCGGTTTCAGCCCCGGCCAAGAAGGCAGAGCCGCCTCCAGCCTCTCCCCCCAAAGAGTCCCCTGCTCCCGCTAAAGCCGCCCCTGCTCAAGTTGCCCCTACGCCTGCGCCACCGACCGCCACTATCGCTAGGCCGGAGCCGCCTCCCGCCTCTCCCCTTAAAGAGTCCCCTGCTCCCGCTAAAGCCGCCCCTGCTCCGCCACCTACGCCATCGACCGGCGCTATCGATGGGGAAAAGATTTCCCTCTTACGGCTGCCGGAGATGGAAGCATGGGAGATCCCCTTTCGCTGCTTCCAGTGCGGACAAGCTCATCGGGAACCTGCCAGACACTTCAAGATCGGCAACGTCCTTTGGTGCCCCCAATGTCACAGGTCCATGGTCGTGAAGGACAATTTGAATTTCCGCATCCACACTACCCTAAAAGAATTCTACCAGCGGTGGGAAGAAGAACAGGCCGAGTTTCAAGCGAAGAGGGAAAGAGAGCTGAGACAATTCCAAGAAAGGCGCGGGAAAGAATTGAAGAATTTTGAAGATCACCAACAGCGGGAATTAGCCAAGGTCAAATTGCAACTCGAAGAGATCAGCGAATCTTACGATGCCCCAGGGAGGCCCCGTAAAAAGGGCAGCCTCTTTGCCTGGGCCTGATCCCCTGTTTGCATGCTGATCTCTTGGCTTCACCTGATCTCCCTGGCGGCATACCTGGGATCTGTCGTTGGTTTGTGGTGCATCGTCGTGCCCGCGCTCTCTGCGGTCAGGGACCACGAGGGACAACTAATCCTCCTCGCCCGCAGTCTTAAATACTACAATCCCTTCCAGACAGCTGCTCTCGGAGTGTTGGTCCTGTCCGGAGCCTTTCAGCTCACGGAGCTGAAAGCGGTTTACCGGGAACTGTTCATCAAAGAACTCGGCGTAACCCTTGGGTGGAAGCTTATCTTATCCTTTGTCCTCATCGTTTTCAGCACCTATCAATCCATGGCCGTGGGGCACCGTTTTGTGCGACGATATGAGGCGGGAGAGTCCTTTTCGCCCCGGGAGCTCCAGGCCGTAACCCGGAAACTCAAGATCACTACGCTGACGATCCTGCTCCTCGCCGTCGTCACGCTGTGGCTCGGCGTGCAACTGCGAGGCAGATGATAGGATGATTCTCGCCACTCTTTTTATCTGTTTTTTCCTCTCCGGCTCGGCCGCGCTGCTTTACGAGGTAGTGTGGATGCGGATGCTGACGCAGATTTTTGGCAGCTCCGCCTACGCTATCGCCACGCTGCTCGCCGCATTCATGGCCGGTCTGGCTCTAGGGAGCTACATCTTCGGTCGCCTGGCCAACAGCGCAAGAAATCTTCTGCGCCTCTATGGAATCTTGGAATTGGGGATTGGCATCTACGGTCTCCTCGTGCCGGTTCTCTTCAGGAGCGCCAGAGGAGTCTATATTCCCCTCTTCTGGCTCTACGATTCATACCCGACGACCTTCAACCTCCTGCTTTTTCTCCTCTCCTTCGTACTGCTGATCTTTCCCACTTTTCTCATGGGCGCCACTCTTCCCGTCCTCAGTCGATTCTTTGTCCGCAGTTTCAGCCATCTGGGCCAGCGGATAGCGGATCTCTACGCCACCAACACTTTGGGGGCCGTGCTGGGGTGCGCCCTGACCGGCTATTATCTTATCCCCGCCCTGGGGATGAGCCGGACCGTACATGCCGCCGCCATGATGAACCTGGTTATCGCGCTGCTAATTTTCGTCGTCGATGGGATGCGCGGGAATCAGGTCGAGGAACCTTTCGCGCCGATGACCCCGGCGGAAGAAAGCAGCGAGGGGCCGGCGCGTTCGCGAACGGAGTGGCTGCTGCTCCTTTCAATTTCTCTTTCCGGCGCCGCGGCAATGATCTATGAAAACGCCTGGACCCACGCGCTGATACTAGTCATCGGCGGCTCCGTTTATTCCTTTACCACCATGCTGCTCACGTTTCTGACCGGCCTCGCCCTGGGAGCGTATCTCTACGCAAGACTGTTCGGGAAACGGGAGGTGCAAGTCATCTTTTTTGGTCTGGTTGAATTGGGAGTGGGGATCGCGGCGCTTGCAACCATCCCCCTATTTGAGAAATTGCCGCTGATCTTTCTTCGCCTTCATCAAGGTTTCGGAGACTCGTTTCCCCTTTTTCTCGCCATACAAGTCGTGCTCTCTTTTGCCGTGATGTTTCTTCCGACGCTCCTTCTCGGAATGACCTTTCCCATGGTGGTTTGCCTTTTCACCCAGAGTCTGTACCGAGTCGGCAGCAGCGTCGGGACCACCTATGCCTGCAATACCCTGGGGGCTATTGTGGGAGCCTTCGTCGGCGGATTCATTTTTCTCCCGCTCTTCGGCATCCAGGTCAGCATCGTCATCGGCGCCCTTTTGAACCTGTCGGTTGGATGGCTATTGTTGATCGCCGACCCCCATCCGGGACGCCGATATCGCCTGATCATGGGAGGAGCGGTGGCGGCAGCTTTGGCTCTCCTGGCCCTGCGTTTCCCTTTTTGGGATCGCGCCATTCTTACGAGCGGTGTCACGATCTATGCCAAGAGCTTAGCGGATCTCCCCACGGACTCGCTGCGCTTGGAAGCGATGCGCAAGGACGAAATCCTTTACTATCGAGAGGGCTTGACTGCGACCATCAGCGTGCATCGACTCAGCAAGGACTATCTCTACTTAAAAACCAACGGCAAGATCGACGGCTCTCACGGGGATGCCTTCACCATGCTCATGACCGGGTATCTGCCCATGCTCCTCCGTCCGCAGGCGGAACAGGTCGCCGTCATCGGACTGGGAACAGGAATGACCGTCAAGGCCGTCGGATCTTTTCCGGTGAAAAAAATCGAGGTTCTCGAGATCGAGCCGGCCATGGTCGAGGCGGCGGCTTTTTTCCAGAAACAGAACGGCAAGATTCTCGAGGATCCGAGGGTGCGCATGATCCCGACAGACGGACGGAATTACATCATGGCCGCTCCCCGTCTCTACGACCTTATTATCTCCGAACCTTCCAACCCCTGGATCGCGGGCGTCGCGAGCCTCTTCAGCAGGGAATTTTACGCGGTAGCTAAAGGGAAACTCAAAACGAACGGCATTCTCGCCCAGTGGATTCACTATTACTCCATGTCGCCGGACGATTTCCGAATGGTGCTCAGGACGTTCGCGGAGTCCTTCCCCCAAGTCACGATGTGGAATATGCAGGAAAGCGATTTTCTTTTGATCGGCAGCCTGCAGGAGCAGAGATTTGATTATCCCCTGCTGAGCAAGATTTTCAAAGAAAACCGCACCCTGCGGCAGGACTTTAAAGAACTGGGGCTCTCTGACGTTGATTCCGTGCTGGGGCTCTATCGAATGGGAAGAAAGGAGCTCTTGGAATTCGCTGCCGGGGCCGATCTCAACACCGACGATAACGCCAGGCTCGAGTTTTCCGCGCCTCGAAGCCTGGGAAAAAGCACAACCGATTTAAACCGGAGGCTGATGGATCCATTCGTGACCGATTCCCCGTGGAAGCCCGACGCCCGGCGGGTCTCCCCGGCGCAACATCGCTACTACCTCAGCCAGGCCTTTAAGGCGAGCGACTGGCAGGACCGAGCCCTCAAGGAGGTAGAGCAGGCGATAAGCCTGGAGCCGCGCAATGCCGATTATCATCTCCTGCGCGCCCAAATCCTCATCGCTCAGGACAAAACCGCTGAGGCGGCCCAAGCGGCCGAGAAGGTGCTGGAATATGGTCCGCACAAAGCCAAAGCGGTTCTGGCGTTAGCGGAGGATCTCTACACCCAGCAGGCAAAGAAGATTTACCTGCGGATTGTGAACTCGGGGGCTAAAGAGATCCTGCCGTATGTTGGGCTGGGCGTCATTGCGCTCCACCAGAAAGAATTTGTCGAGGCACAGCGTTGGTTGGAACAGGCGGCAAAAATTCAGCCCAAACATCCGGCAGTCCTTTTAGCCCTGGGAAGGCTCGAGCTGGCTAAGGGGAACTACGCCCGGGCCGTGACCTTACTTGAAGAATCCAGGGAAGGCGGCGAAGAATCCGCTGCGCTTTACAGCGAATTAGGCGAAGCCTACAGCCAGCTAAAACAGTGGGAAAAGGCGGCCTCCGTTTTGGAGCGGGCCTTACAGCGCCAGTACCGAAACACCGGATGGCGTCTGCTGCAGGCCAAAGCGCTCGGGCAACTGGGGAGGACCAAGGAGGCGGAGATAAAATATCGCGAGGTGTTGGCTATCGATCCGAGCAGTGGCCAGGCGTGGAAGGGACTCAAGTCCCTGGGAGAGAAGTACTGATTCCTCTCTATTGACAATCTCTGAAGGGTTCATTATGAACTACCAAAGCCGGGAAGCAAAAAGGCCTCGCCGGCTTTTGTATTGGGAAAATCCCTCCAGGGAATCTCATCCAAACAAAGAGGGGAAAAAATGCCAAGGACCAAAAAAAAATACGCAGGACGTCCGAGGAAGGAAAGGAGTCGCAGCTTCCTCGACGATCCCAACCACGAAGAGGTAGACGATCAGGATCTTCCCAACGATGAGGCTGGCAGGCTCAAGGTCAAGAGAAACTACGAAGAGCTTCTGGGCATTCGGATAGAGAAACTTAAAGGCCGGGTGCTCAATCGGGAAAAAATCAACAAAAACATCGACGGCGTTTATTTCATCTGCGTGGAATGCAAGAAAATATGTCACAATCTCGACGAGGGACTCGTCGAAGATCCGCAGACCCAACTCAACCTCTGCAGCGCATGCGCCAAAGCAAAGGGCATAAAAGGGACGGCAGCCTAGAGGCGCATCTTTAAGCGCTCCAGGACCTTTCTCAAATCTTCCGGCAAAGGGCTCGTAACCGCGACTTCCAGGCCGCTCTTCGGGTGGCGGAAACCCAGATAAAAAGCATGTAAAAACTGGCGCCCGAGGCCGAAGGGATCGGGGCGGTGCTTGCCGTAGAGGGGATCGCCGACCAGCGGGTGCCCAAAGGCTTCCAGGTGGGCCCGGATCTGATGGGTGACGCCGGTGTCGATGCCAACTTCGAGAAGAGTGAGCCCTCGAGACGAACTCAGGGCCTTGAGACGCGTCAATGCCTTCCAGCTGCGCGCGCGAGTTTTCTTTCCTCCTTCCGTCTTCACGGTTGTCATCTTTTTCCGCTCTCCCGGAGCGTGGGCGAGAGGATAAGCCAGGACCTCTTCCCGCTTTACCTTGCCCCAAACCAATGCCCAGTATTTTTTTTTGATCTCGCCGCGACGGAACTGGGAGCGGAGACTCTCAAAGGAATCCTGGTCTTTGGCCACCAGCACGAGACCTGAAGTGTCCCGGTCCAGCCGATGGAGCAAACCCGGCTCCCATCGGCTCTTTCCCACATGACAAAGGGATGGACGGGTAGCAGCCAGAAAATTCGCCAGGGAATTTCTTTCTCTTCCGGAAAATCCGTGCGTCGCCATCCCCGCCGGCTTATCCACAACCAGGAGAGATTCGTCTTCGTAAACCACGGGAAGCTCAAGATTCCATGCGGGCAGCGGAGCCGGCGCCAACAAGTGCTGCGGGCCTTTAAAAGAGAAAACCTCGCCGCCAAATAGTTTATCCCCCTTCTTGCCGAGGTGGTCATTGATCCAAAAAACCCTCTCGTCGATCGCCCTCTGCGCCTCCCTCAAAGAGAGGTACGGTAAACAGCGCCGCACAAAGGCATCGAGCCGAATGGCGCGTTGGCCGGAGGGAACGATCCATTGCCGCGTCCTGGGCTCTTGATCCGACGGCATACCTCTCATAATATAGTATTCTTTCTAAGAAAGGCGACAGGATGAAACATCAGAGCTATGCCGTGATTATGGCGGGGGGCAGGGGGACGCGCTTCTGGCCACTCAGCCGGCCCCATCACCCCAAACAACTCCTCAAGATCTTGAGCCAGAAAAGCCTGCTGCGGGAAGCCGTGGATCGAGCCCTTCCACTTTTTGGCCCCAAGCACACGCTGGTGGTGACAGTCGCGGAACATTACCGTGCCGTTCGCGAAGAGCTTCGCATCTTGCCCAAAACCAATTTTATCGTAGAGCCCCAGGGAAACAACACCGCCCCCTGTATCGGCCTTGCAGCGGCGGAGCTGGCGCGAAGAGACCCTGACGCCATTATGACCATTCTTCCAGCCGACCATTGGGTCTCCAATCCCAACTCTTTCTTGCGCACGGTCAAGAGCGCCGTCCGGTTGGCACGGGAACACGATGCCCTAGTCACTATCGGTATGCGGCCCACTTATCCAGAGACAGGCTACGGCTATATCCTGAAGGGGGGGGAAATCAAGGGAACCGGAGGTACGCCTTTTTATCGGGTTAAGGGATTCAAGGAGAAACCTAACGCAAGAATGGCCGGCCGGTTGATGCGCCGGGGATCCTTGTGGAACAGCGGAATCTTCGTTTGGAAAGTCTCGACTATCTTGGAAATGTTGCGCCGCTTCTCCCCCGCCATCTCTCACGGCCTTCAGCGGATCCAAGAAGCGGCACGCGGGCGAGGGCTGGCCAATCCGCCTCCCACGATCCAATCCGTCCTCAGAAGGGAATATCGCAAGATGCCCAACATCTCGATCGACTACGCGGTGCTGGAGAAGGCCGGCTCCGAAGGGAGGGTATTGACCCTGGAGGCGAATTTTGGTTGGAGCGATGTCGGAAACTGGGCGGCGGTCCACCGCATGCTCCCCCAGGACCGGAGCGGTAATGCCGGAATAGGCAAATGGCTGGGGGTCCAATCCAAAGAGTGCCTGGTTTACTCGCCCGATCGTTTGGTCGCGCTCCTGGGAGTGCGGGGAATCGTTGTCGTGGACACGGCGGACGCCCTGCTGGTCGCGGACATCAAACGTTCCCAGGAGGTGAAGGATCTGGTCGAAGAGCTAAAACGGAAAGGCCACGGGCGATATACCGTCAGGTAAGCTATTTTCAAACAAATTATCGGAGTTCCTAACCCTACGGGAATATGTCTTTACCGTTCCAAGGAAAGATTTTTGGCAAATGCTTGACCACGCCCATGAGAAGAGAGAAAAGAAGGGCTTTACCAAACTTGAGGATCTCCAAGATTAACGGCAACGCAAGTTACGCAAGTCAGACACTGCCCACGGTCGATGCGACCCGACACCCCAAATGAGAGGGTGGAGCCCCATAATAAAGCCACTGCACCCGACCGTGGGCCTGAAGTCTGCCTGACCCGCTTTCTCGCATGGTGAAAAAATATTCGCGCCTGGGCATCTTGGGGGTTTTGGCTCTTTTTGTATTTGCCATACCCTGTTATTCGCAAGCTGCGGAAAAGGATAGAGCCGTCGACGAGAAAGTGAATAAATTCCTCGATAAAATGAGAAACCGGTGGCAGGATCTTAACGTTCCGGAGGCGGACGGAAAGATTCTCTACGAAATAATCGTTCAGAATAAATACAAGAAGGCGCTGGAAGTGGGGACCTCGACGGGACATTCCGCGATCTGGATCGCATGGGCGCTCAGCAAAACGGGAGGGAAACTGATTACCATCGAGATCGATGAAGGGCGCTACAGGCAGGCATTGGCCAATTTCAAGGAAGCGGGCCTCAGCGAGTACATCGATGCCCGGCTCGCCGATGCACATCGCTTGGTGAACGAGCTTCCGGGACCCTTTGATTTCGTTTTTATCGATGCCGATAAAGATTGGTACACCAATTACGCAAAAGCCTTAATCCCCAAAGTTGAACGTGGAGGTTGCATAACGGCGCACAATGTTGAGGAGCCGAGACCGGGCTACCGCGGTCGGTATCGCATGAGCGGCACCGATGAATACTACCAATATATGAGAAGCCTGCCTGAATTCGAAACCAGCATCCATCCGCAAAGCCGCGCCGGTGTTGCCGTCAGTTGCAAGAAGAAGGACAAGTAAACAGAATTGGCTGCTTATTCGCTAAGATTTGGTGGAGGAAAGGGCCCAGCCTCACTGGTGAAGCCAGGAGAGGCGTATCCCGGTGAAGAAAGGGCGCGCTCAGCGTCGTGCCTGGGGAGAGCGATGGGGGAGCCGGAGCAGGAAGGTGGCGGGGATGGCCACGGCTGAGATGGCCGATGAGATGTACAGGGCGAGGTTATAAGAGTGCGTGATATCGAAAACTCTGCCAAAAAATACCGGCCCAAACACACCGGCAGCAACCGCACCCCCTTGAATCAGCCCCTGGATGGCCCCAAATGCACGGAATCCGAAGAGGTCCCCGATGAGGAGCGACCGCAAGGGGATGGTGCCTCCAAAGCCAACACCGTAGAAGAGAGCGAACAGCCCTGCTTGCCAGAGAGCGGAGGGGCCTATCTGGGTGAGGGAAAGGGCGGCCACCACCTGAGAGGTGAGAAGCCCTGCCAGCACCAGGCGGGGATCGATCCAGTCGGAAACGATCCCGCTGCCGAAGCGCCCGATGCCGCTCAACAGGAACACCAGTCCCAAAATACTGGCGGCCTGCGTGGAGCTGTAGCCGATGTCTTCCAGCAGCGGGATCAGATGTACGGACAGGCCGCTGAGTCCAACGAACTGGAGCCCCAGCACCAGGAGCAGCAGCCAAAACCCCCGTGTGCGGATGGCTTGGCCGGCGCTCAGCCCGCCGGCGATGTCGCCGGCTATTGCCGGGTCCGCGACCGCCCTTTCGGGTTTCTGCTCCTCCGGTGGATCTCCGTCGGGGAGGTAGCCATATCGCTTCGGTGCGGAACGGACCATCAGGGCGAGGGGGACACCAATGAGACATACCCCGAACCCCAGCAGCCGGACAGCGTCGCGCCACCCCACGGCACTCTCCAGCATCGCCATAGTCACAATGAAGGGCCCGCTGACCACGGGTCCCATGCAGGCTAGTCCCAGCGCCCGGCCGCGGAGCCTTTGGAACCAGTTCACGATGGCCACCGGCCAGGAGATCCCGTGGGAGGCACCGCTCGCACCCAAGGAGATGACCAGGAAGGCACCGTAAAACATCCACAGGTTGGTGATAAAACTCATGAGGACCATGCCGGCCCCGGTCACCAGGACGCTGCACAGAATGACGGTGCGTGGCCCCCACCGGTCTACGGTAAACCCCAGCACGGGCGCCAGAAAGCCAGACTCTAACTGGCGGAGCGAGAATGCCCCGGAGGTCGTGGCCCGGTCCCAGTGGAACTCTTTGGAGATCGGCAGGAAAAAGGCCTGGAACCCCTGGAAGAAGACCAGGGAGAGGTAGAAATTCATCGTCACACAGGCGGCTACAATGTACCAGCCGTAAAAGATCCGAGGCGCGCGTAGGGGTCGGTTTGCCGTACTGATAGCCATGAACGTCGTTCCCCCGGTTGCCCTTGTGAATCGCCGCCGGCAGGCTGCGTGAGGGAGCCCAGGTGCAACACCCAGCGTATCCTACCAGAGACGGCGGCGCTGTGCGAGGCGGCGGAGATCCCGTCCCTGATGCCAGATCTGGAGCCTTCCCGACCCAGGTGGCGAGATGTACAATAGCCCTGTTTCCGGTCAGTGCCGGGGGTTCAGGCAAGCCTTATTGTCATTTCGGGAAGAAGAAAGAGAAAGGGGTCAAGTCTGCTCTTGACTCTTAGCTCTGCCCCTGCTATCTGTTCCTCCCATGGCTAGACCCTTGCGCATCGAATACCCCGGCGCTTACTACCACGTCATGAACCGGGGACTGGCTCGCAGCAACATCTTCCTCGATGATAACGACCGCCAACGCTTCTTAGGCTTGATCGGTGAGACCTCAAAGTTATGGAAGGTAGAAGTCTACGCCTACTGTCTGATGGCCAACCACTATCACCTGCTGGTACAAACACCCGGCGCTGGACTTTCCAGAGCGATGCGTCATTTGGACGGGGTTTATACCCAGAGATTCAATCGAGCCCACAGACGAGATGGTCCCCTATTGCGGGGACGCTACCGAGCCATTCTTATAGATGCCGAA
>Ga0082335_1001590_pt1 | contig 46762 bp, 35 predicted proteins | sample Subgrocontami58m_FD_72375 | JGI IMG/M metagenome (GOLD analysis project Ga0082335, IMG submission 72375) | Subsurface groundwater microbial communities from S. Glens Falls, New York, USA - GMW37 contaminated, 5.8 m (SPADES assembly) (version 2) ...
TCCCAGCGGTCCCGGTATATCGCTCCGATGGTGGTGGCACCGAAGCGAAGGTGGTTGGTGAGGAACTCGACCTCCCGCTTGTTCTCTCCGTCCCAAACTACCACCCGGCGCAGTTCCTTTCGATATTTGAGTCTGGTCTGGGGGCCGGTGAAGCGAATAGTCTGGTCAATAAGGACGTTCCCGCGTTCCGGAATGGAATGGTACTTCACCACTTCATAGGCGGCGTTGCTTTTCAGCCTGGTGACGAAGAAGACGCCAGACTCGTTCCATTGCCAAAAGAGATCGAAGTCGCAGTAGCCGCGGTCCGCAGCGACGATGCTGCCGGCGGGAAGTGCGAAACAGCGAGCGGTGATGACGTCGGCGGCCTTGCCGCCGGGGCGTACGGCGAAGTCCGGGAGATAGCCGTCATGGTCCAGCAGCAGGTGGAGCTTGACTGCACCCTTAGTCTGGCGGAAGTCAGCCCAGGGGAACAAGCTGAGACAAAGGTCGATAGTGGAGGAGTCGAGGCTGAACAACTTGTTCTTGAAGCGGAATTTCTTCTTTTTGCCGGGGCTCTCAGAGCGGCAGAAGTCCAGCAATTGAAAAAAGGTATCCTGGTAAAGCTGCCAGGGACGGTGGGCGTTGGCATAGGCAAGAGTGCTCTTAGGAGGAGCGGCACTCAGTCCCAGATGAGAGAGTTTGCCGCAGGTGACGGCCAGACCGTCGCTGATCTCCCGCAGGCTCTTGGCCTGGGCCAGTTGGCAGAAGAGCATGGCAACATATTGGCTCCAGGAGGAGAAGCCTTTGGCGTGGCGTTCCGCCCCGCGTTGGTGGACCAGACGCGCAAACAAGGTCCGGGGGATAACCTGAAGAATCTGGCTGAACAGGCTCGTGGTAAACTTCATGGCAGAGACTCCTTCGAAGTAGTTGGCGATTTGCACTTACCATATTACTTCGGGGAGTCTCTCTGTTATCGCTCAGCCTGAAAACCTATTTTGGACAAGTGTGAGAGGAAATATTCAATGCTTAGGGTCCTTCGGGAGCGCCTCCGCCAACGGCACCGGACCATTTCTTTTCCTGGAAATGTGCCGGCATTGCCTCCTCGTTTCAGGGGCGCGCCCAGAATAGACATCTCGAAGTGCACCCGGGGCTGTAGCGAATGCATCGAGGTGTGCCCTCAAGGCGCGATCGGCGGTTGCGCCGGTGGTATTCGGATAGACCTGGGGCGATGCGTATTATGCGGAGAGTGTGTAACTGCCTGCCCTGCAGGCGTCATCGCATTGACCAGCGACTACCGGATGGCAACCAATTCCAGGGAGTCATTAGTTTGCACCGGAGGCGATATTATCCCCCTTGCCCGGCAGTTGGATCCCCAGAGGCTCTCCATCTTACGGCATTCCCTGAAACTCAGGCAGGTGAGTGCTGGTGGCTGCAATGCTTGTGAGGCCGATGTCAATGTACTTGGGACTGTCGTTTTTGACCTGGGTATGTTTGGCATTCAGGTTGTGGCGTCTCCCAGGCATGCCGATGGTATTCTTGTAACCGGGCCGGTCACTGAGAACATGCGTCATGCTTTGATTGAGACCTACCAGGCTATGCCATCTCCTAAAATGATTATCGCCTCAGGCAGTTGCGCGATCACGGGCGGCCCGTTTCGGGACAGCGCTCATTCATGCAATGGCGTTGACAGTTTCCTGAAAGTGGACCTTTACATCCCCGGCTGTCCGCCCCATCCGTTGACCGTACTTGACGGCATCCTCAGGTTGTTGGGACGGCTGCCGGACTTCCCCAACACCATTTAATCTCTGCCCCGTGCTCCGTGCTGGAATCCACTGCCGTGCATTACGCTCAATGGCGCCCTGGCCCGACCGCTCCCCGCCAACCCCGCCCTCGAATAGCAGCGATATCACGCAGCATCTCCTACGATATTACATAAAGGCGTGGCGGGCAACGTTTGGTTGTTGTATAATCATCAACGGCGGCAATCCCAATGGGGGGGGCACATATGTCAAACGAAAAGATTCTAGTGGTTGATGACGAAGCTGCCGTGGTGGAGCTTCTCAAGGACTGGTTGGAAGAGGCGGGGTACCAGGTGGTGACGGGGTCGGACGGGGGGGAAGGGTTCAGGCAGTTCTTCAATCACAGGCCGGATGTGGCGATTATTGATGTCCTCATGCCTGGCACGGACGGATTCGAATTATGCCAGCGCATCCGGGAGGTTTCGCAGATTCCGGTAATATTCCTCAGCGCTCGAGGACAGGAGTCCTACAAAGTGAGAGGACTCAATCTTGGCGCGGACGACTATCTGGTAAAGCCGATCGGCAGCAAGGAGCTATTAGCCCGGGTGGCAGCGGCTACTCGGAGGGCCAAGTTGCCTGCGGCAGCAGAAGCGGCCACAGCGTATTCTGACGGTGCGGTGAGCTTGGACCATGGCCAGCACGAGGCATACGTGCGAGGGGAGAAGGTCTCGCTTACTCCCACTGAGTATCGCCTGCTTTCCTATCTTGTTCAGCACAGGGGCCAGGTGGTTACGCAGCAACAACTCTGGGATAGCGTATGGGGTTGGGATGCAGGTTCTCTGGATAGCGTGAAATGGCACATATCCTACTTGAGGAAGAAGATAGAGGAGAATCCTGAGAACCCGAAACTAATCCTGACGGTCAGAGGTGTTGGCTACCGTTATCAGTCCCCTCAGCCAAGTTAGACCTCTACTGTAACCTTTGATCCTCGTTCGCCATGCCGCTTTTCTGTCGGCCGCAAGTAGTTGTCTGCCATTGGGAAGCCTACGTGGAATGTAGTCCCTCTGCCTGCCTTGCTTTCCACGCGTATCGTGCCACGGTACTTGTCGGCGATACTCTTCACCACGTACAGGCCCAGGCCAGTCCCTCCGCACGTTTCCTTGGTGGTAAAGAAAGGATCGAATATCTTCGCCAGGTTTGTCTCAGGGATTCCCACCCCTGTATCGGAGACATCTACTGCTACTGATTGTCCGGCAAGCCGAGTGGTTATTGTGAGACTCCCGCCATCAGGCATGGCGTCGCAGGCGTTGCTAATGAGGTTCCCGAATAACTCCTGTATCTCCACTGCATCGCCTGGTATGAGCGGTAGATTGGGTTGATAGTTCCGAACTACATCCACACGCGCTGCCGATATCTTGGATTCGAATAACCCAAGGGACGTTTCAAGAGAATCATTGACTTCAGCGCAGGCCCGCCCATCCTCGGAAGGCCTTGTCGATGTCAACAGGCAGCGGACTATCCGCGCCACGCGGTCGGCCATCTCATGGATCACTTCCAGGTGATGCCTTGCCTTTTCTGTCTTGAGGTGACGGTCACCTCCATCGAGCAGGAGTTCAGCGCGGCCGCGTATCACGAAAATAGGATTGTTCAGTTGATGGCCCAGACCCGCTGTCAGAGTTCCCAGGGATGCTATTTTAGCAGCCTGCACAAGTTGCGCTTGCGTCGCGCGCAGTTCCGCCATCTGCGATTCCAGTTTGATGCTGAGTGTGACCACTTTGGCCATGACCTTATAGAAGATAACCACTGGCAGCATCAAAGGCAGAACAGACCACGTGACAAGATGAATTGACAGAGCGCTGGCGAAACCCAGACAAAAGAGAGCCAGTTCCTGCAAAGTGTCCTGTTTGACCTGTGCCAGCCAAATATGAATGGCGCTCTGTTTCAATTGGATGGCCACAGCTTCAGCTACCGCAGCGCGGTTGAGAAAATACATCGCTACTGCGGCGGTGGCTGCAGCCGGTACCCCGGCGGGCCAGGAGAAGAAGTTTCCGCCTGATCTTAGTATGGAATAGAGTATCGCGGACACACCTACGTACACCGAGGCGGTCGATGCGTTGAACAGCACGTAGTGCCACTTACGCTTTTGTACTAGCTCGGAAGCAGCGACGCCTGTGACAGCAGCGGCAATCGCCAGATCCGGGCTCAGAAGCAGCACTGCGGCAAAGGCCGGGGCGGTGACAAAGTTCGCCTTGATCTTACTGGAGACCGGAAGAGGGTATACTCCTGCCAGTCCTATCAGGGCCGAAAAGGCGGCGGCTAAGGACAGAGTCAGGAAGTTGCTCTCAGTAGGCCCCATCAGATATGACAGGGCCAACACTGCCAGCCCCAGCACCGAGACCAGCCCGATATAGATTTTCAGATGCCTGCTAAGGCGGCGCATTCAATTCTCCCCGAGCGCTTAAGAGGCTGAAACTCAAGGAATCAGAATCACTACCTGCCGTAGCCTGCAGGAATATTAACCTTCAACTCTATGTTCTCGCCTACTTCACCGACGGCTATGCCGATAACGCGCTTCCCCAGCGGGTCCAGCGACACTCTTATCTTCACTTTTGTGTCGTCATCTGAGAAGGAGGGCGTCTTAGGCATTACCAGGATGTCCATCTCGGCCTGGATTGCCTTGGACTTGACCTTAAGGTCTGAATCTGTCCCTGTTCTGACCTGCCACCCCTGGCTGTCCACTACGTTGATATTGACACCCTTTGGAACCTCCACCCGAAGAGCTGGAGCGAAGCGGTCACTCAGCTCGCCAGTGGAGGCCTCGTCGTCACTGTCAATAGCGTAGACCACATAGATGGTGGTGTATCCCAGTTTGTCATTGCCGACCGATAGCACAGGGTCATCACACCAGACCCAGGCCGCCTGTGCTACTCCAGAGGTCGCGACGGCCATAACGGCCAGCGCGAGAATCGCCAACATTGGTAAACGGAAACATCTCCTCATTTTCCTCGCCCTCCTCGGCAGATATGAATGCTTCATGGACCTAAAAGAGACCACGACACTATAGTAAGGCCCAAGTGTGTGGGGAACGTGGGGAACAGGTGTGTGTTGTGTTATTGACCATAATGCAAGCCTGATCTACCGGAGTCGCGACTTGTGCCAACAGGGGAATCGTAAACCAACGTCCGGGACGTAGAAAGAAAGGACGGACATGGGCGGCCAGCAGAGAGGCAGGTTACAGAGGGGTGAATATGTTGGGCCGGGAGGGTGAACAGGGGTTGACACGAAGGTTTATCTCTGTTATAGTATGCGCAGTCCCGAGTAATCAGGCACAGGAAGCTAGATGGGCTAGGGCAAGCACTGGGAGGCGGCAGTTGGGAGGGTGAGTGCTAGGAGCGGCGGTGTCTAGCGGAAGGCATGGTCACTCGGGATCCTCTCTTTTCTGCCGTTCTTCAGTAGATTCAGTGTCTTTGGCTTCTGACTGCGCGCTCAGCAATCCGACAAATGGCAGGTTGCGGTATTCTCCCATGTGGTCCAGTCCGTAGCCGACCACGAATTCATCAGGTATCTCGAAACCGACGTAGTCCAGTTTGACCTCGGCTAATCGCCTCACCCTCTTGTCCAGTAATGCACATACTCGCAGACTGGCCGGCTTTTTGGTCTTCAAATAGTCCAGAATGTAGTTCAGGGTCATTCCAGTGTCCACGATGTCTTCGACCATCAGCACGTCTAATCCGGTTATGTTTGTGTCGAGGTCCTTTGTTATCTTGACCGGGGCTTTGCCTTCAGCGAAGTAGGAAACTGCCATGTAGTCCGTTGCCAGAGGTATGGAAATGCTTCTCATTAGATCGGACATGAACGGCACGACGCCCTTCAGCACGCCTACTACGAGCAGTCTTCTTCCGGCATAATCCTTGGAAATCAGTCGGCCCAGGGACTTGACCTTCTTCTGTATCTGGGAAGTAGTTACCAGCACCTTTACCACCTTGGCCTCGGCAGGCGGACCGTAGCCGTATTTGGCCAATAGCCGCGTAAAACCGCTTCGGTTAAGCAACATAACTTCGGTGCCGGGGTGCAGCAACTTCAGTAGCCTGACCTTACGGTTCTTCTCGGTTGCCAGGCTCTGCTTCATGGTCGTGAGTTCAATGTAGACGTCCAACTCGGGAAGGTAGAAGTCCGGGGTAAACATCTCAACAACCCGGTCTCCATCCCATTGCAGTGGAAAAGACCTTGGCTCGTATAGCCAGTCTATTCTATAGAAGTCCAGCAGACGCGCGAATTCTTCCTCGGACGGGTGGGCGAATTGCGCGGGACGCCGCAATTCCGCAGTGACCACGCTGGAATCGGAAGTCTGGACAACGCTGCCTTTTGGAGTTTCAAGGTAATCGTCCAGGCGTTCGGACATCCGCGCATTCTCTAAGGCAACGGCGCAAGCGTCTCCAACAGAACTCAAAAACGTTATTTCCGCCCGGTTGAACCGCTTCCTCTCATGCGAATAGGCCCGAAGGGCGCCGATCACTTCAGTCTTGTTTTTGAGGGGTACTCCGAGGAGAGACGTAATACCGGCGCGTTTCGCCTGGTCTCCATACTGCACCCTTGGATCGTTGCCAGCATCGTGGACGGCAACAGGGGTGCCGCTTATGACATCGCCGATGCTCTTGTCTACATCGAGCAAACCTTTCTTTACGTACCAGTCCCCGAGGCCGTAACTGGCAATGTGAAGAAGATGCTTCTTGCTCGAATCTAGAAGGACCAACCCGCACCCGGACACGCCCATGGCCTTGGACGCGCTGCGCAGCACAAGATGCAAGGACTGCCTCAAGGGGATAGCCGAGTTAAGGGATTGACTTATTCTCAGGAAAGCCTGATAGCAGGCTTCAGTATCGAGTTTGGCCTTTCTCCTGCCCATCCTCTGTCCTCCTCCGATGAATAGGGAAATTCAAGCCCCATGCCCGGGAAATACCTGCTAACATCTGGTATATCCGCAGCCGGGGCAATGATAGCAGCCTTCTTGATACACCAGGCTGGAGGCGCAATCGGGACATTGACCTACTCCCGCCTGGAATCCGTTTGCGGATGCCTTGAGTCCAGGGGCTTTGCTTCTGGCGGGTACTGGTTCAGGCAAATCCGCGGATTCCTGCTTCTGGTGGTTTTCAAGCACACCCGCTATGGCGTCTGCGCAGGAAAGCAGCGACTTACCGTCTTCCCAGGAAATAGACGGACACCTGATGCCTCGAAGATGTTTAACCACCGAGCTGACCTCAATCCCTGATCTGAGCGTGAGCGAGATCAGCCTTCCAGTAGCTTCAAGCTGTGCTGATGCGCATCCTCCGGCCTTGCCGAGACTGGTGAAGACCTCGCAAATCCCATGTTCGTCAGAATTAACGGTGACGTAAAGGTGTCCGCATCCTGTAGTAACCCTCTCGGTTACACCGCGTGTGACCTTGGGCCGCTTCCGGGGAGTCAGCGTCCGGACCTTTTCTGGGGCAGGACTGGCATCAATGGAAGCCTCAGGACCTGCCACAGAAAGTACCTGGGAGTCCTTGCTTTTGTCCCTGTAGACGGTGATACCCTTGAGTCCCTCTTTGAATGCCATCAGATAGATGTGTGCTACGTCTTCACGGGTGCAGTCGTGAGGCAAGTTAACCGTCTTCGAGACAGCATTGTCTGTATGTTTTTGAAACGCTGATTGTATTTTCACGTGCCATTCAGGGGAGATGTCATGAGCGGTCGTGAACACCTTCTTGACCCAGTCCGGGATAGGACCATTCTTGTCTGACAGCTTTACTCCCTTTGCCAGGTCCCGCATGAGGTCTGCAGAATAAAACCCGCCATTCTTAGAGACATTCTCGAAGTAGGGGTTTACTTCGATCAACTGCGCGCCTTCCAGGATATTGCGCGTGTAGCTCAGGGCAAAAAGTGGCTCAATGCCGCTCGAGCATCCCGCGATTATGCTGACGGTTCCAGTGGGGGCAATAGTGGTCCGTGCAGCATTTCGCACGAGCGGACGGCCTGGCGAGTCATAAATGCTGCCCTCAAAAGCAGGGAATAACCCTCGATGCTTTGCAAGGTCGACAGAGGCCTTCGTTGCCTCTTCATTAATGAAGCGCATCACCTTTTCAGCCGTTGATACCGCGGCTTCGGTATCGTAGGGAATGCGAAGTTGGATTAGCATGTCGGCAAACCCCATGACGCCCAGCCCAATCTTTCGCGTGAGTCGGGTCTTCTCGCCTATTTCCTTCAGAGGAAACCTGTTGACGTCGATCACGTTGTCCAGGAAATGGACTGCAAGATGGACGGCGCGGGCCAGTTTGTCCCAATCGATTGCATACTCGCCATGTCTCTGGGAGAGCATCCGAGACAAGTTCACGGATCCCAGGTTGCATGACTCGAATGGGAGAAGGGGCTGTTCTCCGCAAGGATTGGTCGCTTCGATAACACCAAGCTTCGGCGTTGGGTTATCCCGGTTTATGCGATCGATGAAAACGATGCCGGGGTCGCCGGTCCGCCATGCCATATCTACAATCTTATCGAGAACTTCGCGTGCCTTGAGCCGGCGAACAGCTTTGCGGTCCCGCGGATTTATCAATTCGTATTCCGCATCGGATTCTGCGGCCTTCATGAAAGTCGAGTCTATTGCCACCGAAAGGTTGAAGTTCGTCAGAGTCTTGTTGTTTTCCTTGGCCGTGATGAAGTCCAGCACATCAGGATGGTCAACCCTGAGAATGGCCATATTGGCCCCTCTTCTCATACCACCCTGTTTTATGACATCGGTGGCAGTATCGAAGGCCCTCATGAAAGAGATGGGCCCGGAAGCGACCCCCCCAGTCGACCCGACCCTGTCACTCTTTGGGCGGATCCGCGAGAAGGAGAATCCAGTCCCCCCGCCACTCTTATGTATGAGGGCAGTGTATTTCACGGCGTCGAAGATGGATTCCATGGAGTCTTCGACCGGCAAAACAAAACAGGCTGAAAGCTGACCCAGGTCGCGCCCCGCATTCATCAGGGTTGGAGAATTGGGCAGGAACTCAAGATGGGTCATGACCCTGTAGAAGTCTTCTTCTATCCTGCCGATGTCCGCCTTCGGATCGTAGTTGATGTCGGCCTGGGCGATGGCCTTCGCCACCCTCCGAAACATGTCTTCGGGCGTTTCAATCGGTTCACCATGGTTGTCCTTTTGGAGGTAACGCTTACGCAGGACAGTCATTGCGTTTTCTGTTAGCTTGCAGTCCTCAGGTCCGCATGTAGGGCCTGGCCTCTGGGACGAAATTACGGGAGTTTCCAATCTCACTGGTTCGGTCAATGCTGTTTTTGGCATAGACTTATTCTCCACATCAGGTGTATTTGGCGTTGCCACGGAGACCTGCTGATAGATAAGCTCCTCCAATCCTGGGAGGGGCTTGGAGAGTTCGAGACCCTCTATCATACGGTTTGTAAGCTCGTCTAGTACCTGCCTGTCCTTGATTCCCATGGATTCCGCGGTAGCAAAGACCGCGCGGGCAACACGGCTACTATCTATCTGTCGCTTGTTCTTTCTCGTGGCCACCCAACTAGCCCCCTATCCTTCCCTGATACCGAAGGTGTTACGCCTTCTTATGTGCCGGCGTCTTGTGTCTGGTGGTTGGTCCTCCGGAAGCAAAGGCAACTGGCTCACGGGGACCCGGGGAACGCGGGTCTGCTCGGCCACAAGCCTGTCAACCGCCTGCTTAAGTGCAGCAAGGTCGGCGTATTCCCGGTAGACACTGGCAAAACGTATATAGGCGATCAGGTCGAGGTCCAGCAGGCGCTCCGAAACCATATCTCCAATCAGGGAACTATGGACCTCGGCCTTGCCTCTCTTGTAAAGGTCCAGTTCGATGTCATCGACCAGTTTGTCTATCGTGCCTGTCGGCATGGGGCGTTTCTCGCAAGCTTTGCGGATTCCGGCGGCCATCTTGTCTCTGTTGAACTCTTCTCTCCTGCCGTCCTTTTTGACGACGAAGAGGCCGCGACGCTGCTGTCGTTCATAGGTGGTGAACCGTGCGCCACACTTGAGGCATCCGCGCCTTCTGCGTATGCCGTCATCCACTTCTCTGGAATCAACCACGCGGGACTGTTCATCGCCGCAATACGGGCATCTCACCGACCTGACCCCCACTACGAGTTGCGCACCCAGGGCATACTAACACAACATATTGTGACCTGTCAACGCTTTTTTCTGCCTTTTCTTCATATCTGCGATAAGCTATTCTAAGTCTTTTTTCTCTTGCAGGGGGATGTTGGTTTCGGTCACATTCCTGTCGGAAGGTTCCCGGCGGTCTCACACCTGGAGGCATGATGGTCCCAGTGGACTGGCGTCAGATGAAATATATACTCCCCTTTGTTGGGTCGCCGCTAGTTCGATTTGACAAGAGAAAAGCGGTGTGCTACTATGGCAATTTGCAGATTATGCCTCTACACATACGTGCATTCTTTTCCGCGACTATTACTTTCTCTTCAACTCAAGCATAGCGCAAATCGGTCGTTTCCGCATAGGGGGATAACTGTTCCTCGTATAGTCCTTCCCAACGGGATGATTTTCCAATAAAGGAGCGAAGACACGAATGGCATCTTCGTCGAGTTCTACGCCTGCGAGCATGGCTGTCACAACGGAGCGCAAATCCTATGGAAGTTTGCGCCCGATCCTGGATGTTCCGAATCTTGTCCAAGTCCAATTGACATCCTTCCGGTGGTTTCAGGAAGAAGGTCTGAAAGAGCTTTTTCAGGATATTTCTCCAATACAGGATTTCACAGGGACGCGACTCGACCTGCGCTTCCTTTCATATGAGTTCCGGCAGCCGCAATGGTCTGAAGCGGAGTGCAGACTCCGGAACCTGACCTACGCCGCTCCGCTCTACGTGCGTGCTCAGTTGTTGATAAAGGAGACCGGCGAGATAAAGGAACAGGAAATATTCTTCGGCGATTTCCCAATCATGACGCCGAAAGGCACCTTCATAACCAGCGGCGCCGAGCGCGTCGTGATAAGTCAGTTGCTCCGTTCGCCGGGGGTGTACCTGACAGTTGAAGATGATCCCACGACCGGCAGGCTACTTTGCATGGGCAAACTTATACCTGACCGCGGCGCTTGGCTGGAGTTCGAGACATCGAACCGCGATGTGCTATCAGTCAAGGTCGATGGCAAGAGAAAGATACCTGTAAGCACCCTTTTTCGTGCTTTGGGATTTGGCACCGATGATGAACTGAAGCGCTTGTTTTCCAGCCAGGCGGAACTAAAGTACATGCAGGTTACGATGGACAGGGACCTGTTGGTCAAGAACACACAGGAAGCCTTGCTTGATATCTACAAGAGACTGAGGCCCGGAGACCCTGCCAGCCCGGAAAATGCTCGCAATTTGATCAACAATCTCTTCTTCAACGCCAGACGGTATGACCTCGGCAAGGTTGGGCGGTACAAGCTGAACAAGCGGCTCCAGCTATGGCGGAACCTTATCGGGCCGTTGCTTCCTCAGATTGATAAGATAGCCCTTCCTGCGGGATCGGTTGAGCTGTACAAGTCGTTCAGCAAGGCTGTTGAGAAGAATGATTCAGAGGTCACGAGCCTGCTTAAGGAATTGCAGCCCGCCATTGAGACTGCTGTTCTCGAAGAAGCAAAGAAGCTGAAGCTCCCGGGCGATGTCCATGGAGTAGTTGAATCCCTTTTCAGCCTGGCAGGAAACAATGAACGAGAGGCAGACGACGAATGGCAGAAGTTGGCCAGTATGGCCAAAGGCAAGACCGAATGGGACACCCCCAAAGTAGTTGTCAGCCTGCGTCATGCCCTGGGACGTCTTATCAACCGTGTGTTGACTCCAGAGGACCTTGTCGAAATCGTCCGCCGAATGATAAAGGTCAACACGGGGGAGGACATGCCGGATGACATTGACCATCTTGGCAATCGACGCGTGCGAACTGTGGGCGAACTTATCCAGAACCAGTTCCGTATCGGCCTTTTGAGGCTGGAGCGCGTGGTTAAAGAGCGAATGAGCATCATAGCCCCAGATGCCGTGACGCCAAGCGTTCTGGTCAACACCCGTCCTGTAGTGGCAGCAATGAGGGAATTCTTCGGTGGGTCTCAGCTATCACAGTTCATGGACCAGACGAATCCTCTGGCCGAATTGACCCACAAACGGCGTCTTTCAACCATGGGCCCCGGTGGATTATCGAGGGAGAGGGCCGGCTTCGATGTCCGGGATGTCCACTATTCTCATTATGGCAGAATCTGCCCTATCGAGACTCCCGAAGGCCCCAACATCGGCCTCATCGGTTCTCTTGCAACGTATTCGCGAATAAATGAGTATGGCTTCATCGAAAGTCCATATCGCAAGGTGTTGAAAGAGGTAAACAACACCTGTGAAGAGTTGCTTGGCCGGACACTCGCCGAAACGGTAAAACATGCCAATAACCGGGCCATCGCAGATGTGGGAACGGTTGTGGACGCCGAACTGGCGAAGAAACTCGAAGGCCTCTCCCGTCGCACCATAAGGGTCGTTCCGTTTGTGTCGTCACACATCGATTTCCTTTCGGCCGACAGGGAAGAGCAATACACTATTGCTCAGGCCAATGCCAGGCTGAACGGGCATAGCGAATTCTTGGACGATGAAATCGAAACTCGTTCCGGCAAAGAATACCCGAAGAAGGCTCCTTCAGCCATCGATTATATGGATGTCTCACCCAAGCAGGTATTCAGCGTGGCCGCATCGCTTATTCCTTTCTTCGAGCACAATGATGCAAACCGCGCATTGATGGGCTCGAACATGCAACGCCAAGCTGTGCCACTGCTTCGGCCAGAAGCGCCGCTCGTGGCAACTGGTATGGAGCGAGAGGTAGCTCGATACAGCGGCCAGGTTGTTTTCGCCGAGGAAGAGGGCATCGTGGAATCGGTAACCGGCTCAGAAATCAAGTTGTTGGGCCGAAAAGAACCCTATAAGCTGACCAAGTTTACCCGAACAAACCAGGGTACATGCATAAACCAGAGGCCTGTCGTGAACAGGGGCCAAACCGTCTTGGCCGGCGATGTGTTGGCTGACAGTTCGGCTACGGAAAAGGGAGAGCTGGCCTTGGGCCAGAACGTACTGTGCGCTTTCATGGCATGGGAAGGCTACAATTTTGAAGACGCTATCATTTTGTCGGAGGCGCTCATCAGGGACGATAAGTTCACATCGGTCCACCTTGAAAAGTATGAAATCGAGGCCCGCGACACCAAATTGGGCGCCGAGGAAATCACCCGCGACATCCCCAATGTGGGCGAGGAAAGCCTGCGTGACCTCGATGAGTACGGTATCATCCGTGTCGGTGCCGAAGTCCGGCCCGGTGACATCCTGGTTGGCAAGATAACCCCCAAAGGAGAGACTGAACTTACAGCGGAGGAACGCCTGCTTCGTGCTATATTTGGCGACAAGGCCCATGAAGTGAAGGACAATTCGTTGCGCGTGCCCCATGGCGAATGGGGCAAGGTCATAGATGTCAGAGTGTTTTCGCACAAGAACCATGACGAGTTGCCTGCGGGAGTTAACCAACTGGTACAGGTTTGGGTGGCGCAGAGGCGGAAGATTTCGGTTGGCGACAAGATGGCAGGAAGGCATGGCAACAAGGGTGTGGTATCGCGCGTGCTGCCCGTCTCGGACATGCCAATGCTGCCAGATGGCCGTCCGATCGACGTTATACTGAACCCGATCGGCGTTCCTTCCAGAATGAATATCGGCCAGGTTCTGGAAACACATCTGGGCTGGGCTGCCGTGAATCTGGGCTTCAAAGTTTTGACGCCGATATTCGACGGTGCTAACGATATGGCTGTCCAGGATGCACTGGCCCGGGCGTGGCTCGCGGGGCGCTCGAAAGCGGGTGCCAGTGGCAACGGCGATGGCAGAACAGGGCCGGACCTGGATGAGGTAAAAGCATGGCTTTCCAGCCATAGTATGGACGGGGATGCCGTATTCGACGAAAACAGGCCGGGCGAGGCCAGGAAAGCCTGCCTGAGGCTGTGGTTGAAAGACGTTGGAGTGGACTCCACAAACTTAGACGATTCCCAGATTGACGAGCAGGTGGACAAGCTTCGGCGCGAGACGAGGCTGTCGCCTCCGGTGTTTGGCAAGATTGAACTGCGCGATGGGCGCACGGGGGAACCTTTTGACAACCCGGTCACCGTTGGCAACATCTACATAATGAAACTGATACATCTCGCTGAAGACAAGATACATGCCAGGTCCACCGGTCCCTATTCATTGATAACCCAGCAACCACTGGGCGGAAAGGCGCAGTTCGGTGGCCAGCGGTTCGGAGAAATGGAAGTATGGGCTTTAGAGGCCTACGGCGCCGCTCATATCCTCCAGGAACTCCTTACGGTGAAGTCCGATGATGTCATGGGCCGGGCTAAGACCTACGAAGCGATTGTGAAGGGAGATGACATAATACAACCCGGTGTGCCCGAATCATTCAAAGTCCTGGTCAAAGAGTTGCAGAGTCTGTGCCTTGCAGTCGAGGTGCTTAACGAGGAGGAGGAAAGGGTGCCCCTCATGGACGAGACGGAGGAATATCCCAGGCTAGGATTGGAACATGAATTCACCACGGGAGCAGATTAGATGCTTGAAGCAAATGATTTTGATGCAGTAAGGATAGCGCTCGCTTCTCCGGAGCAAATCAGAAGCTGGTCTTACGGCGAAGTCACGAAGCCGGAAACGATAAATTACCGTACGCTGAAGCCAGAAAAGGACGGGCTATTCTGCGAGCGGATTTTTGGTCCTACTCACGACTTCGAATGTTATTGCGGCAAATACAAGCGTGTGCGATACAAGGGCATCGTTTGTGACAAGTGCGGAGTCGAAGTGGCGCATTCCAAGGTCCGTCGTGAGAGGATGGGACATATAGAGTTGGGAGCTCCCGTAAGCCATGTCTGGTTTGCGAAGGGCACGCCCAGCCGGCTCGCGCTTCTACTCGATCTCTCTCCTCGCAGCCTGGAGAGCGTACTCTATTTTGCCCAATACCTGGTTACTTCAGTCGATGAAGAGGCCAAACGTCAGCACCTTGAAAAGATGGGCGCCGAGGCAGAAGACGAACTGAAGAAGCGCGATGCCGCGCTCGAAGAGCAAATCAAGCAGATCGAGGCCGACGCCGAGAAGATCGGCGACCAGGCTGCCATCGAAAAGATCAATGAACTTCGCCGGAGCTTTGCCGATGACACGGATAAACTGGGCGACGAAGGTAAGGCTCTCAAGGATAGCATCGAAGGTCTTCAGCCGTTGAAACTGCTGTCTGAGAGCCGCTATCGTGAACTCCATGATAGGTATAGTCATATATTCGAAGCGGGTATGGGCGCTGAGGCCGTGCTTCTGGCTCTTCAATCAGTGAACCTGGATAAGGAGAGAGAAGACCTTCTCGAGGCCATACATTCCACATCCGGACAAAGGCGCAAGAAGGCAGCCAAGAGGCTTCGTGTTATTGAGGCATTCCGCCGCAGCGGCAACAAGCCGGAATGGATGATTCTGACGGTCTTGCCCGTACTTCCTCCGGAATTGCGGCCGATGGTCCAACTGGATGGCGGTCGGTTTGCGACCTCCGACCTGAATGATCTGTACCGCAGGGTGATAAACCGCAACAACAGGCTGCGCCGTTTGATAGAGCTTGGAGCCCCTGAGGTCATGGTGCGCAACGAAAAGCGCATGCTCCAGGAAGCTGTAGATTCTTTGATCGATAATGGACGCAGGAGCCGTGCTGTAGCTCCAGGCGGTGCACATGCTCTGATGTCCCTCTCCGATATGCTCAGAGGAAAACAGGGTCGGTTCCGTCAGAACCTTCTTGGGAAGCGCGTGGACTACAGCGGTCGTTCTGTGATCGTTGTCGGACCCGAGTTGAAACTGCACCAGTGCGGCCTGCCCCGCAAGATGGCGCTCGAATTGTTCAAACCGTTCGTGATGCGGCGGCTTGTGGAATTGGGTTTCGCACACAATATCAAGAGCGCTCGACGCCAGGTAGAGAGGGCGCGGCCAGAAGTCTGGGATGCGCTTTCGGAGATAGTGCACGAAAGGCCTGTGCTTCTGAACCGTGCTCCTACACTGCACCGCCTCGGCATACAGGCGTTCGAGCCGGTACTGATCGACGGCAATGCTATTCAGGTCCACCCATTGGTTTGTTCGGCGTTCAACGCAGACTTCGATGGTGACCAGATGGCGGTCCATGTGCCGTTGTCTCGCGCTGCGGTAAAAGAGGCTCGTCAGCAGATGCTCAGCGTCCATAACATGCTTCTCCCCAGCAGCGGCGAACCTGTGGTATCCCCTACTCTGGATATGGTGCTGGGATGCTTCTACTTGACCAGCATGAAGAAAGGCACGGCAGCCAAGCACAGGCCTTTCGGGAGCTTCGATGAGGCCAAGCTGGCGTACGACCTCGGTGTCATCGAACTCAGTGACGAGATAACCGTCCGTGACTTGGAGAGCGGAAAGACATACGCTACTACTGCAGGACGTCTCATTTTGAATGAAATCCTGCCGAAGGAACTCGGGTTCTACAATGCGGATCTGGACAAGGCAGCCTTGAAGCGGATGGTATCCGATTGCCATAAGCTTCTTGGCAACGAGGCCACAGCTACCATGCTGGACAATCTCAAGACCCTTGGGTTCAGATACGCCACCAAGTCCGGGACGACGATCGCCACGTCGGATATGCAGGTTCCCGCAGAAAAGCCTGTGTTGCTCCAAAAGGCAGAAGAACGTATCAAGCTGATCGAGAAGCAGTTCCAACGCGGCTTGATTACAGAAGACGAGAGATATGATCAGGTCGTCCAGGTCTGGACTGAAACCACTGCCACTGTCAGAGACCTGATAAGCAGCAAGTTGGACAGATATGGCGGCGTGTACATGATGGCCACGTCCGGGGCCAAAGGCAACATTTCACAGATAACCCAGATGGCCGGCATGCGCGGTCTGATGACCGACCCCTCGGGGCGTATCATGGAATTCCCTATCCGATCGAGCTTCCGTGAAGGTCTGAGTGTGCTTGAGTACTTCATGTCCACCCACGGCGCAAGAAAAGGTCTGGCCGACACAGCTTTGAGAACATCCGACAGCGGCTATTTGACAAGGCGTCTGGTGGACGTCGCTCAGGACGTCATCGTCACCCAGGAAGACTGCGAGACCAAGGATGGCATCTGGGTTTCAGAGGCCTCGGGCAAGAGCCTGCTTCCCCCTCTGGGAGATAGGATTCTCGGGCGCAATGCCGCCACTGCGGTCGTCGATTCAGCTACTGGAGAGATTATCGCAGACCGGAACTCCGCATTAGATGAAGCAGTGGTCAAAGCCATCATAGCGGCGGGAATCAAGAAGGTCCATGTGCGGTCGCCATTGAGTTGTCGCGCGCGCAAGGGCGTGTGCCAGAAATGCTACGGCAGAGACCTGGGCCGAAGGAAGACCGTTGAACTGGGTGTCGCTGTCGGTATCATTGCCGCAGAAAGTATCGGCGAACCGGGAACCCAGTTGACGATGCGCACTTTCCATACTGGCGGTGTCGTTGGCCTCGACATAACCAGCGGTCTGCCCAGAGTTGAGGAGTTGTTCGAAGCCAGGTCGCCCAAGGGCCAGGCTGTCATCTCTGAGATCGATGGCAAGGCTGAAATACTGGACATCGAGGGCGGCAGACACATTAAGATCAGCAGTTCGGAGATGTACCACGACGAGTACGATGTACCACAAAGCCTGCTGCCGATAGTAGCTACTGGCCAGGAAGTTACCGTCGGTACCCCGCTGACTGCGCCGTCCGGGGAAGCTGGCCCGCAGTCCGGCGAATCCGGCAATCTGACTGCCGAGATGGTAGTGGCCAGGGTATCAGGAAAAGTGGAGGTACAGGACGGCCGCATCATGGTGTGGTATGAGGAAAAGGACGAAAGAGAATACATCGTGCCCTCCACGGCGCGCATCAGGATCGAGAATGGTGTCCAGGTCAAAGCTGGCGACCAATTGACCGATGGTCCGATGGACCCGCAGGATATTCTGCGCATCATCGGACGTGAAGCTGTCCAGCAGTACATGGTTGAAGAAGTGCAAAAGGTGTACAGGTCCCAGGGCGTGAACATCAATGACAAGCATATCGAGTGCATCGCCCGTCAGATGCTGACCAAGGTGAGAGTTGAGTCCTCCGGCGACACCGATTTCCCTCCGGGAGAGCTGGTAGAGCGTTTCGAGTACGAAGAAGGCAATGCCAAAGTGCTGGCCGAGGGCGGCGAGCCGGCCACTGCACAGACGGTACTGCTGGGAATAACCAGGGCGTCCCTGAACACTGATAGCTGGCTGGCCGCCGCCTCCTTCCAGGAGACCACGCGCGTACTTACAGAGGCGTCCATAAACGGCAAAGTGGACCGACTGGCCGGCCTTAAAGAGAACGTCATTATCGGCAAGCTCATACCGGCCCGCTGTACCATTCCCGGGCTAGCCCAGGAAGTGGAAAAGCTCGCTGCTGTTGCCTCACCTTTGGCTCGTGGCGCAATGCCGGAATTGCCACCTGAACTTGTTGCCCAATTGCCGGAGGGTATAGTCAGGGCGTTGGCAAAGGGCCAGGACTCCCATGTGTCCCCGGAGCTGACCCTTCTCGATGAAGAAGATGAGGATGATCAGGATGACGAACAAGGCGGTACCCGCGAAGAGGAAGCCAGCAAGAAGGATGGGGAGGCGTAGTCGCAGAGTCAGCCCTTTCGTCAGAAAAAGTAGGCAAGAGGAGCGCCTGTTGTAGCGCTCCTCTTGCTTTGTCGGATCTATGCGAAGGACCTGTAGGGTGGCGGGGCGGGCAGCATAGCCCTTCATGGTAGAATTACGCTGGCTTCAAAGAAGTCGAAGGATACAGCATTGAAACGACGGATCGACGGGAAGTCCTACCAGGCAAATCGGACCCAAGCAGGACCGGCGAATGTCCGGGGGCCTGTTTTTGCCATCGTCACACCGTTCGACAGCGGCGGCGCGATCGACTTTGGCGCCCTGGAAGCATACCTGGATTTCCTGCGCCAGGCGGGAGTGCCGGACCTCATCATCAACGGGACTACTGGCGAATTTGCCTCGATGACCTTTGACGAGCGCAAGTCCATTCTGGAATTCTGCCGGCAGCATTTCGCAGGGAGCCTGACAGCCAATATCAGTGCCTGCTCCGTCAAAGACTGCCTTTCCTTGCTCGAACACGCGGCGCAGGGCCATGCCGATGCAGCCCTTTTGCTGCCCCCGTACTACCATTCCGACGCCACATTTGAAGGCCTGGTGACATTCTTCTGTTCGGTAATGAAGAAAAGCACAGTCCCTGTATTCCTGTACAACTTCCCCAGGCACACAAACATCGAAATCAAGCCGAAGCTTCTGACGACATTGGCGGCCATGGACGTGCCGATGGTCGGGATCAAGGACTCAAGCGGTAAACTTGAGACCGCGCTGGGATTCAAATCCGCTGTCCCCAACATGCAGGTTTTAGTCGGCAGCGATTCCCTTGCCTCAAAGACCCTCGATGCGGGATTGGACGGCTCGGTAACCGGGGCTGGAAACGCCGTGCCTGAGTGCTTGCTGCAGATCGTTCGCTCCTATTCTGCGGGGCAGAGGGAGAAGGCTCAGTCGTGGCAGAAGGTGCTGGACGAATGGCGCGCTTTCAGAAGGGGACTTCCAGAAGTTTCCGGGATTGCCTCCATCAAGGCAGGTCTGGCAGCCCGCATAACCGGCTTTCCAACCTTTGTGCGCCCGCCTTTTTCGCCCGCCGAAAGGGAGGTAGTAAGCACCATCGCCGGATATGTAACCGGCACCATGTTGCCTGCAATTCAGGATGCCGCTGCTGAATGAAACCAGTGCAAAACAGTCAACGACTCTCTCCAGTTTGACCTCCACGCTCCATCCATTTATCATGCACAGATATTTCGTCCTTTCGGCCCGTTGACCACTGAGTCAGGATGGCAGCCGGGCAGTTCAAGTATAGGGAGTAGATATATGGTAAGCAACGACCAAAAAGAGAGTCCTGTGAGCAAATGGATATCGTACCGTCCTGAGATCAAGGTGGTGGACTGCACTATCCGCGATGGCGGCCTGATGAACAGCCACCTCTTCGACGACGAGACCGTCAGGGCGGTCTACAACGCCTGCGTCGAAGGCGGAATAGACTACATGGAGATGGGCTACATAAACTCCAGGCGGCTCTTTTCCCCTGCCGAACATGGCGCCTGGAAGTTCTGCACTGAGGAAGATGTCCGCCGCATTGTGGGCGATAACAGTACACCGCTCAAGCTCTCAGCCATGGCAGATGCCGAGAAGAGCGACTATCGCGAGGATATCCTGCCACGTGATAAGAGCGTGCTGGACATGATCCGGGTTGCTGCCTACATTCACCAGATACCGCTGGCGCTGGACATGATCAAGGATGCACACGACAAGGGTTACGAGACGACTGTCAACCTCATGTCGGTCTCCGTCGTGAAAGAGCAGGAACTGGACAGGGCGCTGGAATTGCTTGTCAATTCGGAAGTGGAAACGATCTACATAGTGGACAGTTTCGGCTCTCTATACAGCGAGCAGGTTCGTTCTCTTCTGGACAAGTACCTTGCGCATGCCCAGACAAGAGGCAAACAGGTGGGTTTTCACGCCCATAACAACAAGGAGCTGGCTTTTGCCAATACCATAGAAGCTATCATTAAAGGCGCAAACTTGCTGGACTCCAGCATGGCCGGGCTTGGCCGCGGCGCCGGCAACTGCCGCACGGAGCTACTGGTCGGGTTCTTGCACAATCCTAAATTCCATCTCAGGCCGATTCTCCAGTGCATCCAGGACCACATCGAGCCATTGCGTGCTGAGCTCAAGTGGGGATTCGACGTGCCATACATGATGACAGGACTTCTGAACCGGCACCCGCGCGACGCGATGGCATTCAACGAAAGCAAGGACAGAGGCAACATCGTAAAATTCTACGACGATATGCATGAAGAGGAGTAATCCGGGCTAGGGGCGGCCCAAAGGCGCAGCCAAATGCGTTCAGGATGGGTATCCCTGTCACCCAGTGTCCCCGCAACATAAAAGATAAAGAGAGAGCGCCCCGATGGGCGCTCTCTCTTTATTCATTCCCGGTTGAGGATTGTTGCCCGCCTTACTTTGACGCAGCCTTTACGCTGTACAGGCCTTTCGCAAAGTCATCGTCGGACATGTAGTCGGCAGGGGCATAACCTGCGCTCTTGGCGAACCTGTTGGGATCGTAGTCTGCGATTTTGAGCGCCTTCCTCTTAGCGTCGATATGTGCCAGTGTCTTTTCCACGATCTTGTTCCAATCGGGCTCGAACTCCAGTTTGCCTCCTACCTTCTCTTCCCAGCCCTTGCTGAGGAACTCGGTAACAGCAGGAGAAGCCTTGACTGGCGAACCCACTCCGAAGATCACGTAGCAGCCGGAGGCTACCGCATATGCGCCGATGGTGAGAGCTTTTTCGGACATCCATTCGGGGGCGATGCCCACGGCTGGCAAGTCGCTGATGTCGTCGCCGAGGCCGCCTTCGGTGGCCATCTGTGTCAGCACCGTCAGTATGCGCGAGTTGTCGATGCAGGAGCCCATATGCAGCACCGGGGGAATGCCGATGGCCTGGCAGACTTCTCTGAGACCGGGTCCGGCATATTGCATTACCTCCGGTGTGAGCAGGCCATGTTTGGCGTAGGCCACCGCGGCACAACCTGTAGTTACAACCAGCACATCGTTCTTGATGAGTTCCTTAACGATCGCGATATGCCCTTCATCGTGGGTCGTGCCCGGGTTGTTGCAGCCAACGATGGCTGCCGCACCCCTGATCCTACCGGAGATTACGGCGTCATTCAGCGGACGGAAGGATTGGCGATAGATGCCGCCCTGCATGTATGCGATGTATTCGTGAGAAAAGCCTACGACCATGCGGTCCATGAAATCCGGAATGTGGACCTTCTTGCGGTTGACGAAGTTGTCGATGGCCAGGCGGACTATCGATTTGGCAATGTTTATGCCATCGTGTTCGTCGAATGGCATATGAGTCGCGCCGGTTATCTTCACCTTGGGTGATGTGGTGACTATCTTGGTGTGGGTCTTTTCCGCCGCGGCCTGTATGCCCTGCATAATGCACTGGTAGTCCACCACCATGGCCTCGATGGCTCCGGTGGCGATAGTCAGTTCCTGTTGCAGGAAGTTGCCTACAGTGGGAACTCCGTGCCTCAGCAGTAGTTCATTGCCGCTGCAGCACATGCCCATGATGTTGACGCCCTTTGCGCCCTTGGACTTGGCGTAGTCCAGAATCTCGGGGTCAGTCACAACGGCTACGATCAGTTCTGCAAGCGTGGGTTCATGGCCGTGGATGACGATATTCACCTCGTCCTGGCGGATTACGCCGAAGTTGGAGGTAGATGCAATCGGCACTGGGGTGCCGAAGAGTATGTCGCTGATGTCGGTCCCGAGCATGGACCCTCCCCAACCATCGGTCATCGAACAGGTCAGGGCATGCATCAACAGGTGCTCGTAGTCCTGGTCACAACCCATGCATGTACGGTGCATCGCCTCGGAGATTTCGCGGTCAATGCCGCGGGGGGCGATTCCCAGTTTGCGCCAGATCTCCTGCCGTTTGGCCGGAGCCCGTTTCAAGTATACGAGTTCTCCTTCCTGCCTGCCGAAGTCTTCCAGGGCCTTGAGAGCGACGTCTTTTGCGATCTCTTGCTTGGTGCGGTCGCCGACTTCGATGCCCATATACCCGGCAACCTGCTTGAGCTTCACCTCATCCTTTATTTCGAAACCGGGTGCTTTTCCTTCGGCAACAGCCAGCAACGTCTGCGCGATGGACCTGCCGTGGTCGGAGTGGGCGGCAGCGCCGCCGGCAATTGCCCTGGTAAGATTCCTCGCTGTTATCGTATCGATTGTCGCGCCGCAAATGCCGACAGTGGTCTTGCCCACCAGGCGGCACGGGCCCATAAAGCAATGTTTGCAGCAAGCCCCATCCCTGCCGATCGGGCAAGGCTTAGTCACTTCTGCCCGGTCGAATGGAGTAGAGATATTCTGTTCCCTGGCCTGCTCCAGCATCTCCGTTACTGAAGGGTCTACCGTCTTGAGCTTTTCCGTGGTCATAGTCTGGCGATACCTGCCTTTCTGAATTGGGGTTGTTCGAGGTGCATAGTAGTTCCCAAACTGAATATTCTACGTGAGCCAGAATGGGTAAGTCAAACAAAAGCAAAGCTGGAATGAAACTGGAAACACTCCTGGAGTAACTTCGGGAGTTCCTCATATACCCCACATACTTGACAGATACGTATATAATACGGTTATAGGTACAAGCCAGATATGAATTAGCTTTGACCTGAATACGTCGCGAAAGGAGGATTCTAAGATGCAGGCATATTGCTTCAAGGATCGGACGAAAGTGGAAATCAAAAACCCGAAGAATGTCACTCTGAAGAATGGTCGGCCAGCCGTCACCGGTTCCTGTCCGAAGTGCGGGACCAAGGTGTTCCGAATCGGAAAGAGCTAGGGCAGTAGACTGTACCGGTTTTCGCGAGACTGCGCCTGGTCAGGGCAGGAGACGTTGGAAGGCCGTGGCCGCTTTGAAAGTCCTATTTCTTGGGGAAACGTACTCTTTCCAATAGTTTGGCCGGGTTCCCCTCCAATGTTTCTGCAATCAGGTTATCGTGGACGCCAGAGGCCCGGAGTGTTGCGGCGATTAGCTCGGGGTTCAGGAGGTCTTCCGGTTCGTGAGTATCCGAGTTGACCAGTGTCAGTGCCCCGGCCTTGAGGGCGGCTTTGGCGACTTCGGCGTTTCTTCTGGAATGGCTCTTACGTGTGGTTATCTCAATGAATACGCCATTCTTAGCCGCTGACGCCGCCTCCTCGGGGCTCAAAACTCCTGGGTGAGCCAGAATATCGACAAAAGGACTCCCGGCTGCCGCCAGGTTGGTCCCTGGCATGACGGGCTCAGATAAAGTCTCGCCGTGGACCACTACGAGCGAAGCGCCCAGGCCTTTTGCCTTCTTGGCGAGTCCGTCGATGGCGGCGGGTGGCACGTGGGTGAGTTCCACTCCAGGGATGGCCAATATGTCCCAATGCGCTCTGGCCAGAGAGCAGTCTTGTTGTATTTCGGATATCACTCTGGCCATGGAACCCTCACCGACGTGGTCTGTTATCGCGATGGCCCGGTAGCCGGCCACAATCGCCCTGCGTATCAACTCCAAGGCTGACAAGCTGCCATCGCTCAAGTACGTGTGGGAATGGAAATCATAAATCATCGTTTTCTCTCGGCTCCGCTATTTGCAGACCACTCTGGATTTTCAATCTCTCGCCGAACAGAGTAGAATACTCGTCGCGATTTTGGAAACATTATCATAAGGCGTCTCGGAGAGACAAATAGAAGGGAAGACCAATGATACAACCGCAGAGAAAAAAGCGAAATCCCGCTGCAGCCGGGCCGCCACCAATAGCCAGGTCTTCTGTTCCCAACAAGAAGATAAATGTTGCCATAATCGGCGTAGGCAACTGCGCCTCCTCATTCATCCAGGGAATCCAGTTTTACAGGGACGCCAAGCCGGACGAGTTCGTGCCTGGCCTGATGCACGTGAATCTCGGTGGCTACCACGTGAGCGACATTAACTTCGTCGCGGCCTTCGATATCGACAAGAACAAGGTGCATAAAGACCTTTCCGAGGCCATTTTCACCACACCCAACAACACCATCAAGTTTTCAGATGTGCCAAACCTCGGTGTCCGGGTTGAGCGGGGAATGACCCACGATGGGCTGGGCAAATACCTGTCTCAGGTTATCACCAAGGCTCCCGGCGCGACCGCTAATGTAGCAAAGATACTCAAAGACACCAAGACCGATGTGGTGGTCAACTATCTGCCGGTAGGAAGCGAGACGGCCACAAAATGGTATATCGAACAAATACTCGAAGCGGGCTGCGCGATGGTGAACTGTATCCCGGTGTTTATCGCACGGGAGGAGTATTGGAGAGGCCGGTTCGAGGAGAAAGGTCTTCCGGTGATCGGAGACGACATAAAGTCACAGGTCGGCGCCACCATAGTACACCGTGTGTTGACCAGATTGTTCAGGGAGCGGGGTGTCAGGCTGGAACGCACCTATCAGTTGAACTTCGGAGGCAACACCGATTTCTTGAACATGCTGGAAAGGGAACGGCTCGAGTCGAAGAAGATCTCCAAGACTTCCGCCGTAACGTCGCAGCTCGACTATAAGCTGAGCCCGGAAAACGTGCATGTCGGCCCGAGCGATTATGTTCCGTGGCTTCTCGACAGGAAGTTCTGCCATATCAAGATGGAAGGCACTACCTTTGGTAATGTACCGCTGAACCTGGAACTGAAACTGGAGGTATGGGATAGCCCGAACTCGGCCGGAGTGGTGATTGACGCCGTGAGATGCGCCAAGATAGCCCTGGACCGGGGACTCAAGGGCGCCATAACCGGGCCGTCAGCCTATTTCATGAAGTCGCCTCCGATTCAATACACCGATGACGAAGCCCATCGCATGGTGGAGGAATATATCGGCCAGAAGGAAAGCTAAGGCAGACCTGCAGCCAACCAGATGAAGATTGCCCAGGTTTCACCGTATGACTACACGTATCCCGGCGGGGTGACAGCACACATATACCACCTGAAGCAACACCTTGTTGGCCTGGGCCACGAAGTCAAGATAATAGCCCCCTGCACCAGGGGCCGCTCCACCTACCTCAACGAAGATGTCATTGCTATTGGCGGGCGGCCTTTTCCTTACCCCAGCGGCGGGTCCATAGCCCGGATCGACCTTTCGGTCAACAGTTTCGGCAAAGTCAATGAAGTCCTGCGTTCTGAGAAATTCGACATCGTCCATATACATGAACCATTTACACCCACGATCTCACTCGCTGCGATGATATATTCGCGCTCAATGACCGTAGGTACGTTCCATGCCTACCATAGCAAACCCCGGGGATATTTTATCTGGAAGCCGATACTCTCCCGTTTGCTGCCGAGGCTTGACGCCAAGATAGCAGTTTCAAATCCGGCGCGGGATTTTGTTGGCAGGCATCTCAAGGCGGACTACCGGATAATACCAAACGGAATAGACGTGGACTGCTTTTCCGCGCCAGCCGATCCGCTGGAACAATTCAAGGACGGCAAGTTCAACATCCTGTTCGTGGGCCGGTTGGAGAAGCGAAAGGGCTTTGATTGCCTGCTCAAGGCATACGCGCGGGTAAGGTGCCAGTTCAGGGACGTCCGCCTGATCATTGTCGGCCCTGGAAGCCGGCTGAGGCATAAGTATGAGCGCTACATCAGGAAGCAGGGGATAACCGATATCGTGTTCGCCGGGTATGTGTCGGCGGAGGAATTGCCGCGCTACTACGCCGCAGCCGATGTATTCTGCGCTCCAGCCAATGGAGGTGAGAGCTTCGGCATAGTCTTGCTGGAAGCAATGGCCAGCGGGACCCCTGTAGTCGCCACACGAATACCGGGGTACTCCAGCGTGGTAACTGAAGGTGAGGATTGCATCCTGGTACCTCCGCGGGACGACGAGGCGATGTCCAGGGCATTGATAAATCTTATCGCCGACCCATCGATGGGAAAGCGCTTGAGCGCGAATGGCCGGAAGACAGCAGAAGATTACCGCTGGGAGCATGTAACTCAGCAAGTTGTCGATGTTTACAACGAACTGTTAGACGGCAAAGGCAGGCGAGGATGAGACGGGAAAGCGACATCAGAAGGCAGGTTGGCTCCCTTGTCGTGAAGCCCTTCGTCTCCATAGCCTGCTGGCTGCACCTTTCGCCCAACGCCTTGACGGTGACCGGGCTGGCGATAGGCCTGGTTGCGGCGGCACTGGTGGGCTTCGGATATCTTCTCGCTGGAGGAATCGTCATGCTATTCTCCGGCCTGTTCGATATGTTTGATGGCGCTGTAGCGCGCAGTAAAGGCACAACTACCAGGTTCGGCGCCCTGTTGGATTCCGTTGTGGACAGGGTGTTGGAGGCTGCTTTGCTCTCTGCTTTAGTCGTAGTGTATACTTCGCGCGGCCAAACGGCAGGCGCGCTTCTTTCTATTGCGGCGCTCATCGGCTCATTTCTGACCAGTTACGTCAGGGCCAGGGCCGAGGGGCTCGGCCTGGAATGCAAAGTGGGCGTCTTTACCAGGGTTGAAAGGGTCGTCGTTCTGGGGCTGGGCCTGATGCTGGACGGCATTCTGTGGCGCTACGGCGCGCTGGTCGCGGTCAGTGTTATCGCGGCTTTCAGTTGGGTTACCGTGGTCCAGCGAGTTGCCTACGTTTGGAAGCGGACGGAGAAGTGAGGGTCCCGAAAGGGGAGGAGTTACCGTGTCTGTCATTGCTGTCATTGGCGGCCAGTGGGGGGATGAGGGGAAAGGCAAAATAGTTGACCTGATGGCCCAGAACTCAGATTTCGTCGTCCGTTTCTCGGGCGGCGACAATGCGGGCCACACAGTGATTAATCCGCTGGGTGAGTTCAAGCTGCACATTGTACCCTCAGGGATATTCTACCCCAAGACCGTCGCCATAATTGCCAATGGCGTTGCGGTCAACCCTGCAGTTCTAATGGAAGAGATCGCCGGCCTGAGGAAGTGCAACGTAGACACCAGCAATCTGATCGTCAGCAGCCGCGCGCATGTCATCATGCCTTACCATATCCTTTTGGACAAACTGGAAGAGCAGGCGCGAGGCGTCGATGCCATCGGGACCACGGGCAAAGGGATAGGTCCCGTATTCGCCGACAAGGTGGCCCGGCTAGGCATACGCACCGTCGATATGCTCGTTCCCGACTCGTTCCGCAAGAGGCTGAAGTCCATACTGGAACAGAAGAATACCCTGCTCACCATGGTGTATGGTGCCTCCCCTCTGTCGTTCGCAGAGGTATTCGAGAAGTACCTGGAATATGGCCGCATGCTGGCGCCGTATATCAGGGACACTGAAGAAATCATCGAGAAAGCGGTGCAGGAGGGCAAGAACATACTCCTCGAGGGAGCCCAGGGTTCGCTGCTCGACCCGGATTTTGGAAGCTATCCCTACGTGACTTCGTCGTCGCCGCTGGTTGGTGGCGCGGTGCTGGGCACCGGGATCGACGCAAGGAAAATCAAGCATGTGCTGGGCGTGTACAAGGCCTATACCACCCGGGTTGGAGGGGGACCGATGCCCACCGAACTAACGGACTCCACCGGCGACCTCATCAGGGAGAGGGCCAGAGAATACGGCACGACTACAGGAAGGCCAAGGCGCTGTGGCTGGTTCGACGCCGTGGCAGGGACGTTCGCGGCGCACATAAACGGTTTCACTGGTGTGGCCTTGACCAGGCTCGACATACTGGATGTGCTGCCGGCGATCAAGATATGTGTAGGGTACGAGGTGGATGGGAAGCGACAGGGCCACTTCCCCGGCGACCTGGAGACGCTGTCCCGTTGCCAGCCGGTGTACCTTGAGATGCCTGGTTGGATGACATCGATATCCGAAGTCCGCCGCTATGAGGACCTGCCGCGCCAGGCCCGCAACTACGTAGCCAGGCTGGAAGAGGCCATCAACTGCCCCGTGGCCATGATCTCCGTCGGCGCCCGCCGAGAACAGACAATCACAATCAGGGAAACCGTGTAGGCCCAAACAACTTTCCCCTTGTCATCGAGGGAACAAAGGGATGCCCTGAGCGACGCGAACGGTGCCGCAGACCCCGCCCACTACAACAGGTCTATCTTGTAGTCCTTGAGGCAGGCGTCGATCTTCCCCGCGGTCTGCTCATCGGGAGTGGTGAGTGGGAGACGTGGTTGGCCCACCCTGAAGCCAGCCTTGTTGACGGCGTACTTCACCGGTATGGGGTTGGACACGAGAAAGAGCGCATTAACAAGGGGCAGCAGTCTCCTGTGCTCGGCGGCTGCTTGCCTGGTGTCGCCCTTTAGGAACGCCTCGATCATGGCCTTGATCTGGTTCCCCACCAGATGCGAGGCCACACTTATCACCCCATAGGCACCGATCGCCATCAGCGGCAAAGTGTCGCCGTCGTTGCCGCTGTAAACGAGGAAGTCAGCGGGGGCACCCTGTATTATCTTCGCGGTCTGCTCGAAGTTGGCGCTGGCCTCCTTGACACCTATGATGTTGTCCACCTTCGACAGCTTGATCACTGTCTCCGATGCGAGGTTGGTCACGGTGCGGCTCGGGACGTTGTACAGAATGCAGGGTAGCCTGGTCGATTTGGCAATGGCCGTGAAATGCGCCACCAGGCCCTCCGGGGTCGGCTTGTTATAGTAGGGTACCACCAGCAGGGAGCCGTCAGCACCTGCCTGCTCGGCTTCCCTGGTGAGCTTGATACTTTCGTCCGTGCTGTAGCTTCCTGTTCCTGCGATTACCGTCCCCCGGTCGCCAACGGCCTGCTTGATTTCGGAGAACAGGCGCAGTTTTTCCTCTTTGGTCAAGGTGGGCGATTCGCCGGTGGTGCCTGACACTACCACGCCATCGCTTCCCGAGTTGATCAAGGCCAGGGCCAGCTTCTTCGCCTGAGCGTAGTCTACCTCGCCATTAGCCCCGAAAGGAGTGACCATTGCAGTTATTAGACGGCCGAATTTGCTCATGGATTAAGTAGCGCTCCTCCCATTCACAAATGCAGGCACTCAGTATAGCGGGTGGAGGGGAAAACGTCGACCCCCGGGGTTAACATTCAGGACGCGAATGAAACACGGGGTTTCGCCCTCACGCCTGCAGTCCCATCAGCTTTTCGAGGCCGATGACAAGGTCGCTGCGTTTCATGATCTCCCTGATCGCGAGCGCCACGCCAGGCATGTAGCACTCGCGGTTCATGGTGTCGTGCCGGATGGTGAGCGTCTGCCCGGGCCCGCCGAAGATAACCTCCTGGTGTGCCAACAGGCCGGGCATGCGCACGCTGTGCACTGCTATGCCGTCCGCCTCCGCCCCGCGGGCGCCAGAAAGCGTCTGCTTGTGCGCCCTGGCGTAACGGAAGGCCTTTCCCCTGGCTTCGGCCATCGCCTTCGCCGTCGAGACAGCAGTCCCCGAAGGCGCATCCAGCTTCTGTTCGTGGTGCAGTTCGATTATCTCCGCATAGTCGAAGAATCTGGCAGTAATCTTAGACAGGTGAATCATCAGCACCGCACCCACCGTGAAGTTGGGGGCGACGAAGGCGCCGGTCTTGTGTGCGGTACACAACGTGGACAGTTCGTTGAGGTTGTCCTGAGAGAACCCGGTAGTGCCGATTACCATGCGAACGCCATTCTTCAGTGCTGCCCTTGCTGCCGTAAGGCTGGCCTCGGCCACGCTGAAATCCACAACCACGTCGGCCGGGTGTAGCGCCAAGACCGCAGACAATTCCTTGCCCAGAGGAAGCGACCGGCAGTCGTCGAGCGCCAGCACGTCAACCTGGGCGGCCTTGTCAACCCCCGAAACCACCTGCATGTCGGGCTGTCTGGACATAAAAGAGATGACCTCACGGCCCATCTTGCCCAGGGCGCCGTGGACTATTATCCGGACCTTTTCGGTTGTCATTTGTTTGCCTCCCGGTGATGGCTGCGATTATACCAGCAAATGAAGTTGATGGGCACCCTCAGGCCGGCCCGCCCATGGGTACGATCTGGGGACCGGGTAAAGGGCAAGATTGTAGCAAAAAAGGGGGGCGCGCCGTGCGGCGCGCCCCCCTTTGAAGTACTGATCTGACCGGCCTATCTGGGTGGTCTGTTGCCTCCGCCGCGGTTGAAGGGACGAGGACCGCCGTAGCGCGGCGGTCCTGATGGTCTGGGGCCCTCTCCGCCGGGTCCCGCCGCATCTGTCAAGGTGGACCCGGGGACTTTGGCCGAATCGCCAAACACGGCCTTGCGCGAAAGGTTGATGCGTCCGAGGCGATCGATTTCGATAACCTTCACCATTATCTCGTCACCCACCTTGACCACGTCTTCGACGCTGGGAACCCGGTAGTCGGCGAGTTCGCTGACGTGCACCAGGCCTTCCTTGCCCGGGAGTATCTCTACCATGGCGCCGAAGTTGAGGATGCGGGTGACCTTGCCGGTATAGATTCCGCCCACCTCGACCTCTTTGGTCATGCCTTCGATGATTCTGATAGCCTTCTGGGCCGCCTCTTCATCGGGAGAACCGATAACCACCGTTCCGTCATCGCTGATGTCGATGGTTGCCTTGGTCTGCTCGATGATAGCCCTGATGTTCTTGCCGCCAGGACCGATAACGGCACCGATCTTGCTCGGATCGATGGAAATCTTGTACATCCGCGGTGCGTAAGGGCTAATCTCCTTGCGCGTGCTGCTGATCGTCTTCTGCATCGCACTGAGAATGAAGAGTCTTGCCTCTTCGGCCTGTTTGAAGGCTTGTTGCAGCACGCTGAAGTTTATGCCTTTCAGCTTCGTGTCCATCTGCAATCCAGTTATCCCATTGGCTGTCCCGGCGATTTTGCAGTCCATGTCGCCGTAGGCATCCTCCAGTCCCTCGATGTCTGTCAGGACGGCGGACTTGCCGGTCTCATCGGTCATCAGGCCCATGGCGATGCCTGCGACTGGAGTCTTTATCGGCACGCCGGCATCCATAAGAGAGAGCGATGAGGCGCAGGCGCTGGCCATGGATGTGCTGCCGCTGGAAGACACGACTTCTGAAACGAGCCTGATGGTGTAGGGGAAGGTGTCCTCCCCTGGTATCACTGGAAGCAGTGACCGTTCAACCAGGGCGCCGTGGCCAATCTCTCGGCGCGACCGCCCACCCATTCTCTTGATTTCGCCTGTGGAGAAGGGAGGGAAGTTGTAGTGATGCATGAAACGCTTGGTGGTCTCGATGCCGAGGCCGTCCAGTTTCTGTTGCTCTGAGGCTGAGCCCAGGGTGGTTATCGTAAGGACCTGGGTCAAACCGCGCTGGAACATGCCCGAACCATGGGTCCTCGGCAGGAGACCGACCTCGCAGTTCAAAGGCCTGATTTCGTCGAAGGAACGGCCATCGAGACGCTTCCCATCGTGCAGGACCGAGCGCCGGACAGCCTTCTTAACCAGGGTATCCAGGAATGCGAGGACCTCACTGGCCTGGTACTTGTCTTTCAGATTCGCGACAAGCTCTTTCTTGAAGGCATCGAGCCGTTCTTCGCGGACCTGCTTGTGTTTGTGGAACACGACGTGCTCAAGCTTATCTTCGCAAGCCGCTTTGACCGCCTGTTCTAAATCTTCGTTTCGGACAGGCTCAGAGACCTTGATTTTGGCCTTGCCGTGCTCGGCACGCATCTGCCGTTGCAGTTCCACGACGGCCTGGTTGGCCTCGTGGCCCATGCGGATAGCATCCATCAGCAACGTGTCGGATATTTCCTTGGCCCCGGCCTCAACCATCGCTATGGTCTGTCCGGTGCTGGCAACCATCAGGTCGAGACTTCCGGAAACCACCTCAGCAAGGGTCGGGTTGATCTTCAATTTGCCATCGACGCATCCCACGTGAACCGCGCTGACCGGGTCGTTGAAGGGAATGTCCGACACGAACAGTGCTGCAGACGCTCCGATGATAGCCAGGGAATCCGGGTCGTTTTCCTGGTCTGCCGAAAGGACGGTGATTACGACCTGCGTTTCGTTGTGCCAGGTCTTTGGGAAGAGTGGCCGCAAGGGCCGATCGGTCATCCTGCTGACCAGCGTAGCCTCGTCAGTCGGCCTTCCTTCCCTGCGGATGAAGCCGCCCGGGATCTTGCCCGCAGCGTAGAGTCGCTCTTCGTAGTCTACAGTGAGCGGGAGAAAATCGACTCCCTCCCGGGGTTCCTTGGAGGCGCACGCCGTGACCAGGACCACAGTGTCGCCATAGCGTACAGTGACAGCGCCGTTCGCCAGTCCGGCGAGCCTGCCCAGTTCGATCGTCAGCTTGCGGCCGGCGATCTCACAGGAATACGAATGGACCATTTAACTTTCCTTCTGGAGCTGAGAGAAGTCGTTGAGCGCGCGGGGGTGCGCGCTATTTACGCAGGCCGAGCCGGGAGATAAGCGAGCGATATCGCTGCACGTCGGTGCGGTTAAGGTAGCTCAGTAGCCGCCGCCTCTGGCCGATAAGCATCAGCAGTCCGCGTTCAGAATGATGGTCTTTATTATTAGACTTGATGTGCTGCGTGAGCGACTTGATCCTCTCGGTCAGTAACGCTACCTGGACTTCTGCTGACCCCGAGTCAGTCGCGTGAACCCTGTATCCCTCGATGAGGGACTGTCTTCTCTCCTTTTCCAACTTCCTTTATACCCCCTTTTTATGCGTGGGGATTATAGCATAGGTGGACGCATGCCGCCAAACCTGAATATGGTGAATAATATGTAAACTACCCCTTGACGGCGGGATGGTTTTGTGCTATTTTACGCCCGTTGCTAAGGCTAAGGTTCAGTGCTGTTTCTCTGCGTATGCCTCGAGGTGAGAAAAAGGTTCTTCACCATCCTGGATGGCGAAGCCGTCTCGAATCCCCCCGGAACATGCCACGTCTGACTGTGGACACAAACGTCGTGCATTCCATCGCCGGTGGTCTTGGTCGAGAAACCGCACCCACAACTTGTGGCCAATGATCATCGGTTAAGGAGGTACACTATGGCATTTGTTGACAAGAATCTGGCATGTCGAGACTGCGGTCAGGAGTTTGCGTTCACCGCAGGCGAGCAGGAGTTTTATCTGTCTCGCGGTCTGCGCAACGAACCCAGTCGCTGCCCCACCTGCAGGACAGCCCGAAGGGCGCAGCGAGGTGCAGGGACGGGCCAGGGGGGGGAACGTCAGATGTTTCCGGCTGTCTGCGCATCATGTGGGGCTGACACCCAGGTCCCGTTCGAGCCCAGGCAGGAGCGCCCCGTGTATTGCACGGCGTGCTACAGCCGGACACGCACAAGCCGGTAGTCAGGACCATCGGCAACTTGAAGGACCCATTTCCATCCGGAAATGGGTCCTTCTGTTATGTGGTACTTGGAGGGGGCCAACATGCATGTCGGCGTCTGCAGGATCAGGCTTCATCTTCCCGCCAGCGAGTCACTGAAGGACAAGCGCCAGGCGGTAAAGTCCGTCGTCTCGCGACTGAGGAATAACTATAACGTCTCCGTTTCAGAGATCGAAGACCAGGAACTGTGGCAGCTATGTACCCTCGGGATATGCTGCACCGGGCCGGAACCTTCAGCTCTCGGCGACCTGCTATGCCGGATTGTCGATTTCGTGACCACCGCACGATTCGATTACGAAGTAGTTGAGTCGGAGACGGACGTGTTGACGGTACTCTGAGGACTGCCTCCAACCTGCATCACTCTCTGCTATTCACGCCAGCACGGAGCGAGAGCCTTCGGCCCCTTTACTGTACAATGTCGACACGTCGAACGGACCAGGTGTTGCCCCGAGGACAGAGTCCTTTGTCATGGCCCTCTCTCTGGGGAAGAGATGGGAGATTGTAGTCGACTGCTCTGGACGGCTCTCCTTTAGCTGACAACTTTTCATGAACGCTCAAGCATTCATTAAGAAACTGGAAGCTGCGCCTTCTTACAGGAAACAGATAGCGCACGTCGAATGGATTAAGCCGCGGCAGGCAAGACACGCCGACCCAGCGGCGCCCCTGCCGCTTGTCTTACAGGAGCGGCTGGCTGCTCTCGGCATGAAGCATCTATATTCGCATCAAGCCCAGGCGTTGGACCTGGCGAGAAGTGGCGCGAACGTCATGGTAGCCACGCCAGCGGCCAGCGGAAAGACGATGTGCTATAACTTGCCCGTTGCGGAGAGCCTGCTTGCCGACAAACGCAACAGGGCGATTTATCTCTTTCCCACAAAGGCACTGGCCCAGGACCAGAGGCGCTCGTTCATGCAGTTCCTGGGCAACGGCCTCGTGCGAGAAGATGACTGTGCAGTCTTCGATGGAGATACGCCCTATCAAACACGGGCGGACATCAAGAAAAAGAGCCGGGTGATAATTACCAACCCGGATATGCTGCACCTGGGGATCTTGCCCAATCACGGATCATGGTCGAGGGTGTTGAGCAACCTGAAGTTCGTTGTTCTGGATGAGGCGCACATTTATCGCGGCGTGTTCGGTTCGCACGTTGGAAACGTGCTCAGAAGACTGCGCAGGATTTGTAAGCTGTATGGTTCCAACCCGCAATTCATTGCCTGCTCGGCGAGCATTGCCAATCCGGGCGAGCATGCTGACAATCTTGTCGGGCTTCCCTTCAAGGTAGTGGACCGGGACGGTTCACCCTATGGCAGCAAGTACTTCGTCTTCTGGAACCCCCCAATTATCGGCAAAGCCAATGACGCCCGGGCGAGCGCCAACGGCGAGGCCACCGCACTGCTTGTGCAGCTAATGAGGAACAACATCCGCAGCCTGGTGTTTACTCGTACCAGGCGGATCACTGAACTGATCTATATCTATGCCAGGAAGGAGCTTGCAGCAACCCCTCTGGCTGACAGGCTCAGCCCTTACCGCGCAGGTTACACCGCTGCCGACCGTCGAAGCATCGAACGCCAGTTGTTCGACGGTGCACTTCTTGGCGTTGTGGCCACAACTGCGTTGGAGCTCGGAATAGATATTGGAGACCTCGATGCAACAGTCCTCACAGGTTATCCCGGGAGCATCGCCAGCACCTGGCAGCAGGCCGGAAGAAGCGGGCGAAGAAAAGGGGATTCCCTGACCGTATTGATAGGGCTCGACAATCCGCTGGACCAGTATTTTATGAGGCACCCTGAGTATTTCTTCGGGAAGCTCTGTGAGAATGCCCTGATAAACACTGACAATCCGCACATCCTGAAACCACACCTGCTTTGCGCTGCATGGGAGTCGCCTCTTACCCCTGCCGATGAGGACATCTTTGGCGACAACTTCGGAACAATGTCCTGCGAGTTGGTCGAACATGGTTCTATTGTGCCCAGAGAGTCTCGTCCTGCCCCGCGCCAGAAAGAAGAGAAAAGCGTGAGACTCTATGCCTCTTCTTCCTTGAAATACCCGGCGCAAGAAATAAGCATCCGTTCCTCGTCGCAGGGCCGGTTTGCTATCGTGGATGACTCACGGAGTGGAATACAGATAGAAACGGTCGAATACGCCACAGCGTTCTCGCAGGTGCACTGTGGGGCGGTATACCTGCACCAGGGAGAGTCTTTCAGGGTTACCGAACTGAACCTGGAAACCAGGACGGCACATGTGATGCCCACCGAAGTGGAGTACTACACGCAGGCGAAGGAACTGACCGACATCCGCATCCTAAGTGTCTTGAGACGAAGGCGCCTGCCGCATTCGGCGACATTCTTCGGGGAGGTGGAGGTAACCACCCAGGTAATGGGTTTCAGGCGTAAGAAGCAATTCTCCGAGGAGGTGCTGGGCGAAGAAGCTCTGGACCTTCCTCCTCAAAGGTTCCGTACCCAATCGGTCTGGTTCTCTCTGCCAGACGGGCTGGAAAAGCGGCTGGCTGGGGAAGGGCTTGATCTGGCTGGCGGGCTTCACGCAGCCGAACACGCATCGATCGCCATGCTTCCTTTGTTTGCCCTGTGTGACCGGAACGATATCGGCGGAGTATCCACCATCCTGCACCCGGATACGGGCGAGGCGGGGATATTCATCTATGACGCGCATCCGGGTGGCGTCGGCATCGCCGAGATGGGTTTCGACAGGATAGAAGAGCTGTGGAAGGCCGCTCTGAAGGCGGTGGCCGAGTGTCTATGTCATGACGGTTGCCCGAGTTGCGTTCAGTCGCCGAAGTGTGGCAATAATAATGATCCGCTGGACAAAAAGGCAGCTCAGGCACTCCTTGAGGCATGTTTGACAGGGTAGTCGATTTCCTCTAATATTGAATTGTCATCGACCGCAAGGCGGTGAACTGGTTCTTTACTTTAGTAGCAATCATTACTGGCCGCTTGGATCGGCTGACCGAGACGGCATATCGATATCTATTATCGTGGCCTTCTCGGCGTTCGCCGGAAGGCCTTTTTTGTTGTCTGCGAAGCACGCATCAGGCTGAACGAAGACATGGAAAAGATAGGTATCATAGGTGCGGGCACAGTGGGAACTGCTCTTGCTGGGTGCCTTTCCGCTAAAGGCTACGATGTCGCGGGGGTAAACAGCCGCACCATGGCTTCTGCCCGAAGGCTTGCTGCCAGAGTCGAGAGCGCAAGGGTCTATCCAGATGCTCAGGTATTGGCCGATGCCGTCGACTGGGTATTCGTGACTACACCCGATAACGTGATTCCCATCGTCGTCTCATCGCTGATGTGGCGGCGGGGCCAGGCGGTCCTCCATTGCAGCGGTGCAGACTCTCTGGACGTGCTTGAGCCTGCTCGCAAGGCAGGATGCGCTGTGGGCGCAATCCATCCCTTGCAGACCTTCGCCAGCATTGATCAGGCCATGGCAAACCTTCCCGGCTCCACGTTTTCTCTGGAAGCTGAAGAGCCGCTCCTTGGCAGGCTGAAGAACGTGGTTGCTGACCTGGAGGGACATGCCGTAGTGCTTAAGGCGGGGGACAAGGTTCTTTACCACGCGGCTGCCGTTATGTCCTGCAACTACGTGGTCACACTGGTCAAGCTGGCGACTGACCTCTGGTACACCTTCGGGGTAACCCAGGCTGAAGCTACAAAGGCCCTTCTTCCTCTTCTCAAGGGCACGCTCAACAATATTGAAAACGTCGGGCTGCCGAACTGTCTCACGGGACCGATAGCACGCGGCGACACGGGGACCATTGGCAAGCATCTGTCGGCATTGCAGCAGCGGGCGCCTGATCTGCTTTCCACCTACAAGGAGTTGGGCCTTCAAACAATTCCTATCTCGCTGGCCAAGGGGCGAATCGACGCTTCCAAGGCGGGGGAGATGAATCGGCTTCTGGCAAAGTAGTCCTATCTGTTCAACACGACGAAATGGGTCATGGGAGGTATCGAATGAGAATAATGTTGAAGAGCAAAATCCACCGGGCGCGTGTCACGGAATGCAATGTTGACTACGAAGGCTCCATAACCATTGATAGCGCTCTGTTGGAAGCAGCGAATATCATTCCCTACGAGCAGGTGCAAGTCCTGAATGTGAACAATGCGGCAAGGTTCGAGACATATGCCATAGCCGGCAAGGCAGGCTCGGGCGAGGTATGCGTCAACGGTGCGGCTGCAAGGCTCGTGGCCAAGGGCGATATCGTTATCATTCTGACCTATTCCCACATGTCCGACGAGGCTGCGGCCGAACACCACCCCTCGCTGGTGTATGTTGACGCGCAGAACCGGATCAAGCAGTCTAGGTCCTCTAAGGAGTCGAGTGAGGCACTGATTGCCTCTTTGAAGCGCGACTGAGAGCGATTGGCTGCTCGTCATTGTCCAGGAAGAGCCTGTTCTGTCTGGTTTTCAGCAGTAGGGTATACAATTCCGCTCCCTTGACGGCGGGGACAAGTGCGTCGCTGATTCCAACCGGCATTTGTTCAGGGCTGCTGCAACGACAAACACGGAGGTGACCCATGCGAGTTTCCATCTCCCAGATCAAGGAAATGAAGCTCAAGGGCGAGAAGATACCCATGCTCACCGCCTACGACTATTCCACTGCCAAAATCATCGATGAAGCAGGGATTCCTCTGGTTCTCGTGGGTGATAGCCTGGGAATGGTTGTGCTGGGATACGAATCGACGATCCCGGTGACGATGAATGAGATGGTGCACCACACCAAAGCGGTGGTGAGAGGGACGAAGAATGCCCTCGTAGTGGGCGACATGCCGTTCATGACCTATCATGTCTCGGTCGAAGAGGCCTTGCGCAACGCGGCCCGGTTCATCCAGGAGGCAGGATGCCAGGCTGTAAAGCTCGAGGGTGGCGTGGTGGTGGCAGAGACAGTGGAGCGGATTGTCCAATGCGGTATCCCTGTCATGGGACACATCGGTCTTACTCCTCAGTCTGTCAACCAACTCGGCGGATACAAGGTTCAAGGGCGCAGTGTCGAGGCGGCCAAGAAACTTCTTGAAGATGCTCATTCCCTGGAACGGGCCGGGGCATTCGCGGTGGTCCTGGAATCTGTTCCCGCCCCCCTTTCCAGAAGGATCACCCAGGGGCTGGGAATTCCTACCATCGGAATCGGCGCCGGTATTCATTGTGACGGCCAGGTCCAGGTAATAAGCGACGTTTTGGGGTCGTTCACCGATTTTGTGCCCAGACATGCGAAGAGGTACGCTGCCCTGGCAGACATAATCAAAGGCGTTGCCACAAGCTATGCTTCAGAGGTGAGATCAGGTTCCTTTCCCACCGAGAAGCAGAGTTATACTATGGATGAGAGCCTGCTGTCCGGTCTTTAGTTTTCCCACCCCGTTTGTGAGGAGGCCCCGTTCATGGAAGTAGTCGAATCCGTGGCAGACCTCAGACGCGAGAGGCATCATCTTAAGGAACCAGTTGGTTTTGTGCCTACCATGGGCGCGTTGCACGAAGGCCATGTTTCCCTGGTGCGTCGCGCCAGGAAAGAAAACGCCAGCGTTGCCGCCAGTATCTTTGTCAATCCGGCACAATTTGGTCCGCAGGAAGACCTGGCAAAATACCCCCGGGACATTCCCCGAGACCTTGATATGCTGGGGAAAGAAGGCGTCGAACTCGTCTTTGTGCCGACGCCGAAGGTGGTCTACCCGGAGGGGTTCAGTACATGGGTTGACGTGGAAAAGATCACCGAGCGACTTGAGGGAGCGGTTCGCCCCGGGCACTTCCGTGGGGTAGCTACCGTGGTGACCAAACTCTTCAACCTGGTCCAGCCTGAGCGGGCCTATTTCGGAGAAAAGGACGCCCAGCAACTGGCTGTGATCAAGAAGATGGCCGCCGACCTGAATATGAATGTGGAGATTGTTCCCTGCCCAACGATCAGGGAATGGGATGGGCTGGCTCGAAGCAGCAGGAACGTGTTCCTCAGCCAGGACGAGCGCAGGGCAGCGACCGTCCTGATCAAGGCCCTTAGACTGGCTGAAAACGTGGTCAAACAGGGCGAGCGCAATGCCGATACGATACGCTCCGAAATGACCGCGCTGATCAAAAAGGAGCCGCTGGCTGAGATCGGGTATGTCAGCATTGCCGACCCCGAAACGCTGGCTGAATTGGATACCATCAAGGGCAAAGCCCTTGCTTCGCTGGCAGTGAAGATAGGCGGAACCCGGCTGATAGACAATATTGTGCTGGGCCAGGCGTCAATCGCAACGATTCCAGAATTCGTATGACGATCGTCATGCGCAAGGACAGGGCCCGCTTTTTGCTATACTATCTCACCCAGTTCTAAGACAGGAGGCGGTGGTGCGCGAAGACTTCATGGACCCTCAGGATATCCACGACTTCACCCAGGCCAAGTTTGAAAGAAACATACCCAGGTTTGCCAGGGGGCCGGTGGATGTCACCTGGGAGGTCACAAACAAGTGCAACCTGCGCTGCAAGCATTGTTTCCTCCCTGATGCCAGCGAGCCACTTCTGGACGAACTTACCACCGCGGAGGGATACTTATTGCTGGACAACCTGGCAGATGCAGGCGTTAAGTCGCTGCTTTTCTCTGGCGGTGAGCCGCTTACCCGTCCCGACCTGGAGGAATTGGCCAGGTACGCGGTCAGCAACCGCATGACCGTGTGGCTTCAGACCAACGGCTGGTATCTGGCAGAGAAAGCAGAAGCCCTGAAAAAGATAGGTTTCGAACAGGTCCAGGTGAGCATCGATGGCGCGACCGCCGAGACCCACGACTGGTTCAGGGGACGCGGGTCATTTGAAAGGGCTGTCGGCGGGGTCAAGAAGTGCATCGACCTGGGCTTTGCATCGGTTGGAATCGGAGCAACGGTCTCTCAGCGCAATCTCGACGAAGTACCCCAAATGATCGATCTTGCCCTGGAACTGGGCGTTCGGGCCTTCGAAACCCTCAGTTTTATGCCCTCCGGTCGAGGCGCGGGCATGTCGCAGTTCGCCCTGACGGTTCAACAACGCAAAGACCTTTACACGTACCTGGCTGAAAGGCAGCAACAGTTGGAATCGAGAATGGTGGTAGGTTCTGAAGAGCCGTTTATGTACATCGAAAGCAAGAAGCTGCTTGATGCCTGCGCCAATCCTTCCTCCAGGGCGGTGGGTATCGGTTGTGGAGCCGGGCTGCTTGGCTGCGCGGTGAAGCCCAACGCAAAAGTCTACCCCTGTGTCGGCGTGGCCGTAGAGATAGGCGACCTTCGCCGGGAAGCCCTCAAGGAAATATGGCATACCTCGGAGACCTTGAAGATATTGAGGAATCGCAGGGAAGTCAAAGGCAAGTGCGGCAGGTGCGAATACAAGTTCGTGTGTTCGGGTTGCCGCGGCATGGCCCATGCTCTCACCGGTGACCCGATGGGAGAGGACCCAACGTGCTGGCACGAGCCAAGGCTGGGCCAATAGGGGAACCTGCCCTGTAAGGAGCAGCAGATGAGTTCAACGCTTAAGGTCCTTTTTGTCGCCACTGAGGTGAATCCCCTGGCCAAGGTTGGAGGCCTGGCAGACGTCATTGGCGCGCTGCCGGCAGCCTTGCGAAAGCTGGGGCTGGACGTTCGCGTGGCAATGCCTCGCTACAACACCATAGACATGGCCAAACACGGACCGGCCGAGTCCGTAACGCGCTACGAAGTGTCCCTATTTGGCCGGAGTGAACAGATAGATGTGTCGAAGGTGTCGCTGCGAGACGGCACGCCCGTGTACCTGCTGGGGAATCAGACATATTTTGCCCGTGCGGCCGTCTATGGAGAAAAAGACGACCTGGAACGGTTCCTATTACTTTCAGTCGCTGCAGTTGAACTGCCGGACAGGCTGGGATGGAAACCGGACGTGCTGCATTGCCATGACTGGCACACAGGGCTGGGCCCGGTCTTGTGGAAAAGAAGACAGTCGCAGTCGCCTGCATCTTCAGCGAGTGCCTCCGTGTTTACCGTTCATAACCTGGGTTACCAGGGCAACTTCGACGATTGGTTTGCATCGAAGGCGGGGTTGCGCCAATACTTGCCACCCGAATCAGACCCCATAAGGCCGAAGGTATGGAGCATGATGGGACTGGCAATTCTCGCTGCAGATGCGGTATCCACTGTCAGCCCCACCTATGCCAGGGAGGTTCTGACTCCCGAGTACGGCTTCCAACTGCACGAAGTCCTGCAGAGACGCCAGGCTGATCTCAGCGGCATATTGAACGGGATTGACTACGAAGAATTCGACCCTGCTAAGGACCGGGTAATCCCGTTCAAGTACAACGCGCAAAACCTTAAGGAAAAAGGAAAGAACAAAGCGGTGCTTCAGAAGAGGGCGGGGTTGGATGAGTCACCCGAGGCACCGGTGGCGGGCATGGTAGGCCGCCTGGCCGACCAGAAGGGCCTGGACCTGGTTGCTTCCGCGCTTGAGCAGCTATTGATCGAGACCGATGTTCAATTCGTCCTTCTGGGTTCGGGGGATGAGAAGTATCGGAGCGCACTGGATGGTCTCTCAGGAAAATACCCTACCAGAATGTGCCTGACGCAGGGTTTCGATATCGGTTTGGCGCAATTAATCTATGCCGGGTGCGATCTCTTCTTGATGCCTTCCCGCTATGAACCCTGCGGTTTGGGGCAGATGATCGCTTTGAAGTACGGTACGATTCCGGTGGTGCGGCAGACCGGAGGGCTGGCTGATTCCATAGAGGACTGCTCCGCGGACCTTTCCAGGGGAAACGGTTTTACATTCAGAGAATACCGGAAGGACAAGTTCATTGAAGCCCTGCAACGCGCAGACACCGCCTTCCATAGGAAGTCGGAATGGCGCAAACTAGTGGTCCGGGCCATGAAGTCTGATTTTTCGTGGGACGTTTCGGCCAGAAAATACGTCGAGATGTATGAGAAAGCTGTTCGAAAGGCAAGGTCGGGGGTATGAAACAGCCTGTCTTTGATTTCAGGCGGCGGACCAAGATCGTCTGCACCATCGGTCCAAGTTCATCGACTTATGGGGTACTCGATAAGATGGTCCGTTCGGGCATGGATGTTGCCCGGCTCAACCTATCCCACGGGAGGGAGAGCGATCACGCGTTATGCGTCGATACAATCCGTTCTGTGGCAAATAAGAATGGATTGCCTGTGGCCGTGCTGATGGACCTGCCCGGTCCTAAATACCGCGTGGGCGAATTGAAATCCGGACAGATAACCCTGAGCAGGGGACATGAGTTTATCCTGACGAACAGGAAAGTAGATGGCGATTCCCGGGAAGTCTCAGTGAACCTGCCCACACTGACGCAAGATATTAAGCCTCACGACCTTGTCCTGGTTGACGATGGCGCCATACAGTTGCGGGCCAGGACAGTAAGCGACACAGATGTGACCTGCGTTGTGCTGGTAGGAGGAATCCTCATGTCCAGGCGCGGAATAACAGTGCCCGGCATGCACAGGTCGGCGCCGTTTTTGACTGAGGAAACCGTCGCCGCCCTGCGATTTGCCGCAGGCCAGCGTCCGGACTTCATCGCCCTCTCATTTGTGACCAAAGCCGGGGATGTCGAAGTGGTCAGGGACATCCTGGCGAAACTCGGCATAGTGGTACCTTTGATTTGCAAGATCGAGACAAGGCAGGCCATAAAAGAGTTCGATCGCATACTTGCTGCAAGCGACGGAATCATGGTGGCCCGGGGGGACATGGGAGTGGAACTGCCTTTGCAGAAGGTGCCGCTTGTACAAAAAGAAATCGTCCGCAAGTGTAATGAATCGGGCAAGCCAGTTATCACTGCAACCCAGATGCTGGAGTCGATGGTCTCCTCGCCGAGGCCGACCAGGGCCGAGGTGGCGGACGTGGCAAATGCCATATTTGATGGAACTGATGCAGTGATGCTCTCTGCGGAGACATCGATAGGAAAACATCCGGTGCAGGCAGTCAGGATGATGGCCCAGATAGCCCGCGAAATCGATCCAGCATTGCCCTACGAAAAGATGCTCCACGAGAAGCATGACTTAGCCAAAGGGAAGACCGATGATGCCATTGCCTTCAATGCCTGTCATACCGCCCACCAGTTGGGGGCCAAAGCTATAGTAGCATTCACCCATTCCGGCAGCACTGCAATGCGTGTATCACGCTACAGGCCGAGGGCGCCCATTCTGGCCACCACCCCATTCGATTCTGTGAGACGCCGGCTGGCCCTTTCCTGGGGGGTCTGTTCATTCGAGGTGAGCGGAGTCAGGAGCGTGGATGACCTGTTTCAGCGTGCATCCCAAACCGCCATGGAGGCAGGCATGGCCCGAAAGAAAGATCTCGTCGTTGTTACGGCGGGCATACCTTTGGGAATCCCGGGGACAACCAACCTGTTCAAGGTGGTAGAGGTGGGGTAGGAACTGACTCCCGTGATAGAATAGCTGGTAATCATGTCGGAGGACTGCCATGGATACCGCTGCAAAGAAAGAGAATCGTAACCTAGCGCTGGCCATTTCGGAATTGATCAGGCGGCTTTCGCCCGAAGAACGCCTGGAGTTGATGCGGCACGTAAGCTGGGATGAACTGGAAGAATGGAAGGCAACAGAGGAAACGTTGTCAGACCGGGAACTTATGTCCAACTTGAAGAAGGGGTTGGCGGATGAGGGGAAGGGGCACATTTCGGAGGTGCCTCGCTAAGTGGGTTGGAAAGGCGCGATGGAACACCTTCTTCCCTTACCGCAGTGTCTCAGCAAGCGACAAACGAGCCAAATGGCAATGGACGAGCTTCTCTGAGGCAGTCGTAGCACGATGGTGCGAGGTTGGGTCCCCTTACCGTGATATAATTGCGCCGAGAACATAAAGTTGACTTCCTGCCGTTCTCAGAGGACGTTTTGCCCAAGCCAGCCAAACCTGCAAAACCCGAACCCGAACGGATAACATCGGGCAAGCCCATACCGGACGATGTCAAGCTCGATGTGAACCTGCGCCCGAAACGACTGGAAGAGTTCATCGGGCAGGACAAGATCAAGGAAAACCTGGCTATCGCCATGGAGGCAGCGAAGGCGCGGAAAGAAGCGCTGGACCACGTCCTCCTTTATGGCCCGCCGGGGCTGGGCAAGACCACCCTGGCCAGCATTATCGCTGCCGAAATGGGTGTGAGCATCAGGATAACTTCCGGTCCCGCCGTGGAACGCGGTGGTGACTTGGCCGCCATTCTCACCAACCTCCGGCCTGAGGATATGCTGTTCATCGATGAGGTACACCGCCTGAGCCGGCCCGTGGAAGAGGTACTTTACCCGGCGATGGAGGACTTCGCGATCGATATCGTGCTGGGCAAGGGCCCGGCAGCCAAGAGCCTGCGGCTGAAGCTCCCCAAGTTCACGCTGATTGGAGCGACCACCCGCTACGCGCTTCTCAGCGCTCCTCTGCGGGACCGGTTTGGCTCGATCTTCCGTCTCGATTTCTACGACGAAACAGCGTTGTTGAAAATACTCAGGCGGTCTGCCCAGATACTTCAATTGAAGGCGGATGACGAAGGACTGAGAGAGATAGCACATCGTGCTCGCGGCACACCCAGGGTGGCCAACCGGCTGTTGAAGAGGGTGCGTGACTATGCACAGGTCAGGGGCAATGGGGTGGTGACGCACGAAGCGGCGCTGGCGGCCCTTGCGGGGTTGGGTGTGGACAGGATTGGGCTGGACGAGATCGACCATAAGATGCTGCGGAGCATAATCGAGAAGTTCGATGGGGGTCCGGTGGGGTTGGAAACCGTGGCTGCCTCAATAAGCGAAGAGGCCGACACCATAATGGATGTTTACGAGCCTTATCTGCTCCAACTCGGATTTATTGACCGGACACCGCGGGGCAGGACTGTGACGAGACTGGCCTATGAACATCTTGGGATCGCCTATGGCCGCGAAAAAGAGAAGCCACCTCAGGGGAAGTTGCTGTAGCTTCAATCCAGTGTGCTCACAAACAGAGCCCGAAATACGAATATCCAGGGCCAGGACAGGACGATGCCATCACTTCTTCTTCACGTTTGCTGTGCCCATTGCGCTGCCTACTGTGTGACGCACTGGCGCGCCAAAGGCTGTGAGGTCACTGCCTACTGGTACAATCCGAACATACATCCGAGGCAGGAATATGAGCATCGCCTTGAGGCAATGCGTACTTTGGCAACTAACCTCGAAGTGCCGCTGGTCGTTTCTCCTGAACATGATGCACCGCGATACTTCAGGGCGGTGGGGAACGGGCCGGCCCCCCGATGCAGGCAGTGCTTCGAACTGCGCCTGTCTCAGACAGCGAAAACTGCCCGGAATATGGGTTTCGATGCTTTCACGTCCACTTTGCTCATCAGTCCCCAGCAGAACCATGAACTGATCGTTGAGAGCGGAGGAAAGGCTGCACTGGAGAACGGGGTGGGCTTCCTTTCCGAAGACTTGAGGAAAAGGTACAGCGATTCGCGGCACATAACCAAGCCGATGGACATCTACCGGCAGCGCTACTGCGGCTGCGCCTTCAGCGAGTGGGAGAGTTTCACCGGCGAAAACGGGCACTGAGCGCTTGCGCATCGCAAGCTCCCTCGCCCCGCCCTGTTTCTTGTCGTTGCGGGCGTCCGCAGGACCGAAGCAATCCGTACCACCCTGCCACTGTCCCGTCATTCCGGGCCAGGTTTGGGGCGAAGCGCCACGTATGCTCGCGACCGGTTGCAGGGCGAGCTGGGGGAGCCTCGCGCCTGGGACGGTCGAGACAAAGGACAACAACGCCCGTTTCTTTGCTTTGTTAACCATGTACGCCAATCTGCCGCACGCCTGACAGCGGAGTTTGAGTTGTAACCAAATAAACCAAACAACCGGCCCGGTTTTGTATCTGCGCCGGGAGTTGTTCTGGAAACAATCAGATACGCCGCGCAGATATGCGCCAGCTTGCGGTGCGGGCTTCTTAAACAGCATTTTTTTCTGTGCCATCTTCTGTAACCTGGGGCCGGGCGGCTTCGCCGGGGCGGCCCAGCCAGGGCGCGACGCCGAACGGCACTCCAATTTCCGTCATGACCTTGCGCATGGCCTCCTTGAGCCTGTCCTGCTGCGCGCCGCCGAGCTGGTAACGGGTCTTCAGGAGCCTGCCGAGTATGCTGGCGGCCTGAAGGTGCAGCTTGAGATTATCCGGCTCTTTCTCCAGAAGCTCGCGGATGTGGAACCTGAGCAGGGCGATCTCCCCGTCGATGCCGCTGATGCAGGCGGCCTGGGCA